>VOFG01000720.1_pt1 | contig 35052 bp, 46 predicted proteins | sample 5384171 | NCBI WGS metagenome assembly VOFG01 (sample SAMN12384726, study PRJNA508395) | human gut metagenome | isolation source: healthy gut F | host: Homo sapiens
GCCTTTGAGGCCTTCGGACAGACCGAGGTCGCGCATGAGCTGGCGGCCTTCGTCGGTGGAGAGCATCTCGTACTCACGGTTTATCCAGCATGAGGCGAGGCCTATGGCGTGGGCGGCGAGCATCATGTTCTGCAGCACGCAGGAGCCGTCCTGGAAGGCGTTGGCGTTGTCTCCGAGGCGAAGACGAGGAGCACTGTGGGTGCGTCGTAGTAGGGGTTGCCGGCGGAGCCGCGCACTTCGGCGTTGAGCTTTATGATGCGCTGCATGATGTCGGTGCGCTGCACTGCCACGATGACGGGGTCCCTGGCAGCCGTGTGCCGTGGGGGCGTAGGTGCCGGCTTCCATTACTGCTGCCAGCTGTTCGTCGCTTACCTGCTCCGCTGTGTACTTGCGGCAGCTGCGACGGGTCTTTATGAGTTCCAATAATTCGTTGTTCATGATGACGGTTTTTGTTTTTTTATTGTTACACCTTATTATATATTGGCATGATGCCAAGTGTGGGGACTGGCGGGGAGTCACGCTTCGCAGTCCTCCGGTTCATTTCTCGTTGAGCACCTTCTCCACCTTCTCCACTATCATCTGCGGCTCTATTGAGCTGAGACAGGCGAAGTCGCCGCGCAGGCATGGCTTTGCGCCGTAGATGCTGCATGGGCGGCATGGCATTGCGGCCTGTACGGTGTCGCTCTCGCGCTGCCCCATCCCACGAACCCGGCAAGGGGTGTGTGGCTCCCCACACGCTCACTACGCGTGTGCCGCACACTGAGGCGAGGTGCATGTTGGCGCTGTCCATGCTCACCATCGCGTCAAGGCGACTCATGAGGATCAGTTCCTGCTGCAGGCTTCCGAGCAGTGCCGAGGCGTTGATGGCGTTGGGGTAGCGTTCCGCCCATGCGTTGAGCGTGCGGTGCTCGTCGCTGCCTCCGCCGAAGAGGAAGATGCGGCACGATGGATGGCGGCGTATAGTCTCTGCCACTACCTGTTCCATCTTCTCCACGGGATAGATTTTCCCCTTGTGCGCCGCGAACGGCGCTATGCCCACCCATTGCTGGAATGCCTTCTTCTCGCCTATCGTCTCGGAGAGCAGGCGCAGGTTGCCTCCTGCCGGGGGGAAGAGCGATGTGAAGCTGAGCTGCACGGGGTAGCCGAGGCGTTCGAGCACGTCGGCGTAGTTCTGGAACGATGTGGGCAGCTGGCGCAGCTGTTTCCCCCGACGAGGCGGTGAGCTGCCGCCGCTCCTGCCGGTGCTTGTTGATGCTCCACACGGTAGCGTCTTGGGTTGAAGCGCATGCGCAGGTAGCCCGAACGCAGTATGTTGTGCATGTCGGCGACGGCTGTGAAGTTCTTCGCCACAAGCCGCCGGTAGAGCGCGTTGAGCCCTTTCATGCCGCTGTATTCGCCTTTCAGGTCGGCTTCCATGAACCCCACGTTGGGCGCAAGCCCCTCGAAAAGGGCGCGTGCGAAGGGGCGGCTCAGCACGGTGACGCGCACTGCGGGGTACTGCCGTGCGAGCGAACTCACCACGGGCACCAGCATTGCCACATCGCCGAGCGCCGAGAAGCGCATGATAAGGATATGTTCGGTTTTCATAGTCGATAAGCGTTTTAAAATAAAAGGGTAAAGAGTAAAAAAGTAAAGATGAGAAAGTAAAAAAGTAAAAGGAACTGGCGCCGGGAGAGGTTGTGACAGGGGAGAGTAGTACGGCTTTTGCCTCTCCTTTTTACTTTTTCTACTTTTCTGAGTCTGCATCATGCAGTCCCGTCCTCTCCTTTTTACTTTTATACTTCTTTACTCTTTTACTTTTTCCTTTCCCGTCCTCTCCTTTTTACTTTTTTTACTCTTTTTAACTTTTCTACTTTTTATACAGCACTGGGTTTGTGCTTGGGTCGTTGTACATCTTCATCTGACGATAGACCTTCATGTACTTCCGTCCCTCGGCGATGTCCTCGAGCAGCTGGTCGATGGCGGTAGAGAGGTCGGTCTGCTGTTCGAGCAGCACGGCGAGCTTGGCGGCGCACTTCTGGCGGTGCTCCTCCGTCGCGTCGGCGCGTTCAGCCTCCTCGCGCATGTGTGGTAGATCTTGAGCGCGAGTATGCTCAGACGGTCTATCGCCCATGCGGGCTTTCGGTGTTGAGGCGTGCCTCCGGCAGCGGCTTTATGTCGCTGTAACGCTGGCGGAAGTATGAGTCGATCTGCTCCACGAGGTCGGTACGGTTCCTGGTTGGAGCGGTCGATGCGCCGTTTCAGCGACAGGGCGTCGTCGGGATTGATGTGCGGGTCGCGTATGATGTCCTCAAAATGCCACTGTACGGTATCGATCCAGCACTTCAAATAGAGGCGGTTCTCGATCCTCGTCACGCTCGTACGGGTTGCTGATGGTGTCTCTGGATGTCATCCTTGATGTGGTAGTCGCGGATGGCCTGGTTGAAGATGGTGTTACAATGTGTGCGAAAAAGACATATATAGGTTGTTTTGTTGTTTCAGGGCAGTTATTGTGGTAAAGATTCCCTTGCGGGGAAAATTAAAGTCCTACAAAAAATAGGGAAAAACCGCCAAACACGCAAATATTTGCCCGAAAACTTGCATTTCCGCCACTCGCATGAAAAGCTCTGTTGCAATGGTTTCGGTGCTTCGGGAGGCAGAAAAATGGCAAAATATTGCACAATCGCATACATAATGTGCAACAATAAGTGCTTTTTGTATGAAATATTTGCTAAATCGAAGAAAAAGTAGTTACTTTGCAACCGGTTTATTTAAAAGGAAATTAATTATAAACATTTTAAACATTTAAAATTATGTCAGATATCGAATCTAAAGTAAAGGCTATCATCGTTGACAAACTCGGTGTTGATGAGGCAGAAGTAAATCCCGCAGCAAGCTTCACAAACGACCTCGGTGCAGACTCACTTGACACTGTAGAGCTCATCATGGAATTCGAGAAGGAGTTCAACATCTCTATTCCCGACGACCAGGCTGAGAAGATCGGCACTGTAGGCGACGCTATCGCTTACATCGAGAACAACCAGAAATAAATCGTGGACAATGGACTATAGCTTATGGTCCACCTTTTTTCTGATGGCAGGCACTAAGGGAATTCCCCGGCTCGAGCCATAAGCCATAAGCCACAAACATCGCAGATGCTCAAAATTAAAAAGTGCGAGCCGGTAGCCCGCGCCTTTAATTTTGAACACCTGCAAAACAACAATTTTTCTTTTAGATGGAATTAAAAAAGAGTAGTAGTAACAGGACTTGGTGCTGTCACACCGGTAGGCAATACTCCCGAAGAGACATGGAAGAGCCTTTGCAATGGTGTCAGCGGCGCAGCTCCTATTACATTATTTGACGCTTCCAAATTCAAGACACAGTTCGCATGCGAGGTGAAGGACTTCAAGCCCGCCGAATACATCGACCGCAAAGACCTGCGCAAGATGGACCGCTATGCACAACTCGCCATGGTGTCGGCCATACAGGCCGTGAACGACAGCGGCATTGACGTGGAAGCAGAAGACAAGAATCGCATCGGAGTAATCTTCGGAGTGGGCATCGGAGGTATCAAGACTTTCGAAGAGGAAGTGGGATACTACGCCACACACAAGGAGAACGGCCCGAAATACAACCCTTCTTCATCCCGAAGATGATTGCCGACATCGCAGCAGGCCAGATCTCAATCCATTACGGATTCCACGGACCTAACTTCGCGACCACATCGGCATGCGCATCTTCAACCAACGCACTCGCCGACGCGTTCAACCTCATACGCCTCGGCAAGGCCAACATCATCGTCAGCGGAGGTGCTGAGGCTGCCATCACAGAAGGCGGCGTGGGCGGATTCAACGCCATGCACGCACTCTCAACACGCAACGACGACCCGGAACACGCATCACGCCCGTTCAGCGCAAGCCGCGACGGATTCATAATGGGCGAAGGTGCCGGATGCCTCATACTCGAAGAGCTGGAACACGCCAAGGCACGCGGAGCCAAGATATACGCCGAAATGGTGGGAGAAGGCATGAGTGCCGACGCCTACCACATCACAGCCTCACACCGAAGGACTCGGTGCATGCCTCGTAATGCAGAATGCACTCGAAGACGCAGGCATGAAGCCGGAGGACATCGACTACATCAACGTGCACGGCACATCGACACCCGTGGGCGACATATCCGAAGCCAAAGCCATAAAGCAGGTATTCGGCGACGCAGCCTACAAGCTCAACATCAGCTCAACGAAGTCAATGACAGGCCACCTGCTCGGTGCTGCCGGAGCAGGGGAGGCAAGGGCGTCGGTGCTCGCAGTGAAGAACGACATCGTTCCGCCTACCATCAACCACGCCGACGACGACCGCGACCCGGAAATCGACTACGACTTGAACTACACGTTCAACACCGCACAGAAGCGTGAGGTGCGTGCTGCGCTGAGCAACACGTTCGGATTCGGAGGCCACAACGCATGCGTAATATTCAAGAAGTATGCTGAGTAACATCATAGACAGGATAAAGCTCCCTTTCCGTAAGGACAAGGAGCTTTATTCGTCTCTATACCACATCATCGGATTCTACCCACACGACATCAGCTACTACAAGCTCGCGCTGATGCACAAGAGCTTGTTCCGCCGCAACGCCAAGGGCAAACCCGTGAATAACGAACGCCTCGAATTCCTCGGCGACGCCATCCTCGACGCCGCAGTAGGCGACATTGTCTATCGGCACTTCCCGGGAAAACGCGAGGGATTCCTCACGAACACACGCTCGAAACTCGTGCAGCGCGAGACACTCAACCGTCTGGCGCAGGAAATGGGCATCAGCAAGCTCGTGCTTTCAAACGGCCGTTCGGCATCGCACAACTCCTATATGGGCGGCAACGCGTTCGAGGCTCGTCGGAGCGATATACCTCGACCGCGGATACAACGCCTGCATGAAATTCATGCGCAATCGCATTCTGGCACAAATGATAAACATCGACAAGGTGGCATACAAGGAAGTGAACTTCAAGAGCCGCCTCATCGAATGGTGTCAGAAGAACCGTGTGCGCATCAATTTCGACATCCTCACGCAGGAAAAGGACAACCAGGGAAGCCCCGTCTTCAAGTACCGCATAATGCTCGAAGGCGTGGAAGGCTGCTCAGGGCGAAGGCTACAGCAAGAAAGAGAGCCAGCAGACAGCGGCGAAGCGCACCCTGGAGAAGCTGCGCCGGGAGCCGCAGTTCATCGATGCCGTGTTCGCTGCCAAGACCGAGCGCACCAAGATGGAGGAGGAACCCGTGGAGAACGTGCCGAGCACGGAGGCTCCGTCCGACTTCATCATAGTGTCGGCAGAACAAGGAGATACCCGTTCGTGAAGCGGCAGAACCGTCAAAGGAGAAGCCGCGCAGAGGTCGCCGCTCGCCCATGTACCGCAGCGACGACGCCCCACGCGCCGCCCGCAGCGCGACAGCGGCAGCCGCTCCCGCAGCTGCGGAAAGCGACGACGAGTTCGACTGAGCGACATTTCCGCCCGTGAGAAGTCGCGCGAAGAGATCATAGCAGCAGCCGAAGCGGCAGCATTCGCAGAATAACGGTGTTGCAGGTTGTGGGGTCGTAATGGCGACATTACCTTTTCCTCCGCACAACCTGCAACATTTTCTTTACCCATCACCCCACCGCCGGTGGGCGACCGCGTCACGCACGGCATCCCGACACCACATCATCACCACCCTTTATGACACGCCACATCATCCTTTCACTTCTTCTTCTGCTCCCGTTCACCGTGGGTGCCGCCGACTGGATGGCACGCCTTTCCCCCGACACACGCGTCTGCCGGCTCCTCATTCCGGGCACTCACGACGCCGCAACGGGCGACGGTTTCATGCCGGCAGACAACCGTCTTCGGCAGGACGATAAGCGCAGACGCAGGAGAAGAGCATCGCCGGACAGTGGCAGGCAGGCATCCGTGCCTTCGATTTGCGCCCTGCCGTGCGTACCGAAAACCGATGGCAGCGAGTCGCTGCATCTTTATCATGGCGAGTTCGCCACAACACGTTCGTTCGGCAGTGTCATGCGGCAGATAGCCGATTCCGTCACCGCCCATCCACGGAATTTGCCATAATCATCATGCGACATGAGTCGTCGCCGTCGCGGCACGAAGCCCGTTGGGCGGAACTCATGCGGCAGTCGCTCGACAGTCTGGGCGGCGTGCTCGCCGATTTCCGTCCCGACCTCACCGTGGCCGACCTCCGTGGCCGCATACTCGTAATCAGCCGCGACTCCTACGGCGATGTCCCCCGTGGCGGATATGCCGGCGGATGGAGCCATTCCAGGCATCTCGCCGACCAGACCGGGGCGTGGATAAAGGGCGCCGACCCCTCCGTCTGTGCCCGACTCATGGTGCAGGACTTCTACGACACGTCGCTTCCCGGCGGCGCAAGGCACAAGCGGGCTGCCATAAAAGCCATGTTCGGGGAGAAAAGGCGTGCCGACCTCGCCTCGTCCGATGCCCTGTGTGGATGATAAACCACGCTTCGGGCTACTCGCTCACCATCAGCGGCATTGCCGACGAACCCGTGTCGCTGTCGCAGGGGCTACCGTGACAACGCCGCACACACCAACGCCTTCATCCTCCGCCGTCTGCGTTCCGCCGACGGTCTGAGCGGTATCGTACTCATGGACTTCGCCGCCACCGACCTTTCCGGCGGCTACGACGTGATGGGTAAGACGCTTGTGGAGGCGATGATAGAGCGTTGCTGCGAGCTGTAGGCAGGCAGTGGCGTCTTTCGGAAAAAGGCTTGCAGAGCCTCGTTTCACCATCTTAAAACAAAGAATCATGCGCAAACTCAGAACCATAGAAATGCAGCGTCTCTCCGTGGAGCAGTTCCGCGAGGCCGACAAGCTGCCGCTCATTGTCGTGCTCGACGATGTGCGTTCGTTATATAATGTAGGGTCGGTGTTCCGTTCCTGCGACGCTTTCCGTGTGGAGGCGGTCTATCTCTGCGGAATCACCGCCACTCCTCCGCACCCCGAAATACACAAGACCGCGCTCGGCGGCGAGGACTCCGTGGCGTGGCGTTACTTCCCCTCGGCTCTTGAGGCGGTGGAGGAGCTGCGCCATCAGGACGTGTTCGTCTATTCCGTGGAGCAGGTCGAGGGTTCCACGAAGCTCCATCATCTGCAGCTCGACCTCGCGCCGCTACGCTCTGGTGCTCGGCAACGAGGTGAAGGGCGTGCATCGAGGAGGTGGTCGATGCCTCCGACGGTTGCATAGAGATACCGCAGTTTGGCACGAAACACTCTTCAACGTGAGTGTTACGGCTGGTATAGTGGTGTGGGAAGTGGCGAAGCAGATGATATTGTGAGGTTTTTAGGAGTTAGAGAAGTTAAAGAAGTTAAGTTAGAGTTAAAGAAGTTAGAGAAGTTAAAGTTAAAGCCGTATGCTTTTTAGAATACAGGAGTTAGAATTCAGAAGTTAAGCCAAATGTTTTGCTAATCATAGGAGGTCCCGCTCGACAACACCACTCCAAACAATTCATAATTCATAATTCAATTCATAATGGCAGACTTTGCTCTGTGTTGTCGAGCTGGGACGCTCGACCTCCTATGATTAGCAAAAGCATACGGCTTTAACTTCTCTAACTTCTTTAACTTCTCTAACTCCTAAAAAAAACTTCTTCAGCTCCCCATCCACGAAAATGAAGTGCTTTATTTGTGCGCAAAGGAATTATTTGTAACTTTGCACACGATAGACGGTGCGCAGGCACTCAGTGCTACGCCCCGACAGCCCCTTATAATCAAAACTAAAAGCAAAGAAAAGGAAAAGATGAAGACGACACGTTTCACGACACTCTTCGCCCCTCCTCGCCACTGCCCTCCTTTCGGGGCATGCGGAGGCGACGACCCATCAACGAACCCCAATCCCAATCCCGGCGCAGGAGGCGCTTCGGGAGGCAGCGGCAGCGGTACAGGCACTGTCGCAATGGCGCAGCTGCGGCTCGCCGACCCTACCATCTTCCCCGACGACGACGGCACCTACTACCTCTACGGCACCAGTTCCGACTACGGCTTCGAGGTGTACAAGAGCACCGACCTCATCACGTGGGAAGGCCCGTGCGGTAAGACTTCGGGCGGATACTGCCTCGTCAAGGGCAGCAGCTACGGCAGCAATGGTTCTGGGCGCCGCAGGTGTTCAAGCGGGGGCGACACCTACCACATGGCCTACTGCGCCGACGAGCACCTCGCCATAGCCACAAGCGACTCGCCGATGGGGCCGTTCCGCCAGCAGCAGCTCGCGCGGATTCCGGGGAATGAAGGAAATCGACCCCTTCGTGTTCTTCGACGACGACGGCAAGACATACATGTATCATGTCCACATAGTGGACTGCAACAGCATATATGTGGGCGAAATGAACGCCGACCTCACGAAGATTGACGAGAGCACCGTGAAGCTTTGCATCAAGGCGGCTTCCGATGGATGGGAGAACACCGAACGCCGCTCAGGGGGAGTGGCCGAGGTCCGACGGTGGTGAAGCTCGACGGCACATATTACATGTTCTACAGCTGCAATGACTACCAGCTGCCCACCTACGCCGTGGGTGTAGCCACTGCCAAGTCGCCGACGGGTCCGTGGACAAAGCCTGCCGCGCCCATCATCAGCCGCGACAACATCGGCCAAAACGGCACGGGTCATGGCGACCTCTTCCGCGACAAGGACGGTCACTGGCAGTATGTGTTCCACACCCACAACAACTCCACGACGGTGCAGACACGCAAGACAGCCATCGTGCAACTCGAATACACCGGCACCGGCTTCAAGGTGGCAGACGGAACGTTCCGCTACGATGCACAAGTGACGGATTGTTACCCCTACATAAAAAGAAGCCTTGTTTGTGTCGCAAACAAGCCTTGTTCGCACTCGAAGAAGCCTTGTTTGCAGACAAAACAAGCCTTGTTTGTAGAACAAAGAAAACAAGCAAACTGCAAAAACACATCTCTTATGAGAATAAAACACTTATTGTCAGACCATTACAAATCCGTCATCTCCACGCTCTTCTTCGTGGCGATGCTGCTGCTTTGGGGCTTCTGGCTGCCTGAGGTGACCGCCTATCACGAGCAGACCCAGATGTTCCTCTTCACCCCCGACTACTTCACGGAGCACCTCCCGCTGCCCGGTGCGCTTGCCGACTACGCCTCGGAATTCCTCGTGCAGTTCTCCTTCTTCGTGCTCTGGGGTGCCGCCGTCACCGCCCTCCTGCTCACTCTCATGCAGCGTGTGGTGTGGGCAGTGATGCGCCAGTGCGGGCGTGCGGCTCATGGTACGCCGTAAGCCTCGTCCTCCCAGCGCTGCTTGCCGCCCAGTGCACCGATCCCGACACCATGCCCACGTTCACCCTCTCGCTGCTTGCCGCCCTCTCGCTCTCGTGGCTGCGCCTGCGTCTGCGCCACAGCCGCTGGTCGTGGGCGGTGGATGTAGTGGTGCTCCCCTCTTCTATTGGGTGGCAGGACCCGTAGTGGCAGTGCCCCTCTGCGCCGCCGTGGCCTGCGCCGTGGTGCCGCAGCTGCGCGACGACAGCCGCTCCACGGCATCCGCTCAAGGCTGCCGCCGCCATTGCCGTCACAGCCCTCACGTTCTGGCTCACGGGCAGGGGCCTGCACTATTCGTGGGAGAGTCTGCTCAAAGGCATATTCTACTACCGCCAGCCCGCCACGCTGCCCCTTGCCATGGACATGCTCATGGCACTTGCCGCCTGCTGCCCATGATTGCCGCCGCAGTGTCGCACATACGCTGCCGCAGCATCACAGTCCCGGCAGTCTATACGCTGCTCATAGCGAGCGGTGCGCTCATAGGCTGCGGCACGCAGAGAGCCATACTCGAAGTCATCGGCTACGGCTACCTCGTGCGCATGGGACACTATGCCGACATCATAAGCAAGAGCACACGCACGGCTCCGCGCTCCGAAGTGGGCGTGGCAGCCACCAACCTCGCGCTCTCAGCAACGGGCGAGATGCCCGACTGCATGTTCGAGTTCAGGCAGTTCGGCACCAACGGACTCATTCCCGACGCCAACCTCGATGCCAACACCACGATGATGGCGGGCGAGATATTCCTGCATCTGGGTATGGTGAACCAGGCACAACGCTACTTCTTCGAGTCGCAGGAGGCGGTGCCGGGCTACAAGCGCAGCAGCCAGTGCTACCGTCGCCTTGCCGAGACCAACCTCGTGAACGCCGACTATCGTGTGGCGGCACCGCTATCTGCGGCTGCTCTCCCACACGCTCTTCTACCGCTCTGGGCAGAGAAACGCCTCGGCCTGGGCAACAACCGACCACCGTGCCGTGACCGACGACCCCAGAATACGCATGCCTGAGAAGCCTGCGCCCCACCGACGACCTCTTCGGAATGTCGGAGACCGACCTCACGCTCGGCGCACTCTACATGCACAACAAGCAGAACCACGCCGCACTGGAGTACCTCATGGCCGGCCTACGAACTGCTCGCACACAACGCGCAACGCTTTCAGTGCAGTACTTCCCACTCGTGCTCAAGGCAGGACCGTCTACATCACCGCGAAGCTACCAGGGAGGGCATAGCCATATTCACAATGAACGACGGCGGCAACCCGCTCGCAGCCTGCGTGGACGCCACCACGAAGAAGCGGCAGCTGGCCGATTTCCTCGGCATCTACTCAAGGACAAGACCGCGGCGGCACACTATGAAGTCGCCCTTCGCCGATACCTACTGGTTCTACCTCTTCGCCTCGAAGCCGCAGGGCGGCGACGGCGGAGCCGACAACAACAACACCCGGAAAAACACGAAGAAATGAAACTCAAGCACATCATCATAGCCGTCATGGCGACGCTCGTCGGCGTGCGGCAACACCCCAGAAACGAAAAGAACGACACTCGTGAGCCGCAGATATTCCCCGACTACTGCGGGTGACCGTCCCCGTGGGCATCGCGCCGATGAACTTCGACGTCTGCGGAGGCGCCGACCGCATCGACCTCACCGTCAGTGGGACGAAAGGCGGAACACTCCACACCAACGCCGGAAGCGTGGATATGGACATAGACGAGTGGCACGCACTGCTGGAGAAGAACCGCGAGGGCAAGGCTCGACTTCTCGCTCGCCGTGCGGGCGCAACGGCGAATGGACACGCTACGCCACATTCCCGATGTATGTCAGCGACGCGCCGCTCGACGACTGGGGACTCACCTACCGACGCATAGCACCGAGTTATGTGAACTACAACCAGATGGGCATCTACCAACGCTGCCTCGCCAACTTCGACGAGACACCGATACTCGAGAACACCGCCGACCCCGGCAGCTGCATAAACTGCCACACCGCCAACCGCACCGACCCGGCAGTTCACATTCCATGTGCGCGGACCGCACGGAGCGACGCTCATACAGCAGGACGGCAGACGCGAATGGCTCAACACCGCCACCGACTCCACACTCGCGGCATGCGTCTATCCCTACTGGCACCCGACGGGAAAGTATGTGGCTTTCTCCACCAACGTCACACGGCAGGACTTCCATGCCACACGAGGGGAGCGCATAGAGGTGCTCGACCTGAAGAGCGACCTGCAGGTATATTGCCCCGCTACGCACGAACTGCTGCTCTCGCCGCTGCTCCGCACCGACGACTTCGAGACCTATCCGGCGTTCTCGCCCGACGGCAAGTGGCTCTACTTCTGCTCGGCACGCTACAGGAAAATACGCGGAATACAAAGGAAATACGCTACAATCTGTGCCGGATAGCCTTCGACGCAGCCACCGGCACCTTCGGAAACAAGGTGGACACCATCTTCAACGCTGCGGCACACGGACTCAGCGCCACACTGCCACGACCCTCCTACGACGGCCGCTACATCATGTTCACCACCGCACGCTACGGCTGTTTCCCCGTATGGCACGAGGAGAGCGACCTCTGGTTGCTCAATCTGGGCACGCTTGAGGCACGGCCCATGACTGCCGTGAACTCGAAACGCGCGGAGAGTTTCCACAACTGGAGCCGCAACTCGCGGTGGTTCGTATTCACGTCACGTCGAGGCGACGGGCTCTACACCAACCTTTACATGGCATCCGTGGGCAAGGACGGAAAGCCGACGAAGCCCCTTCCTCCTGCCGCAGCGTCACCCGTGGAGCTACTACGACAACCTGCGCACATCATACAACACGCCCGATTTCACCGCCGCACCCGTGGAATTCGAGGCACGCATGGCGGCGAAGGAGATACGTTCGGGAGAGCGCACAGGCATAAAAGTGAGAAAATAAGTAACAAACAAAAATCAACTAAAAGGCAATATGAAGAAAATAAAATCGTTAGTCATCATCGCAATCCTCTGCCTCTGCAGCACGGGGCGCAGGCTCAGGACATCAGGATATCCTCACCGGGTGGCAAAGACCATCGTCGGCGACAAGGCGACATCGAAAAACTCAATCACCGGCACATGGAAATACTCCGGACCGGCATGCGAGTTCGAGGCGACAACTTCCTTTCAAAGGCCGGAGCACAGGCCGTCACGGAAAAAAGGTGAACAAAAGACTGGCACCGATAATGAAGAAGACTGGCATCAACAACATCGTCTTCACCATCAACAGCGACGGTACATACACCTCGGCATTGAAGAAACACACCACAAAAAGGCACCTACACCTTCGACGAAAAGGAGAAGACCATCACCTTCACCACATCAGGCGGACACAGCTACACCACCTATGTCGTCGTGACAAGGCAACACGATGAACATGCTCTTCAAGGCCGACAAACTCATGGAGATACTCAAGGTAATCAGCAACACAGCGTCGAACCTCAGCTCGTCGGCAGCAGTCATCAACGCCGTGCTGGGCAAATACAACGGCATGCGCGTGGGCTTCGAACTCAGAAGTAAGCCCGGCATGAAGCAGTACGCATCCTCCGCCGGCGGTTCCTGCGCTACCTCTCAGGCTTGAGCGCAACTATTCGCCCAACACATTAGAGGCATACGCGCACGACGTGGACTATCTGCTCAACTATATCAGTGGGCTGAACCTCGCCGTGGAGGAGGTGCGTCTGGAACATCTGGAGCACTTTGCGGCGACGATACACGAGTTCGGAGTGGGGGCACGCACGCAGGCACGCATCTGAGCGGCGTGCGCACCTTCTTCCGTTTCCTCGTCATCGACGGCGTCATAAGCGACGACCCGACCGAACTCCTCGAGTCGCCCGACATCCGGCGAACACCTGCCCGAAGTGCTTTCCACCGAAGAAGTGGACATGATGGAGCGTGCCATCGATCTCAGCAAGTGGGAAGCGGCAGCGCAACAAGGCCATCATCGAGACGCTTTTTCTCATGTGGCCTGCGCGCGTGTCGGAGCTTGTCACGCTGCGTTTCAGCGATGTCTTCGCCAAGGAACGCTACCTGCGCATCATCGGCAAAGGCGGTAAAGAGAGGCTCGTGCCAATATCACAACAGGCTTTGCATGAGATAGAACTGTGGCTTTACGACCGCAATCTGATGACGATAAAGCCCGGAGAGGAGGAATATCTGTTCCTCAACCGGCGCGGAGCACACCTCACACACGCACCATGATTCTCATCATGATAAAGCGCACGGCAGCCGAAGCCGGCATCAGCAAGACCGTCTCTCCGCACACACTGCGCCACTCCTTCGCCACAGCTCTGCTCGAAGGCGGAGCCGACCTGCGTGCCATCCAGGCCATGCTGGGACATGAAGACATAGGTACAACACAGATCTACACGCATCGACATCACGCATCTGCGCGAAGAAATACTCCTTCACCATCCGAGAAACATCAAGAAGGCGGAAGAATGACACTCCTTTCCGCCACAGCTTGACCCGCGTCGCCGCCCCGTCGGGATGACCCTGCCTTTTGTTTAAAAACATTTATTTTTCACCTGTTTTGTCCTTATTCACAGATTATTGCTTACTTTTGCAGAATGCTACTATATTCGCACGTTTCGATATAACGAAATTCATAACAATAAACAATAATTTCATGAACCTCAGAAAACTATTTGTTGCAGCAGTCCTGTTCGTTGCAGGTCTTGCACAGGCACAGATGATGCCGCCGATACCCGTCGATCCCGACGTGCGCATCGGAAAGTTGGACAATGGTCTGACCTACTACATCCGTCACAACAACTGGCCGGAGAACCGCGCCAACTTCTACATCGCGCAGAAGGTGGGCTCCATCCAGGAGGAGGAAAGCCAGCGAGGACTCGCACACTTCCTCGAACATGTGCTTCAACGGCACAAAGAACTTCCCGGGAAACGATGTAATGCGCTATTGCGAGAGCATCGGCGTGCAGTTCGGACGCGACCTCAACGCTTATACAGCCATCGATCAGACTGTTTACAACATCTCCAACGTGCCGACAACACGCCAGAGCGCACTCGACTCATGCCTCCTCATACTCAGCGACTGGGCAAATCAGCTCACGCTTGACCCCAAGGAGATTGACGAAGAGCGCGGCGTGATACACGAAGAATGGCGTCTCCGCACCAGCGCATCAAACAGAATGTTCGAGCGCAACCTGCCGAAACTCTACCCGGGTTCAAAGTATGGACACCGTTTCCCCATCGGTCTGATGTCGGTGGTGGACAACTTCAAGCCGAAGGAACTGCGCGACTACTACGAAAAGTGGTATCATCCCACAAACCAGGGGCATCATTGTCGTGGGCGATGTGGATGTTGATCATGTGGAAGCACAGATAAAGAAGCTCTTCGGAGGATTCAGAATCCTGCCAACCCGGCTCCCATCGTGGCTGAAAGCGTGCCCGACAACGCACAGCCCATCGTCGTTATCGACAAGGACAAGGCAGCAGCAGAGCACCGTGGAGCTTTACATCAAGCACGACGCATATCCCGACTCGCTCAAAGGCGACATGAGCTATCTGGTTTACGGATACCTTCTCAACGCAGCACGATGGATGCTGAACAACCGCATGAGCGAAGTCGTGCTCAACGCCGACTGCCCCTTCGTGCAGGCAGGTGCAGAGTTACGGCTCATACATCTTCGCAAAGACAAAGGATGCGTTCTCGCTCTTCGTCCTTCCCAAGGAGATGGCACACACAGCCGACGCTCTCAAGGCCGCATTCATAGAGGCACGCCGTGCCGCCGAGTTCGGATTTACAGCCACAGAGTTTGAGCGTTTCAAGGAAACCTACCTCAGCCAGATGGACAAGGAGTTCAGCAACAAGGACAAGCGCACCAACGATGCGCTCTACGCGCCGCTGAAAGAAAACTTCCTCGAAAACGAGCCTATGCCCTCAATCGACTTCACCTACGAGGCTATGAAGCAGATTGTGCCGGTAATTCCTGTTGATGCCGTGAACGGACTGATGAAGCAACTCGTGCCGGCTAACGACTCCAACCTCGTCATCCTCAACTTCAACAACGAGAAGGAAGGCAATGTCTATCCCACAGAGGAGGGTCTGCTCGCCGCTGTCAAGGCCCACGCACTGCTGAAATCAGCGCATACGTGGATAACGTGAAGAACGAACCGCTCATCACCAACCTTCCCAAGCCGGGTAAGATAAAGAGCGAAACTAAGGACGCCACACTCGGTTACACCACTCTCAAACTCTCCAACGGCGCGACGGTAATACTCAAGCAGACCGACTACAAGAAGGACCCAGGTGCTCCTCAGCGGCTCCGGCGTGGGCGGACAGACCATCTACGGGCCCAAGGACTACGACAACCTCGCGGCATTCAACGAGGTTATCGGCATGAGCGGACTCGGTGCATTCTCTTCGACAGAGCTTCAGAAGGCTCTCTCGCCGGCAAGCAGGCCAACGCCGACCTCAGTCTTTCGGGACAGCTCTTCACATCGGCTTCGGGCAACTCTACACCCAAGGATGTGGAGACAATGTTCCAGATGCTCTACCTCTACTTCACTGCCATCAACAAGGACCAGAAGTCGTACGACAACCTTATGTCGCAGTATGGTGGCACTGAAGAACCGTTCGCTCTCGCCCGACGTGGCTATCAGCGACTCTCTCAGCGCAACTATGTACGGACACAATCCCCGTGTGGCTCCGCTCACAATCGAAAAGCTCAAGAATATAAACTACGACCGCATCCTTGAAATAGCCAAGGAGCGCACAGCCAACGCTGCAGCGTGGACATTCACCATCGTGGGCAACTTCGACGAAGCCACCATACGTCCGCTCATCTGCCAGTATCTCGCCGCACTCCCGGCTAAGGGCAAGGTGGTGAAGAGCAAGCGCGAAGTCAATACGGTCAAGGGTGAGGTGGAGAACATCTTCTACCGCAAGCAGGAGACACCCAAGGCAAACTCATATATGTACTGGCACAACAACTCGATGCCTTACAATGTGAAGAACGTTATATGTGCCGACATCGCCGGACAGGTGCTCTCCATGGAGTATCTCGCCAAGATCCGTGAGCAGGAAAAGCGCTGCCTACTCTGTGGGCGCATCGGGTTCGGCACAGATAGGTCCCGACAACTACCGCCAGTTCGGCATCTTCGCCTACTGTCCGATGAAGCCTGAGAAGAAGGATGTGGCCATCCGCATCATGAACGAAGAGGTGAAGAACCTCGAAAACACCTGCGACGCCGACAAGCTCGCAAAGTGCAAGAGTTCATGGCAAAGCGTTTCGGCGACAGCGAGAAGAACAACGGCTTCTGGCTTAACACCATCAACGACTTCTATCGTTACGGCTACAACGGCTACACCGACTATGTGAAGACCCTCAACGCCATCACTCCGGCGGACATCTGCGCCTTCATGAAGGACTTCAACAAGGCCGGCAACCACATCACCGTAATGATGTTGCGAAGAGCAGAAGTAAAAATAAAGAGTAGAAAAGTAAAAAGAGTAAAAAGAGTAAAAGGAGTCAGCCTTTGTGCCGCCTCTCTTTGCCTTTTCACTCTTTTACTTTTCTGCTCTTTTTGCTTTTCTCCCCTTTCCCCCCTTTTACTTTTTTACTCTTTTACTCTTTCACTTCCCCATGTCTTACAACTCTCTCTGGCGCAGCCTCCGCCGCTCTACGACCCCGACGAGGCTAAGGCCGTCGTCCGCACCCTGCTCGACTCGCTCTTCGGCATGACTCTCACCGACATCGTCTGCGGCGCCGTGGACAGTCTGAGTGCCGCCGACACGCAGCGTCTTTTTCGCTGCCATGCGCCGCTGAAGCCGCGGAGCCGGTGCAGTATGTGCTTGGCAGCGCACCGTTCTGCCGTCGCCCGCTTCGCCGTGCGCCCGGTGTGCTCATCGCGGCTCTGAGACGGGTGGCTCGTACAGCGATGCCACCGTTGCAGCCAAGGGTCGTAAAGCCGGCAACCGCCGCATCCTCGACATCGGCACAGGCGGCGGCTGCATGGCAATAAGCATCGCCCTCGAAGTGCCGGAAGCCGTGGTCGGGCGTGGGACATATCGCCGCAGGCTCTCGACATAGCCCGTGCCAACGCCAGCGACCTCGGAGCAAGCGTGACATTCACCCTCGCCGACGCCCTCAACGCGCCCTGCGAAGAAGCCACGCGCGACATCATCGTGAGCAATCCGCCCTACATCTGCCACCGCGAGCACGCCGCAATGTCGCCCAATGTGCTGCGCCACGAGCCGCACACAGCCCTCTTCGTCCCCGACGACGACCCTCTGCTGCTCTTCTATCGTGCCATTGCCCTCTACGCGCAAGGCACTCCGCCCCGGCGGCATACTGCTCTTCGAGTGCAACACTCTCTACGCCGCCGACACCGCCGCCATGCTCCGCACGATGGGTTTCAACGACCCCGCCGTCCACGCCGACTGCTTCGGCAAGCCCCGGTTTGTGGAAGCCGTCGTGACTTGACAAACTTCCTTCCACCATAAACTTCAAAAATCACAGCAACCCATAATGTTCACCCAATCGAAATCACCCGTGAGCGAGCCACAGGCTCTACAGAAACTCGCCGCCCTCTGCTCCCGTTCCGAGCACTCTTCGGGCGAAATTCGCGAGAAGATGCGCCGCTGGCAGCTCCCCTCCGACGCACAAGGAACGCATCGTGCAACGCCTAAAAGTGTCGCCGAGCGGTTCATCGACGATTCGCGCTTCGCCCGACTCTTCGTGCGCGACCGTCTGCGCTTTGCTTCGTGGGGCGAGCGCAAGATTCTGATGGCACTCCGCCAGAAAGGCATCGACGAAGCCACCGCCGCCGAGGCTCTGGGCGAGGTGAGCGACGACGAGTGGCTCGCCGTCCTCCGCAGCGTCATAGCCGCCAAACGCCGCACCACAAAAGCCGCCTCCCGACTACGAACTCAACGCCAAACTCATGCGCCACGTTCACCTCATCCCGTGGAGGCAGTGCGTGGGGGTTCACCATGCTTCTTTGATACAAGGCCGCCCTCGAACAAGGCTTCTTTTGAGTGCGTTTAAACCACCTCTTATATGGACACGCCCGGATAAAAAAGTAGACTTCGCGGTTGGAGATACAACCATGCCGCACAACACCGGCCTCATTTGAAAACAAGGCGGGTTCTTTACATCACAAACAAGGCTTTTTTTGCACCATACAGCCTAACGTGGGCGAACAAGGCTTCGAGATTTTGCAACGTGCAAAGATCGCCTCTCCTTGTTTGCAAAACCGCCCATTTTATATGCTACTCTGCTTCATCATTTACACGCAGACATACGCATTTATACGGATGCAAAAAAGTAGTAACTTGAACGCAGGCAACGTGACGGACGTTCCCTGGGCCTTCATCTTCGCCCATGTTGACAAGGCGCCACGCCACCCTGGACAGCTCTATGAGGCCATCGCCTATGCCTGCTTCTTCGCCATCATCTTCCTCATCTACCGCAAGCACAAGGACCGTGTGGGCACGGGACTCTATTTCGGTCTCTGCCTGACGCTGGTGTTCACCTTCCGCTTCTTCATCGAGTTTACCAAGGAGGTACAGGAGGCTTTCGAGGCCAATCTTGGACAAAAATAGGAAAACAATTCGTGGCGACTCATTCTTCTCAAACCCAGTGAAGGGCCAGAAACAGCCATTCTATCCATGGCTGAAGCATCGAAATCGGCACCCGTTTGGCTATGTGTGTTGAAATAGTGCTATCAATATCCCGACATCCGACCCTGGACGCAAGGCACGGAACAATTTGGCTACGCTCCATGAGCGGTGGCGACTGATGCGCTCGAAAATAGAGGCCTCCCGTGAAAAATCTTCTCGACCCCCCGAAGTTTTGGCGACTGATGCGCTCGAATGGCAAGCCTCCCAAAACCTCCCAAGTTTTATCAAAAGGGAAGAGGCTTAGTAAGGCTTAGCAGCAATCCCCCCTCCCAGAAAAGGGCAAGGCTTAGTAAATCCTAACCCCCTCCCCAAACAACAACCAATAAAAACCAAAATATGAGTAAAGTTATCATCAATAACTACGATGAATTTGCCGCTCTCCTCGGCAAGAATATCGGCATATCCGACTATGTTCAGCTCACCCAGGAGCGCATCAGCCAGTTGCCGACGCCACTCTCGACCACCAGTGGATTCACGTCGATACCGAACGTGCCGCTGTCGAGAGCCCGTTCAAGACCACCATCGCCCACGGCTACCTCACGCTCTCGATGCTTCCATACCTCTGGAACCAGATAATCGAGGTGCGCAACCTCAAGATGATGGTGAACTATGGCATGGACAGATGAAGTTCGGCCAGGCAGTGAAGTCGGGAGAGTCAATCCGTCTCGTTGCCGATCTGCTCTCGCTTGAGAACCTTCGCGGCGTGGCAAAGGCACAGATAAAGTTCACGATAGAGATAAAGGAGTCGCCGAAAAAGGCTCTCAGCGGCGTAGCGACATTCCTTTACTATTTCGAATAAGGGTAGGACTGGGTCTGAAAGAGCAAGGAAGGTCTCGAAACTGGTCTTCTCCCAACGGCTTAAAAGGCCCAGTAAGGCTTAGTAAGGCTTAAATAAGGCTTAGTAAGGCTTAACAAAAGCCTCAAAATGCCCAGCAACCCCTCCCACCAACAACAAAAAATCGCAATCTGCGGGATTTTTGTATCTCAAAACACCAGTGCCATGTTCACACCGGCGCCTTCGCTGCTGCAATAAGGCACTCGAACGCCGTCACCTTGCGCTTCTTCGCGCCCTTGCCCGCGGCTGCTTCCCTCATGGAAAATCTTAGGATAGAGCCAGTAGGCGAACTTCGTGGAGAGCATTCTATCGCTGCTCCTGCCACGACGTCGTTCACCCAGTGACGCTCATTGTGCATGCGCAGATAGCCGGTGAGTGCTGCCAGACCGTAACCCGTGTAGCCGAGCCACGGCTGGGTGGTGCGGTATTCCTGCCAAAGGAACTCCGCTCCCATGAATGCCGTGGCTGTATGGCCCGACGGGAACGAGTTCTTCGCGCCCGAATCGGGACGCTGCTCCTTGAAAGCCCGCTTGGAAACGTTCACCACGGCAGCCATCGTCGCCGCCGACATGGCAAGCAGTATCGTGCGGTCCTTGAAGTTGTGCTGCCCCTTCCATCCTGCGAAATATGCGCCGTAAGCCACTACCATGGGCGCGTACCGAAGGTAGTTGTCAACCTTTGTGTGCAGCTTCTGCTCGGCACCGAGCATCTCGTGCATCTCGTTGCGCACACGTTTGCCCCATGCAGTGTTCACGCACAGTGCGCCTACCACTGCCGCCGAACTTGGCACTATCCATTCGGCAGGGCGTATATGGTGCGTAAGGGTCGGGCAGGACATCGCCGTTGTAGGGTTTGTGCGGCACGCCGAACATCTCGTCGGGGTCCGTGCCGGCAACCACACCGGCAGTATCCGGCAGGAGCACCACGGCGTCGTCGGCCACTGCTGCGGTGTCGGCGGCAAGGGCAACATCGTCTGTCTGTGCCACGACACAGGCTGCGGGAGCAATCCACAGAGTCGCCGTGACAGTGAGATTAGCAAGAAAAGTCTTCATCGATAATGTGAAAATAAAAAGAGGTTTCATTGTGGGAGTACGGGCATGCAGCCACGGAGCGTCCCGGAATTCAAGCGGTATCTTGTGTGCAGGAGTCTGTTTGAGTGTTGTAGGGCGGCGAGCCCGTTGGTCGTCAAGTTGTCGAAGGCGTTCTGTGCAAAAAGCCCCTCGAATCCCCTGCATCAGTTTCAAAAACAGGTGCAAAGATAATTAAAAAAATTACAACAATACTACTTTTCGCACTTTTTTAACTACTTCACACTGTGCTGTTTCCGTTTTTCTGAGTAATTTTGCCATGCTTATGAGCATACGATTCGCAATATCCGCATCTGCCCCTTCTTTCGTGCCTTGTCTCCGTGGCGCAGACCGCTTCCACGCCGACGGCACAGCCCGACGACCGCCCGACAGCCGCCGCCGACCCCACTTTCGTGCCTATGGTGAAGGTGAGCAAGGCTCTTGTCGATGGCGACAGCATACAGTATGTGGGCTGAATCCGCTCTATATCTATCCGCCGCCATCGTTCAAGAACGACCGTCAGCGTCAGGCCTACAACCGTCTCGTTGCCAATGTGAAGAAAGTGTTGCCCATTGCCAAGGAGGTGAACGCCATTATCATCGAGACATACGAGTATCTCAGACCCTGCCCTCGAAGAAAGCGGGAGGAGCACCTCGGTATGTGGAAGAGCATACGCCGCGAATACACGCCGCGCATGAAAAAGCTCAGTTATCAGCAGGGCAAACTCCTCATAAAACTCGTCTATCGCGAGTGCAACTCGTCGAGTTACCAGCTCATCAGGCGTTCCTCGGCCCCATCCGCGCCGGTTTCTACCAGGCTTTCGCCGCCCTCTTCGGTGCCAGCCTCACGAAGAAATACGGCGCCGAGGGTGTGGACCGACTCACGGAACGCATCGTGAGGCAGGTGGAGGCGGGGCAGATATAGGTGCAATGTTCCGCAGGAAGTAGGAGGCGGAGCGGTCGGTATGCCCCCGTTTCCCGCCTGTGTGCAGTGTGTCAGGAGTGTCTGTGCGCAAAATATGCGTTAATGGTAGCGAGGGGAATGTTCTCCATCCATTCCTGGTCGGCATAACCTTTCATGGAGATTCGCAAGCCTTTTAAGTTCCGGGTTGTTGTTGATGAAAGTGCGCAATGATTTCGATTTCACGTTTCTCTCGGCTTTCACTTCAATGGGTATGACCCTGTCTGCGCATTGGGTGACAAAGTCTATTTCTATTGTCGATTTATCGACAGAGTGGTAATATACGGAACATCCCAAGGCTTTCAGTTGTGTGAACACATAAAGTTCGGTGAAAGCCCTTTGTATTCAGAGAAGACCCCGTTGCCGACAAGCATTGATTCGGACGATGTCTCCGTCATTGCGCCCATGAGTCCGACATCGAGCATGAACAACTTGAATATGTCGGGGTCCTCATAGAACTTTAACGGCAGTCGCAGGCTGTTCACCCTTGTCACCTTATATGCGAGTCCTGCATCGATGAGCCATTGTATGGCAATCTCCAAATCGGCGGCTCTGCGCTTTCCTCACTGCGCCGTACACGAATTTCTTGTTTTCCTTCGCCAGTTGTGAGGGTATGCTGTCCCACACCATGTTTATGCGTGGCACTCACGGGCGGGTGCATGCTTCGAGAAGTCGCGCCGGTAGTCGGTGAGTATCTGCTGCTGTATGCGCCTTACTTCGTTCAGTCCCCTTTCTTCGGCATGGGCGAGCACTGCCGCCGGCATCCCTCCCACATAATAATATTGTCTCAGCAAGCTCTCCAATTCCGATGCTACCATATTTATGACACTCCAGTTGGCACTGCTTATCAGTTCTGCCATCTGGCTTTTTCCAAGAGCATCAAGGAACTCCGAAAAGGTCATAGGGTAGAGTCGGAGTTCCTCTACCTTGCCTACGGGATACGACACGCCGCCGTGAAGCGACACGCCGAGCAGCGACCCTGCCGCTGCAATATGAATGTCGGGAGTGTCTTCGCAGAAGAACTTCAACGCCTCCAGAGCCTTGGGGCAGCTCTGTATCTCGTCAAGCACCACGAGAGTGTCGCCGGGGGTTATGTCCACCTGGCTGATGGCAGACAATGCCATGACTATGTCTTCGGTCTTGCCGCCTTTTCTCAAACAGCTCTACGACATTTGGGTTACGGTCAAGACTGAAGAAAGCGAGCTTCTTGAACTCCTTCCTTCCGGAATCACGCAGCAGATAAGTCTTCCTGTCTTGCACCATTGAGTATAAGCGGCTTGCGTGACGCTTTGTCTTTCCACTCGATTAACTGTGAATACAGACTTCTTTGCATTCCTTCTACACTTTTTTTCTGACGAATAACTGGTGGGTTTCACACTTTTCTGACGAATAATCGGCAAAACTCACACTTTTTCCTAACGAATGTCAGCAAATGTACACACTTTTTTCTGACATACGGAGCGGTTTTGTAATATCTCAATGAAAAATCGCATATTCTGCAATTTTCTGACGAATAATCAGCAAAAACTCCACACTTTTTTCTGACGAATGATAGGGAAATGGCACACTTTTTCTGACGAATGCCGCCGGAAACCCCGTGCTTTCTCCCTTGGCGGAAACCCGCCTACAGTATGGCGGCAGGGGAGAATGGTTTGTGGAACGGGGATTGTAAAACGCTTGTTTACAGTTATATATGCCGTTGCATACCCCAGTTGCAAACGAGGCTTTGCATCGCAAACAAGCCTTGTTTGCACTCCGAAGAAGCCTTTGTTTGCAGGGTAAAGAAGCCTTGTTTTAAAAGTAAAAAGTCATTGTGTTTTTTAGAATACAGGAGTTAAGAATAGTGAGTTAAGCCAAATGCTTTGAGGGCAGGAGTTAAAGAATGCAGAAGTTAAGCCAAATGCTTTTTAGAATACAGGAGTTAAGAATGTAGAGAGTTAAGCCGAAGTTATCGGAAGTTAATCCGCCTGCGGCGGATGGAAGAGAACGGACATTACCATTATTTTTCAATGGGTTCTGCTATTGTCCGTTATCTTCTTTAACTTCCGGCAAAGCCTAACTTCCGATAACTTTCGTTTCGGCACACCCCGTGCGCATTAAATCGGTAATCGTCATTATGAATTGTGAATTCTTAATTATGAATTGGCACCATAGGGAGGTGCGACAACGTCTGAACAGGAAAATTAACACTGCCGATTTGCCCGTTCCGAATATTATGAGTACCTTTGCACCCGATTTTAAATTATGTATAATTAATAATGTGGAAGAATTTGGCTGCTTGCAACCACACTAAAAAATGCTAAAACTGCGAAATCCGCTATAAAGTTTTTTCACGGTAGTTTGGCGTTTTTCCACTTCAACTAAAAATTTGGAAAAATGAGTTATCTATTTCTTCAGAATCAGTTTCGGAAGGACACCCCGACAAGGTGGCCGACCAGATTTCGGATGCGCTCGTCGATCAGTTCCTTGCTTACGACGACCAGGCGCACTGCGCCATCGAGAGTTTCGTAACCACCGGACAGGTGGTGATCATGGGCGAGGTGCGCTCGGATGTGTATATCGACCTTCAGACCATCGCTCGCCGCACCATCAACCGCATCGGCTACAACAAGAGCGACTATCAGTTCGACGGCAACCGTGCGGCATTTCACCGCCATCCACGAGCAGAGCGAGGATATCGATCGGGGCGTCAGCCGCGAGGACGAGGAGGCGCAGGGTGCCGGCGACCAGGGAATGATGTTCGGCTACGCCTGCAATGAGACGGCCAACTATATGCCCGTGTCGCTCGACCTGGCACAACTCATCATGCGTGTGCTTGCCGACATACGTCGCGAAGGCAAGGTAATGACCTATCTCCGCCCCGACTCCAAGAGCCAGGTGACGGTGGAATATAGCGACGAGGGTGTGCCGCAGCGCATCGTCACCATCGTCGTATCGACACAGCACGACGAGTTCGATTCCGACGACGAGCGTATGCTCGCCAAGATCAAGGACGATGTGATAAACATCCTCATGCGCGCGTGCTCGCCCAGGTGCACAGCGGGAAGGTGCTGTCGCTGTTCCACGGCGACATAAAGTACTATGTGAACCCCACGGGCAAGTTTGTCATTGGTGGTCCTCACGGCGACACGGGCCTGACGGGCCGCAAGATCATTGTCGATACCTACGGGGGCAAGCGGGCGCACACGGCGGTGGTGCCTTCTCGGGCAAGGACCCGTCGAAGGTCGATCGCTCGGCAGCCTACGCCGCACGATACATCGCCAAGAACATGGTGGCAGCAGGTGTTGCCGACGAAATGCTCGTACAGCTGAGCTACGCCAGGCGTTGCGGAGCCCGTGAGCGTGTATGTGAACACCTACGGACGCTCGCATGTGGCTCTTACCGACGGTGAAATAGCACAGCGCATACAGCGACTCTTCTGCCTCAAGCCCAAGGCCATAGAGCGTACACTCAAGCTCCCGCCAGCCCATCTACCTTGAGACGGCCGCCTACGGACACATGGGACGCAAGAACGAAGTGGTGGAAAAGACATTCTTCGCGCTACCATGAAACGAAGACCATGAAGGTGGAGCTCTTCACATGGGAGAAGCTCGACCGTGTGGACGACATACGCAAGGAGTTCGGACTCTGATTCCGTCACGGAAACAGGCAGGACTGACTGCCGGCAAAGCGGTGTGCCGGGACGGGAACAGCCGTTCTGGGCACACCTCAGTACGTTTTTAGAGGTCGGGACCGACTGGCGCAGTTCATTATGAATTATGAATCATGAATCATGAAATAGTTACGGCAGTGCACCGAGCACGCCGACTCCATCATCACCGAGGAGATATCCTCGAAGACGACGCCACGCCGCAGCAACGGCATGTGCCGCTCACGCCTGCCAAGGTGTTGAGCTGGCTCCCTGCCGACGCCACTCCGGCGCAGCAGGACTCCCGCCATACAGGCACATAAAGCCGTCGGAGATACACTGGAGCGAATGCCCCGACACACTCCATCTGCCCCGGACATCCGGCAGGGCGCAGCTTTCGCGATGTGAGTCTGCCAAAGTACTACCGCGAAAGCTACTTCGAGGGCAAGCCATGCTTTAATCCCGACCTTTTGGCGGACGACAGGGCGTGGCGGGCGACCCTGTGCCATACAGTATCGCACGCGACAACGTGATAACGATACTCCTCCTTGCCTGCTTCATGCTCGCACTCATAGCCTACGCCAAGTCGCGCCGCTTCATTCTGCGACAAGTCAAGGACTTCTTCCGCGCACCGCGCGGCGAGAACATGACGGTGATGACAGAGACATCGGGAGAATTCCGATTCCAGTTCTTCCTCGTGGGCAGAGCTGTCTGCTCTTCGCCCTCATCTACTTCTTCTATGTGCAGACGCGGGAGCCGATACGTTCATCGTAGATCAGTATCAAGTGATAGGCATCTTCGCCGCAATCATCCTCGGTTACGCCGTCTTCAAGGCGGCGGCATATTCGCTCACGGGTTTCGTCTTCTTCGACCACAAGCGCAACGAACTATGGATGAAGTCGTTCCTCTTCCTCCTTGCGATGGAAGGTGTGCGTCTTCCCCCTCGTCATGCTGCAAGGCCTACTTCGGAATGGCGGTTGAAGCGACGCTTGTGTGCACGGCTGCGGTAATCGTAGTGTTCAAAATGCTGGCTTTTGGCGCACCTACATCATCTTTTTCAGGCGCGAGGGCTCTCTTTGCAGATTTTTTTGTACTTTTTGCACACTTGAAGTAATGCCTGTCACCACCTTGCTTGGAATATTGGCTATCACGAGTAATTATTTGAAAGTAAAGATATAAAGACACAGAAATGATAAAGAAGATTTTTGGTACAGCCCGAACCGTCAAGCGAGAAATCGCCTTACTACGACATCGCCAGAGATTTCGGAGTGGATATCGTTTTCCGTCTGTTCATCAAGGTCGAAGGACTCAGTCCGAAAGAATTCCGTCAGCAGAAAATAGCGCTGCTCGACTACACCGCAGTGGTGTTCACGTCGCGCCATGCCATAGACAACTACTTCAACCTCGCAAGGGAGATGCGCATCACCATCCCAGAGACAATGAAGTACTTCTGTGTGACGGAGACCATCGCACTGTACATCCAAAATGCAGCAGTACCGCAAACGCAAAGTGTTCTTCGGCAACACCGGCAAGATAGATCCTCCTTCCCACAATGGTGAAGCACAAGGACGAACGCTATCTCGTGCCTATGAGCAACGTGAACAACGGTTCCGTGTCGGCAGTACTATCGGCGAAGAAACTCAACTTCACCGAGTGTGTCATGTTCCGCACTGTGAGCAACGACTTCACCGATGAGGAGGTAAAGACTTTCGACTACGACATGCTCGTGTTCTTCAGCCCCGCCGGCATCAACGCCCTCACGAAAAACTTCCCGACTTCAAACAGGACGACCTCCCGCATAGCCACATTCGGTTCGACCATCAACGGCAAAGGCTGTAATTGGACGCCGGACTGCGCCTCGACCTCGAAGCACCGTCGAAGGAATTCCCGTCGATGACAGGAGCACTGCGCCACTATTATCTTGAAAACAACAAATAAAAAAACCGTCGTAACTACACCGACATGCACGTGACACGACAACAGACACTATGCAAAAGCCGAACGGCTGAACGGGAAAAAGCAGGTGGACTCCTCTTCATGGGAGTGGGAGAGGACGTGCCATGTCGATATATCCCATACGCATGATTTATGCCATCGGGCAGTGCGATGCGGCAAGTAGGGAACCCCAGGCGAAGATAATGGTGAGCGTACCGAAACGCTACTTCAAGCGCGCCGTCAAGCGAAACCGCGTGAAACGCCAGCTGCGCGAGGCTTATCGGCGCAACAAACACCTGCTGCTCGACATGCTCGCACAGCATCCCGGCACAAGTGCTCATAGCATTCATCTGGACATCGGACGAACTCTCCGACTCGGCAGGCATAGAAAGCCGCATGAAGAAGCTGCTTGCACGGCTCGGCGAGAAAACAACAGCATCGCTATGTCACACTCCGCCAGCTGACACGACGCCTCTCACGGGCTGCGGCATGGCTCCTCGTGCTCCCCATCAGGTTCTACCAGTGCTGCATAACACCCTACAACGCCGCCCTCGTGCCGCTTCACTCCCACCTGTTCGGAGTACGCACGGCAGGCAATACTCAAGCACGGGACCGCTCAAAGGCACCGCCCCTCGCCATCTGGCGCATACTGAGATGCAACCCCTGGGAGGCTCCGGCTACGACCCGGTGCCGTAGGAAAGGCGTGAAGCAACGCCCGGAGACACGCGTAAAGAGCCGTCTCCCGACACCCGTCACCCCGCAAAAAGATTTTAGGAACAATAATAACCACCCAACAATAATGACAAAGCAATTTCGTTGAAGAACTGCGCTGGCGCGGCATGCTCGCGCAGATTATGCCGGGCACCGAGGAGTACCTCAACACCCACATGGTGTCCGCTTATCTCGGTACCGACCCGACAGCCGACTCTCTCCACATAGGACACCTCTGCGGCATCATGATGCTGCGCCATCTGCAACGCTGCGGACACAAACCCTATCTCCCTTGTGGGAGGCGCAACAGGAATGATTGGCGACCCGTCGTGAAAAGCCAAGAACGCAACCTTCGACTCGAAACGCTCTATCACAACCAGGGAAGCGATAAAGAAGCAGGTGTCAAAGTTCCTCGATTTCGACGGAAATGAGCCAAATAAGGCCGAACTCGTGAACAACTACGACTGGATGAAGGACTTCTCCTTCCTCGACTTTGCCCGCGAGGTGGGTAAGCACATCACCGTCAACTATATGATGGCGAAGGATTCCGTGCAGAAACGACTCAACGGAGAAGCCCGCGACGGACTCTCCTTTACTGAGTTTACCTACCAGCTCCTCCAGGGTTACGACTTCCTTTACCAGTACCGTAAGTACGGAGTGCGCCTCCAGCTCGGAGGAAACGACCAGTGGGGAAACATGACAACCGGTACCGAACTCATCCACCGCACGCTCGGCAACGATGCCGAGGCATACTGCCTCACATGTCCGCTCATCACAAAGAGCGACGGAAAGAAGTTCGGAAAGACCGAAAGCGGCAACATCTGGCTCGACCGCAACCCCACGACACCATACGCGTTCTATCAGTTCTGGCTCAATGTCAGCGACGATGACGCCGAGAAATACATCAAGATATTCACCGACCTCGATAAAGGAAACCGTCGAAGCCCTCGTAGAAGAGCACAGTCGGACCCCGGACGCCGCGTGCTTCAGAAGCGTCTCGCCGAGGAAGTGACCACAATGGTACACTCCAAGGAAGACCTCGAAATAGCGCAGGAAGCATCAAGCATACTCTTCGGCAAGGGTACGAAGGAGACGCTTCAGAAGTTCGACGAAGCCACACTCCTCTCCATTTTCGAGGGCGTGCCGCACTTCTTCCTCGCCGCCGACCAGCTCGGTCAGCCCGCAGTTGATCTCTTCACACGCGATGATGTGAAGGTATTCGCGTCCAAGGGTGAGATGCGCAAGCTCGTACAGGGCGGTGGCGTGTCGCTCAACAAGGAGAAGCTCGCGGCCTTCGACCGTCCTGTCACAGCCGAGGACCTCATCGACGGCAAATACCTCCCTCGTCCAGCGCGGAAAGAAGAACTATTACTTCATCACCGTGAAGTAAGGGGAATCCGGCTCTGCAAACCCGCAGACAGAACGCTGCAAAGGGCAGGCAGAGGCGGAAGCACTATAAAAACACGGTGCAGAATTTGGATGTTTTAAATAAAAGCAGTAATTTTGCACCGCAAATTGTCCTATGGTGTAATGGTAGCACAACAGGTTTTGGTTCTGTTTGTGGTGGTTCGAATCCGCCTAGGACAACGTGAAGGAAGGCAACTCAATGCGGAGTTGCCTTTTTTCGTTTCCGTCCGCTGTCCCGGTGGGCACGGCGTCGCCGTCGCGACTGCAATATGAAAGAGTAAAAAAGTAAAAGAGTAAAAAAGTAAAAAAGGTCGAGCGTCCCGCCGACAACACAAAGCAAGTCTGCTAATTAGGAGTTAGAAATTGCTTGGATGGTGTTGTCGAGCCAGGGACGCTCGCCTCCTATGATTGGCAAAGCATTTGGCTTGACTTCTGTATCCTTGAAGCATTTGGCTTAACTTCTGCATTCTTAACTCCTGTATTCTAAAAAACACAATGACTTTTCTACTTTTAAAAACAAGGCTTGTTTTGGGAGCAAACAAGGCTTTTTTTCATTCTGCAGGCTATGTAAAGTGTTTGTATGGCGTTCCTTGGGTTAATTAAATATAAAAAGCGGTTTTGTTACCAACTTCGATTTTAACTTTTTATCTTTGTGGTTCAATTCAATCTGGTCATAGAAAACAGAAAGAGAAAACTTAAAAATCATATTAAGACAATGCAGAAGAAAAACTTTTTGATGCTGTCAGCTGCATCATTGCTCATGCTGACATCGTGCTCGAAGCTCGGCCCGCTCTCTGCCGACAACTTCACAGTGACCTGAACCCTCTTGAGACACAGGCAGGAAAGGTGCCCAAGAACCATCAACGGCACTTTCCCGGAGAAGTACATGAAGAAGAAAGCCGTAGTGACGGTAGTGCCCGAATTGCGCTATGCCGAGCGGACAGGTGGCACGCGGAAACGCCTCCCACATTCCAGGGCGAGAAGGTTATGGGCAACAACCAGACCGTAAGCTACAAGGTGGGCGGACGCTACACCATGAAGACAAGCTTCGACTATGTGCCTGAAATGCAAAGAGCGAGATGTACCCTCACCTTCGACGCTTACATCGGCAAGAAGAAGTGCGAGGTGCCGGCAGTGAAGGTTGCCAACGGCGTAATCGCCACTTCCGAGCTTTACAAGAAGACTCTCCTCAGCGACGGCGGCTGCATCGCACCCGACTCATTCCAGCGTGTGAAGACACAGAAGCAGGAAGCCAACATCAAGTTCCTCATCAACCAGGCACAGCTCCGCAAGAGCGAGCTGCAGAACAACCGGTGCAGGAATTCGTGAAGATGCTCAAGAAGATCAATGCCGACCGCGAAGGCCTGAACGTGCAGAACGTTGAGGTGCTCGCATACGCTTCACCGACGGTGGCGTCAAGTTCAACGACCGTCTGGCAAACAACCGTCAGAACGTATCAGAGAAGTATGTAAAGAACCAGCTCAAGAAGACCAAGGTGGAAGCAAACATCGACGCACACTACACCGCACAGGACTGGGACGGCTTCCAGCGCCTCGTGCAGGCCTCAAACCTGCAGGACAAGGACGTGATTCTGCGCGTGCTCTCAATGTACAAGGATCCCGCAGGAGCGCGAGGAGCAGATTCGTAACATGTCTGCCGGATTCCAGAACTCGCCGACGGCATCCTCCCCGAACTCCGTCGTTCACGCCTTATCATCAACTACGAGACAATCGGACGCAGCGACGACCAGATCAAGGCACAGTATGCAGAGGACGCTGCCAAGCTGAGTGCCGACGAACTGCTCTATGCGGCAACCCTCGAGGAAAGCCCGGCAAAGCAGGAGGAAATCTACAAGACCACAGCAAAGCTCTACGACAAGGACTACCGTGCATACAACAACCTCGCCGCTCTCGCCATCGCCAAGGGTGACGTGAAGACAGCAGAGAGCTACCTCAAGAAGGCACAGTCGCTCGGCAGCGACACACCGGAGGCAAGCGCAAACCTCGGTCTGCTCGCCCTCATCGCCGGCGACACACAGGATGCTGAGGCTAAGATATCTAAGGCTTCCGGTTCAGAGAACGTTTCACTCGCCCTCGGAGCACTCAACATCGCCAAGGGCAACTACGCTCAGCAGAGAAGGACTTCGGCAACAGCAACTCAAACACAGCCGCTCTGGCACAGCTCCTCAACAAGAACTACGCCGACGCAGCCAAGACTCTCGACAAGGTGGCTGAACCCGACGGCGTGACCGACTATCTGCACGCGCCATCGTTGCTGCACGCCGCGGCAACAAGTTCGCAGCCAACTCTTATCTGAAGGACGCTCTTCAGAAAGACCCGTCGCTCAAGGCTTACGCCGACAACGACCTCGAACTCTCAATCGTGAAGTAAACAACATCACCATAAGGAGCCGCCGTACCACACCCGCGTGTGGCAAAAAGGCGGCTCTTTTGTTTTATCGGAATGAAACATTTCTTTCTACGCTTCATCATCGCCATGACCCTTGCGTCGTGCGGAACCGACAGCCGTCATTTCAAAATCGACGGTCGTCTGCTCAACGTCAACCAAGGCGAGTTCTACGTTTACAGCCCCGACGGAGCACTTCCGGGGCTCGACACCGTCAAGGTGCAGGCAGGACGCTTCACGAAGGAGATAGCCTGCGACCGCCCCATGACGCTCATGCTCGTCTTTCCCAACTTCACCGAGCAACCCATCTTCGCACAGCCCGGCAAGACAGTCGATGTGAAAGGCGACGCATACCACCTGAAAAGAGCTTACTGTGGAGGGTACGAAGGACAACAAACTCATGAATTCCTTCCGCCGACAGACAGCCAACGCCTCGCCACCGGAGGCTCTGAAGTATGCCCGTCAGTTCATCCTCGGACCACCCGGAGTCGCCCGTCAGCGTCTGGATGGTGCGCGCCGCTACCATAGCCACGCCTTCGCCCGACTACGCCGCAGCCCGCCTCTCTCATAGCAACGATGCTAAGATTGGCACAGCCCGACAACGGCATTGCGCCGTCTGCAACGCGCCGTCAGCGTCGCTACGCCGCTCCGTGCCGGCGACAAGTTAGCCTCGCTTCACCGCCGCCGACATTGATGGTCGCACCGTTTCCGCCGCCACCCTGCGCCAAACTCCATACGCCGTGGTGTGTGCGTGGCTTCGTGGAGGATTACGAAAGCCTCAACCTCCTGCGCCAGCTCCTCAGCTCCGCAGTTCCAAAGGCACGCTCACCGTCGTCGCATCTGCCTCGACCCCGACGAAGCCTCCGTCCGCCGCCTGTTGAAGCAGAACGGATTCGAATGCACCACCGTAACCGACGGCCGCATGGTAATGCTGCCTCTACCGGGCAGCTCGGCATGCACAGCATCCCCGACAATGTATTGCTGCACAACGGCAAGGTCGTCGGCACAAAACATGTCATATCGAAGGGAAGTAAGAAGTGAAGGCAGCCGCCCGGGCGGCACTCCGGCACCGATGCCGCCGAAGACACCTCGTGGCCACCGGTATGACACAAACGCAAAAGCCTCCGTAGCACCATGCTGCGGGAGGCTTTGCGTTCATTTCGGAAACGTTGGAGCAACAAACTCGTTACTTTCAAGCGGGATTCGCGTTGTAAAGGGGCGTTGTATGAGAGTCAGTCAATCATTAAACGGAGATAGGGCGGGGCTTTCGTCGCTGTTCAGCTCCGTTGCCTTTTTCACGGCTACGCTCCATTTTCCACGAGCCAGTGCAGGGGCGGCACACCTTGGCATGGACGATGATGTGTGGAGTGGAGGGGTGTAGCCGGCGCATGAGCGAACTCACGAGCTGATAGTCGGAGAGGTCGCGCAGATAGACGATGAAGTAAGCGATGTCGTCCATTCCGGCTCCGCCGTCGTCGAGCAGGGCTTTGATGTTGTCGAGCAGGCGTTCGGTCTGCCGTTCCACATCGCCTTCGTGCACCACGTTTCCGTCTGTCGATGCTTGCGTACCCGATATGAAGTATCTGTCAGATGCTGTCGTTGTGCAGCCGTGTGCCCGTTCGAACGCCACACCGTATTCGTGTGGGGTTGAGGTGGTCGGGGGCGATGCAGGAACTGTTGGTCGGCTGCGGTGGCTGCGGGGCATAGTCAGGAAGTCGAATTCCCACCGGAAGCGGAGCGTGCCGCGATGTTGCCTCCGATACCGGTACTTTGCTACGAAGTGCGTGTCGGCGGTGAGTCCGTGCTGCCGAATATGTCGTTGCGTGCCTTTACCACGCCCCCTGGTAGTTCACGTCGATGTCGGCGACGATCCGCCATGGCGTGAGATGTGTGGCGATGTCGAGTCCCTGCTCCCCGATGAGCTTCATGTAGCGGCGTTCGAAGAGCAGCACCGTCGCAGGTAGGGAGTTCATTCCCCGTGTGTCGTCGTCGTTCAGTCGGAGTGCGTGGAAGAGGTAGTCCGGTGTCGTGTCGGAGGTCTTTGCGAGTATGCTTTATCTTCGAGTTGTCGAGCGGAGCCTGCTCCCACTACGCTGGAGTGCGCAGTTCTGCAGCAGCTGTGTGAAGCATTTCGAGCGGCAGAAGTCGGCGTGCTGGTTCTGTATGTCGCTCATGAACACCTTGGCATATTCGAGGCGTCGCCCTGTCTTTGTTCTTCGTTGAGCCACGCCAGCATGCTGTCATGCAGTTCGTCGAGTCTTGCGGCGAATGTTCCGCGGCCTTGCGGTGCGCTATTATTCTGTACGATTCCATTCTTTGGAGACTTGTTCTTTTTTAGGTTTTAGCGATATTGTTTATCTTTGCAAAGATTGCAAGCGGAGGGCAATGAAAGCGTGCTTTCTGATTGCCGAGTGCAGCCTATCTTCTGCAAAAAGTAATTGTTTCCTCTAATCGTATGCTTTTGCCGTGAAATTACCGAGATGTGGGTATGCGTCAGTGCCTTTTCCCGTATTAAAAAGCCTTTTCCTGCATTAAAAAAGAGTGTCCATACGGCTTTTGCCGCATGGACACTTTGGATGTTCTGTATTAAGGGTTGTCTTATGCCTTAGTTCAGAGAGTTTGTAACCTCTGCTCCAGCCTTGAACTTGACTACCTTCTTGGCAGCTACGCTGATCTTTTCGCCGGTGCGGATGTTTCTTGCCTCGCGCAGGACGCTCGTTCACTGCGAATGTACCGAAGCCGATGAGCTGAATCTTGTCGCCTTTACGAGAGCGTTCTTTATTGCTTCCAGTGTTGCCTCCAAAGCCTCTTTGCATCAGCTTTGCTCTCAGTTGGCGCCTACTGCTACCTTCTCTACCAATTCTGTTTTGTTCATGTTGTTTTATGATTTAATGTTTGTAAAATGTATTGAATTCGAGTGCGAAATCAACTTTTATATGGCAAATTTAGGTTATTCCTGTCACAAATCAACAAAAAACAGAAAAAGTGCATAAAATAATAAAAAAACTCTCGAACCTGTTTTTATGCCCTTTGCAGGGATTTTTTCGTAATTTTGCCTCACTTTTTTAAATTAAACGACAATAGAAACTATGCGCAAGCAATACGTAACTGGAACGAAGT
>VOFG01003513.1_pt1 | contig 34995 bp, 51 predicted proteins | sample 5384171 | NCBI WGS metagenome assembly VOFG01 (sample SAMN12384726, study PRJNA508395) | human gut metagenome | isolation source: healthy gut F | host: Homo sapiens
GGATCAGACCGCCGACGGAGTAGGTCACGGTGGAATTCTCCTTCACGCGCCAATCCTGCACCTTTGACATAGCTGTCAACGAGCGCCTTGTAGTCCAGCAGCGTCGTGCGCATGTTGCGCATCTTCTCGCGCTGGCGGCGGTAGAGAATATACGCCTTGGCAACGTCATCGTAGCCCGCGCGGATCAGCACGGATTCCACGCTGTCCTGAATGTCCTCCACAGCGATTTTGCCGTCCTTGATCTTCGGCTCAAAATCCGCCGTGACCTTCAGCGCCAGAAAATCGATCGTCTCGTCGTTATATTGCTTATTCTGGGCGTCGAACGCCTTGCGGATTGCCTGACTGATTTTTTTCAGGTCAAAGCTGACCGTTTTGTCGTTCCGTTTGATTACCTGATACATAAGCTCCTCCTCTTTTTTGCTCAGACCCCGCGCAGCTCCGTCTGCGGGATCCATTCCCTCGCCGCAGCAAGGCAGCGGCTGCTTTTCCTCGGAGGGGCGGCGTGAAGCCCCGCCTCCAGCACGTCGCCGCTGTCGACAAATTGCTGCAAATAGTATCTCTGCGCGCCGCGCAGCCATGCGCCGATGGCCGAAAAATCCTCCGGCTCATGCAGCTCGTCGACCACCGTCGTGCGGAATTCATAGGGCACGCGCCCCTGCATCAGGAGCGCCGCGCTCTCGCGCACGGCCGGCAGCACGCCGTCCCGGCCGCAGGTCGCAGCGTATTTATCCGGCGAATTTTTGATGTCCATCGCCACGTAGTCGACCAGCCCGGCCTCCAGCACCGCCCGCAGCGCGGCCGGATGCGTGCCGTTCGTGTCGAGCTTGACGGCAAAGCCCATGGCGCGGAGCTTGCCCAGCAGCTCCGGAAGCTCCGGCGCAAGCAGCGGCTCGCCGCCGGTCACGGCCACGCCGTCGAGCAGCCCTGCCGGCGGCGCAGGAAATCGAGCAGCTCCTCCTCGGAGATGCCCGGCACGCCGCGCAGCAGCCCCGCGTTGTGGCAGAAGGGGCAGCGCAGGTCGCAGCCCTGCAAAAAAACCGTGCAGGCCACGCGCCCCGGAAAATCCAGAAGCGTCAGCTTTTGCAGACCGCCGATTCGCACGGCACCCACCTCCTGTGCATAAGCTGTTTATATCTTGTGATTACGCATGATAATAGACACAATATCTTGTGTCTGTGGATAGTCTAGCATACTTGCCCCGGTCTGTCAACATCAAAGTTCGTCTTTCTTTGATACCATTTGTAACGCTTCCGTCAAATTTTACATGGAAACGGCTTGCGTTTTTCCGGACGGGCATGCTATAATGCATCCATACGATGCATTTGCATGAAAACAAACAGAAACAGGAGCACACTATGAAAAAATTTTCCGTCGGGGACTTTCGTTTCTTCTTGCGGCGATCCTGCTGCTCGGTTTGGGCGCGGAATGCTTCGCCGAGGGCACGCTGAGCGAGTTCACCGACCTCTCCTTTACCCTGCCGGGCGATCCCGGCACCGCGCGGCTTGCGCCGCAAAACACCTCCGCCGGCGAGACGCTGTTCCTGCCGTCGCAGGCCGCCTGCAAGGCGCTGACCGTCCACTTCACGCCCAATAACACGGCGGCGGAGTTCACCGCTGTCGGCGCGCTCGGCACGGCGGGCTTTCCGACGGCGCGTCGCTCGATCTTCCGGCGCTCTGCGGCGCAGGCGACCGCTTCGAGCTGACGCTGCGCGCGGCCGTCAACGAGCTGGCGTGCGAGCGCAGGCTCACGGTCATCTGTGCCGACGGCATCGCCAGTATGTACCTCAAGAGCGACGATCCGGTCGGGCACGGCCGCGAATGGGTCGAATCCGCAAAATCGAACAAGGCCACCGGCACGATGCTGATGCTCGACGCTGCGGGCGAGGCCGTCTATGACGGCAAGCTGACGCAGATCAAGGGGCGCGGCAACTCGACCTGGCTTCAGGCAAAGAAGCCCTATCAGATCAAGCTGAAAGAGAAGACTGACCTGCTGCAAAGCGGCGAGAAGGCAAACGCGAATAAGACATGGATCCTGCTGGCCAACGCCGTCGACGCATCGCTGCTGCGCAACCAGATCGTCTATACCATGGCCGGGCAGTCCGGTCTGGCCTGCGCCGTGCAGTGCCGTCCGGTGAACCTCTACTATGACGGCGAATACCGCGGCGCTTACCTGCTCAGCGAAAAGGTCGAGATCAACAAGGGGCGCGTGGATATCCACAAGCTCGAGGAGGATTTTGAGACGGCCAACCCGGACGTGACCGATTTCGACGCGCTGAGCGTCGCCACGGACGTCAGGGCCAACGGCGCGGCCTATGTCTATTGCGAGGGGCTGAACACCCCGGCCGATTATTCCGGCGGCTATCTGCTCGAGATGGACACCAAGCCCCGCGCCGAGGCCGAAAAGTGCTATTTCCGCACGAAGCGCAATCAATACGTTGTGGTCAAAAGTCCGGAATTTTGCAGCAAGGACGCCATGGCCTATATCGCGGGCTATTATCAGGAATATGAGGACGCCATCTACGGCCACGGCACGAATCCCGAGACCGGCAAACCGCTCAGCGACTACGTCGACCTCGAGAGCGTCGCGCAGTGCTATCTGGTCAACGAGGTGACCAAAAACCTCGACACCTTCCGCTCCTCGGCCTACCTCTATAAGGACACCGGCGAGAGCGTCATGAAGATGGGCCGATCTGGGACTATGACCTCTGCCTCGGAACGGGCGGCGAATACCCCACGGGCTTCTATTCGCTGCTGCATCCGCTGGTTCTGCAGCTCTATCAGTACGGCGATTTCCGCGTCACCGTCCGCGAGGTCTATGAGAACCGGATGCACCCGATCATCGGGCAGCTGCTCTCCGAGAAGGGCACGGCGCTGGCCTCCATCGCCGAGCTGCGCAACACGCTTGCCCCGTCTGCGGCCGCGAATGCCGTGCTCTGGGGCGGCACGGCTGGTCTCTGGAACGAGCGCGTCGATGATGTCGCCGTCTACCTCCGCGAGCGCGACGCCTTCCTGACGGAGGCCTATTCCTCCTGGAACGGCGAGACCGCCGACCCGATCGCCGCGAAGGAATATTCCGACGTCCGTCCCGACGACTGGTATTTTGACAACATCATGCTCGCCACAAATGCGAAGCTCTTCGGCGGTATGCCCGACGGCAGCTTCCACCCCAACGACAACGCCACGCGCGCCGAGGCCACAAAGGTGCTCTATTCGATCTCCGGCGAGACCGTCTCCGGCGAGGGCTACGGCTTCAACGACACCGCGGCCGACGCTTGGTATATGCCCGCCATTCTCTGGGCAAAGCAGAGCGGCGTCGTCAACGGCTATGAGGACGGCAGCTTCCGCCCTGAAAATCCGATCACCCGCGAGGAATTCGCCGTTCTGCTCTATCGCATGAGCGGTTCGCCCGCCGTTGAGGCCGGCGACGCCGTCAAGGCCTGCAAGGACTTCTGATCAGGTCTCGCTCTTTGCGCGCGACGCCATGACGTGGGCAGTCGAGAACCAGATCATCCGCGGCTATCTTGACAGCACGGTGCAGCCGCTCAACAGCATCACCCGCGCCGAGCTGGCCACCATGATCCTGCGGTATTACCGTCAATTTGTCGAACAATGAAAAACCGCCGCGGCGCACCGGAAATCGCGTGCGCCGCGGCACTTTTTGAGGCAGCTCCCCTATCAGCCCAGGGAACCTCTGATTCAATCGCAAGAGCGGTCAGCGAGGGATTTTTGTTCCAGATTGAGGTTTGGAAATCGCAGGAATACTTTGTGTATTTCAAGATTTTCAAACCGATAAGCTGGGGGCGAAAGACCCGCTGAGCGCCGCAGCTGATTGATTCAGAGGTTCCCTTGATTTAAAATACGCAGGATATCCTCGCGGGCGCGCAGACCCCGGATGCGCTGCTGCACCTCGCCGTTCTGCATCAGCACCAGCGTCGGAACGCTCAGAATGTCGAATTTGCGCGTCAGCGTCTCCTCCGCGTCAACATCCACGCGGCAGAACTTGCATTCCGCGCCGTAATCGGCGTCAAGCGCCTCCAGCGTAGGCGCAAACGCGCGGCAGGCCGCACCGATCGGCGTAAAATCGATCAGAACCGGCCGCCCCGCGTGTTCGACCTCGCTGCGATAGTTTTCCATGGTCAGATCCGTCAAAAATCGCCTCCCCTGCATAGTATGCGCGGGAGGCGAAATTTTTTCATATTTGGGCAGGAAATGCGCCGGAATCCGCTTATTTCACGGCGTCGACGATCAGCTGCACGCAGTGCTCCTCGCCGAGGACGCCGCTGTTCAGGCAAAGGTCGTAGTTTTCGCGACGCCCCACGCCCGGCCGGTGTAGTTTTTGTAATAGACCATGCGCTTTTGTCCTTGTCCTCCAGGCGCTTTTCAATGGCCTTTTCGTTCGCGCCGTAAGCGCTCGATCACGCGCTTGGCGCGGCTTTCCATGTCCGCATGGATGAAGATGTGCAGGCAGCTTTCGTTGTCCCGCAGAATGTAGTCCGCGCAGCGGCCGACGATCACGCAGTTCCCCTTTCTGGCCAACTCCTCGATCACCATCGACTGCTCGATGTACAGCTTGTCATAGACCGACAGTGAATCGACCATGCGCTGGTTTGCCGTTGCCAACGAGAACAGCAGGCTGCTGCGCGCGTTGGCGTATTCGCCGCTCTCTTCAATAAATTCCGGGGAAAATCCGCTGCGCTGCGCGACCTCCTTGACCAGCTCGCCGTCGTAAAAGGCATAGCCCAGCTTTTCTGCGACCGCGCGGCCGATGCTGCGGCCGCCGCTGCCAAATTCCCGGCTGATGGTGATAATGTTCTTCATTGCAGCAACCTCCTTGCTTCTTTCGGCTTCGGGGAACGCACGGGACGTTCTCCCTTCTGATTGTATTATATCACAGCTTATCCGATTTTGGAATCAAAATTTTCGTTGCTTTTTCGCAAAAAACGCCCGCCGCTTCTTCGCAGCGTGGAGCCGACTCCCCACCTCCGGCTTCTGCCGCGCGCTTTCCTTTTCGGAAAGCGGAGCGCCTCAGGCGGCGGCGCAGAGACGCGTGTTTTTTGATACGAGGGGACCTCTGATTCAGTATTTTAATCAAGGGAACCTCTGATTAAATCGGCTGCGGCGCTCAGCGGGTCTTTCGCCCCAAATTATTGGTTTGAAAATCTTGAAATACGTAAAGGATTCCTGCGATTTCCAAACCTCAATTTGGAGCAAAATCCCTCGCTGACCGCTCTTGCGATTTAATCAGAGGTTCCCAAGAATCAGTATGAAAACTTGACCTGCCGCAGCCTGCCCCGCCTGTGTAGAAAAAATTCTTGCTTTTTCCAACGCCAGCGTTTATAATAATTGAAGCACGCCGGTGTGATGGAATTGGCAGACGTACGGGACTCAAAATCCCGCGGTGGCAACACCGTGCGGGTTCGACCCCGCCACCGGCACCAAGTCCACCGTAATTTCGATAGAATTACGGTGGACTTTTTTGTTACCTGTTGTTTGACGGGCTATGAGGTGATTGGGTGAAAACTTATACAATTTGTGGAAGCATGAAATTTGCCGAAGATATGAAAAAAATTGCTTATGACCTTGAAATAAGCAAAGGATATAAGATATAATATATTACAATGTGTTTATTGTGAAGATAATATTGTTCCAACTGAAGATGAACTTTTAAAACTTGAAGATGCTCATTACAGAAAAATAGATTTAAGTGATGGAATATATGTTGTAAATATGGATGGTTATATTGGAACATCTGTGAAAAAAGAAATTGAGTATGCTGAAAGGCATGGAAAAGAAGTGTTGTATCATTACAATCAGTAGATTTTAATTCATAAAACAGTTAGATAAATTTGAATTTGACGAGGTATTGATAGAATGGTAGAAGTAAAATTTTATGACAATGTCGCAGATGAATTTTTGAAGTTTGCAGTGATAATATCCAAAACAGATAACAAGTGGGTATTCTGTAAACACAAAGAAAGAGAGACTTATGAAATACCAGGAGGTCACAGAGAACCTGGAGAAAGTATTTAGAAACAGCTAAAAGAGAATTACAAGCTAAAAGAAACAAAACAGGAGCAGTTGATTTTAGAATTGAACCAATATGTGTGTATTCTGTTAAAGGAAAGACACGAGTAAATGAAAATATTGATGATGAAACTTTCGGAATGTTATTTATTGCAGACATTAACTCATTTGAGGAATTACATAGTGAGATTGAGAAGATATTGATTTCAGGTGGAGATGTCAGTGAAGTAAAAACTCATAATGTTGAATCTGAGAGCTATTCAGAAGAGGATATTAAAGCCGCTATTGACATAATAAAAAGGAGTTTAAGAGTGACTGGAAAGGATGCACTCTCACAGAAATTTACTATGCCGGAGATGACTGCACGAAAGATCATAAAGATTGGGCAGACAGAAACAATGCAGATGAAGTCATTGTTTTATTATCTTCATTCGATGTTGATTCATCTGGTGGAGACGGGTCTTTGAATCCAAATAGTACATACAGTGAGTGGAAGTGGATTTTAGTTAGAACAGATGGCGGAAAGTGGCAGCATGTTGACCATGGATATTAAGTCAAATTCCAGTTTTCCTGCCTACGGCAGCCTTTCAACAGGCTGCCGTATTCGCTTTTCGGAAGATTTTCATATCCGGAGCGCGCATTTGCAAAGCTCCCTGTAAAAAGCGTCAGCAGGAAGGCATCGCTGCAGCAAAGGCTAACGGCGTGAGGCTCGGCAGCCACCGCTTCCTTTCCGAAAAACCTTTATGAAATCAGGCATTTCAAAATAAAAGTTGTGCTTTGCCCCTTTTGAAAAAGTGACGCAGAGCAATCCCTTCCGGTAAAGCTCTGCGTCTTTTGCGTTTGGCTCTTGGATTTTTTCGGCTTATTTGATCTTCCCATCGCCGCCCATAAGCGCGGTCATTTCCTCAATGCGCTCCAACGGGAACGGCGGCTCACAAAGAGGCTTCATCGCGATGCTCATGAGCTTCATGGGGTTGTCATCCGCAGCCACGCGGTTGGAGCTGAGCGCACCGCAGCGCTTGCAGCGGTGAATGATCGCCCATTCTCCGCCCTTGCGCACCCAGACGGCGATCGGCTCCATGATGCCGCCGCAGTCACTTGCCCGGTCGCCGGGTTCTATGTCCACATGAAGGCTTGAAAGGCAGTTGGGGCAGTGGTTGCGGTGGTCGCTGCCTGCATGTTCCGGCACACAAGGTCTGCCGCAGACCTTGCAGATAAACGCGTCGTGACAGGCATGGGTCTTATAGTACCCTTTTTCAAAGGTTTTGCGTTTGTTTTCGCGGTTCATTGGAAGTCCTCCTGAAGATGCGTGGTCTGTTCTTCGGGAGGAATGGCGTGTGAATGAATTTGCCAGACCTCCCGGTCAGGCCACACGCTCCAGTAATAAAGTGGTAAGTTTCAAAAATGCTCCTTTTTTTCTGTCTGGATGCTGGATCGTCTCCAAAAGACTACTCCCATTCAATTATACCGCTTCAGAACCAGTATATCAATAGTCATCTCGCATTTTCGCCGATGCGGTCGTCTGCTGTGTTCAGCTCGAGATTCATCAGGTCAAAATCGACATATTCTCCATTGATTTTGAAAAAATGGGGAAATGTACAGAGCTTCCGAAAGCCGTACTTTTCATAAAGTCTGATAGCACGGGCATTATCGCTGCGTACTTCAAGATTCAACTGCTCGAAATCATTCTCCTTTGCAAAGGCAAGAATCGCTTCCATCAGAGCAGAAGCCGCACCGCAGCCCCACCACGCTTTTTTCAGGCTGATGCCGAACTCTCCGCGATGGCTCATTCGCTTGTGTTTGCGGTTCAGGCTTGCCGTGCCGATGATCTCGCCATATACCTTGGCAAGATACTGAACATGTCCGTCGATTTGGATTGCATACGCAGGTGGTCTTGCTCCGTTTCAAGGTCAAGAGATACGCCCTCTGCACCGAAGCTTAAGTTTTCTGTTTCTCCACCGACGATTTTCAGATAGTTCAGCAGCGCGGCGGCATCCTCCGCCCGTGCGCGTTCAATGACAAACAAACTGTTATTCAATTTCAAGACTTCCCTTCTTTGTATTTCCCCTTTTTGGCGTTGTCCGATAAATTCCATGCGTGAAGCGAACGGCAGCACCGGCGGCACATCTGCCGCGCCACTTTTGCACCAGTACCTTGGAAAATTAAACGTCACAATACGCCGCCAGCACGAGAAGCGCCGGTATCGCATAGAGAGTCTGTCCTCCCAAAGGATTTTCATGTTTCCTCCGTCCTTTCCGGTGCCTGCGCAGTCCATGTTCAAAGTCCCATTGCTCCATATAGGCATTGCACTCGTAGTCAATGTAGTAACGTGTTCCAAGGAGCCGGCGTACGGTATATTCCGCGCCGTTTACCGTCATTGTGTCAGGCATTATCCCGCTTCAACTGCTTCAGATTTTCCAAAACAAACGGGCTGTTTCGGCGATTTGCCCCAGCGTCGGACATCCATCCATCTGTCCGCAGTCGACGCAGGTATCCAGCCCCTTTTCCCGGACGCAGTTATGTACGGGGCAAAGCTTGTCGCAGAAGGGCGTTTTTGCTCCGTCTACGCGGCAGCCGGTGCAGTTGATCATGTCCGGCGTGATCGTTACTCCGTTGAGCTTTATCCAAAGCGCGGCGGTTTTCTCGCGCAGTGCGTTGTCGTTTGTTATCGTTGCGATTCTGGCATCGCATTTTTCGCAGTCCAGTCCGCAGCAGCCGGTCAGTTGGTTTGCGTTTTTCATAGTTGCCTCCATAAGGTCTGAATTCATCTCTCGGTGGCAATCAGTACAGCTCTGCACGGCGAACCATCCGCACCGGATAGATTTAATGGCGCTGCATTTAAGAAATAACTGCCTTCCGGAACCTCTGCCAAACGGATTCCCTCAAGCAATACAACACCGGCTCCCAGCAAGATGCGGTGTACCTCCATCGGGGCATTTTCAGGACCAACGGTTTTGGGATTCGTTTCCAAGCAAGCGCATATTTGAGGCAGCAAATATCTTGGCTGCTTCCGAAGAAACCTCTGCATCTCCCTTGATAAGAATTCTCTTTGCCGCTTCCGGACTCTGCTTTTTTTGCATTTTCGAGTATTGCCGCAACATCATCGGCAGAGACGACGCCATGATGCTCTGCAACATAAGCCAGTCCTACGAACGTGTCCAAATCTACGGAATCGACGGTTTTTCCGCCTTTGATAAAATGAAACGGTGCATCAATATGTGTGCCATTATGTGCGCACATGCGAAAAAGCCGTCAGGTTATACGGGTCACCTTTTTCCATTGAAGAAAGCAGCTCCTTTTCCGGCATCGGATCGCCGGCATATACCTGACAACCGAAAACCTCTTGGGAAATATCATAGATTTTCATTTTGCATTCTCCTCCACCAATTCAAGCTTGTACCGGAAAAATGATTTTCTACACCGTGAACTGCATGATTGTGTCACCGTTCTTCCTATCCACCGCAATGCCCGGCAGCCTTTACGCCTGCACGACCTCGAAAAGCTCTAAGACCTCGCAGCCCTTGGGAATCTCTGAATCAATCGGCTGCGGCGGGCATTACCGGCTGTTTTTTCACCCAATGCGCGGAGCAGCCGCGGATATGGGAGGCGGCCGGGGCTTTGCCTCCTATGTATCATTATAACGCAAGGCGTATCGCGTGTCAATGCAAATGCATCAAAACGTCCGGTTGTCTCCGCAGGATGGACAGAAGACCGCGCCGAGCCGGGCATTGCGGAACGGGCGGTTATTCAAATTGATTAACCGTGCGCGTTTCATCGGTACAATTTTGCACATCATGCACAGTTTTTTCGTAAAAATTCATAAATTTCGCCAAAATTTTTCCTGCCGAGCAAGAAGGGGTTGTCTTCCTGCCGTCTTCATGATATTCTGATATTGTCCCGGTTCCCCGGTGCAGAAAAAAATACTTTTTAGGAGGTTCGCAATGAAGAGAGTCCTATCCGTCGTTTTGACCCTGATGATCCTGCTCTCGCTGATCCCCGGTTCCGTATTTGCCGCCGAGCCGTTCACGCGCGCCGACGCCGCCGTATTTTTTGGCGGAATCGTTCGCGCTGGCCGACATCCACGCCCTGCAGATCGAGGGCATGGAGGAAACGCCGAAGGAGCTTGGCTACGCCGCCTCCTCCGAGGCCATCACCGCCAAGAACGTGATTGCCGCCGCGAAGGACTGCGTCAAGCGCCCCGATGCTCCCAAGATCGAAGCCGTTGTCAACGCGCTGCTTCTGCCGCTGGACGCGGACGGCCTGAGCTTCAAGCCCGACGCGCCGATCACCGTCCGCGAAATGGCCACCGCCGTTGCCAAGGGCATGTACGGCGCAGATCTCAAGATCGACCACCTCAAGAAGGCCATCGACGACGGCCTGTTTAAGGCCTCCGACATCACCGACGAGCCCCATCACCAAGGAGCAGGTCGGCACGCTCTTTCGCCTTCCTCAAGGAAACGAAGCTCGTCGCCATGTTCGCAACTGCGGACATCCACGGCAACTACATCCCCTATCGATCCTCCGACGGCAAGTTCGAGATCGGCTCCGTCGCCCGCATCAAGACCGTCATGGACGAGGTGCGGACCGCAGTCGGCGAGGACAACGTGATCTATGTTGACGGCGGCGACTCCCCGTACAACACCACGCTGGCCAACGTCACCTTGGGCAAGGTCTCCGTCGACGCGCTCAACGCGCTCGGTCTAAACGCCACCGTCCTTGGCAACCACGATTTCGACTATTCTCTGCAAAATCTCCTGAGTCTGCGCGACAGAGCAAGCTACGCCATGCTCTCGGCCAACACCAAGTTCCGCGAGGGCAAGGTCTATGAAGGTGAGAAGACCTATCCGTTCGGCGATTACATCACCGTCACCGCCGGCGGCCTGAAGTTCGGCATCTTCGGCGTGACCGACGACAAGAGCGCCGAGACCACCCTCTACACCAACACCCGCGACATCGGTGGGACAACGACCTCGCCAAGGCCACCGAGCTGGTCGGCAAGCTCAAGGACGAGGAAAAGTGTGACGTCGTCGGCGCGCTGTCCCACCTGCACAGCAAGAACACGCAGCTCGTGACCGACAACAAGGCGGTCGACATCTCCATCGGCGGCGGCAACGACATCGCCGGCCGGCCGACCATCGTCAACGGCACCCAGTATCTCATCAACCCCAGCAAGCACGGCGAAGCCCCTCAACCAGATCAACGTGGTCGTTTACAACGGAAGAATGACCGGCGTCGTCTACAACCAGATCTTCCTGACCGACGCATACAAGGAAGACGCCGCCGTCAAGAAGATCATCGACGACTATAACGCCGAGGTCGGCAAGGCGCTCGAGGAGGTCGTCGGCTACAGCGCCCCAGCAGCTCGAGTGGTCGACGCAGCTCGTCCGCGCTCAGAACTCCCCCGATCGCCAATCTGGTCACCGACGCCCTGCTCGACTTCTTCGCCGACTACGAGCCCGACATCTGCCTCGTCAACGGCGGCGGTATGCGCTCGTCCATCCCGGAGGGCGAGGTCACGCTCAAGGTCTGCAACTCCGTCCTGCCGTTTGACAACGACATGATGCTTGTGGAAGCTCCGGGCGAGGCCATTCTGGCCGCTCTGGAGAACGGCGTCAGCGCGCTGCCCAGCCTGCACGGCAAGTTCGCGCAGCCCGCGGGCATCACCTACACCGCCGACCTGACCAAGGAGCCCGGCAAGCGCGTTTCCGACGTGAAATTCAAAGGACGGCACTCCGCTTGACCCGTCCAAGCGCTATAAGGTCGTCATCAACAGCTTCATCGCCGGCGGCGGCGTCGGCTACACGATGCTCAACGTGCTCAACAAGGAAGCCGGCATCGCCGAGGACGTGCGCATTATCACCCACGTCAACAAGACCTATATGCGCCACGCGCTGCAGGCCTATTTTGAAAAATCCACCAAGGAAAACCCCGTTAAGGTCGACCTGAACGAGGTTCGCATCAAGATCATCGAGCAGCCCTTCACCGACGTCAGCAAGAGCGACTGGTTCTATGCCGACATGCTCACGATGTATCACGCAGGCGTGATCAACGGCACGAGCGAAACGACCTTCGAGCCAGAGGGAATGGTCACCCGCGCGCAGTTCATCACCATGCTCTACCGTCTTGACGGCGAGAAGAAGGTCGAGGACGCAACGAGCAGCTTCACCGACGTGAGGCCGCCCGCGTATTACTGCGACGCCGTCAACTGGGGCGTCAAGGCCGGCATCACCAACGGCGTGACGCAGACCGAGTTCGCCCCGCACGAGAACATCACCCGCGAGCAGATCGCGACCATGCTGTTCCGCTACGCCGCCTACGCAAAGAAGGCCGACCTCGACAAGAAGGTCGACCTGAACGATAAATTCCATGATTCCGCCGCAGTTTCCGGCTACGCGCGAGAGGCCGTTGAATGGGCTGCCGCCGTCGAGGTCGTCCGCGGAGACGACACCGGCGCCATCCGCCCGAAGGACAACGCGACTCGCGCCGAGGCCGCCGCGCTGATGGTTCGCGTCGGCGCACTCCCCGCAGCGGAGAAATAAGGGAAACGCCGATCGCGAAGCGACCCAAGCGGTTTGGCAAGTATTTATAAGGAACCTCTGATTCAATCGCAAGAGCGGTCAGCGAGGGATTTTGTTCCAGATTGAGGTTTGGAAATCGCAGGAATACTTTGTGTATTTCAAGGTTTTCAAACCGATAAGCTGGGCAAAAGGCCCGCTGAGCGCCGCAGCCGATTGATTCAGAGGTTCCCTTGCCCTTTTTGATAAAATCTTTTCTGTCTGGATGCTGATCATCGCCAAAAGACTACTCCCATTCAATTATACCGCTTCAGAGCCAGTATATCAATAGTCATCTCGCATTTTCCCCGATGCGGTCGTCTGCTGTGTTCAGCTCGAGATTCATCAGGTCAAAATCGACATATTCTCCATTGATTTTGAAAAAATGGGGAAATGTACAGAGCTTCCGAAAGCCGTACTTTTCATAAAGTCTGATAGCACGGGCATTATCGCTGCGTACTTCAAGATTTAACTGCTCGAAATCATTCTCCTTGCAAAGGCAAGAATCGCTTCCATCAGAGCAGAAGCCGCACCGCAGCCCCACCATGCTTTTTTCAGGCTGATCCCGAATACCCCCGCGGTGGCTCATGCGATTGCTTCTGCGGTTCAGACTTGCTGTACCGATGATCTCGCCATATACCTTGGCAAGATACTGAACATTGTCCGTCGATCCGCACTGCGAACGCAGATAGGCTTGCTCCGTTTCAAGGTCGAGCGGCACTCCCTCTGCACCGAAGCTTAAGTTTTCTGTTTCTCCACCGACGATTTTCAGATAGTTCAGCAGCGCGGCGGCCTCCTCCGCCCGTGCGCGTTCTATGACAAACAAATTGTTATTCAATTTCAAAACTTCCCTTCTTTGTATTTTTCCCCTTTTGGCGCTGTCCGATAAATTCCATGCGTGAAGCGGGCAGCAGCACCAGCGGCACATCTGCCGCGCCGCTTTTGCATCAGTGCCTTGGCGAATTAAACGTCACAGTACGCCACCAGCACGAGAAGCGCCGGTATCGCATAGAGGAGTCTGCCCTCCCAAAGGATTTTCATGTTTCCTCCGTCCTTTCCGGTGCCTGCGCAGTCCATGTTCAAAGTCCCATTGCTCCATATAGGCATTGCACTCGTAGTCAATGTAGTAACGTGTTCCAAGGAGCTGGCGTACGGTATATTCCGCGCCGTTTACCGTCATTGTGTCAGGCATTATCCTGCTTCAGCTGCTTCAGATTTTCCAAAACAAACGGACTGTTTCCGGCGATTTGCCCCAGCGTCGGACATCCATCCATCTGTCCGCAGTCGGCGCAGGTATCCAGCCCCTTTTCCCGGACGCAGTTATGTACGGGGCAGAGCTTGTCGCAGAAGGGCGTTTTGGCACCCTCTATGCGGCATCCGGTGCAGTTGATCATGTCCGGCGTGATCGTTACCCCGTTGAGCTTTGTCCAAAGCGCGGCGGTTTTCTCGCGCAGAGCGTTGTCGTTTGTTATCGTTGCGATTCTGGCATCACATTTTTCGCAGTCCAGACCGCAGCAGGCAATAAATCGATTCATATATATTCCCCCAATCGTTTTCTATCTATAAGTTCTATTTCGATTGATCCGCTTGAAAAAGAGAAAATAAATCAGCAAACCATCCATGGCAAGATCATAAATGCGCAGACGGTCAAAGAGCAAAACACTGGACAAAATCGAAACAAGTACGATTCCAACGCCAATGATTTTAGGAAACAATCCCCGCTCTTTTTGTCATCCATGCGAAATACGCCATGACCGGCGACAGAAAGGCGAATATCGTCCAGCCGATCATAAACGTCCAGCCGTAGACACCTTGGGTAAGCATGGCTGTCGCATAATAGGTGAGCAGCATCCCGATGCAAAACGGAAGGATGTTCCGTATGGCGGCTTTCTTTGTCGGGCTGTAAATCGCGATCAGCGTCCCCAACAGAATCCAAACCGACATCTGAGAAAAGATTTCCCCCAAATTCGGATCATACATATCGAATAATCTTGACAGCGCACCGAGGAAAAGGCCGACGAAGAACAGGGAGAGCGGGTTCAGAAGTTTATTTGTTTTCATTGATTCTCACATCTCCAAAGTGATATAAATATTGTCAGGAAGCAATGTTCCTGTTTTCCACACAGCTTCAAAATCCTCCGTTGTCAACACACGGTTGTATTGCGTATCCGATGCGTCGGCATTTTCCGCGAGAGAATTGGAGAATTGCGTGGGATAACCCAAGATGATTGTGCTTTGCTTCTCCAGCGTTTCGGTAACGTGTGGAGCTTCCAGCGGAATACACTCCGCCGCAGCGTCCAGCAGGTTTACCAGCTTTTCAACGCAGTGCTTTGTGTTTCGGTTCCACTCAGATATATCCCTGTCATTGATGCTTCTTCTCCTGTAAATCCCAATCGGCTTGTGGTTCGGTCGGTCGATTCCCATTCCCCTAAAACAATAGACGCAGTACAAACCGATTTTCTCGGATTGCACTGCGTCTAAGCGTCTGGCATTTTGATTTCTTCCATTTTTCCGTCCTTGAAACGAATTACGCAGGTGTATTTGCACTTCGGGCAGAATAGCGGAAAATCCTCCAACACTGTATGTGGCCGGATCTGTGTCCTTGTTTTGCCGCCGCATCTGGGGCAGCAAAGCCAATCCACTTTTTGATTTCAGAGCTTCGACCAAGTTATATCACCTCTGTTTCCTTGCTGACCAATGCTCGAAACGCAGCATCACGGTCAAAAGGTACCTGCCGCAAATCCGGGGATTTCTTTGATGGATTTGCAAATGCTGATACTGAAGCCCGTTAGGATATGCCCAATCTCTTGGTCGGAGTAGGGGCAATCGCCGGTCACGATCAGCGTGGACAGGCTATGAACAACGAACCATAAATTGCGGAAATAAAGGTCTGCTTCTTCGGCGGTGATATGGTAAATGTTCATCAGGGTCGGACGGACAAGTACCTGTAAATGCTGCATCGAATTTATGGCGCTGTACTCCGGCGACCGAGTCAGGAACAAGAACCGGTAAAGCTCCGGTTCTTCCCGTGCAAATCGGATATAGCTCTTTCCTACCCAAGAAACGGATTTTCTCTTTTAAGCCCGCTTTGGTGTAGCTGTCATATACACGCACCGCAGCTGCATAGACCGCCTGCTTAACTTCGTCCATAGAGCCAAAGCAAGTAAAGATCGGGCGCGTGGATGTCCCAAGTTCATCCGCTATTGCCTTTGCCGTCAGGCAGCCGATCCCTTTCGCCTGCACGACCCGCAGCGCCGCCTCTACCATTTCTTCCTTTGTGAATTTGTTTTTCGGAGCCATATCCTGCATCCTTTCATTATAAAGTGCATTGTACGATGTGCATTATCCAATGCACATCGCTTATTATACATGAAAAAGGCAATGTTGTCAATCGTTGAGCCGCCGCACGGCGGCTGCTGCCCCAAAAATTTCGGAATTTTCGGGTCTGGCTGAGCGCGGTAGAGCTCCAGATCACATGATTGTGAATGTGAGCTTTGTCAATATGGGTGCAGACAATGTAGGCGTGATTGCCTTTGGTGAAGCGCTTGGCCAGCTCACAGCCCAAACGGTTCGCGTCCTCCGCTGTGATCTCGCCGGGGACAAAGGATTGCCGCCGTCCGTCTTTTGCGGATTTTCGATGTAGTCGATGATAGCGCTGATGGCCTGTCCCACCGTGCGGCCTATGCCGGTGTGCAGGGGCATCAGGCGCGTGGTTGCCATGTTGAACACCTCCTTGAAAAGCAAAACGGCCTGCCGAAGCGGACCGTTTGAAGTGTGTTGATTTGCAAAAGGCAAAAGCGAACCGATCGTTCGACAAACTGGAATTTATTGCACCGTGTCTAAAATCAACTGGTTGAATCTTTTTTGCAAACATCGGCGGAATATTGTGAGCAGCCTTATCCCATATCTCACACCGACAATTCGGATTGATCTCAGCCATTCGTTTGACGCTGTCCATTACTTCTTTTTGGTTCTTTTCCTCCGGCCAACGCAATAATAGGAATTGGCACTTTGGCAAAGTCCGGTTCGCTTTCAAATGTTATGCCATTATTCACGGAATTACGAATAGTATCAATCTTAACATTCTGCATCTGATGAACAAATTTTTTTCTCGGCTCTCTGGGAAGTCCATTCATCATGCCTATGATATTACAAAGCCACTTTTTCTTGAATGAAGCAAATTGCTTTTTTCATTCATTTTCATAGCTTCCGCTAATGAAGATTCCGTTTTGTTCAGCCACGGACTGACGATTATGGCAGAATAAAATAATTCCGGATATTCCGATACGAGCTTGAAAGCAAGTTGCGCACCCAATGAAAATCCCACCAGTAAAACTTTTTTGTTGAGGCTTCTTATCATGTTTACAAGTTCGGCACAACACGTATCCGTGTAAAAGATTCTGCCCGCTTCATCTCCAAATCCCATGATATGGGGTACGATAATGTGAAAAGAATTAGCGAGCGGATATTGCCTACCATAGCAATGCACAAAATTTGCTCCATGCAGCATCACGATAATGCTATTGTTTTCCTTCCCATATTCTTCAAGCTTCAATTTGTGTTTCCTCCGTCAAATTCCGATTTGTTGGCCTCTTACCCCTGTGCCAGCCGATAAAGGCTGCGGATGGATTCCATGACCGTATGCCACGACAGGTCGGCGGCGTAGGAGAACTTCTTCTGATAAGCCCGCCACAGCTTTTTCCATGTTCGGGTCGGCCTCAACTTCATCAAAGGCCGCAGGCGCGTCGGCAAGATACTTCTCTGTACCGCGTTTCTTAGCCGTTGCAATGAGCGCCGCACGGAGGCGGGGACGATGCTCCGTCCGTGGAGCTGGCTCAGAATGTGCAGATCATAGAAATCTCTCATGCGGGTGTTGGTGGTAACACGGGACACAACGGTTTCCAGCTTCTCGGCCAGAACGGTTTCCAGATTGTACGCCCAAATCTCAATGGAGCGATCCTCCAACATAAACGCCGTGCGCGGCCTGCTCCACGCCGCGCTGCTTGGCGTAGGCGTAAAACGTGGACTTGGCAATACCGATTTCCAAAACCTGCGCGGTTTTGACGATTCCATTGTTTTGCTGAAAAAGCAGGTCCAGCCGGTCGTAGGCGGTCATGCTATCGCTCCCTTCTTGCTAATATTATATCCGAGATTAGCAAAAAGTAAACATAGAAAAAAGCAAGCCGAGGCGTTCACCCCGGCTTAGCTGCGCCTCACTGCTTTTTGGCGAACGATGTGCCTCTGAAGCAAATTCAGGAGTGGCTGGGTCACAGCGACATCGGCACGACGGCGAATATTTACAGCCATTTAGATTACAAGTCCAAGATCACCTCGGCAAATGTAATGGACAATATCCTGACTCTGCCGGACACAAGGCAAACTGGCTGGCACACCTGAGTTCTTGCCGAAAATCACGTACGCCGATGTGATCTTGAGAGAAAAGAAAAGCCCAGTCATATGGGCGAACGCCTCGATATGACTGGGTTTTTGGCGGAGAGGATGGGATTCGAACCCATGTGCGATTGCTCGCAAACTGATTTCGAGTGTTGTACGACTATGGCAGATTCACCTCCGGAGCAGGTCGTTTCAGGCCGCTTTGTAAGAAGCCGGAGACCCAGGCGCTGCAAGGGTTTTCGGACGTTCCGGCCCGTATCGGCCGGAGGCGATTTAAAGTGCCCCAGAGTTCAAATAAAACTGCGTTCTTGCGTAAAAAGCCGCTGTTCTTGCGCGTTTGCAAGAAGTCAGGCAAGAAAACAGAGACCCCGACAGCACCGATAAAGCACCCTTTCGGACCCAAAAAAAAGGAAAGGAGCTTCGTCATGACATACGATGCAGAGGAACTCGCCCAATACCCAGAGATCATGAACAAGGAGCAGCTGCGCAAGGTCTGCCACATCAGCAAGCGGACGGCGCACTATCTGCTGCAGTTCAATCTGATCCCCCACGTCTGCACCGGGAAGAAAACCCGCTGTTACGCCATCAGGAAACGCGACGTCATCGACTTTATGATCAACCGGGAGGTCAACCCCAGCCGGTACATCGTACCCACCAGCTGGTATAAATACGGAAACGAGGACGTGCAGCCCTACAAGATCCGCATTCAGCCGCCCCCTCCCCAACGATCCGCAAAAGACGCGGCGCTATTATGAGAGTAAGCTCGCCGACTATCCGGACGTGATCGACGTGGCCGCTGTTGTGGACTTCACCGGCTACAACCACCACACGGTCTGCGAGTGGATTCGGTTCGGAAAGCTCCGTGCCCTAGCGTTGCAGCACAAGTACATGATCCCGAAGTGCTATCTGATCGACTGGCTCTCCTCGGACGAGCACAACGCGACCCTCCGTAAGTCCCGCCGCCATATCGACCGGCTCTGGGAGCTGCAGAAATGGAGTGACGGGCAATGAGGGGAAATATCATCGAGGAGCTGTACTACGGCAACATCGACCCGCAGGATCGCGGCTATCACCCGAAATGCCCGGTAAAGTAAGCCTCCGATTCGCTGAACGACCTGGAAGAAAAGCTCACCGAGCAGCTCTCCGGTGATAACAAGGAGCTGTTCCTCCGCTTCTGCAATGCCTCCGCAGAGTTTATGGGCGAATCCGAGCTAGACACCTTCATCACCGGCTTTCCGCTTCGGCGCACGGTTTATGATGGATACCTTCCTGAGCGATGACACCCCGCTTGAAAATTATTAATGGCAGTCAAGACCACCGGCATAGCCGGTGGCTTGCACTCCCTATAAGGAAGCCAATTACGGCAATGCCTAAAGGCACACGAAAGTTCTTTCTATTGCGATTATTGCCCTGCCACCCATAAATGGGTATTGCTTTCCTGCTAACGATCAGCTATAGTGAAGGTGTCAATTCTTTGACGTCCCCCTTTGATGCTGTTTTAGCGTGGTTGGCGAACCTGCTATGGCTCTATCACTGGGGTTTTATTTCTGGGCATAAGTAGAACTTTTTGCGCCCACCGGCATAGCCGGTGGTTCACTCTATACAAATAGATCAAAACCTCCGGCTAAGCCGGAGGTTTTGACTACTCCTTGTAATAAATCTTCAATTTCAGCTCTCTCTATCATTTTTTGAGAGATGTTCAATCTCGTCATTGACAACTTTTTGGTGTTGCAAAAAACTGAAGCCCCGAAAAGAGCGGCAAAAGGCCTTTAGATAATCGCCCACTTGGGTATAGCGGAACTGCACTACCAGACCACGAATATGAAGTTGGGCAGAGAGGTATTCTCCTGAATAGTTCGGGATCAGCATTGACAGTCATCAAGTAGCTGATGTAGTCTTTCTTCCTATCATCACAGAGTTCTGAAAGAACACTAAAGAGACTCTCCATCTTTTCATAGTCGGTATTGTATTTTGATATATAATGCTTAATCCACGCATCACTTTTGTGCTTTTTATGTTATCAGGCACAAATATAAATGTTTTCATCACTGGTGGATAGTCCAATAGCGGGAACGAAGTTTGAGAACACCCGTCAACCAGCAAGTCTATTATATCGATGAAATCAGGGCATTCAAATAATGCATGAAGCTTTTCATTATCGTCATGCAACCGATGATGGTTGTCCTTTAGTAAAGTATCAATGTAATCCTTTGCGAACGCTTTTCTGCAGCAACATAATTCTTTTAGAAACGCTCCATCAGCATCTGCAAGCCGGTCGTGTACACTCTCAAATAAGTATATTTCTTCCAGCAACTGGAGATCCTTCGCAAACTTTTGGATAACACTCTTTGGTTCACAATGGTGTCTATTGAAGATCAAAGAAAAATAGATATTTACAATAAAAGGTGAGTAATCCTTTTTTGCAAAAATCAATCTTGCTGCATTTATTATAATGTCAGACTCGACTGATTCATACCTTTCCAGGAATTTCAGGGATCTATATCCCGCAGTGTGAATCTCTCGATCATAATCACATTTTAAATACGCATACAGTTCTTCAACTTTTGCAGCATCAATGGCTTCTGAAGGAATTTCACAATAATAGGCAAAAGAGCCAGAAATCTACTGTTTCTGAAGGCGCATTATGAATAATTGTTTTACTTCCTCAGGGGACAGTAAAGTGAACAATGTCGAGATAATATAGAGTACATCAATCCCTTCGATTATTCTGACTCAATTATCCTTTTACAACGTTTGAGAAAACTAAACTATCACGTGATAGGTATTTAATGCCCTTCATAAGCCCTTTTCCAATATCATAGAGGCGCTGAGTATCACACGCAACATATTCCCTGTACACTTCAAATAGTTCATTAAACGCATCTAAAGTGTTTTCCGCCTGCGTAAAATAATCTGTAATTACCGTTTGTGCTCGTTTTCATGTCTGTCAAGACTCTTAAAATTTTCCCATCTTGCCCAATTAATATGTGGTAGATACTTAGTTTTCGGCTCTTCAGAAAAACTTCAATTTCTGCAGCGGTATATCCCACTGCACTTAAGATCGAATTTACATGTTCAGCCAGAATACAATCAGTAACACTTTCGGGAGAAAAACACTCTGAAACAACTCACAAATATAAGGAGCATCTTCCTTAATTAACCCAAAACTGCTTTCTTCTACAGAGCGAGCATAGTCCTGCAATAATGCTCGGATGGACTCTTTGCTATCTATCGTACCCTGAAACGCCAACAATTGTTCCCATATTAGTTTGCGATACATAACGGCTTGCTCTGTTGTAGGCAGCGAGAAATGATAAATGACAAAACTATCCCCCCTGCCTTCCGGCTTCCAGCCGGAGAAAAATAGACTTGTAGAAGGTTTTTGCTGTTTCAAAAAACAGAATACGGATAAATGGATTTTTCCAATTATCTGAATAGTTAATAAAGTGCTGAATTAACTGAATTTGTGGGTAGAATCCCTTTTTGCAATGAAGATGGTTTTATTCCAAAATAAAGATTTGTGGCATGATAAAACTGAATATAAAGATCCGGTCTCTTCAAATAGTAATCAAAAAACAAGTCAAGTGCAGACTCAATGTTATGAGTATCTGCAAAGCCTCCCAGTATAACGATAAGTTCATCGTCGACACTTTGATAGTTTTTTCCCTCGTTGACATCGATTTCATCAACTGATAATTCAACTTTTTTTCCGTGTTATCAATCCGCTCTTTGATGAGTAACAACGTTTCAACCTGATCTACCTGATAGAATGCTTTAACCCAATCCCAATACTTGTTGAACGATTCGGATTTCCGCTTTTTCCATACAACTTTTATTTCGTGAATTGTGAAATCATATACATCTTGACTTTGAAACACGCCAAGCAAAGTATTTACAGCCTGAATTGTCCTCTCACGATATGTCTGAAAACATGTGTCAAGCATCTGGGCAAGGCTGATCGTTTTTTTATCAACAAACACATGCTTCAGAATATAGTTGGCAAAACACTGATCTGAAATAGCAACAGCCTTATCTCTGCATATATCGACCAGTTCCATTTCATGCAGTTTATATGCACAACTCTTAAATACAGATATATCGATATTATATCCAACCAATAAGTTCAGTACAGGCTCAATGTGATCGAGGTGAATTGATCCAAGGAAAGCAATTACTCCAGCCGTAATCTGAAGTTGCAGATCGCCGTCTATATTAGCCTCCTTAAATGCTTTTCCATAATACTCTTCATATAGCCCGGTTACATCACTTATTGACTGTAGTCTATTCGCATCAACCGCTACTTTTCCTGCAATAAGAGCTATCCTTGCATTTCCCTCTGCAATAGTTGCAATTCTATTTAGATAATCTCGGTTAATAATTCCCAAATAGTCCTTTACGAGAGACTTGATCTCATCGTCCGAAAGCGAATCAAGGGTAACCTCGGAATAATGAACGATACCCGCAATATCTGCTTTTACCTTTTTGGAGCGCATAGTTACGCACGGTTGTGAGAATCCTAACATTGTATCCGTTATCTTTCTTATTAACATATTCAATTATCAGATCTAATTGAGACAGCTGGTTTGCATCATCAACAATGACAAAGTAGTCCCCCGGACACTCAAAATGCTGTTTTAAGTCGTCGTAAATCAGGGAGGCCATGATTGTGTATGACACATATTTTTACAGCAGTATGCTCTTTCTGAAACCTCTCTGCAAACTCTAGCGCCAGCCTCGTTTTCCTGTCCCCGCAGCACCAGAAAGAATTACTACATTATTTTCATCAAAAGCTTTCTGTAATCTTACAATCTCATTCTCTCTGAATAGAAAGTTAGTATTTAAGGGAGCGGCTAATGCGCTGGCATCGTATTGCCTCACAAAGTCTAAAGGATCCTGAATCTGTTCAGTATCAACACTTAGGCCGAGATGTTCTTTTGCCAGGATCGGATACTTGCGACTAATATCTTCGGCAAGTTTATCTATGCCGATCATAGTTAACTGTACACCCTTATCTTGGCAGTAGCGCTTCAGCGATTTATCAGCCCCCGCATCAATGCCAGAAGAAGTATGACAATAGATTATTTCAGTGATGTCGTCGTTATTGATACCGGATAATTGTGAATCAAAGCATTTTTCTAAATCAGAGCGGATCTTCCCAGCTAGGCCAGGCCGTTGTGTTGTATATTCTGCTAAGACATATTTTCCATTTGCCAAACAGAAATACGTATCAGGCGTGCCTTGAGTCGTCTTTTGAGTTCCTGCTTTCGTGCCAAGTGACACAGGGTTGGGATAACCCTCTCTTGAAAGATAGGCATCACAAAGGACCTGGAAACTTCCAGCATCTAATTGTTCAATCTTCTGCTTTATTGATACAATGGTTGCCATATCTTTCTTCCTTTCGTGGCAAATTACTTTTTAAGTTCTCTGGCACGAGCGCCTATTTGTTAATTGACTCGTGGGCTAGGGTGCGGGAGTCGTAGACTGCAAGAACTGTATTTGTGTTCCGTGTGCGGAAGGATTTCTCTTCGATAATGCCGGCGCTCTCACGTATGATCCTCGCAAATAATTATCCTTCCAGCCGGTGCCGGATATCGTTCAGCCATTCGCCCTTGTATTTGAAATAGCGGGGACCGGCGACGGAGTATTTGCTGCCAGTGAGAAGCTGGGCTAAAGAAGAAAGCGAATAGCTCTGCCCCTGATAGCTAACTGTCTTATCATCTACGACGGTGCACATGATCTCCGGGTTGTTGCAGTATTCGATCTCTTCACCGGGCTGAATGTTGCACATGGAAAAGCGGAAAGGCGACTGGCGCTCTTTGTGCTCGGCGTCGATCTCTTGTGCGGTTTCCTGCGCCTGCTTCTGAGCCTCGTCCATGGCGATCCGTTTCAGCTTGTCCGCGCAGCCGTGGATCTCTGCGATAGCCTCCAGGATGGAATAGGCGTCCTCCGGCGACATGGCGTAGAACTCACGCACGCGTTGTTTCCCGTTGAAGTTTTCGATGGAGCGCAGGTTTGGATTCAGCTTGTCAATGATGCTGTGAATCTTCAGATCAGAAAGCCGCGAATTGACCTCATAGGTCGCGTAAACCCGGAATGCAAAGGGAATGCACTCACTCCGATTGAGCTGCTGCAGCCGCTTGTCGATATCGTCTGCATACCCGATTTTCACATATTCCGGGAAAGACGGATTGGTCAGTATGTAGATCACGCCAGATTTATCCATTGTCTATACCTCCGTTATGCCGCGACCCAGCCGTAGCCCTGAACGGCCATATCAATAAAGGGTGTCAGTAACAGATCAATCTTCACAGCACACGTTTCCTTGTCATACGAAACCGGTAGATCTGCATCCAGCGACTTTTCAATCGCCGTTTTTACCTTTGCGCGCGGCTGTTCGTCCTTGTACCAATCCACAACCATCAGCTCCGACTTCTCCTCGGAAAGCTTCTTAAAAGATTCTTCGCGGATAGCTTCACCTTCTGCTCCTCCGCCTTTGTAAGTTTCTTTCCGGCAATCAGCAAATCGAAGATTTCCAGTTCCTCTTCCGACAGCCCCTCGGCCTCCGGCCGCTTGTCCTCCGCTTTCAGATCTTCGATCAATTGGAGCAGCTGCTCGTAGTAGTCTTCATTCTCCGACCCGCCGGCGTTATAGCGATCAATGATATTGCGGAAGCGCTGAAAACTTCTGTCTCGTACAATTGCGATTCAGCATTTGCTGCAGTGCCTGCTCGATAAACGCCTTCAGATCGTCGATCTCCACGGCCTTGTACTTGGCGACCTTGATCTCCTTCTTTAGCTCCTCCACATCCACCTTGGAAAGGTCGATGACCTTCCCCTGGTGAATGACAAGCCCGGCGTCGTTATCCTCTGCTTTCTGCGAGGAAACGCTGGTGTCCAGAACTTGTGCCATACGCAGCCGGGCGCGATTGATCTTTTCGTCGTCAATGGTATGGCAGAAAAGCCCGTACAGATATGCCAGCGGCGAAAACTTTTCATTCTGCCAGTTCTTCTCAAAGATCTCCGGACGCGATGCCTCGTAGAGATTCATCAGCGTGTTCAGGATCACCTTGAATTTGTCCTTGTTTTCATCGTTGGAAATGATCGTATTGTAGGCTTCCCGCAGCAGATCCAGCCGATCAAGAGTGGATGCCTCTGCTACGATTGCACCGATATCAATGCCAAGGCTTAGCAGAAAATCATCCGCTTCATCGACAGCACTGTTGAGCAGGACAATCAGTTGGTCAATGTCCTTCGCCGGGAACTCCGTACCGTCATCACCGGCCGCGTACTCCGTCAAGGCTTTCTGCATATACTTGAACACATTGACGTAGTCCACGATGATGCCGCAGGGCTTGCCGGGATACACGCGGTTGGCGCGGGCGATGGCCTGCATGAGCGTGTGCCCCTTCATCGGTTTGTCCAGATAGAGCGTGGACAGGTTCTCCACATCGAAACCGGTCAGCCACATGGCACAGACAAACACGAGCTGCAAGGGATCATCGGGATCTTTGAAGCGGTCCTCAATATCCAGGCCTTCCGGCGTGACAGCGTTCATCTTCTGCCGGTGCATGGAAATGTCGAGCCCTGCTTCTGGAACTTCTCATTCTCATCGGCTTCCTCAGAGACGATGACCGCCATTCCACACGGTTCATGTAATTGAGGATGCGCGTCAGCTCATCGCGCTGTTCTTTGGTGGCGGCGCTGTTGCGCTCCTGCATGATCTTCTGCTTCTCAATCGCCCAGTAATGCTGCACCTTGTCGTACATCTTCACCGTCGTATACTTATCGACGGAGACGACCATGCCCTTCCCAAGGAAACCGCGGCGCGGGAAATGATGAGCAATATCCTGGGCGATCTTATCAATGCGATCCTCCCTCTTGATGACCTCAAAATCCGAGAGGAGGAGTTTTCCAGCAAGCGGGTCTCGTCCTCGTTCAGGTTTTCCTCCTCGATGATGTCCACCACATCGTCGTCCAGAAAGTCATTTTCCAGCCCGACCTCCGGCACACGGCGGGAATAGAACAGCGGCACCGTGGAGCCGTCCTCCACCGACTGGGCGAAGTTATACTCTGACACATAGTTCCCGAACCACTGGTTGGTCAAGCGCTTGCTGCCCAGCAGCAGGGGTGCCAGTAAAGGCGATATAATTGGCATTTGGCAAGGCCGTGCGCATGTTCTCCGCCAGATCCTTGTACTGTGTCCGGTGCGCTTCATCCACCAGCACGATGATATCGTCCCGGGTGGAGCACAGGGTACTTTTTACCCTTGTCATAGCGGAACTTATGGATCAGGGTGAAAATGAAGGATTTGTTGGTCTGCAGATAGTCCCGCAGCTGCTTACCGTTCTTCGGCTGGCATTCCTCTTTCTGCCCAATCACTTCCGTCTTTACAAAATTCTTGTGGATCTGGTCATCCAGGTCTTCGCGATCGGTGATGATCAGGAATGTGAAATTGCCCGGAGATCTTGCGCCGAACCTTGCGGGCGAAGAACACCATGGAAAAGGATTTGCCGGAACCCTGGGTGTGCCAGAACACGCCAAGCTTGCCCTGCAGCTCCGCCCGGTTCTTTACCGATTCCATCAAGTTGTTCACTCCGAAATACTGGTGGTTTTGGCAATGATCTTGTTCTTCTGATTGCGGAACATGATGAAGTTTTCTATGTAGTCGATCAGCCGGCCTTTTTGCAGCAGGCCGTCGATGAAATACCGGACCGAAACTTTCGCCCACCGTACCGGCTTCCTTCAAAGCCTGACGGTCGGCCGATTCTTCTCGGAGTCCACCTTCAGCCACTCGAAGAAATGATTGTAGGTGGCGTTGAAGGCGCCGAGCCGTGTCTCCAGCCCGTTGGACAGCACGCAGATCTGATTGAACGCAAACAGGTTCGGGATATCCGCAGGTAGTTCTTCAGGTTGTCGTTATAGGCCTCCTCCACCTTGACGATGCTGTTTTCAGCTCAACAAACACCATGGGCAGGCCGTTGATAAAAATCAGCACGTCCGGGCGACGCCGGTAGACGCGTCCTTGTATCCACATCTGGGAAACGGCGGTGAAGGTGTTGTTCTCCGGGCGGTCAAAATCGACCAGCTTCACAAAATCAAAATCCTCTTTGCCGTTGCGGCGGAGGCTGATTTTGATGCCGTTGCGGATCTGGTTGTAGTACTTGTGGTGGTGGCCGTCATATCCGTGGCGCTGAAATCCCGGCAGAGGTCGCGGGCGATCTCCTCCAGCTTTTCGCCGGGTATATCTGGATTGAGGCGCGCCAAGGCCTCCCGCAGAATAAGCGGGAGTACGCATTCTTTCTTGCTGCTTCGTCCAGTCCCATCCGGCAGCAGCTCGCGCTTGTCCGGAGAAGGGTCACAGCGCAGAATACCATATTGGAACGGGGTCCCCCTCCAACTTTTGCAGGATCGCCTGTTCAATATCGTCTTCGGATATGAGTTGCGCATTGTAGTCACCACCTATATTATCCGTTCTTTTGAATGCCCTCTTTTTAATTTCTTTACGCGCTCTTTGCGCTCCAGATGATCAATTCCAGGAATGCCAGCAGGCACATTTGGTATATATCATCATACCATTGTTCAATGTCGCCATCTTTCATGTCTGCAACGAAATGAATATAGTTCTTACCGCCTTGCTCTGCATTATTATGCCGTACATTTACGCTGTTTAACAGATAAAACAGGTCTGATTCCAGCGAGGTATTGATCTCTTTAGCTTTGTCCGCTTTGCTTCCAGTTTATCCGCCAGCGCAATCAGGGTAGCTTTCTTCCGCTCCAAATTGCCTTTCATGGAGTGATGATTGTATTCAATTATCCTATAAGACAGAGCAGGATCTACTATCTCCGCGGCAGAAATCGCCGCCTGGTCTTTGGGGACAAAATCAGTAATACCGTTTTGATTATTTGGCATATACCCTATGGTCTCGATAACCGTCAGCACTTGCTGGACATAGAACTGCATTGGGTCACCAATTCCGACTATACCACCGCCATAGATGGCATTTTGATTGTAGATGGCGAGATTATATGAATACTCACAAAAAGACACTAAATACTCTATGTCAAAGGTAGAAGGATTCTTTTCAAAGCTATATCCATAAAAATCATCAAAGTCATCTAAAGATACGCATGTACCGCGAAAGGAAGCCGAACAAAATATGTCGCACAGTAATCCTTCAACGAAGATCCTGCTCCCACCATATCTTGAAACTTCTGTACACAAAACATTCCATATAGACGGTCATACTCTCTACGAATATCTATGGCCGCAGTTTTCAAAACTTGAGAAAAGGGAATGCGTTTCATAACAGCTTGCCTCTATTTCTAAAATATATTTGCCGGACTAAACTACAGCATTGTGTTTGCGCAACGGTAAAACAGCCTGTCTTTTGCTATTTCTTTTATTGGCGTAGGAACTTTCTTACAGTCATCAATAGCTCCGGCAATTATATCCTTGATGCTTATTCTCGCATTTCGGACATCACGAATAGCTTCCTTAGCAGTAACCCTGCGCTTGGAACTTCTTATCAGGGACTCCATAAAGCTCTGGAAAGAATCAATATAACCCTCGCGGATGCCTTTATTTACATCAATAGCAACATAGTTCTGGAAGTTCAGAATATTTCTTTTTCCTGGGTTATTCTGTAAAATGAGTATCTCTGTCTCGCCGGAATAATCCCAGTGGATACGATTTTGCAGTTTTCTTTGAATTCAGTAAAGGCCTTCATGCTAAAGTACCAGTCCTGTTGCATCATTGCATCAACTTTCCTGTAAGTACGGTCTTCTGCCTTTGTGAAATCATCTGTATACCCAATAGCATATATAGAGCAATATCTCGCCGAATTGTAATGGATATACTCAAATTCCTTTAATATCTGTCCTTCCGAAGGCCGAGCAAAAAGGAAAAACGACTATTTCCATGTTTTCCACTTGCCTTTCGATCTTCTCTATTTCCTCATATGTACTGGCGGCAAACATTTCTATCCTCCCACATATTTGTAATAACGCTGAGGTCTTTCTGAATTGCTTTTTCAATTCACGGCAGTTCTGTGCGATTCTTTCATCTATTGATACCTGTGTAACGTAGACAGAATAGCTCTCATCAAGATTATCAATGACTTCGTCAAGCTGCTGATTTTGGATAATAAAATTAGTATCAAAGATAAATGCTTTCTTCTCATCCACAGTTCACACCTCCAGCTTTCCGCTCATCAGGCGCGGTAGAAGCAGATCGCGCTGCTGGATGAGGTTCTTGTTTTCCTGTACCATCTGATAAACGCCATCGAAGATTGGCGTAACAATTGTTTCGAAATGATCCAGCACAGTCTTTTCCGGTTGAAGAATCTTTGTTGATTTCAGCTTATCCTCGTCAACACGCTGACGCCCATCGGCTCCATTCATGCTCAAAATGGCTGTCTGCCGGAAATAGTAGCTCCGGGCAATGCAATAAACATAGTGAGGCGTTAATGCCTTAGACCGCATAACGACAAACTCGGTCGAACCTCCGAGCACCTCGTTTTCCGGCATGCCCATAACAAACCCGGTTTTCCCGTTTTCCAGGCAGGGCGTAATTTTGGCCAGCAGAGTGTCGCCGTTTTGTGAGCGCCGACCTGAAATGGAATCCTGCCGCACAAAGCAGCCTGAATCTAATACCATGGAGTTCGTGCTGAGCGCTTCCATGGGGATGATCGTAAACTCCGTTTGATTCCCTGTTTTCAGCGTCGGGTTGAAATCAATGACCTCATCGGCTCGCCTATAAGCCCACCCCTCCGGGATCCCGTTTTCAAACTCTGCAGTTTCGTGTCCGGGGAAGCGGAAACGGACGAACCACTCCTTGTACAGGTTTTCCGCTATTTGCTCCAGAAAATCGATCCGCTTATTGTTGACTTCGATCAGGTTGTCATAGGCGGAGAGGACGGAGGCAATCTTCTTCTGCATCTCTATATCCGGGAAATCCCATTGAATTCGCTTAATGAAATCCAAGTCAGCACGTTGACGTCCGCTTGCGCCAGTCATGCTGTTGGCAGCCAACTGCCGGATATGCTTCATGCATAGAAGATAATAAACATAGTCCGTGTCTGAAACGCCATCGATACCACGGAATACGAACAGTTCTGTCGAACCAATCCCATTCTGGCCTTCTGTATCTGCAATTGCCATCTTCCCGTTTTCAAGACATGGCGTGATACGAGCAAAAAGCACATCGTGGTTGAAACTTTGCGCCTCCTTGGCCTGTGTATTCGATTGACGCCACACTCCTCACGGCTTTATAGCCGGGGGTGATGTTTGTCAATATCAATAACGGGGTATGATTCTTGCTTTTTCAGTTTTACATTTGGGTTGCAGCAGACTTTATCCCCAAACCTATCCATACTCACACACCATTTTCACAAGAAGAATTTGACGATGCCGTAGATTCAATATCTCCTATCAACAGCAAGCCATAAATAAGGTTTATCATTTTGACACAATCTAACTTCGTTTTCTTCCGTGTAGAACGACCGTGTGCAATCCAATGACGATTAAGACCCTTTGGCTCTTTTCCTTTGAAGTCAGAAGGTGCAGAAAAAGAATCCAATGTTTTCTCTAATGTCATAGCCAGCGTTATCGTGGCATATTCATCATGATTGAGAAGCTCGTCATTATCGAGTTTCTGCTTAATTGCGTTTATGCGCGGCCCAAGCCTTGATGTGGGATTCCCGGAAGTATCAGCCAGTAAACCGTCAAAAACAGAAGTGAAACCCGTAACAGCCAGATCACTGTCCCCACTACGAAACGCATTTACGGATTGAGAGTACAGCCGTTTATGCTTCTGCATCACTGCGGAAGAGAGGGTCTTGTCAATAGTCTTATTAACCGCAGAAAACCGATCCCGGATCAGTTGTTCTCGGGCGTTTTGTTGATGTTTTCTGCACCTACAATTGCATCGACAAACTCATCGGTCATATAGTCCCAAAAGGCAAACTGCGCTTCACCCATTTTCCTAATTGCAGATAGTGGGCGGGTTGCCTGCAATAGAGCTTGCCCAATCTCTGCTACTTTTGGCCTATACTGTTCAATAGCCTCAACAATAGGCTTCAGTGCGGATTGAATACTATGCACGGCTTCCATTACAGGACGGTAAACTCTTGCATTTGAGAAAGCAATGCGCCTAATCCTGAAAAAATCGTATCCCCTGCCACGATGATGTGAAATCACTCATTTTAAACAAACCTCTCAGGTTCAACGATATCTGCGTTTCCAGTTTCTTCGCTTCCTCGTTCAGCGACTCATACTCTGCATTCACGCCGAGCATGGTCTCCTTTGAACTCCGCCTCGGTCATGCCGTCGTCCTCGATGACCACTCCGACGTAGCGCCCAGCGTTGAGGGAATAGTCCTGGTCGATGATGCCGTCCTCGCCGTCCAGCTTCGCGCCGCCTTGCACAGGCCGATCACGTCCCGGTATACGCCGTCCGGGAAGCGCTCGTTCAGCCAGTCGATCTGGGTCTGCCAGTAGGCTTTGTCTTGGCCTCTTGTCCTCAGCCGTTTCCGGCGCAGCAGCCAGTGCCTCCCGATACTCCGCAATCAGCGCGGCAAATGCGCCTGTGTCACCCTGGTACAGACGGGTAATGATGCCCAGATTCTTGATCTGCTCGTCGCTGAACTTCCGGTGCGCGCGGTGCCTGGGTGAAAACATTGCGGGCGTCGATGAACAGGATCTCGATCTTTCTTGCCTGTCTGCGGCTTGTGCTTATCAAAGAACCAGAGCGTAGCCGGCAAGGTAACGGAGGAAAACATATTGGAGGGCAGCGTCACCATCTGGCTGATGATGCCCTCTTCGATTATCTTTTGCGGATCTCATACTCGCTCTTGCCCGCGTCGGAAGCAGAGTTCGCCATGACCAGCGCCGCCTTGCCGTGCTCGTTCAGGGCTGTGGCAAAAGTAGCCGATCCACAGGTAATTTGCGTTTGGAACCGTTTCTTTCTTGTCGGAGGCTTTCTTTGCCGATTTGGTGGAATTGCGCGGCACGCCGTAGGTGTTGAAGCGCATCGCCACGCTGACGCGGTCAAAGGAGACCTCGTCCACATTGAAGGGCGGATTCGCCATAACATAGTCGAAAGCTCCGAAAGCGTTGTAGGGATCGGAGTAGAAGGAGTTGGCCTCCGTGATATCGCCGCGCACATTGTTGAGCAGCAGATTCATCTTTGCCAGCTTGACCGTGTCCGGCTCCTTCTCCACGCCGTAGCAGCGGAACTTCATCTGCTCGGCGTCACTGGCATTGTGAGCGTGCATATACCGCGCCGCCTTGGACAAACATGCCGCCGGAACCGCAGGCGGGGTCGAGGAACTTCTTGTCACCGGGCTGCGGGTCCAGCACCTCCACCATATAGCGCACGACGGTGGCCGGCGTATAGAAGGTTCCGCCGTCCTTACCCTCTGCCAGGGCGAAGTTGCCGAGGAAGTATTCATAGATCTCGCCAAAGATGTCCACGGTGCAGTTTTCGGGGATATCCTTGAAAATGCGGACGATGTTGAGAGCAGCTCCGGCTCCTCCTCCGGCACGAGTTGGGCGTAGACCTCCTTGGGCAGCACACCCTCCATCTTGGGATTTTCCCACTCGATGGCCTCCATGGCCTTTTTCACCAGATCGGCCTTCTCCGCTGTGTCCGGCGCGTCATTAATAAAGTCATAATAGGCGCACTCTGGGAGGAAGAAGCCGCACTTTTCGACCGCGATCTCCTTGCTGGTTTTCTCCATGCGGGTGCCGAGCCGCTTGGTATACTCCGCGTCGATCTCATCCTTGTGCTGCTTGAACAGAATATCCGCATAGCGAAGGAAGATCAGGCCGAGGATCGGCTGACCGTATTTGTTCGCCGCCAAATGCGCACCGGAACGCAGCACGTCCGCCGCATGCCAGAGGTTGTCCTTTAAGGTTTTCAGTTCTCTATCTGTCATTACGCTTTCACCTACATTAATTTGGGGGATCAATATCCAAATAGGAAATCAAGAATTGTTCTGCAAAAACATCACATCATAAATCGGCAGATACGTGATCTTGCCGTTCATCGTGATCTCGCGGGTGTTGGACAGGACGAACGCCTTTTTCACATGATAATCGTCGTTCTTTACGAAAGTGCTTAGCGCGCTGTGAACGGTGTAGTCCTTGCCGGATTTGACCTCGATGGGGATGGCGGAGAGGCTGTCGTAATCGTCGATCAGATAATCCACCTCGCCCTTGCTGCGGTTATCGTAATAGAACAGCTTGAAGCCGTGCGCAGCCAGCTCCTGGGCCACCACGCTTTTCATACACAGAGCCGAGATTGATCCCCGTCTCATCGTCCAGGATCGCACGTATATTGCTGCCGTACAAAACGTCCGGCAAAAGGCCTACGTCGTTCAAATAGAGCTTGAGCAGGTTTTTGCCGACAGACTGTGTTAGGGGAAAGACTGGGGTAGTGATCGCGTTGACGTCCAAGGCGATTCCCGCCGAAATCAGATATTCAAACTCATCCTGATAGTCGGAAAAACGCTTGCCTCGCTTGTCCTCGATATCCTGAAAGACCACCCGTTTCTTCTTGCTCTCCAGATTGGAGGGGATCATATCGTAGATCCTGCGGATCTTCAGCTTCTTGTTATTGTCCGCCTCGTACTTCGACGCGTCATCAGCATAGAACGCGCGGATATCCCGATGGATCGTCCTGACCTTTACGATGTTGGTGTCTGCAATAAAGGAGTTCACGGCGTCGGGCAGCCCGCCAATCAACAGATATTTCTTGAAGAGGTCCATCACCTTCCCGTGCATAGCTGCATCCAGGCTCTCACCGGCAAGGAACTTCTCATGCATCATATCGATGGCGAACTGATTAAACCCGTTTGCCAGCAGAAACTCCTCAAAATCCAGCGGGAACATGCGCTTTACTTCAATGCTTCCGATGGGGATCGAGGTGGTCTTCTTCAAGGTCACACCGAGCAGCGACCCGCTGGCGATATAGGTAAACCTGTCGTCCTGCTTTAAAAACTTGAGCATGGTCAGCAGGTGCGGATATGCCTGGATCTCATCAAGGAAAATCAGCGTGTTTTTCTTCTCTCCCATTCGCTCGCCGGCGATGGTACTGACTTGGAAATAGAAGTCCTTGACGGTGCGGACCTGCTCAAACAGCCGTGGACCGTTATAATCCTCCGCAAAGTTCAGCTCGATATAGTTCTCAAAGAACTGCTGCCCGACGTAGCGGATGATAAAGGTCTTTCCGATCTGCCGCGCCCCGTCGATAATCAGCACTTTGTTGGAGTCTGACTTCAAGTAGCTTTCGATATACGGCTGAATTTTCCGATATAACATAGCGCACCTCCGCACTTTTCAGCATAATCAACGCGCCGGGAAACACATAATTCAACTGGTTGCACATCTCGTGACAAACACATTTCAATATCTATTATACTCACAAAAACGCACAAATCAATAGCCGGTGCAAAATAAATATATCCGTTGTCAAGACTGCAAATCCGATTATTGCACATTGGACTCTAGTGTAGCGCCGGGCTATCATATACGCGAAGGGAAACCAAAAACAATGCGTATATGAAGGAGGCGCGGCATGGAAAACAGATTTGCAGCAGCGCGGAGGCGGTATCTGCGCACGCACATGGACGGTATCTACACAGGGATGCTGCTGACGGGGACTCTAGAGCCGCATCTTTGCCGAGATCGGCGAGTCGGCGCAGGCCATGTTTGACCGGCTCGTGGAGCAAATGAAGAAGGCCGAAGGCGTCACCGAGCAGCTGAAGGCTGAGAATCAAATGGAATGGGTGGGGTGGATGAACAGCATCCGCAGCCGAGCGGAGGAAGTTGTCCTTTCTGAGCTGGTTTATTGCTGAGGTGTGGTGATGTTCAGAAGAAATCGAGTGTTGGCACTCTGCGCCGGCGAACGACGGCTGCTGGTAAAGGCCCTGCTGTCGCTTCCGGAACAAGCTGGTAGCAAGCGGCAAGCCCACCGAGGCACGAGCTGGCTGATCCGGCTGCTACGCAAAAAACTGAATAAGAGAAA
>VOFG01004669.1_pt1 | contig 34956 bp, 70 predicted proteins | sample 5384171 | NCBI WGS metagenome assembly VOFG01 (sample SAMN12384726, study PRJNA508395) | human gut metagenome | isolation source: healthy gut F | host: Homo sapiens
CTGTTGTTATGTATGTATTATAGCCCATGTAAAATGTGGATTCCACCAATTGTAGTTGTCAGAAAATGGGAATTGTGGTGGCGTTGGTTGCGTGGATGAAACATAAATTATTTTTTCAAAATCTCAAGAATATCTTTACACATATTCTTTCGTGCCTTTTCTAAAAATGTAATATTATTTACCGTTCTAATGACATAGAATGAACATATAGCAAAAAAAAAATAATACTATAATAACAAACTGCACCACTAATGATAAAATAAAATTACATATACTTAAATCATCAATACCACTCATTATTTCTTGCCCAACAGATGCAAATGTTGCAAACAATGCTCCCAACAAAGCCGCACATATTATTTGTCCTGTCTCCAAAAAATTCTCTTGAACCACTAAAAATTGTCTCAGAAAGCCCTTAAATTCCTCATTATTTTCAGTTAAATATTTTTGTTTAATATACTGTTCCCATTTTTATATGAACATCCTCCATCTTTTTCTATTTCATCTAATTTTTTCCATTGTTTTCTACTTAATTTCATTCCACAATGATATAAGTATATGATTTCTTCTCGCTCTATATCAAATCCATATTCTTTTTTCCCTATGTCTTTTAAACATTCTTTTCTAGATCTTTTATACATTTTGTTCTTACCTTTCATTTAATTATATTATAGTATCTTTTCATATATATTAATGAAATCAAATTTTAATATAATGATAAATTCATTATATTATAATGTCAAATAAAAGACACTTGGGAACAGCGTAAGTTGGTTGATGTTGTCGACGTTCGTAGCGGAAGAGATTATAAACATCTAGAAGAAGGGGATATTCCAGTGTATGGAACTGGTGGATATATGCTTTCGGTTAATGAAGCATTGTCCGATGATGAAGATGCTATTGGTATTGGAAGAAAAGGAACAATAGATAATCCGTACATATTGCGGGCTCCATTTTGGACTGTAGACACATTGTTTTACGCGGTTCCACTAGATAAATACGATTTGAATTTTGTTTTTGATATTTTTCAAAAATGTTAATTGAAAGCAAAAGATGAGTCCACTGGAGTTCCGAGTTTATCAAAGGCAACAATAAACGCAGTCGAAACGTTGATGCCTGAATATGCTGAACAGAAGAAAATTGGAGAGTATTTTTCAAACTTGGATAACTTTATCACTCTTCATCAGCGTAAGCCATTTTTTATTTTTTTCAATATGAAATGATTGGGAACCGCGTAAGTTGATAGATTATCTTGAGGTATCATCTGAAAAGAATAGAGATAATCGTTTCACAAAAGATGATGTTCTATCGGTTTCAGGTGAATATGGAATTGTAAATCAGATTGAATTTCAAGGTCGTTCATTTGCAGGTGCATCGGTTTCGAATTACGGTGTTGTGGAAAACGGAGATGTTGTATATACAAAGTCACCATTAAAATCTAATCCATACGGAATAATCAAGACAAATAAGGGAATTCCGGGGATTGTATCAACGTTATATGCAGTTTATAAGCCAAAAGAAATAACGGATTCAAAGTTTGTACAGATTTATTTTGAACTTGATTCCAGAATGAATTCTTATATGCATCCGTTGGTAAACAAAGGTGCAAAAAATGACATGAAAGTTTCAGCAGAGAACGCTTTAAAGGGAATGGTTTCTTTTCCTAAAAAAAGATGAACAGGAAATGATTTCATTATATTTTTCCTACCTCGACAACCTTATCGCCCTTCATCGGCGTGCGTATTACAACGAGAAAGGAGAACTTACAAATGTACACAACGACAACTAATAACGCAATTCTATTCTGCGATTACTATAAGCAGTGGATTACAGTTTACAAAGAAGGCGCTATCCGTCCAGTCACTATGAACAAATACAACATGGCTCATCAATGGCTCGAAAAGCTTATTCCTAATCTTACATTAGCTGAGCTTGACAGATTTGCATATCAGAAGCTCCTTAATGATTATGCACTATCGCATGAGCGACAGACCACAATGGATTTCCACCATCATCTAAAATGTGCAATTCTTGATGCAGTTGATGAAGGACTTATAACGAGAGATCCTACAAGAAAGGCAATCATTAAAGGCAAAAACACCTAGATAAAAAAGAAACCCAAATATCTTAATCAAGATGAGCTTCACAAGTTATTAGATGATCTTGATTTAAGTTCAGAGATTAATTTAGACTAGCTCATTCTATTGATTGCCAAGACAGGAATGCGTTTCTCGGAAGCGTTAGCACTCACACCTAAAGATTTTGATTTATCTCGTCAGATGCTTTCTGTTTCTAAAACATGGGATTACAAAGAATCACACCGGCTTTCTCCCGACTAAGAATAAATCTTCTGTTCGGAAAATCCCATTAGACTGGCAAACTGTTATGCAGTTTGCGGAGCTTGTAAAAAGACTTCCTGAAGATGAGCCTATTTTTTTGTAAACGGAAGAATATATAATTCTACCATTAACAGTACTCTGGCAAGACATTGTAAGGAAGTTGATGTTCCAATAATATCAATTCATGGGCTAAGGCACACGCACGCTTCACTTCTTCTATTTGCTGGTGTATCAATTGCAAGCGTTGCTCGCAGATTAGGTCACTCAAATATAACAACAACACAGAAGACATATTTACACATTATTCAAGAACTGGAAAGTAAAGATATAGATTTAATTATGAGGTCTTTATCTAACTTGAATTAATAATTTCAATACGCACGCTGATTATAGATAACGAAAGCTTGTAGCAAAAACTACAAGCTTTCTTCATCTCATTATACGATTAAAGGACTAATTTCTGGCATAAGATTTTCCTTAAATTCTCTGATAAGCATTATATTGAATTTCAATTTAGAGAGTGCATCAGAAGTGTTAGCTTTATATCCAGCATAATCAGCAAGCTCCTTTAACTTATTTCCGTTAGCAAGTTTCCCCATCTTTATAATTATATGCCTCATATTTTACAGCATCAAATGGAACAAACCACCTCTTTGCAAACTTTTTCTATTTCCGTATCTATTGCAGTATAGCGCATCTTATTTATGATAACGGACATATCCTGCCCCATAAACTTAGCCTTATCCTGTTCAATCTCATTCAACACCTGCAACAATAAATCACTCAGTCTTGGATTATCATCGGCAAATTCTTTTTACTATTTCCTTTAACTCTGAAAGCTTATGTTCAAATTCTTCATCGTTAAATTCTATATCCTTTTGATCCAGAAAATCAACAAATCCTTGCAGTAATTCTACAATATATTCAAAATCAATTTTGAACTTATTATATGCCACCAAATCATAATCATCCCGGATTGGATCCTCCACTGTATCGTCTGGTGGATCTTTCTTTAGTTCTTCAAGACATTATTGTAAACCGCTGCATAATCCTCATATACCTGCTGACTAAATTCATATTGTTCCAACATCTGTGGTTCAAATGCTGAAAATGATTTCAAATGTGCATAATCATGGTCTAAATCTCTAAACAACTTGATAAATGTTTTTTTCTGTTTCTTAGATAATCCCATTACATCTGTTGGGGTAGGTGCGAATGTCCTTATTGTTTTTAAAGATAGAATGAAGTTACTGAGTACAGTATCCCAATCCTCTGCCATTGCCTGTCCTATACCGCCCTTAGAATATAAGACAAGTGCGGCATTTATCTTTTCCTTATATTCTTTTGGATTTCTAAATGTAACAATCTGACCATATTCCTTATTCTGATCAAACAATCGATTCGTCCTTGAAAATGCCTGTATTAATCCCTGTGGACTCATAGGTGGTCTGTCAATAAATAATGTTGATAAGCATGGAGCATCAAAACCTGTAAGAAGTCTGTCAACAACTATAACAATATCTACCTGTTGTTCCCTGTCAGCGTAATATTTCTGTTTTCTTGCTAATCTGTCATTCAAATTATTATTATATATACCAATATTGTCTATTGCATATTTTGTTCCAAAAAGCTTATTATAATATGCTAAATATCTCTTCATTGAATCTGATTAACTTGAGACGCCTCTTCATTTTCTGATACAGAAAAAGTGATTGCTACTTTAGGAAAATCTGGTAAGATTTTCTTTATTTCATCACTTATTTTAAGTTCATCTTCTCCTGCTTTTATTTTCAGAATCATATCGTAATACTTCTGTGCAACTGCTATGGACTCAACCGTAAGCATAGCTTCATAGGTCTTTCCCCTTCCATTTTGCATTCCAAACCTAGCCAAAGATTGATTAATAATTATGTTCAGCACATTTCTCATATGATTCGTACTATGATAATATTTTCTTCTTCATCCTTTGAAATATCCTTCGGACCAAGATTTTCTACATTAAATCCTAATACTGCCCCATCATGAATAGCTTCTTTTTATAGTGTAACTATGAAGGCATGGACCATATAATTCTTCTGTAGTCTGTGGCAAATCACCTTTTGCTCATATTTGTTTTCTTCAAATATAGGTGTTCCTGTAAATCCAAACCAGATAGAATTACTAAAAATCTCTATATCTCTTTTGGTTTGTGGTGTAACTGCTCTATGACATTCATCTACAACGAATGCTACTTTGAGTGACTTTATTTTATTATATTCCTCGTCCCCTCTTTAAGACGCCTGTTAATCATAACCTGCATTTTCTGACGTGTAGTTACAATCATCTGCCTGTTATCATCTGATAATTTTTTATTAAGCTGCCAACATGTTCCGTATCATCAACCTCAATAGTATCATTGTTAGCATATGACTGAAACGCACCTTTAGTCTGCATATCCAAGTCTTTTTCTATCAATTAAAAAGATAGTTTTCTGTATCGATGGTATATCCATTAATAGATTTCTTGTAGCCTTATATGATGTCATTGTTTTCCAGAACCAGTTGTATGCCATATATATCCTGATTTTCCAGCTTTTGAAGCTTCCCTCATCGCCTCAATAGCATGAATCTGATATGGTCTTAGAATAAGCAGTTTCTTCTTGTCATTATCAAGGACTGTATACTTAGTTACCATCTCATGTGCTTCTGGAATTCTAAGTACCGCCTGTGTGAAATCAATGTAGTTACATACTGGCACATTCTCTCTGTCAATCCATCCTGTGAGGAATTTTTTGTTCAATTCCGTATCTCTTCTTTGCCGAAAAATATTTTGTATCAATAGCATTACTAACTACAAACATCTGCACATTTGAAAAATGCCATGAAACTTTCCCTCTGCTATATATTTCTTTATCTGACGGAATCCATCCATGTAAGAATGTTTTTGTTTTTTAACTCAATATGAATTAATGGTATTCCGTTAATCAAGAGTGTTACGTCAAAGCGTCTGTTTCTTGAGTTCTCATCATTTTCCTCTTTAAACGCCTGATACTGGTTAATTACTTCATAAACGCTTGAACCACCTGCTACATGCTCGTTATTCATTACAACCAGATGTAGTGTTTCATTTCCTCTTTGAACATGAACATATACTTTTCCATTTTCTCCAACCAACCACTTTCCAGCATCATAGAATGAGGCATGTGACACATCGTTTTTTCACTTTTGCAAACTCTGATTTGCTAAGCGGAATATCATCTAATTTAGCTTTATTATTCTGTTCAAGAATATATTTAAAGTTATTCCATAAATCCTCTTCTGTTCTAATATCTGGTCTGTATGTCCATTGAGATTCCCCACTGCAAAGCTGATCTATAAGCCTTTTTTCAATTCCTGATTCTAATTCTGCCATAATCATTATCCTTTCTGTGGCAACATATTTTGCAACATGAATTTTCTTTATTTTTTTTTATTTCATCACACTTACGCTGATGAAGAGTGATGAGGTGGTAGAGGTTGCGGAAATAGTCTCCGATTTTCTTTTGTTCATCTTTGCTATGTGGAATAGTTACATCAAATTCTGAAAAAATTGATATCCAATGTCGCTCATGAGATGCGGGGAACATAATCAACATTTTTAAGTATATTATTGATGCAATAAATATCATCACTTTCATCTTTAAGAGTAAGAAGTTTCATTGCAGAACTCTTGACTTTAAAGGGAAAATCAACAAAATGCGATGATGTTGTAAAGTCATCAAATATTATTACCGGATTATCAGGACTAGCATTTTTTATTCCATCTGTTTCATTGGTGTAACCCAAAATAAAACTTTGCCCTGCCGTTAATACAGGTGTTTCATAACTATCATCATAATCTGTACTATCGACTATATACGCTCCTGGCTGCTCATATTTTAAAGTTTCTCCCAACTTACGCTGTTCCCAATCGTCAGAAAATCCAGCAAATCGAATCTCTGGTTTTTTCTCGTCTTTTCGGAAACATTTTTTGAAGCATAAACTTTTTCAATTTTTTTGTTTCATCACACTTACGCTGGTGAAGAGTGATGAGGTTGTCGAGGGACTGAAAACAGTTGCCAATCATAGCCTGTTCTTTCACTGATTTAGGATAAACAATATCAGTATCTTGCATAGCTGATTTTGAGACTGATGTAACTTTTATTCCTTGCATTAAAGGTATCAGCTGGTTATGATATGCTCCAGAATTTAGATAATATCCCAAGTATCCAGTGGCAAATTTTTTTCTACTGGTCTGTATGGAATAGTATGAAGTCCAGACAGAACAATATCGCCATTCAACCCCGCTATTTCACTGCATTTTCCAACAGTAGTATCCTCCGCTGTATCAGCAACAATCACATCTCCATTATGCAAGAATGAAGCTTTATATTTAGATAAAACTCTTTCATCGGTTATCATTGGAAGTTGTTCTTTACTGACATCCAATACTTCTCCAAACTTGATTAGCACGTCACCATAATGAACATTCTTTGCTACACCTGACTCATTTGATAAGTCAGCTCTGGAAAGTGTGTTATTCTGCAAGCTAACCAGTACGTCCCCCAACTTACGCTGTTCCCAATCATCAGTAAACCCTTAAATCTTATATTTGGCGTATTTCCCATCATTACACCTCCTTGAGCATATCTATTAATTCCTTGACTGCTGTTTCTGTCTCTGATGAACTAAATGTAAGATTTCCAAGCATATCTACCAAATTAGCATTATTCTCGTTAATTGCTTTATTTGTCTCTTTTTATATCTTCAATAAGCGACTTTATATCTATCTCATCCTCTTCCTCACTTGTATCTACATACCTTGGAATGTTCAGATTATAATCATTAGCCTTTATATCATCATAAGAAGCTAGATATGCTAATTTATCTACTGTTTTCCTGTTATTGTATAGCTCTAATACTTTATCAATATGTTCTTCATTCATTACATTTTGTTTTTTTCTCTTTTTCATAAAGATTAGAAGCATCAATAAAAAGGACATCTCTTCCTTTTCTATGTTTTTTAAGAACAACTATGCATGTTGGAATTGATGTATTGTAAAACATGTTAGCTGGCAAACCAATTACAGCATATATTGAGCCATTTTGTAATAAAGTTTCTCTGATTGTTCCTTCTGCAGCTCCTCTAAATAACACTCCATGAGGAAGTACAATTGCCATTGTTCCTGTTTGTTTCAAAATGATAAAAACCATGGAGCAAAAATGCATAATCTGCTTTTGACTTAGGTGCCAGCTTTCCACCATAATCCATAAATCTCTCATCCTGCTTAAAGCCTTCTCTTTGCTGACCATTTAGCTGAATACGGTGGGTTCATTGTTACAACATCAAATTCTGTTTCTTCATCAGTAGGCCAATCTGCGTCAAGTGTATCCCCATTTCTTAAATGTTGATTTTCTGGATGTACTCTATGAAGAAACATGTTCATTCTAGCTAAGTTGTAAGTTGATGGCATAAGTTCCTGTCCATAATATCTGATATAATCTGGCTCTTTTTTGAATAATTTCTACAACTAAGCATTAACGAGCCAGACCCCATACACGGATCATACACCTGTAATCCTCTCTTATCTTCCTGTCCTGTCATTGCAATTCTACATAGAATCTGCGCTGGTCCATGTGGAGTATAGAATTCCCCTGCTTTTTTTCCTGTTTCTGAGGCAAACTGTCCTATTAAATATTCATATGCATTTCCAAGGACATCCCCTTTGGCATGAATCAGATCTGCTCCGTCAAGAACCTTTATTACTTCTGCTATTGTTGCACTCTGCTTTAAATCCCCTGTTCCTAATCTATTTGAATATAAATCTACATCTGCAAACAATCCGTTAAATAATTCATCTGATTCCTGAATACGGTTAAATGCGCCTGTAACTTTTCCCTGTTAAATGCATTTGATTTAGCATCATTCAATATGCTTACATAAGTCATATCAGGATCAAGTGTGTAATGCATAGTCTCTCTTAATTCTTGTATCAAATCATTAGCATCCTCGGTATTCATTACTTCCTCATATTGCTTCTGTGCCTCCTGTAAATTATCTGGAGTCTCATCATTCAACAAATCATATGCCTTTGCTAAATATGAATCTGATAAATATTTATAAAAGATTAATCCCAATAAATATGTCTTATATTCATTAGCATCCATCTTTCCGCGAAGCACATCTGCTCCACTCCACAATACCTGTAATAAATCTTTACTCTCTGCCATGTTTTATTCCTCCTCAAGCTTTCTTATAATATTAAGTATTAATTTCTTTATATCTTCCGCCTGCTTTATCATCAAACGGTTTTGAACCAGAGACTGTCTATATATCTCTCCTATCTTTCTCTGCATCTGTATATCTGGTAATCTGATTTTTAATTCTCCAATTGTCTTCATATTCAGTTTCTTTACGCTAAGTGTAGTTCCCTGATGAAACATTGCTATCTCTTTGCTCAAATTCTTTTCCCTCATTAAACTGATAACAAAAAGTACCACTTATCAAGTATCTGCTGATTAAATTCGCATTTTAAAAAATTGGAAGTGATACATTTATTCTGATTATCCAAGGATACAGGTGCTACTTTAGATTTAATAAGATTAATAATGCACTCTGATTTATCACCCTCTGCAGTTATGCCATATAAATCATTCTCAAAATCTTCTAATGAATATACATTTGCTTCTTGTTCTTTAATTCTTGTAGGGTTTTTTCCTATTGTGAATTTAATTACATCATTTAATTGTAGTATTTTCATTGCAGCTCCTTTCTGTAATTTAGTTAAATTACATTTTTATAATACCATATTCTTAGATATTGTCAAGATGTAATTTAATTAAATTACACATTATTTATCCTATCCCCAAACCTTTCCATTGTTATTTCCAATCCCATATATTATAATTTTTCAACCAAACAAATGAAGGAGATTTATTTAATGAGGAAAACTAATTTTTTGGAACAGCCTGCCGTTCAAGCTGATGGTAAGTGTTCTGGCTGGCGTTGTTATCGGGCTGGTGCTCAGTTCGACGGATGGCAATGCATTTTCAAAGGTACCATATTAAATATTGTGGTGACGCTGAAATATATTCTTAACCAGATTATTAATTTCTGCATTCCGCTGATTATTATCGCATTTATCGCACCTTCGATTACACAGATGGGTAAAAATGCGTCTAAGCTGCTTCTTATTGCAGTAACTATCGCATATTCTTCATCTGTCGGAGCAGCTTTGTTCTCGACTCTTCGCCGGATATGCGCTGATACCACATTTGTCAATTTCATCTACAGCGGATGGATTGAAGGAACTGCCTGCGGCAGTGTTTGAATTGTCGATTCCGCAGATTATGCCTGTTATGAGTGCTCTCGTGTTCTCTATCATGATCGGACTCGCAGCGGCATGGACAAAGGCTGAGTTAATCTCTGACCTGCTTGAAGAATTTCAGAAGATTGTGCTTGCGATAGTTTCAAGAATCATGATACCGATTCTTCCATTTTTCATCGGACTCACTTTATGCGGACTCTCATACGAAGGTTCAATAACAAAGCAGGTTCCTGTGTTCCTGAAAATCATAATTATTGTATTAATCGGACATTACATTTGATGACTCTGCTTTACACAATCGCAGGATTGTATTCTAAGAAGAACCCGATTGAAGTAATCAGACATTACGGTCCTGCATACCTTACATCAATTGGAACAATGTCATCTGTCTGCCACACTCGCAGTTGCACTCCAGTGTGCCGGAAAATCAAAGGTTTTGAGAAAGGACATGGTCTCTTTTGGAATTCCTTTGTTTGCAAATATACATTTGTGCGGCTCAGTGCTGACAGAGGTATTTTTCTGCATGACTGTATCAAAAGATTTTGTATGGCACTATTCCATCAGCCGGAACTATGATTCTGTTCTGCGTGCTTCTCGGAATATTTGCAATCGGCGCACCTGGTGTACCTGGCGGAACAGTTATGGCTTCGCTCGGACTTATTACCGGCGTGCTTGGATTTAACGACACTGGAACTGCCCTTATGCTTACAATATTTGCACTTCAGGACAGCTTCGGAACAGCCTGCAATGTAACAGGCGACGGTGCGCTCACACTTATCCTCACTGGATATGCAGAGCGCCACGGCATCAAGGAAGGTGCTGACAATTAATATGTTTCTTTGCCAAATGTAAAGTGCTATAATCAGCTCATGAATACACGCGCCTGCGGCGCAGAAATGAGGTAACATATGCCATTTATTAATTCTAAGATAAGCACTTCTCTTACAGAAGCACAGGAAACTGAAATCAAAACGCGTTTAGGTCCAGGCTATCCAGACGATTCCCGGCAAATCAGAAAGCTGGCTCATGGTCGGCTTCGAGCCTGACTACAAGCTCTACTTCAGAGGAAGCAATGCCGAGCCTATAGCTATGGTCGAGGTCAGCGTTTACGGCAATGAGAACCCATCTGCCTTTTCTAAACTGACTGGCCAGATATGTGACATTTTTAAAGATGTTCTTGGAATTGCACCAGATCATGTATATGTAAAATATCAGGCTGTTTCTAACTGGGGTTGGAATGGGGATAATTTCTAATATGCATTAATAAGCGGGACACTCATTTTTTTATGAATGTCCCGCTTAAATATTTTTTTCTAAAATTCTTTCTTTTCCATAATCCGGACACTAATTGCATAAGAGAGCAGTATGAGAAGTACTGTCACTACCACTGCAATTCCTGCAAGTATCCAGCCATTCATTTGGTTTAAAAATGAAAAGGCACTTAATACATTTGTCTTTACCAGCTCCGCAAATGCAATGACAGACGCTCCCATTACACCACATGCCCCCGAAATGACTACTCTGCTCTTTTCTACTCCGGATACTAGCTGCAGCGGAATCAATAATGCAATCAACAATGCCGTAACTGGTAGAAACACCAATACCATAGGAATCTGGCAAGCCATGTCTACCGGCATCTGCTGTTTCATTTCTAGGATCATGTAAAGTCCCGCTGCCACAAGCCATGAAACCGTTCCTCCTGTAAGACAGAAAAAATATTTTTCCCTCACATACGTTTCTGCATCAATCGGCAAAGTCATCAAAAATCCATATCCTTTATCAAGCTCGTCATAGGTAACTGTATTTATCAGAAGAATACTGATTGCAAACGGTAACCACCCCAGGATAACCGCTTCATTCTGTAATCCTATCACCACTCCAATGATAAGAAGGAAAATTAATGCCTGTTTATTACACCAAATTAACCGGAAATCTTTTTTTCTACTAATCCTGCCATTATCTGTACCCTCCCGTCATCATAAGAATTAATTCATCAATTCCGCCCTGCTCCACCGCAATCTGCGGATAATTTTCCTGATAAAATCTTCTGTCATTAGTAAAGCAGGCATAACCATAAGTTTCTTTCTGTACTTTTATGACTGCTGTCTTGTCTAATGTCCTGTATTGTTCCTCATTCACCTTCAAAATACCATACTGCTCTAAAATAACATCTGTGTCCTCATGCAAAATGATTTTTCCGTCATGAATGAGATAAATGTCGTCACAAAGTGACTCCAAATCTGTGGAAATGTGCGATGTAATCAATATTGTGCGCTTCTCGTCCTGCGCTATATATTCCCGTAGCAAATCAAGGATTTCATTCCTTGCCTCCACATCAAGCCCTGCGGTCGGCTCATCTAAAATCAACAAATCAGCTTTATGGCTGATTGCTGTCAGCACCCTCAGTTTTGCTTTCATACCTGTGGAAAATTCTTTTAATTTCTTCTTCCGTGGAAGCTTTAAAGCCTCACATTTTTGGTCAAAAAATCCTTCTGGAAATCAGGATACATTTTAGCAAGGATATGCCAGACATCTTCCACCGTAAATTGTGAACTAAAGCCTGCCTCCGTCAAAGATACTCCGATTTTCTGTCTTTACCGCAGCCGGAAGCTCTCCACCTTCGTTACCAAACACACAAATCTTTCCAGCATCCGGCTTTACCAGTCCAAGTATCAGTTTAATTGCCGTACTTTTTCCTGCGCCGTTTTTTCCTACAAACCCTGTAATTCTCCCCTCTGGTATTTCCAAGGATAGTTCCAGTTCAAAGTCCTTATATTTTTTCGGACATTCTGCATTGTTATCATAATTCGCCTTTCTATTTCTCATCAAGTATGAGCTTTACAACCTCTAAGATTTCTTCTTTCTCCATCCCAATTGCCACTGCCCGGTCAATGGCTTTGTCAAAGTCCTCTTCCACAGCAGTCCTTCTCGCCTCCGACGCAAGCTGTTTATCCGAAGCAGTCACATATGTTCCCTTTCCGTGAACAGTCGTAACAAAGCCTTCCTCTTCTAACTTGTCATAGGCTTTCTTTACGGTCAGTGCGCTGATGCGAAGCTCCCCTGCAAGCGTCCTCACAGACGGAAGCGCCTCTCCCTCTTTTAATACAGACTGGATAATCTCTGACTTTATCTGCTCCATAAGCTGTTCGTAAATCGGAACCATGGAAGAATGATTTAATATAATATGCATATTTTTGTTTTCTCCTTTGTGATAAACAGTATATAACAGTTGATGTGTGTTGTCAACTGTTATATACTGTTTATTAAAAATACACAAAATAAGAGCCACTCTAAGGTGACTCTCATTTATTTTTATATTTAACTTAACTAAAATATTTTACCTATTTTTCTGTTAATCTACAAGAAGTTCCCTACAATAATATTTTAATCCTTTTGAGCATTCTCTTTCTTATAAATATAAAAATCGTACCAAACTTTCAAAGTTTAGTACGATATCTCCACTATAATAGGATTATTTCCTCTCGACTATCCAACCAGCTTATCTAACATTCCTACAATCTTTTCTCTTTCACCACAGCCATTAGTCTTAAATCTTAATAATGGAATTTCATACAAATCCATTATGCGATCCTTTAATAAATCTCTTGAAGCCTGTACGGTATCCTTTTTATGAAATTCATATCCATCAACTTCAATCGCTAAAACCGGCTTTTTACTGATTCTGTTGTAAATCAGAAAATCCAGATGTGTTGCAGGATTCATTGCATACTGGCACTCTCTGTCATTTAATAGTTGAGGATTTTTAATCAGCATATTCAATGGAAAATGACAAATAACATCTAAACTTGAATACTTATTATCCGCAATTATTTCCTGTATCAATGAATACATAAGATTCTCAGAGTCATATTCTGCTATCTTTTTTATATTTCTGCAAATATGCTATTCTTTCCTCAGTATACTGCTTGTAAAGATAATCAAAGATTGAATAAATCTTACTCTCAACAACTTCAAAATTATTATACTGAATGTAATCTATTAAATCTGTTATATTGTGTTCTTTTGACTGCTCATTTCCAGTCACAACCAGCATCAGTTTTTTTTTTGCCCTTGAAACTGCAACATTAATCAAATACGGATCATCTGCAAAATCTGATATTTCATCATCTACAGTGGATATAATAATATTGTCTTTTCTCCTTGCCCTGAAACTTATGTACGGTAGCAGCATCAATATCTGTTATCTCCTGTTCAATGCTTCAACCTGATTCCTGTACGGAGCAATAATCCCCGTTTCTTCCGGGTTGAAATTATATTTAGGCATAATTTCATTTTTTATAACATCTATCTGACGTTGACTGTAATGATTTCGTTCATGATTCCCGGCAACTGTTTTCACCACTGACAAAACATCATCTTCGCCATTATCCTTTGTCATAATAATCAGTTCACCACGATAAAATTTCTGATTACAGAAATTAATTATTTTAGGATGACACCTATAATGCTCTCGCAATAATGTCTGTGTTACATCAGGCATAATATCCAGAATTGACTGCAAAAAGCTCTTTGTATACTGATATCCTTCTTTCAGATTATATGTATCAAATATAGCTTTTGCTCTGACCCTCATATCTTCTGTAACAACATTTGGAAGCTGCTTAGTATCTCCCACAATAACCACATTTCTCGCACAAGAAAGTGCTAAAGCCCCTGTTGCAATATCTACCTGTGATGCCTCGTCCATAATAAGATAATCATATACCACATCTGAATTCAGACTATTTCTTGATGAAAATGTGGTACTTAATATAACCGGATACTCCTTCAATACATCATTGATTCCTTCCACAGATTATCCTCACTAAATACTCTCCGGCTGTCGTTCCCTTCATATCTTCTTGCCAGCTTGTCTTTTAGTAAAATCATTGAATTGTCACATAAATCGTCAAGCAAATGCTTATCAACACCGTTTAAATATCCCTCAATATCTAAAATCTGCTTAGATAATTCTTTTTCTTTTGCCTTATAATACATAGCCTGAAATGTTGTAATTATCTTTGAAAATTCCTGCTTATAAAAACTCCAGTGTGTTATGCCATACTTGAAAAATGTCTTTATTTTAAACCAGAATCCTATTGTCTTTTTCTCCTCTGATATTGCCTGACACTCCTGCCATAACATCATCCATTGTTTTGATGATAACATTTTCTTGCACTTTATATTATCTGTATTAACATCGGATTCTTCAACATACTGGTTAAAATATTGCTGTTCTGTAACTAATTGAGATAATTCCTGCCTTAAATAAGCAAGTTTTTCCTGTTTATCAAAAAATTCTTTTAACCTAGCGGATTGCTCTGATATTTTCTTACGCATTTCACCAAATTCTTCAGACATTTTCCAAGTTAAAAAATCAGGATAAGATGAATCCTGATGCTCAACAAATGTTTTCTTATTTTTAGAACTTCCCAATGTTAAAAAGAACAAATCCCAGATTATACTGTGGCGGAGATAGTTTGTCATATACATTTTCAGTTGCAGAATTATTATTAGATACAATCTGTACCGTTTTGTCCTGCATCAATATATTAACGATAATATTTAATATCGTCTGTGTTTTACCTGTTCCCGGCGGTCCTTGTATTACACTTATCTGATTCTCCATCGCATTTTTTACAGCATTATACTGACTGTTATTACAGCCAAATGGAAATATCGGAACATATTCTCCCCTCTTTTACCAGTATTCAATAAAGAAGGATTCAAATATTTCGCTAATGCAACCTCATTACCAACATAAGTAATTTTATCAAATCTTTTAGGTAATAATTTTCCCCCGTCTCTTCATTTCTAATATTACTCAATTCAGCAATCTGCTTTATATATTGGAATACATCGGCAGACCTTTTATCATTCAGGCACGACTCCGCAATATGTAAATCGCGCTCATGGTAATCCCGTTCACTGCCGTCTTTAAAACAAATATGCCAATAAGACTCCTGTCTGCCTCTGAACACAGATATTGCATCTATATCAAAAAACTCCCGTCCCCTCTGCTAATACGATACAACTTAGGATTTAAAACATCCGGCTTAGTTAATTTCTCAACATTCATATATGCATAGGGATAACTTTTCCCATTATTAAATTTCACATTCCATTTATGTGTCTCCGTGTCGTACACACATGACATTACTTCGGTTGTCTTTATCTCGCCCTTTGATAATAATCATATAATATCTTGTATCCATTTAGACCTCACTGTTTCTGGTTGTTATTATATTAATCTACATTAAAAATTGCATAACAAAAGTTACTGTACTAATTATACAGCTTATCAATGCTATTATAATAGAGCTGAATGCATATATCTTATTAGAATCTTTCTCATTCGAAAATTGTTTTGCTGATATTATTATTACACTTGCAAAAAACAAACAATATATAACAATTACACCTATCCATAGAAGAGCTGTCACTTGTAATTTTCCAATACCACTTATGATACCAATTACACCAACCAAACTGATTAGTTGTAAAACTGCACCTATGCCATACATTATCAAACTTATTATAAGAGTTAACATATTATCATAAATATTATCCTTTAACTTAAACTTTTGCGTATTCTCCATGGAAAAAATAGAACATTTAGAAAGTATTGCACCCATTCATATTTCTTATAATCTTTAACTTTATGCTCTGGCTCATTCTCGCTTCTAGATTCATTTTCTATCCTTTTAACGCCTTATAGTATGCCTCGGCATATATATCAATTAATTCTTCCTTGGTAATGTCATCTTTCTGTATTCCTAATTCTTCTAATTTATAACCATTATTTTTTATTGATTTTCTATTTCTCTTCTTTTTCGCCAATATACATTCCCCTTCGTACTATTCTTCTTTACATTCAGCTTTATCAACCTGCTCAATATAATAATCAAGCAATTCATATATCCAATCTTTTAAATTAGAAAACGATATCCTGTCTTCTCAGCCTTGTCTGTATTTATACTATATTCCGGTTCTCCATTATAAGGTGCAGCCTCCCCCTTGTTCACTTAAAGCCGCACATTTTCCTGTCTTTTCTTCGATATAATTAATCACTTCTCGAAGCGAGATAGTTTCTGAAGCACTTCCGTTAATTGCACCTTTAACATCTTTATCTACTAAATATGCAATAAACTCTCCCGCTTCATCTGAACGGATATAGCTCATTTGATAATCTATATTATCTATATACATCGGCTCTGATTTAATGACATGTTCTACATAGAATAAAAGTCTTTTCGTATAATCATCTTTACCTATTGCAAATGGATATCTGACAGCAATCCAGTTTTTTCCCGGATATTTCTTCATATGTTTTGGATTATAAACTGATGTACTAGACATATATATGTATTTGTCGCAATCAACATAGTCCATAACATACCTTATATCATTAGAACAATACGCGATTTTATCAATAACTACATCAAAATGCTTTCCTTGTAATGCCTCTCGCATACTTTCTTCATTTGTCCTTTGAATGGTAATGCGCTCTACTTTGTCTCCATATGAATCTGGTGTTTTTGCCTCTTGTTGCTATTGTTACTGCATGTCCTTGTTCTAAAAAGCTTATTAACCATATGTATACCAAAATATCTTGTTCCGCCTATTACTAATATTTTCATTTGCAATTCTCCATTTCTTTTTTATAAAAATTGTTTTAATCTATTAAATAATTGTTCTTGAATTCCATTCCAACCATCGATATAACCTACTCTTTTTTATTAAATTGTCCTCATATAAAATAGCATTTATTTCCAACTTTTCTAAAATCACAAGCCGATACAAATAACTCATTTTAATAGCATATAAAACTGATTCTCTACCATCCAATGCAGGCTTTCTTTGATTAATTTTATATGCATAATATTGACACGAGTATTTACCAGACAAGAAAGAATTTTTTCCAGGTCAAACTCTATTTCATTTCTAAAAAGAGTTTTTCCATAGCAATTGATAATTGTCCTAAGACATGGTTTTAATTTTCCATTTTCATTAGGATATTTTTGCAATTTTATATCTTCACTTTGAATTATCTCCATTAACGACTCAGAAAGTTCTACAAGAAATGCACACTTCTCATCATTCGTGAATCCAGCAGAACTTGTCGCATATAAATACATCTGATTAACAACTCCTAATTCATCCAATAAAATTCTCCATTTATCAAATAATTCAGATGACAAAATATCTTCATATTTTAAGAGTCTATCACTGAATATTGAAATAAAGTTTGCAGACGAAAAGTAATGTAATCTTTGTATTTTAAAGTGTTCTACTAAGGCATTATATGAATTAGTGCTTTCTCTTCCATATATTTCTATAGCCTCCAAATCAAGAAAAACTCCATCAAATATCTGCAATAATCTTTCTAATTCTTGCAGTAACGAATATAACTTTTAGCTTCAATTTCTTCTTCGCAAGTAAAAGTTATAATCCTATTCCCTACTTCTTCTATGCAAACCTTTATCATTGGCATTACAGATATTGTAAATTCATATGGTGCAGCACATCTTAACATGCCATTTTTTACACTATATATAGCCTTTAAGCTATCACACTTTATTGAAATATCCATGTTGCCTCCTAACTGCAATGTAATACCTTTCACACCCTCAGTTTTTGTACTTACATATCTATCCACTGTATAAACGCTGTTTTATCCGTACTATTGTAGCCAGCATTTCTATAGAAATTCAATGTACTCTCTTCCTTTGAACCAGTAAGTAACATCATTTTATAGCAATTATTTTCCTTGGCAATATGTTTTGCATAATTTAAGCAATCCGTAGCATATCCCTTCTTTCGGTAATCTGCGTGTGTTACTACATTCTCCACAAAAGCATATGGACGAACATTTCTTGTAAGATTCGGAATAACACACATACACATGATGCAACTATCTTTCCATCTACCTCACAAACAATCAAATGATGATTGTTGTCATTCATTATATTTCCCCCACGTACTCCTTAACTGCTCAGATTCTTCTGGTACGCTCTTTTCATACAAATATAGATATAAATGCAGTATTTCAGTCAAATCTTCTTCTTTTGATTCTCTTACCACCACAATTGGCACATTGTTAGCACCAATATTGGCATGTAGCACAAATCTTTGATTAGGATACCCAAATTCTTCAATCAATTCATCCTCTTCAAAGCCAAATTTCTTATATAAATTTCTAGGTGCAATTCCTTTAACATCGTTCTCTAAATGTGGACACAGTTATATCTTTATCTCGGTCAAGTTTATCAAGTGCTTCACTCAACAAGCATTGAGGCAATTCCTTTTTTCGATAAGCTGGATCAACAGCCAAACAACATATCATATTATGCTTCCTTGAATATAAAAGCACGCCAACAATATCTTGTTCATTCTTCACGCACAAAGCACGTTTATCATTCATGAATTTCAGTACTATTATTTTGTGTTCTTCTATACTCTGCTCCGTCTCTAATCCCGGAAAATTCCAACTTACTTTTCTCACTAATCGCATCCATGAATCAATATCTAATGTTCTGCCAAATTCTACCTTCATATTTTCTATCATTGACTATCTCCTCAAATCTGTTTTGAAACAAAATGTACAATTTCTTTATCCTGCTCAAGAATATATGGTATCAACTCCAAAGGATATACCTTAGTACCTTTCTTTAAATCTTCTAGCGGAACCCAGCAGAAATCCAAATCAATTCTTTCATTATCCAGCTCATCATATCCATGAAACACTCCATCTAATGGAATATTATCATCGACCAGATGCACATTATAATATAAGCATATCTGATGACAAGTCTTTTACCCCATGGAAAAAAGATTTCACCAATTGCCAACAGATTATCTACCTCTATCTTAGCATGAAGCTCTTCTTCAAATTCCCGTTTAAGAGTTTCCATACTTGTCTCCATAGCCGCAACATGTCCTCCAATAATAGCATAATCATCATTCTTCGGACGCTGTAACAAAATTTTACCATTATGTTTCAATATACCACCAACTCTGTATGAAAATACAAAATCATCATTTTAAATAAAATATCCACTTAACCACCTGCCAATCATTACCTTGAAATACATATCATATTTATACATTACCCCGCCTACAAATAGAGCCAAACCAGAGCCATTTAATAGCAAATGCCGGAAGCCCGCATAAATACAGGCTTTCGTCATTTTAATCCGTTATTCAAACTCGGCAAGGTGTCACTTTAATTTAAACTATTTTGTTTAAGTTTTATTTGAAATCTGTCGATATTTTACTTCATTTGCGCATTTTATTCTGGCTTACTGATTTTCTGTTGCCAAAGTATTGCCATGAATATTATATCAAATATGTTAGTAAAATAGAATTTTTCAATACTTCAACATTTCAATGCAACCTTGAGCTTACATTAGTAATTCTCTCAGTATATCCTTCATATTAAATAAACATTCTTTTTCAAAAAAACCTTCCACATTCTGGGACAGTAAATCCTCAATTTTAAAGTCTAAATTATTTTCCTTTAAAACTCTAATACAATTTTCAGCTACTTTCTTTTTGAACAACACAGCCAACACGCTTATTCCACTTACTAATTATCTCTCTGTTATTATTCAACTCATGCCTTGATACATTTAATTCAAGTCTTGATTCTGCTGTCAAATTAACTATAACATACCCAACCCCTATTGGTACAATGCATTGCGGATTAAATTCAAGAAGAATTCCATCTTGATATAATTCAGATTTTCCGAACACAAATCTTTCTCCTTTATATCTATCTGAACTGCAATATTATTAAAAAATTTGTATCCCCTCAAAAATCATTATTTTCAATGACATCTTCAATTATCTCTCCTTCGACATCAAAAATCTCATAAAATCATTATCTTTTAATAGTATCACATCGTATGAAAACCATAATTGTCATCAATTTCATCATACTGCCCTTAACTATATGTTCATAATAATCTTCACTTTCCTGCTCTTGTAATCTATTGTTCATTTCATAATCTGCATCTGCAATTTCATCAAGGCTAATAATATTACTTGTAAACAAAGAACTATCATCCGTATCAGATGAAACTTTTACAATATTTTTACGATTTTACTCTCATTGAACATAAAAGCGTTTATTGAACGCCACTCTATTCCCAAATTATAATCAACAAAATTTGAGGAAATATATATTATCCCCCCTACTGGAATTGCTAATTGTATCTTTATAAATTCTACTAATGTTAAATGTATCGTCTAACTCCAAAATCAACTGTTTATAATCAACAATTTCATGGATGTCATTTCTAAATATGGGAAATAAAAATTGTGGATACTTTTTGAATTTTTTTCATCAATAATTTTTTTTCTGGCTACTTACTTCCTTCCTTATTTTACTCATGCATTCTTCGTTTACAACTGTATCATTAACAATAGCTTTAATCCTTTCTAATAAATCAGTTTCATAAAACTATTATTCAACATATTACGCACCTTAGCAATCGTACCATCTATTTCTGCTTCATCCGATAATATTTCCATCATCTTCATTAGACATTTATAATCAGGTAAAATTTTATTTATTCCATAATTTCTCTTCTGTCCGTATGTTCTACAATCTGTAAAATACATTCACTTTCATCTAGCACTGTACTTCCATCCGCATATATATTAAGTGTATCTACATCTACTAAATCAATTTCTACACTCGGGCAACCAAAATAAGTAAAAACGTAATTTTAAGTTCATTAAACGAATACTTTTCTTTAACGTGAAGTATTACTGTTGTCCCCCTGACAAGCTCGTTGTATATTTTTTCTCAATAAATGCAATTGTACTCTTTGATTCTATTTCAGCATTTATACCGTTATCACTTTGTGTTTGTGTTAATATCTGAATTTTATCCGCTTTTGTTAAACAAGCCACAAAACCAATACCAAATTTTGCAATAGCCGGAAACATGAATTCTCTCTTTTTCATATATTTATATCCAGAATTTGCGGTTTTAAATAAATAGTTTGATAGTTCATTCTCATTCATACCAGTGCCATAATCTTCAACCCAAAGTGTTCCTTCTTTTTGAGAGTATGCAATCATTACTTTATCGTTACAATGCCATGATCTCGAGATTGATATTCAATATTTTCTTTATCATCTAAATATATCTTTAAAAGTGTTGCATCTATTGCATTTTGTATAAGTTCCCTAATATAATCAAATTCATTGGTATAAACCGATTTAGTAATTATATCCCAAAGAGCTCCCGTATCGTCCACTTGAAATCGAATTTCTTCAACTGCAAATTTTGCATTTTCACTTGGCTTTACACATTTTATAACTTCAGGTAATTTGTAATTTCTAAAGAAATCCGAATTCTCTCCTATTAAATAATGTGTATTTGCATACATTATTTCTTCATCAAGGTACTCAACCATTGAGACCATACTTTATATTTTTCTCTATCATCCGTTAAAACACTTACAGTAATTTTGCTCGGAGAATAATTGTAAGTTATATCATCCAAATGACGTCGATTATGTACTAACGATACTGGATTATTATAATATTCCAAATTCATATGCATATTAAACTCACACACTCTTTGCTCTTCCAAATCCATTAAATCTCCAATGCGAAGAAGTATTGCTAACAAGCCATACCTCAAAACTTGACCTTCTATTGTTTCAATCTTTCTAAAATCATTATCATTATATAGCTCCTCAATAGACCTACCATGTGCCTCACTAACAAATATAATACACTTCTCCAGTCTTCTTCTCTCTACTAACATCTGCATGTATTTTTCAAAGAAATGTTTTATTGGTCTATAAGCATAAAGATGATGATTAGTTCTCTGATTATCTTTATCTTCAACATCCACTAATGTCATGCCCATATCATGAAAAAAATGCAGCCATAATGAAACAAAATATTTCTACATCTGAAATGTTTTGTTTAAGGTCCTCACCATGATGGAATATACGTAATTAATAATACGTAAAGAATGCTGAATACCATGCTCTGTAAAATTAGGAAATTGCGTCTTTATATATTCCAATGTTTTAGCAACCTCTGGCTCAATTAAACCCAAAATGCCTGATAAACTTTTAGCTACATTATTTTCCCTTTTTATCAATAGGTTGTACATTCCACAAGTTTCTAATGATTGTTGAACCATAAACTTTCTCCCTCGTATAATATAACATGCCAATTTCTACTATTCTTACCATAAAATAGCATTATTCAAACTCGCAGAGTCTGGTTTGATTTTGATTATTTCAGTGCAGTTATCTATACCGTTTTGTATTGATAACTCATACTTTTTTTCCACACGTTATTTTTCGTTTCACATATTTTTAGTACCAATCCAGTACCATTGCATTTTTTCATTATTGTGTGTAGTTCCGGTGGCTTGCAGGTTGGTTTGCTATTCACAGAATAATATTCTGTCGTTTTGCAAGTCCACCTATGGAAATCATAATCTCCGGACGCTGTTTCTACAATAGAAATTTTGAGGTACTAATGGATAGCATCATTCTTTTCCATATCATTCATCAATTTATCAAAGTCACTTTCATATAGTGAATCCTGTATAACCCTGTATTTTTCAAATTCACTTTCTGCAAATTCTTTGCAATAGCTGCTGTTACTTTTCCTTTATCCTGAAGTACATCCGCATCATTAAATCTAAGAAATGCGTCAAGCTTTGTTTTCCAATCTTCCATAGTCATAGGAATATGTCTTCGTGCCTGTCTTGTTGCATAATCAAGATACATTGTCACAATCTCATTTAATTCTGCAAGTTCTTCTTTTTCCAAGTAGTTTTTTGCAATTGACACATCTGTTTTTACTATTTTACCATCAGGCGCATTTTTCCATGATTTAAGTACCATATGTTTCTTATTATGATCAGCTCTTTTCCACTATCACTTCTGCCGCTGTATTACCATGAACTGCATAATGCATCTTATTCTGAACTGTTGCATAAAACTCTCTTTGTTACCTGTGAATTTATCATAATCAACTGCTGTTGCATATATATCTGTGATTTTCTGGTAAAATCTTCGTTCACTTGCTCTGATTTCCTGAATCTCAGCAATAAGATGCTCAAAATAATCTTCATCGAAAATCTGTCCATTAATCAACCTGCTTTTATGTAGAACATAACCCTGCTTTGTAAATGTATCCAACACTTTGTTGCCCATGTCCTGAACTGTGTTGCCCGTTCTGAATTAATGCGATATCCCACAGCAATAATAGCGCTAACGAATAAAATTTATATTTGTATGTTTTTCCATTATCGGCAACTTGTGCAAAATTTGCACAAGTTGAATTTTCATCTAATTCTCCTCTTTAAAAATGTTGCTCAGATGCTTTGTAACCACACTTCTATCTACATCAAAAAGCTGCGAAATTGCTTTCTGCGTAAGCCATACATCGCCATTCTGAACCCTGACTTCTATTCCGTCTTCTCCTGCATCTCGTGTGAAAACCAAGAAATCAACAGTGCTATTTCTTATCTGTAATTCTTTGCTCATAAAAAAGAGCTCCTTCCCAATCAGCTTCCTTAAATCCAACTAACACAATATCATGAGTTATCACCATTGGACGCTTTACCAACATTCCATGCGTAGCAAGCAACATTAACTGTTCCTCTTCACTCATTGATGTTAGCTTATCCTTTAATCGCATTTCTTTATAGACCAAACCACTTGTATTAAAAACTTCTTTATTGGCAGACCGCTCTGCTGATACCACACCTTTAATTCATCATATGTTGGATTTTTTTCTCTGCAATGTGACGTTCTGTATACTTTATACCACGTTCATCAAGCCATTTCTCGCTTTCTGACATGTTGAACATTTGGGATAACATAAAAATAACATTTTGAACCTCCTGTTTATCTTACAATTTTTCATTCATCTTATTGTACTGAATATTCCCTGTTTTTCTTAACTCTCTGGCATGTTCCTTTTTTCATATCAATATATATTTTGCAATATCTGATAAATTTCGGACGTGCATCCTTATTTATGTAATCTATCTCTTTTGTATCTCTGATATAGCTTTATTCATTTCCTCTAATCTCAATTTTTGATTTTTCGAGATTTTTTATCTGTTTCTTAATACTCTGCAAATCTTGTTGTGATAAATATACATTGTCAGTTAATCCCTGATTTTTATATAATTCTATAAGTTCTTCTGTATTATTTTGTATTTTTCTGTTTCCAACAATTTTATCCGTTCTTGCTCTTTATCTAAGCATTCAAGAAAACTCTCACCTATATCAAGCATATTAAAATAATGTCTTTCTATATCATAAAATAAGTCTCTTAATTCAATCATAACTTTTCTATCTATGCAAGGTAAATACCTACAGTTCTCGCACTTTTTAAAATCATCACACAATTCTGTTAATATTTCAAATTTTATATGCATTTGATCCATATTAGCTCTAGCATTTGTCAACACCATTCTGCCATCATAGATATTAGCGGACTTTGACTGTTGTAATAGTGCTTTATAAACTATACTGGTATTAAAACCTTGTGTTACATCAACCAAAAACATTTTCTTCCTGCCTTACTCCCTCCAAATATTGTTGTGCTTGCTCTTCCTGCAGTTTATGCTTTCTGTCCGTGTTGGAAGAAACATATGCCACGCATAATCCAACAAAAGAAATTGCAATAGCCAAATACTGTTTCCAAAAGCCTAACCATTCTGCATTATTTAATCCCTTTGCAGTTAATGTATTTCCCGTCTTCTCATATATGATATCTGTAAACACTAGTCCAAGATTAATCGCCACTGGAGCAACTGCAAATGCAATTACAATGTATATCAGGCTTTTACTTTTTAAAATTGTTTTCCATTTTTCTGATTTTTTCATTATCATCCGCCACTCCTCTAAAAATAGTAATATATTCTCAACTGCCATGTCATCCTACATAACATTTCATTTCAATTGAGTGACAATTGAGTTTTTTATAAAATAAAACTCAATTATCACTCAATCCTTTATATAAAAAACATATCTGGTTGCTGGTCCTTTTTCCCATTAAATCTATCAATTTCTCACTACTCATTTTATCAATGACACTTCTCGCCTGCTGCTTAATAAATCCGCACATCTCCTGAATCTTGGCAGATGTTATCTGATCATTTGTCTGTAACTATTCTAAAATCATATTTTTAGTCTTGATATACTGAACCATTTTATCCCTTGTATATTCCACATCTTATTTTAACGCCTCATAAACTTTAGCTGTCAGCATAATTCCTTGCCAACAATCTCAATCAGTCTTCTGTTAACCAGCTCATTACATGACTTTTTTGTTTCATCCAGAGATTTTGGACTTTCCTTGACAGCTCTGATAACTGCTCTTTCCTATTGTCCATTAAGTTTCTTAATATCATCATCTCTGCCAATGGCATAATTTTGCTGTTTTTATCCTGTCTGTAATAAACTTAACAAATTGTGCATTATCTATTGCAATGAATATTGTCAAAGAAACTGCATCATTAAATGACCTGCATCTAGAATAAGGTTTACCCATTGAAACCATATCTTATCTATAATTCTTTGCTCATAAAAAGCATTCCTTTCTCTAGATTCTATCAATACATCTCTATTCCTTACTGCCTCTTTAGTGAAACCCATATCTTCAAAAAAATATCATAATCTGTAATGCATTCTGTGAGTTCCATTTTGACTGCATAACAACTATTTATTATGTTCTCCTTTTCCGTCGCTTTTTTCGTCACTTTTTAGTGACGAATTATTTTATACATCTTGCTTTTCGTCATTGCAAACTAACTTCTTATGCCCAAACAATTGCTTTAATAATTCTTTTGTGCTAATGGTTAGTACTGCGATTAGTATCTATCTATTTGGTAAAATCGATTATCTTTGCAGGCTTTCTCTTAGAAATAATCCCTAATCGTTCCATGTCTAATTTAAAAAGTTCACTCGGATATCCATACGCATCAAATCCTCTGGCTGGCAGATATCTCTGTTCAAATACTCACTAAGTTCCCATTGATACTTTGCTTCTTTCTCCAGCTTCTTACCAAAATACTGTGCATCCATTACCATTCTGTTAATGCCACCAACCGATTTCCTACCATGAGTTTTTGTTACAGTTGTATCGCCTGACATTTTAAAAAATACTGCCCTATCTGTTCCTCGGAATATCCCATTTCCTGCATCACGCCATGAATCACACTGCAGATATACATTATATAGTAATTCCAGTTTCTTGGTTCAATATCTGTCATTGCTATTGTATAACGATTACTGGCATTCACAATAAACAAGACATTTCTTCCTTTTATTTTCGTCAAATGTGTCCCAGCAGAACACAAGTGAAGCACATTTCTTTTTTCAATCTTTGTTGTTTTTAGTCGATCTTGAACTACTTTTGTTACACCAAGCTCCATATGTATCACCTGCTCATTTCAAGTATTCTTTTTACTTCATTCTGTAATTCATCACTAAAGTCTGATAAATCATTATATGTAATTACTTTCAGTCTAATAAGACGAACAATATCCCATATTATCTCTGATTTTTTCAGTTCCATGACAACTCCCGGATGACGTTTATCTTCTTTTATCCGTTTTTCAAGTTCCCAGAATTTTTCTGATGCAGGATTTTTATCATCATTCAGAAAATTTGCATACTCTTTAACAAGACCTTCCATATAATTCCTGCCAGCCTGATAATCTTTCTCGAAATAATTTCCAATCCCTTTTGCTTATGTCCATGATTTTGAATCTCCTCGGCTTCATATCATTCACCGAAAGTCATGCCATAAATGTCTTATGTTACTCTATAAATACATACTTTTCTATTTTACTGCCATAACAACCTCCATATCTCTAAGTTTCACCTTCCCTGCTTTTGCTGTATATAGCGAATATTCTAGTATTTTTGCAATTTCATTTTTTGCTAAAAATCTGATTTTTTCTCTATTTCATCACATTCCTTAAGAATATTTTCCTTCGATTGATCCTTATATTTCTGTTGTACAATCACCGATTTTGATTGTCAAGCAACGACACATTTACTGCAACAGTTAATTTTAAATGAATCAGTGGATTTTCAACAATAGTTTTTACTACATTTGAATTATAAATCAACACCTACATTATAATAACATTTGTATAATGAATATTATTGCGTCAAGAAACCGTGATTCCGACGCAGTGGAAACCTACATTCCGGATACGGAAACCGCCTTTGATTGGCTTAACTACCATTCATAAGAAATTGAGCCAATGTCAAGCCCAGAGCCGCTTTGCGGGGCGTTAGCCGGCTTTATATTGGTGAGATTTCTTGTATTCTAAATAATTGCCAATCGGTTTCCTAACCACCGGACAGCACGGACACAAAGACCGGAATATTCATATAATAATATTTATCTTCTACGTATTAACATTTCCTACTGTTGTTTAACCCATACTTCAAAGCACCTCTTTTTCTATCATTCTTTTTCTTGGTAACTAGTAATAAAACCTTTCTTTTGCAGTTGCAACAATAATCTCTCATTATGACCATTTACATCAATCGAAATTTCTTCCTTATGTCTAGACTTATTATCACTAAGCTTACTCCACTCACCACCAAGTTCCATCAATAATATCCAAAAATTTCCATGCACGCTCAACATACACTTTATCTACATCAAATTGATTACTTGCAATAGTCTGTGCTAACTTTTTGTCATAATACCTGCAGATATTTTTTCAATATTTCAGGCTTAAAATGCTTATCAATAGTCGTATCATTCAGTAACATAACAACTTCACTTTCATTTAGTGAAACTGATGGCAAATCATTTATAAATTGATCAATATACTCTCTGCAATATATACCAAAACCATCTATTGCATTACTTTTAATCTTTTTCAGTATTTGATAAGGAATATCTTATATAATGTTTTCTAATCAATACATAAATTTTATCCTCTGGAAGTTTTGATACATCAAACTCAATTTCTTCATCACATTTATAATTATCTACTATCTGTCCCACGGCTTGTACTGTAATTTCTGGATTAATAATAATATTCTTTATGCACTCATTGTCTATCTTATCCGTCTTCTCTGACTTTACAACATCACTACAGTTTTCATTAAACCAGTCTGACAGTTCAATGGTAATACCAAATTCAATATAATAAGATTCGAAATTCTTCCAAGTACAAGAAATACGTCTATTGTCAAAAATAAATAATTCCAAATTTCTTTCTTTTTGTCTTTTTCAACATTATTCTTGCAACATTCATCCAACTCGTCCCAGCTTACTTTTTCTTTATCCAATACAGCAATGGCAAGTTCAATATTTGTATTTGCCAAACGTTCTATGATATCTTCTACCGCATTTATATCCTCAGAAACATTCTCATCTATTCCCAATACAAAATGATTAATATAATCTTCAAAATCATCCCAAATCCTATTATTTAAGACATTAATATCAGCATTTAGAATAGTTGTATAATGTGCATTTCCAAGCCCATCTACCAAATCCGGATGATAAAATTTTATCATCGATGAAATCATAGAATTATTTAACTCATACATATCGTTTTGGTATATATAATTTAACACTTCTGCGTTTGCACCTACATTGCTAATTTTTCTGAATACAATCGACTGTCTTGATATTAATTCGATTAGTACATCGGCTGATACTCCTTTTAAGCATGCTAATGATTTTTCATCTTCGACTATGAAATTTTTTATGCAGTTCGAACGATCTACTTCATCCAATACTACAATTTGATCCATAGTTGCATTATTCAAAATTAGTGACAAATAATTATATTTAGTCTCATCCAACAAAGAAACATCCTCTGCAATATTTTTTTTCCACATATGGCGGTAGTATTTACACAATTCACTTATAAAGTCATTAACATTCTTGGCCTCTCTCAATATACTCTTTTGTAAATTGATAATGTTCCATTCCTTTGTCCAATTCAAAACCATCAAAATAATACTTTTTTTATTTGTTTTCTCTGAACATTGGATAAGCATAAAATCCGTAAGTAAATAATTTAATGTCTCTGTCTGCCTATATTCCGCATCATATATACGATCACTCACCTCTTTGCAAATTTTTAATTTCAAACGCAAAGATTTTTTTGCTTTATTACGCATACGAATGCTACGTAAGTAATCATTCTCATCCTTCGTAATACTATTTGGATGGAAATAATTAATATAATCTACATAACCTTCGTTTATATATCCATTTATAAGCAAGAACTTTAAAATTCCATACTTACTTATTCCTTCCGGAAGAAAATCTTCACCAAACTCAGCAATCAGTTCCTTTAATGAATATCCATCTATCTTTGCAATCTTCTCTTCCAAATTTTGTATTTCTGAAATCAATTCTTGTTTTTAGATTTCTCGCTAAATTGCAAATCATTCATACGTTTTAAATATTGGTTACCTTCTGATTCCATTTTTTTGTGTGATATTACTTACTGTATGAGTTTTTTCGTAATAATCATTAGATATATCATAGCCAATAATTACCTGATTCATATTCTCAAACTTAGTCAAATCAAAATCCTCTTTAATTATCTCTCTATAAGAATATTTAGTTCCATTATTTATCTGCAAATTTTTAATGGATAATAGGTTCCATTGTCATATGATAAAATCCCAAAAATACAATTTTAATTTCCTTCAAATCTAACAGAATATCATTATGTACATTTTTTAGAATTTCTCTTTTAGACACAATTAGCTCTTCAAGTTTTTGCTTTTCATTAATTACAAATTTTTCCTTTTCTTGAAAAGCATCCTTAACTATTCCTCTCTCAGCCTGTAATTCGGCAAATTCTTTCGGATATAGATTTTAAATGTAATCATCGAAAACATTTCTTCATCTTTAAGTTTTGTCGTTTTTAATGTTCTCTTATATACAAGAAATTCATTGCATATATTAGTCAACACTCTCATATCTTGTACAAAAGGCGAAATCTTCCATATATAGCGATCTGATATATCATAATTCATGCTTTTATATGTACCATCTTCTCCCTTTTCAAATTTCAACAATCCTCTTAATATTTCACCAGAGTTAGTTGCATTGATATAAGGAATCACAGGAACAATAAAATCAAAAACTTGGTTCTCTCCTCATCTTTGAACATATCGTCTTTTATCGCATATATAAATACAACTTTGCGTTTAATATTATCATAATTATTTATAACAGTATTTAATTCACGTAGTTTTATAAAAATATTTGGCTGATTAAACCTATCCAAATCCTCAATAAAAACAGTATCATAAGTTGTACTTTCAAAGAAATACACAATTTCGTCCAACGACTTGTCAAAGATTGATTCCTTTTCTTCTTTCTTTGATATACTTGCCTTATCACCCAGGTTAATATTAGCAATTCTGAAATTTGACATCACATATTTAAGAACTGTTGTAATCAATAACAATAATCCAAAGATTGTTACTGTAAATACAGCATACGATGACCATTGATTAAGATGAAAAAATGCTCCATTATTAATGACTGTATTTTTAAAGTCTTCCAAAACATTCGGATTAATTTCAAGATAAACAGCTGATGCTACGACAGTTAACATCAATAGCGTGAAAAACATTTTCCAATAGGATAACTTCTTAATCTTTCTATATCGACTTTGTGGAATTTTTTTCCCACATCCACTCTGTAAAAAGTTGCTTAAGAATTCCTTCCTCTATTACATTTTCATCAACGTCATCTAAAGTCCAATCATTAGCTAATGAAGATGATTTATCATCTTCTCCTTCTCCATTTACTGATTTCATTGGCGTTGAAAATGCTGCCAATGATATGGACAAATATTTTGTCTTAGGATATTTTTCCAGATATGTTTTTATAACACTACATTTTTTCCCGACCCATACGGACCTGATAATGCTATATTTTTTACCTCTTTATTCTTTATTGCCCAATGGAGCGCTCGTATATATTCTTCACTATTCTTTGTATCTGATTCCGGTGTTAAATCCCTGTACCCAGACTCTCCATCCAAGCCATCACCTTTTTTTTTTGCCCAGAAATTAAATTCTGTATTTTTTCCTCAAATTCCAATTTATCATTTTTATCCTTTCCGGGCATCATATGCTCTGATAGTTCTTCATCAATTCATTATGTTTCGTTGTTCAACCACAAACTTTTGAGAAGCAATCAACGCTTACAATATAAAATAATTTGTATAATAAAGCAGATTCTTTATTTCTATGTTTCATATATTGCCTTACTTTCAGCAACCATCATGGGCTTTGCATAATTTGTCTCAGCATATGATGTTGATTCCCTGCGAAGGTTAATAACCTTCTCCTCGCCCATATCATTATTATCTGTCCAAAGTTCACATTGTATAACTATTACTGGAATTTCCAATAAACAAGACATTTCTTCCTTTTATTTTCGTCAAATGTGTGTCCCAGCAGAACACAAGTGAAGCACCTTTGCTTTCTTCAATCTTTGTTGTTTTTAGTCGATCTTGAACTGCTTTTGTTGCACCAATCTCCATATGTATCACCTGCTCATCTCAAGTATTCTTTTTACTTCATTCTGTAATTCATCACTAAAGTCTGATAAATCATCATATGCAATTACTTTCAATCTTATAAGACGAACGATATCCCATATTACTTCTGACTTATTCACCTCCATGATAACTCCCGGATGACGCTTATCTTCTTTTATCCGTTTTCAAGTTCCCAGAATTTCTCTGATGCAGGCTTTTTATCATCATTCAGAAAATTGGCATACGCTTTAACAATATCTTCCATATAATTTTCCTGCCAGCCTGATAATCTTTCTCGAAATAATTTCCAATCCTTTTTGCTTATGTCCATGATTTTGAACCTCCTCAGCCTCATGTTAGTCTCAACAAACAATTTCAAAAATGAGACTTGCCTTGAGACTACAACTTTATAATTCACCTGCAAATGCCGATTTTATCGCATTTTGCTATATCATAGAGTCTCACTCAGTCTCAATCTCGTGAAACTTCGTTGAGACTAACTTCGGAATATTCGTTTTTTCAGAAATTGCTTTAAGAGTTTAGTACGCTTTAGAATGCTTCTTTTTTAAAATATTCTGATTTTAGCCACTTGATTTTTCTCAAAATTTCTATGACATTTCTACGACATTTTCTGTGACATTTCTCATCTTCATTATAAGAGTTACTTAAACCAAATTTGTGCCTTTAACCAATTCAGTTTTTATCTTCTCCTGACTTCCACACATAAAGCTTTTACATTCAGGAATACTCTATATCTCATTTTTATTCTATGAATACATACTTTCCCTTTCCTTTACCATTCACCGCTTTAACAACTTTCATGTCTCTAAGCTTTGTCATGACTGCTCTTGCTGTGGATGATGAGCAATCAAGAATTTCTTTTATTTCTTTTGTTCCAAAAATCTGATTTTTCTCTATTTCATCATACACCTTAAGAATATTTGCCTTCGAAGGTTCATTATATTTTTGCTGCTCAATCGCCGACTTTATCCTATTAACCGCCGATTTTTTATCGTCAATCGCCGACTTTTCTTCTCCAATCGCCGGCTTTTGGTAATCAATCAACGACTTATTGACTGCAACAGCCAATTTTTTTAATGAATCAGCGGTTTTTTCAACAATAGTTTTTCCAACTTTTGAATTATAAATAACCGCCTGTAACATAAAAGCATTTGTATGATAAACTGGATGTTTTAATCCAACCTGCTCTAACTCATTACACATACGATTGACACCTTCGCCAAATTCTTTTACAAATTTATAGTTTTTAAACACTCTGCAATCTTAGGGTTTCTGGAAAAATGTGTGAAACGTATATTGTCCGCTCTTACAAGTCCCGGAAGTTTTCCTGGGCTTTCTACTGCTATATGGTCATCAAACATTTTTATCTGAATATCTGTACCGGTAATACTGTAAGCACGATGCGTAACCGCATTTACGATCAATTCCTGTCTGACAAACTTGGGATATTCCTCATCTGTAACAAATGTTCCATCTGGTCCAAGATATGTTTTTTCTTTTACCTGCGTATCCAAATATGCAATTGCCTCATTTATCATGTTAAGCAGTGTGCCTTCAAAGATGACATCTTATAACATTCATTTCTGTTCCAAATTTTTCTTCGGTTCCCTCATAACGTATAAAACGAATCCTTGCACGAGGAAAGAAATTTTGCGGATTCTTTCCAAATAACAAAATTGCAGCTGGTACTGATTTGAATCTCACCATCTTTTTCTTTTATGAACCCTCTGTTTTCTTTGAGATATTCCAATGGACTTTTCCCATAATCAATCTTATCTGTATATTCTTTTACAAAGTCAATATCTATATCATCTATCGTAGCATCAGGCACAGCCTTATCTTCAAAGTACCGTTCTCCCTTGTCATAATTAAGCTGAAGGCGTTCTTCAAAAGTCTGTAATTTAGATTTATCACCAACTCTTAAGAATACATCATCTGCCTGATTTGCATGCACCTGTGGACTTGCGTCAATATGCATTACAAGTACATGATTCTCTCGTCCCTTTTCATCGACACATGGAACTTTTTCTATTCCAACTTTAATAGTTGGATTGCAGAAATCAAATGGCACTCTTAGAAGTTCATTTAACTTCTTGGTTTCAAAATCAATGCCTTCAATTCTTCTTGTCTTATCGGTTACGCCTATTGCAATATCTCCACCATCCGCATTAGCAAATGCAACAATCGGTATTGCTAAATCCTTTGGAGAAATATTTATACTTTTTCTATCAAATGTCTGATTTTCTTCCTTTGATAAAATTTCTTCAATCGTCATTGCATTCACCTTCCTATAACTTCCACATTTTATTGGCTTCAATCTTGAGCTAATTCTATCTTTAGTCTAAACAAAAAACGCTTTTTATCTGCATTTTTTTTTCTTCCATCTTGGACAAAAATATAATTACTTGAACTATTTTAGTCCAAAAGCTCTTTTTTAATTATTATCATAACATATTTTTTAAATAATTGCTTTAGCAATTCCATTATGAATATGAGTTTCTCAAGATTCTAATAAATACAAAAGCAAGACATATAATGACATATAACAATACCGCTAATATCTCTTTTTTGTACTCATTAATATCTGTGGTACTATCAAAACAGGTATCACAATAAAAGAAAAAGCTTCATAAATGGCTTGTTTACGCCATTTATGAAGCTCTGTTTACTACTCAAACTCGCAGAATCTAGTTTGATTCAGGTTATTTCAATGCAGTTAT
>VOFG01004511.1_pt1 | contig 34927 bp, 43 predicted proteins | sample 5384171 | NCBI WGS metagenome assembly VOFG01 (sample SAMN12384726, study PRJNA508395) | human gut metagenome | isolation source: healthy gut F | host: Homo sapiens
CAAACAGCCGCCTTTTCAAATTACAAACAAAATCATTGATGAGGTTGCAGAAATTTCAGAGCTGACCGGAAGGCTTTCCGCGCGCGATCATCTTTCAAGCAATCCCAATCTGCGCCGCACCAATCGGATCCGCACTATTCACGGCTCGCTTGCCATTGAGCAGAACGCCCTGAGTTTGGAACAGGTTACCGCTGTTCTGAATGGCAAGCATGTTTCTAGCTCCGCCCAAGGACATTGCCGAGGTCAAGAACGCTTATGAGATTTACGAGCGGCTGGACGAGCTTGACCCCTACTCCGTGGACGACCTGCTGACCGCTCACGGTATCATGACTCGCGGACTTGTGGAGGAATCCGGCATGTTCCGCACGCGGTCCGTTGGCGTTGTAGATCAGGAGGGACATGTCCTGTATTTTGGCACGCTGCCGCAGTATGTGCCTGATCTGGTCATGGAACTGTTGGATTGGGCGAAGCACAGCGACTTGCACATGCTGATCCGAAGCTGCGTGTTTCATTATGAGCTGGAGCTGATTCACCCCTTTGCAGACGGCAATGGCCGTGTTGGAAGGATCTGGCATACATTGCTGCTCTCTCAAATGGAATCCTGTGTTTGCATGGCTGCCAGGGGAATCCATCATCCACGACCATCAGCAGGAATACTACGATGCCATCAATGCCAGCGACAATGCAGGCGAGTCCACCGTGTTCATCGAATTCACGCTCTCCGCCATCAAAGCATCGCTCATGGATGCCATCCATACGAGTGATGCAATGAGCGATGGTAAGATGGACAAGAAAGCTCTGCGCTGGCAGAAGATTGAGCAGTTCTTGCAAACGCATGAGTATATCATGAACGCCGATGTGCGGGAGCTGTGCGGGGTGTCGGCAGCGACGGCAAATCGACTACTTGCTGAATTTGTATCTGATGGAAAACTTGTTAAATATCGAGAAAGTGGACATTGGGCGTACAGCTCGAACTGACAGAACACAAGGCTGTCCGTCAAATTAATATTCGAAAACAATAAGATGCTTGGGGGGATTAAGGAGAAAAATGAAAGCTTTTATACTTTTAAGTGGTGGCATTGATTCTATGGCATGCGTAAATTTCTATAAAGCTCTTAATTACGAAGTAGAGTGTATCTTTTGCGATTATGGTCAGCCAGCATCGATTTCAGAAAAACAAAGCATCACAAATAATAGCGGCATATTATAGTGTCCCATATGAAACCATAGAAGTGAAGAATATAAACATTCCCAAGCTCGGTGAAATCTGTGGTCGTAACGCACTTCTCATTTGGGCCGCATTTTGCAAGATAGGCTTTGGCTCATACAAAATCGTACTCGGAATTCACGCGGGCACTGAATATCCCGATTGCTCTCCACAGTTTATAGACGCTACAAATAGGCTTTTTGATGTTTATACAAACGGAACTGTTATAGCAGAAGCACCCTTTATCAATTGGAAGAAAGCCGATATTGTAGCGTACTGTCGAGCAAATTCACTTCCATATCATTACACATATAGCTGTGAAGTAGGAAGTGTACCGCCATGTGGTCGATGCTTATCATGCTTAGATAGAAAGGAGCTTCTAAATGCCTAATTTTGCACCTTTGTTTCCCCTGTTTGTTCCTTCTTTTTCAAGCAAAGGAAATTTGCTGCTTTGTCAACCTGATGGAACATATATATCCGATAATTATAGTCTATTGCAGGAACTTGATCTACGAGTTTCAAAATCATACTTAGTCAGCGCATACGATATCTACTATGGTCTTATGCCTAGAAACCCCGTGACATGCCAGAAACAGAGTATTTGTTCATTGATAGTGGTGGCTATGAAACAAATGATAGTTTTGATTTAAGTGAACGAAATAAATTTAATTACCATGTGATGCCATGGGACAAAGATAAAATGAAAGAAATCTATTCTAGTATTATCTCTTGTCCCAAATTTCAGAATGCAGTTACCATTTTATCTATTCATGATACACTCGGGTCGTTTGAGCAGCAGTTAGCAGAGGCCCTTTCTTTAGGCAAGGAGTTCCCCAATGCGATAATTAATTTTATCATTAAAATTTGTTTTCCCTTCGAATGTTTACTAGATGAAATCAGTAAAGCAAGGACTCTTCTTCAGCCTATACAGATCATCGGAATTACTGAAAAAGAATTAGGATACACAGTGCGAGATAGGCTACAAAATTTAATTCGGATGCGGAAGACACTTAACGCATGTGGCTGGAATGGAAGCATTCATATCTTTGGAGGACTAGAACCCAATTTAGCTAAGCTTTACTACCTTGCTGGCGCGGACATTTTTGATGGGCTTTCTTGGCAACGCATGTTTTATAGAAATAACGCTTCTATATAATCCCGAATCTTTTTATATCTCACTTCCAGAGCACGAAAATAAATTCTTAATGATGGTAGATAATCTCTCAGTACTTCAGGACGTCAGCAATAATTTATCCGCTATATTCGATATGCGAACTGTTAAGATGAATTTAATGGATTCATATCTCGCATCAAATAATATGACAATCGGTGAGCTTCTTACTGTAATGGAGGTGTAAGCATGGGTGGTAGTGGCGGCGGCTTTTCCGGATATGGAACGGTTAGCGCAAAAGCGCAATTATTAGCAAGTGAAGCGGGAACCCAATCTTCACAGCGTGAAATAGATTAATGAATTTCTTGAAGAATTGCTGAAAGATTTTAACAGCAGGGATGTTGACGCCATTCAAACGCATCTGCAAGAAATTGAAAAAAGTCCTTGGAAGAGAAATTGATGGCTTAGATGCTATCCTTTTTGGCGGATCGATTTCCAAAAGAACATTTATAGAAGGAACTAGTGATGTAGATGCGTTAGTGTTTTTGGATAGTGCCAAATACAAGAGGGTCAGTCCAAAGAGTTACAGGAAGATTTTATAAATTACTTCAAAAGCGTTTCCCTCATACGGAAATCAATAAGGGAGAACTTGCAGTTACTATAAAATTCTCTGATTATGAAGTTCAGTTACTTCCTGCGCTGCGGGAGAATGGGAAAATTAGAATTGCAGATGGAGAAAGAGCGCGGATGGTCATTGCCAATCAATGTTTCTGCGTTTACAAGTAAACTAACGAAGATAAACAAAGTTAACGGGAACAAAGTCGTACCGGTCATTAAGCTAGCAAAAAGTCTCTTTAATAGGTGACCCCAACAGTATCAATTGTCTGGTTATCATGTTGAGGCATTAGCTGTTGATGCATTCACCACATATAACGGTCGATACACATTGTATGATATGACAAAACACTTTCTTAATTATTCCACTAAGCGAGTGCTTTCTCCTATGAATGATGTAACTGGCCAGTCAGGGATAATTGACAGCTATCTTGGTGCGAGGAACAGTTTCGATCGTCAGCACCTATCACATTACATAAAAGACATTGCTGGACGTTTTTCTGGATCTGATGCAGTTTCAGTAACAAAAGAGCTGTTTGGATAAAAATGGTGGTTAACATGGATGGCAAAAGGCCGGCCTGGATGTTGCTTGCAACAAAAAAGGATATTTGATCAGATGGCTTCTATGCATTTCAGGCTTAGCGATGAATATAAGCGCCTTGTCAGCATTGAAGATGCAATAGAAATCATCATATCTGTTGCTTTGTGTGGCATAACATTTCTGGACTATCAAGAGTACTTTAATATTACCATTCAACGTCCTACTTTTATAGTTGGATGCATATCAATATTTCTATTGGCTTTCACATTAATTAAACAAGGTGTTGGTCATAAAGAATTATGCGAAAAACATCAAATAGCAGGAAAAATGTACTCGCAAGCCAAACTTGACATAGCGTCAAAAATTGCTGAATGGAATATATCTGATACCTCTATTAAAGATATTTTAAACTACATTGATAGCCATTTTAGCTCTCTTAACGAATTACCTCAAATTCCAGAAAAACACTTTAACAGACTTAAACACATGCATCAATCAAAAAGTCGAAATGAGTAAATTTCTGGATTCCCACAAAAAAGATTTTTGGGTTATTTGCAGGCTTAAATTTAGATTTTCCCGCAATGCAGATGAAAAGAGGGACAAAAGTGATGATGATTCGGACGTTCGGTAAGAAGGCACCAGACACGCATACTTAATTGCATTGGTGGATTATACTACTTGATGGAAAATCGAATTCGTCATTTGAAGTTACGCCAGAACCACATATCGCACAATAAGCTATACTTAAAAAATTCTTATACCCCATTATGCTGCACCTTTCACGGCCATAATGGGGTATAGCTCATATTTACTGCCAATTCCGTTTCAGGATCTCACTTTTGAGGTACAGCGTACTCTTTTCCGACGTTTTAATCGGATGGAGCTTTCCGCGCTTTGTCAGGTTAATGATGTTCTGCCTGGAACAGCCCAAGATCTCCGCCGCTTCTGCCGCGTTGATGACTCTATGGGCGGCAAAGTTCCGGAAATCAGCCGCCGTCAGAGGAACACTTTTGCCGATCCGGTAGAGCATCGCATCCGAAACGGTCATGTTCACATCCCACGCAACGCCGTATCCGCCCGTCTGCATCTGCACATGCTGAAAATAGTCCGGCTTCTTGAGAAGGATTTGAAACGCCTTTGTCTTTTCAAAATGCTTCTGCAAATCGCATTTCTTCACCGCGCCATCCCGGAAAAACACCAGCAGGCAATGATCCTCCAGCGGCAGCACATCTTCAATTCTCTTGGAGAAGCGCTTCGTAATTTCTTCCGGAAGCTCCTTCTCATCAATGGAAACGAGGTAGTAATCGTCCTGCGCGCATCGCCCCATTGCCAGCATCAATAGCTCGTACTCATCGTATTCCTTCAGATGATTGTCGCGCAAGATCTCGCCGATGTTCTGGCGGTCGGTCGGAACGATCCGCTGCTCCACCCAGATTTTGCTCCAATAGGAATTGACCGTGGTTTCCCCACGCTTCACAAAGGAGTCCAGCAACAACGGCGTCTCCCATGCGTCTGCGTTCTCCGGCAGCTCAATGTAGAATCGCTTTTCCTGCTCGTAGTACAGGAGGTACGCCAGATCCTTCTGCTCCTGTGCTGATTCATCTCGAATGGCAAAAATCTTCATACGCGCACCACCTTTTCCAAATCATTTCCCATATCTTGTCCTGAAGCGTCTGCGAGAGCACGCCGTCCAGCCCTTCCATTAGTATCTGCCTGTCGCTCTCGTGCAGCGGCGTCAGCTTTGGCATTTTATCCTTCGGAATGATACGCAGGTTATCCCATGTGGACTTTGAGCCGATAAAGTTGTTGCAGGGCTTGTCGGCCATCACATCGAACGCAGCCGCCGCAGCATCATCCAGGCAGCTGCAAAGCAGAGAGAGGCCGTGGTCAAACAGGGGAGCCAGACGGATCGTCTTCTTGCGGCTGTTGCGCAGCACCTCAATGTTGGCACCGTGGCGATCCCGGTTCAGGATCAGATAGTCTACGATCAGCATCTGATAAACATAGTCTTCCCATCCCATACGGATGCAGAAATCCAAGGCAGATTCATCCGGCAGCGCCTCCAGCTCCTTATAGGCATCCAAAGCGGTCTTGGACTCGCTCTTTGCTTTGAAATCCTCCGAAGCGCAGAGATAAACCTCATGGGTTCTGCCATCCACTGAAACATCCGCATGGATCAGCTGATAGGACAGATGAGGAATCCCCAGTATGGTCAGCAGCCGGTCAACGATCAGCTCGTTTACGCACTCATGCCCAATGACCCCACGTGCCTTATCGAAGTTTGAGAGCTTGTAATAGGTCTTCGTTCCGCCGAGTTCGGAGTATGCTTTCAGAAAAGAACCGGCGGTTCCGGAAGAATTGCGATAAACGGACCACGACAAATACGTCAGGTCTTGCTTTTCTTTCATCAGCTGCATGTGTACCTTCACCTCAAGGTCATTATACCTTTTCGCTTGTCATACGTCAAGTTAATTTTGCACGCAACTTGTCGTATGACAAGTTTATTCGATTTTATCTGCATAAAACCGCCGCCCCGAACGGAAAATTGGGGCGGCGGTTTTGCAGATACTCTTCCACGTTCTGATACTGAATGCCGTCTATCACTTGGCTTTCCCCGCGATAGAGGACAAACTTTCCGGTGATCGGGCCGTAGCGGTGCTCGGTCTGGGCGCATTTTTGCTCGTCGATCAGATGGCGGTACTGCTGCGACGCAGCTTCTTCGCTGTGCTTGATCTCGAAAATCCGGCAGGAGCCTGCCTCCGGGTCAAACACCACCATGTCAAACTCGCCTACGGGGAATTGCAGGACAAACACCTGCTTTCTTGGGGGTTGCCAGCTTGGTTTCCAGCAGGACGATGTCCTCCAGCATCCGCCCCTTGATCTCGGTCACGATGCGCTCCTGCACAGCGGTACGCTCGGCAAAAGACAGCGCGCTGAATGTCTCATCCAGCAGCAAGCTGCGGATCAGCGCGTCCGCCTGCGCATAGCGGAGTCCCGGCTGTGCAATCACCGTGCGTTCGGACTTCGTGCTGACATCCGGCAGATGCAGCACGTCGATCTCCCGCGTCAAGTCCAGCAAGTCCAGATACTCCTTGATCTCCGCCGCATGAACATCGTCCAGCGCTACGGTCTGCTCCGCCTTGTTGCGGATCTCCAGCAGCTTCCGCAGGCTGTCGGTGACAAGCGCAAGGTCGATGCGGTCGAGGATGTCCGTAGGGTTCCTCCGATCCCGGCGCAGGTTGCTGGCGGAAATGCCAAGGTCGTGGGACTTCCAATCCTGCGACAGTACCTCCAGCGTGAAGCGGTGGTTGATGTCCTCCACGACCCGGTTGATGGCACTGGTCAACTCACCCTTCTCGTATAAATCACGCAGATGGCGGAAGTGGCCCTCGTACTGATAGCAGCGCAGGGAGTGCTGGATGTTGCGGGCGATGGCGGTGTCCACGTATTCGTCGGTGCTTTCCTTGCTGGCAAAGGTAGAGGTTTCGTTGTAGTGGACGCCGCCGAGACTCATGGTGCCGCCGTAGCGGATATACTCGTCGATGCCGTGGATGCCGAGGACGGATTCAAATTCACGGTAAGGGATGAATGTGGTGTGCAGCAGGATGCAGCGGTCGTAAAGCTGTTCGTCCTCTGTAAAGAGAAAGCCCAGCGAATCCGTGCCGGAGAGCACGATCTTCATGCCGCAGGCTGCAAACACGTCAGAAAACAGCGCTGCGCCCTCGATAAAATCCTCCATCAGTGTCACCTCGTCGAGGAACACATAGCGAAAACCCTGCGCTTCCAGCTGCTTGAGGTTGCGGTTCACGTCTGCCAGTGTGTCTTTTGCAGTGATCTGAATGAACGCTGCCTTGGCAAGCTCTGCGTCGTTCATCTCCGCAAAAATCTGGCGGATCATGGTGGTTTTTCCCCGTCCGGCGCAGGCCGTAGAGGATGAATACCTTGTCCTGCGGCTCGCCGTAGACAAAATCGTGCAGCTGCCGGAAGCACTCGCGCCTGCGATAGCCACGGACAGATGCCGCAAAGGACCGCAGCGCTTCGACGGTGCGGACATTGGTGGTAAAGGCGGAAAGGTTCGTAGGTTTTGCCTTGGGCAGCTGCTTTTTCAGCGCTTTCAGCTCATGCTCCAGTTCCTTCCGCCGCTCGATTTTGGCACAAAAATTTTCCAATTCGTCAGCAGGAATATACTTCTCCCGCCGCTTCTTGTTCTCCGTCCAACGGTGGTAGAAATAGTCCTTACCGTTGACGGTTTTCTTCGTAATAGAACCAGCAGGCAAAGCAGAAATCTGCTGTTCCAGCTCCGCCACGCAATCTGCTCCAATGTATGTGGGTAAAGGTTTAGCAGCCACGAAACATCAAATTTATTGAAATCAAATTTTTGTGTATTCACAATAAAAAGTCAAACGCCGCACTATTACCAAGGAACTCACGGAAATCCTTTGCATTGAGAACATTGATCAGGCACCAGTAACCAACTTGATCTAACTCTTCATAAGGGTGTTTATTTGGATATACAACTATGCCATTGTTGTTATTCTCTTGCGCTGCATCTATTCTCTGCCGAAGGAATATCTTCAATTGAGTTTTCGCTGCTTTACTAATCCGCGCATCACATTGCACTAACATTTCGAATAGATCGAAGCTAAAGTTCGTGCACGATTGTTTATTAGCCCATGTGATTAGCTTCTTCTGTTGATTGCTTGAAACATACCCGTAGTAGTGCTGCGTTATCTGGCGATTCATCTGGAAAAGATTATTGTTTATAATCTGCGAGACTCTTGCAGCCAGTCTTCGCGAAAAGTGTTTTTCCCTGGTGCAAAAATATAATGAACAAGATTACAATAATTGATACCGGTGTTTCTGGAAAGCACTTCAAACCTCTCGCCGTTCTTCAATGCAGAAATATTCCTATCCAAATAGGAAATCAGAGTATTCTCTACAATTCTACTTGTTTCTTTACTGTACATTTTCCTACGCTCCAGTTGACGATCAAGGAATAGAATCTTATCATCTATCAATATCTCCCTAAACTCTTGCGTAAGGATAAAGCTGCATATCTTATCAACTAAGCCCTGTGAAATGTTGACATATCCAAGTAAAACGAGACAGTTTTTAATTTGCGTTTGTAATCCTATAACATCGATGTTGTTTTTGTAGCTCTGACAGCAGAGCTGTAGTAATCCAGTAAATTGTTTACAGCCGTCTCAACCAAATCCATATTCTGAAACGCGATTGTTTCAATGTGATGTTTCTTTAATAACGCGCTTATTTCTTTTGCGTCAAAATACTCTATGAAACAATGAAAATCGATCTCGTCAAAATGAACATCATTCCCACCAATAAACGGAAATGGTTGCTCATGCAATACTTTTTTGCCCTGGATGGAGTATTTATATACCAACAAGGACATAAGGTTTTTGACTGCGTTCCTATATTCCGAAAACACATCCGCTACGATACCATTTCCCAGCAGGAAATGCAGGTAATCGTTTACTCTGCAAATCGCCTTTCCACTACTCGTCATGCCAAATTCAGTTGTTCCAGACTCGATTACTTTTTGAAGCTTTTTTGCCCGTCAGCAAAGCCTCATACGAATATTTATAGAGCATATTTGCACTATGAATATCTCTGAGGTTGTCATATGTATTTCGGAATTCTACTGGAAGACGTCTAAAGAGGTTTTCAGCCTCTAAATCATTCGGAGATAATGCTTCAATAGCATCAAGGTTATAACAGCGATACCATGTATTAACATTTTTGATTACTTTCCGAAGGCTGATACAGTTGGATTCAGCAAAATAGTACATCAAATAATTCGATTCCTTAAAAGCTTGCTTTGCAACCTCTGAAAAGTGAAAGAACGCTTCGTCGTATCGTCTTAGTCGAGATAGATAAAACGCTTTTTTATAATTTCTCTCCAGCGTTTTATAATTCTTTTTGTTGAAAATGTGCACATCGCAGAATAATCGAATAGAATGCAATTTTATCTGCAAAGGCACCTCGCCAGCAACAAAGCGTCTGTATTTGTGCCCATCTTCTACCTCGAGTATTCTCGCTTTTCTGAAGACATCGAGAATGCAGCGATACTTTTCCAACATAGTCTTTGTAAGGTTATCCTGTTCGCCCTCAGATAATTGGTTTATCGTAAAAACTTTTTCAAAAGCAAACTGTCATTGTTGGATAAGCGTATGACGCCGTCATCACCAATTATAACATATGGATACAGCCTTTTTGATACGTCTTCGATTCGAAGGGCGTTCAAGCAGCCCAAGGGTTGTAGTAGATTATACAGAATCTCAAATGCGTCATCCGCGCACGTCATTCAGCCATTCGCCCCCTGTACTTGAAATAGCGCGGGCCGGCAACAGAGTATTTGCTACCAGTGAGCAGCTGAGCCAAAGCCGAGAGCGAGTAGACCTGCCCTTGATAGCTTACCGTTTTATCATCCACTACCGTGCATTTGATTTCCGGGTTATTGCAATACTCAATCTCCTCACCGGGTTGAATGCCGCACATGGAGAAGCGGAAAGGAGACTGGCGTTCTTTGTGCTCGTCGTCGATCGATACACCAGCGAGAAATAAAACAGTTTTTCCCGCTCTATGGAGTAAGTGTACGAATACAATCTTTCCAGATACGCGGCTGCCTGCGTCAGCACTTTTCTGCTGATATGCTTTTGTTTTTAGCAGGTTCTTCGCATCTGCGGAATCGGCAAACGCCGTCACATACATTTTGAAGTATTTGGATCCTTCCAGGTCTGCAACGGAAAGGGATTTATTCAAAAAGGCTCTGTACTCATTCTCGCCGACATCAATCTGTGCAAGATATGCCTCGAAAATGTCCCTATCTTTCCATCCGGCAAGCTCCGCGCCGCTGAAAATCGCATCCACAGAATCCGCTGACAAGTCAATCTGTTTCGGCGGTTCATTGAATTTTTCCAGAAACATCACAACGGTATTAGTCCCGGTCGCGCCAAAGGTTTTGGAACCGAAAGCGGCAATTCCTCGGATATAGAAATTCTGCAAAAGCCGCTCCCTGGCTCCGGTATAGCTTGCACTGTCATTTGAGAGAATGGAACTCGGCAGGATCACCGCTGCGACTCCCTGCGGCTTTAGCAGCTGTGCAATTCGCTCCACAAACAGCGTTTCGATCTCTCCGCCGTTCATGCCAATCCGGTCAAGAAGGGTAAAGCTGTTGTTCTTAAGTTGTAAATGCTGCTTGAAATCTTTTACTGCATATGGCGGATTAGCAACCAGAATATCAAAAGTGCCGTTCTCAATCCCCTTATCAGGTACGTTTTCCAACCCGTCACCGAAAATAATGTTGCCCTCTCCCGCGCCGTTCATAAACAGGGATATTTTTGCAACGCGGGCAAGACGGTAGTCTTTTTCGATTCCGTAAATGTGATCTCTGGCCCATGCGTTATTTCCATCTGACTGTACAAAATAATTGATCGCTTCGATAGCTTCAGTCAAAAAATGTCCAGCTCCGCAGGCGTAGTCAATGACCTTTGGATAAACATTTCCTCTATCAGACTTTACCATCCGATCAACAGGCAGACTATCCCAAATGAAACGAGTAATCGGCATCGGCGTAAAGAATTGTCCTTCATTTTGCTTGAACCCCTTGTTCAGCAGCTGTTCAAAGAGATCGCCCAGGAATTGATGCTTTGACGGATAGACAATTCTGTATTTTTCAAACAACTGCACCATCTCAACAAGAATCTTTCCGTTTTGATAGAACAGTTCTTCATTGTGGACATCTTTGAACGCAAAATCATTGTTCGAATAGAATTTCAAAATACGGATCGTATTCTGAAGATCCTCAATCGCTCTTTTGCGTTTGGAACCGGTATATGTTAAAAATAGCCATTCCGGATAATCCGCAGAAACATAAAGTATTTCCTCACGCATGAATTTCTCCATACCGTCCCGGTGCAGCCGCTGGAGTCGATCTTGCAGAGTCTCGTATGTATCCGTTCCTTGCTTATACTGAAATTCTACTTCGTCGTCTTCATCCTTTATGCTTTCATCGACAAGCTTACAAATGAACAACGCGACAAGCCTGTTGAAAGCATTTTCCTTGTCACTTACATTATTGTGCCGCAGGATTTCTTCAAATTTATTGACAATCTTATCATCTGGCGTGAAATCGCGAAGGTCCTTTTTCCGAAGCGGTTTTACCCCAATTTGATAGGCAACGGAATCCTTGGAGAAGATCAGATCATCATGGATCTGCCTTCCATAGGTCTCTTTCCAGGCTTCATACTTGGCTGATGCGGTGTTCGCATCCCGATAAAGCTTGATGGACTTATCCTTTTTTGAAAGCAGGACAATATTTGCGTCGTCGGAACAGTCAATCGTAGATGCTTTATGTACAATACAGCCGCCCTTCAAATCAGAGGCATACAAAACCAGCCATTTGCAAGACTGCTCCTGCTGCCAATAGGAGAACAACTGCGCTCCGTCGCTTTTTGTATTATTAAGTGCTTTGTCGTACGCTTTGCCCCAGGTTTTGCACTCGATAATGAAAAGCATATTTCCGCTTGTGTCGGTCACGCAAATATCGGCGCGTCCGCCTTTGGCGTCGTGCCCAAGATGCCACTCTTTTTCCAGCTCTATATGTTCCGGACGATATCCTTTTGACAAAAGACGGCATACGCATTCAAATACAACGAAGTTCTCTTTCTGATCAAAACCATCGTTGCGCTCTCTGCCCTTTATTTCATTTGGATAAATCAGTCTTTTTTGCTTGGAAATCTACTTTCAGGCTGCACCCAATCTCAAAAAATACCTTTTCATATATATCGCCATATGCAACAAATCCCAGAGTTTTTAAGGCGTCTTTCAAATTTGAAACATCTATCATAATCATCTGCTCCTTGCTCGTTCTATAATCCAAGGTGCCAAAACACTATCGACATCATTATGGGATTTCCTAATTCTTCAGCGCTGTGATGGGCACCACATACACGCCGTCCTCGCGCTGGTAGGCATAGGGGGAGGTGCCGGTCAAAACCATTAGGAAGGAGGGTTCTTTCATTTTTGTCGTGTCGATCTTACCAGCGACAATCTTCAGCGCATGCGCACCTTCCTCAATAAGCCTGTCTCCGCCGAGCTTGACCTCTACAAGGCCATAGCTTCCGTTGCGAGGTGGATAACAGCGTCGCACTCCAAGCCCTCTTTGGTGCGGAAATGATACACGCTGCCGTCCAGTGCTTCCGCGTAGACGCGCAGATCGCGGATGCAGAGCGTTTCAAAGAATCGGCCGCAGGTTTCAAGGTCGTTCAGCAGATCACCTGGGCCAATGCCCAGCGCTGCAGTGGCGATAGAAGGATCGACAAAATAGCGTGTGTCAGATGTGCGGATCGCTGTCTTGGAGCGAAGATTCGGACTCCAAGCAGGGCAATCCTCTATCACAAAGATCTTTTTCAGCGCATTCGTATAGGAAACAACAGTATCCTTACTCAGTTCCATATCGTCGCTGACATTGATATCCTCGCAGATCGTGGTGTTCGGTGCCTGTGTTCCCTGATGACGCGCAAGAGAACGCATTAAGAGCCGTGCGCGGGTCTCATTGCGGGAAACGCCGTCCACTCGGCTGATATCGGACTTCACAACCGCGTCCAAGTAGTCAAAAGACTGTATCAAATCTGTGCTATACTGTAAGAAAATCAGCGGAAGGATTTGGGCGATACGGCGATATGGCAACCATCGCATCGATTATCCGCTTCATGGCTGAACGAATGCAGGGGCGGCATCTACACGGGGATGCTGCTGGCAGGGACTCAGGAGCCGCACTTTTATAAATAAAGGCTTGGGATGCTCCCAAAATCGCCGCGTGTCCGGACAGCGGCTGTGCTTGCTCCCAACGCCGCTCTTTCTCTCCGCCTGTGCAAGGTATTTGCCGGGTTTTACACGCGATACGACGGAAAGCCCATCTTCGTTGTCCGGGTGCTCAAGGACATCGACACCGGCGAGTCCATCGTGGTCTGCAAGGATGCCAGCTTTTCCAAAGAAGACAACGAGCATTGCTACCTCATCCGGTACACCTCCTTCTGCGAGCAGGTCGAAGTCGATGGTGTGCTGCGGGATAAATACGTCCATCAGACCCGGCGCGAGATCGACGAAGGCACCGTCCGCGAAGTGTATGGGGACGGCTTTCCGGAGCCCAAAAGCAAGCCCTTCACTTACGTTGATGACGAGTACGCGGAGCGAGCCATCCGTTGCAGCAGAACCTACTACGAATACGCTAAGGACATCTGCGAAAACTACCGGATGGATCTGCAGCGATACAAACTCATCCGGGAGCGGAAGCAGTACATCGGCATATCCAACCGCGAGGCATATCAGGCCATGTGTGAGGATCTCGCGTTTGCTCAGCAGTCCCTTAAAAACGGTGCTCAGCGACTACGCCGATCTCTTCCGGAAACGCTTTTCCGAGGGGCTGTCCATCCGCAGGGCAGCGGATGCCATGCAGCAGAATCGCGGCGTGATCGAGCGTCGGCAGGCCGCACTCTATCGGGCGTTTGCCCAGCTCTTACAGCAGCGGGACGAGGCAGACGGCGTCTGTCGGCTGATGCAAAAAACTGAATACGATCAAAGGGATATAGAGGATTTGCTCGAATAATTGATGCAAAAAAGAAGCGCTTGTCGTAGTGGCAGGCGCTTCTTTTTTTGCCCTCGTTATGACAAAACCGTGATACACCGCATCATTTTGTCCGTTGAAAAGTAGAAAGGGCAATTTGAAGCAATGCACAGAGATTGTTTCGCCGTCTCCGAAACTTCTTTCGAGAAATCTGGGACAAAACCGGCCTCTGATTCTCTTAGCTAAGTAGAGGGGGAATCAGGAGCAAGAAAAGTTTTTTGAAAGGGGAGTGCCAAGTTTTTGAGGAAAATGTCCGAAAAATGTCCGTGAGATAAGGTGAGCGGCAAACAGCTCCAATTCCAAAACGTCCTTCAAACAAATTTTTTCAAAACCGAAAGGAGAACCACCATGATCACTTACTACAACCGTACCCGCATGACCGCTGTCCCCACGGGACTGCTGCAAGACACGCACCTTTCTGTTGAGGCAAAAGGCTTCGCCGCAATCCTCTACGCCCTTGGCGATGAGGGCGTTGAGCTGTCGGAGCTGGCCTGTCAGCTGAACATGCCGGAGGAAAGATTTTTCGATGTCCTCAAGGATCTGGCCGATACGGATTATCTGCAAATCCAAAAGGAAGACAACGATGAATTTTGTCTGGAACTGAGGGGGAAGTAACACATGCCAGAACGCACTCGACCCATCCGCAAGGAAATCTGCCTGAACGAGCAGGAGCTGAATCTCATCCACCATAAGATGCGCCAGCTGGGAACGCACAACTTCGGTGCGTATGCCCGCAAGATGCTCATCGACGGCTACATCATCAAGGTCGATTACACCGAGCAAAAGAAGCTGGCTGCCACCGTCAGCAGAGTCGCCTCGAACATCAACCAGATTTGCCGCCGCATCAACAGCACCAGGCACGTTTACGAGGATGATGTTGCCGAGCTGAAAGCACGGCAAGCCGAAATCTGGGAGCTGCTGAAAGTGCGGCAGAAAGACGAGCTTTGACCACAACGGGATTTTCCATGTGTGGGTTTTCCGTCACCGGCTTTCCGGACGGTGGACAAGCTGACGCTCCGGAGCGTACCGCAGCCGGATTTCAGGACGACGGTTTTCGTGCCGTTCATCGGGGCTGAAATTCATCCTCTAACTAATAAGAAATAAATCAAGATACAAGAGAATCAATCTATCAATCAAAACACAAAAATGGATGGATTGATGGATGGGATAGGAGGTCAGATGAAAACTTTTTGCAAACTCACGGCGCAGAGCCCGGCGGCGTCCTATGTGCCGCTTCCAAGGTTCCTTCTCCAAGACGAAGCCCTGCGGGACATCAGCAACGACGCGAAGGTGCTCTATGCGCTGCTGCTGGACAGAGCAAGCATTTCCCGGCAGAACGGCTACGTCGAGCCGGACGGCACGATTCGGCTATACTTCACCTTGGAACAGGCGCAGACCAAGCTCCACCGCAGCCGCCAGAGCGCCACACGGATCTTCCGGGAGTTGGAGTACAGCGGCTTGATTATCCGAAAAAAGCAGGGGCTGGGCAAGCCCGCCCTCATTACGCTGAACTATCCGTCAGATGCAAAGCTCATCGCAAAGGAGGGCGAAGATGCACAAGCTTGACCCCATCGAGCGGCTGCCGGATGGCACGCTCTTCCGCCTGACGCCGGGGCAGCTTCGCAGCGTGCGCGGCCTTACAAAGCGCTGCTGCAACTTCTTGGATGGCGACTGCCTGCTGCTGGACGGTGTCTGCCCGCAGTTTATCTCCCGCAGCCTGATCTGCCGGTGGTTTCGCCGCGCCGTGCTGCCCCAGCAGCCGAAGCTGGAGCAGGCCATCCTCAGCCCGAAAAAACTCCGCCGCTGCGAAGTCTGCGGCAAGGGCATCCTCGCCCGCTCCGGCAGGGCAAAATACTGCCCCGCCTGCGCCAAGGAGGTTCATCGCCAGCAGAAGGCAAAATCCGCCCGCAAACGGCGCTCGGGCGTAGACAATTTGGGGGCGAAAAGCCCTTGAATTGCAAGCATTCCCGCACCGCCAAAGCCGCGTGGCAATACGATTTCCCTCGCGGCCGCGAAATCGAGTTCTATTTGTCTACATAGTAGTCGGAACACACGCATAGATTGAAGCAGGAAACGCTCTGGAAAGGAGGGCAGCCATGGAAGTGTTTCTGATCTTCCCGAAATCAAAGCAGGCGCAGCAGGAGCTTGGGCAGGAGCTGGCGAAGTTCCAGTCCGAGCAGGCGCTGAAATCCATCCAGAAGCTGCCCTGCTCCACGGAGCAGAAGCTGGAACTGGTAGACGCAGCGTTAAAGCACCTGAAGGGGCAGAAGTGATACATACGCAAAACGGGCAGACTGACATTGAACGCCGGTCTGCCCGTTTACTGCTATGGTTATGTCTGTTTGAAATACTTCTCCCATGTAGATTTGAATATCTGCACGCTTCCCTGTTCCCATCGCTTGAACTTTTGCAGCGGGACGCCAAGCTGCGCTGCATATGCCTTCTGCGTCAAGCCGAGCCGCTGGCGTATGGCTTTGATCTGCGCTCCCTGACCCCGCAGCAGAAACAGGTTATAGTCATCCAGCAAATCCTCCAGCGGCACTTCAAACAACTCCGCCAGCTTCTCCATATGCTCCTTCGGATAAAAGTCCCGCCCTGCCTCTTCGTAATGGATGTAGGTACTGCGGTCGATGCCCGCATAGTCCGCCGCGTCACGCTGACGAAGTCCTTTTTGATAACGATACCAGCGCAGCTTGTCCGCTGTTTCGGTGATATCTGAGAAGTCCGAGAACTGCAAATTGAACTTTTCCGCGTCCTGAAACTTGTGCGGCAGCACCACTGGGAACTGAAGAATCTGGAGCGGGGCTACTTTTACCGCACCTGATATATTGGAAATCAAAATATAGCAATGGACTCCCGGTACGCATCATCCACCACCGCGTTCACGGGCACGGAATAGGGCGCGCCGTCCTCTCCGATCATGGAAACCGTGACAAACGGTGCCTTTTTCAGCACGTCCCAAGCAAAACTCGTCTCTCTGCCGCTCTTTTTTCTCCGCATAACCGAACCTCCCTGCGTTTTTCTCCAGTTTGCCGAAAGCCCCGCCGCCTGTCAAGGGCGCAGAAAAGCAGTCCCACTGAAAACGGCGGGACTGTTTTCAAGTAAAATAGGAAATCTTACTCCTCGTAGGCCACGGCGCGCGGTCGTAGAGGGCCTCGACGTCGGCATCGGGCTTCTTCGTGCCAGGGAGGCGATGACGGCGGCGAGCAGGCTCGCGGCGAAGCCGGGGATGATCTCATAGATGCCCGTGGAGGACAGCAGGAGCAGCCAGCCGACATCGACGACCGCGCCCACCGCGATACCCGCGACGGCACCCGCGAAGTTAAAGCGCTTCCAGAACAGGCTGAGCATGATGGCCGGGCCGAAGGCCGCGCCGAACACGCCCACGCGTTCGAGACAAGGCTCATGATGGAGCCCGCGTTCGGGTTCGAGGCGATCAGCAGCGCGATGATGGAGATGGCCAGCACCACGAAGCGACCCGCCCAGAGCATCTCCTTCTCGCTGGCCTTGTTCTTGCGCAGGACAGGCTTGTAGACGTCGCTGGCGAAGGCGGAGGCTGCGGCGAGGAGCTGGCTGTCGGCCGTGGACATGGATGCGGCGAGCACCGCGGAGAGCAGGATGCCGGAGATCACGCCGGGGAAGATCTTGCGTACCATCGTAATGAACACAAGGGAGTTTGCGTTGATGGACTCGTCATAGCCGAGGAAGAGACGGCCGATGATGCCGACGAGGGCGGCAAAGATGACGATCAGCAGCGTCCAGGAAATGTCGATCTTTGCGGACTTCTTGAGGGACTTCTGGCTCTCAAGCGACATGAAGCGGATGATGATATGCGGCATGCCGAAGTAGCCGAGACCCCAGCCGAGACCAGAGACAATGTCCTTCCAGCTGGCGAAGGCGTTCCAGTAGCCCGCGGGCATCTCGCTGACGCCGTGGCCCCTTGAGCATGAAGGCGGCGAAGATCGGGGCGATCAGCAGCGCGCCGAGCATGAGCATTCCCTGAAAGAAGTCCGTCCAGCAGACGGCGGAAAAGCCGCCGAGGAAGGTATAGCTGATGATGATGATCGCGGCGAGGTACATGGCGGCGGTCGCGTCCATGCCGATGACGGTGTTAAACAGGGTACCGCAGGCCTTCATGGACGAGGCGGCGTACACAGTGTAGGCCACCAGGAAGATCACCGCGCAGAGAATCTGCAGCGCGCGGGACTTCGCGAGGAATCGGTTCGTCAGATACTGGGGGATGGTGATCGCGTCGCCTGCAACGATGGAGAAGCGGCGCAGGCGCGGCGCCTCCACGAGCCAGCTGATCGTATAGCCGATGGCAAGGCCCACGCTGATCCAGACCTGTCCCACGCCGAGGGCATAGATCGAGGTCGGCAGACCCATGAGCACCCACGCGCTCATATCGGACGCGCCGGCGGAGAGCGCCGTGACCCACGGGCCCATCTGGCGGCCGCCGAGGAAGTAGGTCTTCTCGCCGCCGGACTTATTCTTGACAAAGAAGTATACGCCGATCGACAGCATGAAGATCAGGTACAAAACAAATACGACAATTTCAGATGCTTTCATACGGAATCTCCTAACCAAATTTTTAACATCCCGTGCAGTATAACACACTTTTCGACAGACGTAAATACAGAACAACGTATAGAATGAATTCTGTACGTTGTTCTGTATGGATTCAATGAATCAATTGTGCCACAACTATTTTCTGTTAGACGATCTGCGATGATGATTCAGGACAAATCCGCGTTCTTCGTGTGGAAGCCCTCGAGGAACACCGGCATCATGCGCGCGGCGTAGCCGCTGAGGGCGTACTCCCCCTCGCACAGGCACCAGTCGTACATGAGCGCGCGCTCGAACATGGCGTAGGCCTTGACGATCCCGTACACGGGTGCGGGCTACTTATCGAGCGCCATTGCGATGGATAAGGACCTGACGAAGCGTCTTGTGTCGGAATATGTCATCACGCCGCAGTGGCGCACCGTGCGCTACACGGAAGGCGACATCGCGCGCCTTGTGTCGGAAACGAAGCTCCCTTGCGTCGTCAAGCCGGTCGCCAACGGCTCGTCTGTCGGCGTCTCCATCGCGCATACGGGCGCGGAGCTCAAAAAAGCGCTTGAAGAGTGCTTACAGTTCGGCGCGCAGGTCGTGCTCGAACAGTACATCTCCGGCCGCGAGATCCAGGTTGGTATCATTGCGGGCAAGGCACTGCCCTCCATCGAAATTATCCCGAAGACGGGCTTTTATGACTACGCGAACAAGTATCAGGCCGGCGCGGCGGAGGAGATCTGCCCCTCTCCCATCCCCGAGGACTGGGAGATGCGCGTGCGCACCGCGACCGAGACGGTCTACCGCCTGATCGGCCTGAGCGTCTACTCCCGCGCGGACTTCATCGTCACGCCGGACGGTACGCCGTACTTCCTTGAGATCAACACGCTGCCCGGCATGACGAAGACGAGCCTTCTTCCGCAGGAGGCGGCGGCGGTCGGCATCGGCTACGAGGAACTGTGTGAAAAGATCGTCGAAGAGTCGCTGAAGCAGAAAAGAGGGCTGTAAATGGAGGCCATCACGGTAAAGGAGCTGCTCGCGGCGGTGCACGGTGAGCTCTTGCAGGGCGAGGAGACGACGAAGATCCTCGGCGTGAACACCGACAGCCGCACGGTCAAAGCGGGTGAAGTTTTCGTGCCGCTCGTCGGCGAGCGCTTCGACGGGCATGACTATATCGAAAAGGCGCTTTCCGCGGGCGCGGAGGGCTGTCTGTGCGCCCGCGTGCCGGAAACGCTGATGCCCGGAAAGTTTTACATCAAGGTGCCTGACACGCTGCTTGCGCTCAAGGACTTGGCCGCGTGGTACCGTGCGCAGTTTTCTATTCCCTTTGTGCAGGTGACGGGCAGCGTCGGCAAGACGACAACAAAGGAAATGATCGCCTCGGTACTGGGCGTGAAGTTCCATACGCTCAAGACCGCGGCCAACTATAATAATGAGATCGGCACGCCGCAGACGTTGCTGGGCCTCTCCCGCGCGCATCAGGCGGCGGTGATCGAGACGGGCATGGACCGCGCGGGGCAGATCCGGTATCTTGGCGAGATGGTGAAGCCCGATATCGCCGTCATCACGAACGTCGGCGACATGCACATTGAATACCTCGGATCGCGCGAGAACATTCTGAAGGCCAAGTGCGAGATCTTTGAAAACCTCAAAAAAAGACGGCCTCGCCGTCTTAAACGGCGACGACGAGCTTTTGAACACCGTCTCTCTGCCGCAGAAAACGTTGCGCTGCGGCCTGTCCGAGCACTGCGATGTCCGCGTCAGCGAGGTCGAAGACCTTGGCATCGACGGCATTCGCTGCGTCGTGACGACGGCAAAGGAGCGTTACGCGCTCTCCATCCCCGTGCCGGGAAAGCACATGGTCTACTCCGCGGCGATGGCCGCGGCCATCGGCGAGTACCTTGGCGAGACCAAAGAGGAGATCGAGCGCGGCGCTGCGGCCTACGAGCCCGCGGGCTCACGCATGCACGTCATCACGTTCTCTGAAAACCGCCGCCTGCTCGACGACTGCTACAACGCGGGTCCGCAGTCGATGGCGGCGTCGCTGCGCGTATTGGGCGCGAGCGGCGGCAAAAAGACCGCCGTCATCGGCGATATGGCGGAGCTCGGAGAGCTCACCGAGCGTGCGCATAAGGAAATCGGAGAACTCACCAAAGAGCTCGGCATCGACACTGTCATCGCAATCGGCGCACGGGCAAAATACTTTACAGAAGGGAACCCCTCTGCGCAGTGGTTCGGGAGCGTGGACGAGGCGATGGGCGCCGTCAAGGCGGCGTTCACGGCGGAGACGGCGATGCTCGTTAAGGCCTCGCACTCCATGCACTTTGAGAAGATCGTAGAGGAACTGACCAAAGCATGATCGACATCAGTGTTACGGGACTCATCAAGTCCTTTGACCTCGAAAAGAAAATACTGGACGGTATCACCTTTCAGATCGACACGGGCGAGCGCGTGGGTCTTCTCGGCAAAAACGGCGCGGGCAAGACGACGCTCTTCCGCATCCTGACGGGCGAGCTCGACTACGACGCGGGCGAGGTGAGCATCGCCTCGGGCCGCAGGCTCGGTCTCATCTCACAGATCCCCGTGTATCCCGAGGGCTACACGGTCGAAGACGTGCTCAAGAGTGCGTTTTCGCGCATGCAGAGGATGGAGGACGAGATGAACGCCCTCTCCCTGCAGATGGCAAGCGGCGACGAGAGCGAAGAGACGCTGCGCCGCTACGGCGAGCTTTCGGCCAAGTTCGAGGGACTCGGCGGCTACGACACCGAGACGCCCATCAACAAGGTTGCCAACGGCCTTTCCATCCCGCCGGAGATGCGCGAGCGCCTGTTCGACACGCTCTCCGGCGGCGAAAAGACGCGCGTGAACCTCGGCCGCCTCATTTTGGAGGATACGGACATTCTGCTGCTCGACGAGCCGACGAACCATTTGGACCTGCACGCCATCGAATGGCTGGAGCAGTATTTGTCAACGTTCAAGGGCACGGTCGTCGCCATCTCGCATGACCGCTACTTTTTGGACCGTACCATCACGCGCGTCATTGAGGTGCTCGACGGCAAGGCGGAGTTTTACAGCGGCAACTACAGCTTCTACGCGGTGGAAAAAGAGCGCCGCTACCTGGAAAAAATGCGCCAATACGAAAAGGAACAGGCCAAAATCGCTCAGCTCGAAAAGAGCGCCGAGCAGCTGCGCATGTTCGCCTTCAAGGGCATGGACAAGACGTACCGCCGCGCGCTGTCGATGGAAAAGCGCATCGAGCGTATGCGCACGACGGACAAGCCGACGAAGGAACGGGCACTGAGCGCGCAGTTCAAGTCGCAGGAGTTCTACGGCGACGAGGTGTTCGCGCTCAAAAAGCTCAAAAAGAGCTTCGGCGACCGTGTGCTGTTCCACGACGTGGACTTGCAGGTGCGCGGCGGCGAGCGCATCGCGCTCATCGGCGACAACGGCACGGGCAAGTCGACGCTCATCAAGATGCTGATGGAAGAGGAATATCCCGACGAGGGCAAGATCAAGTTCGGCCCGTCGGTGCGCATCGCGTACCTGCCGCAGATCGTCGAATTCGACGTGCCGGAACGAAACTTGGTCGACACGATGCTCTACTCCAAGCGCAACATCACGCCGCAGAGCGCGCGCAACCGCCTGGCCGCGTTCCACTTCACGGGCGAGGACGTTTTTAAGAGCGTCAGCGTGCTCTCGGGCGGCGAGCTGAGCCTGAAGCTCTGCATCCTCATGGATGAGGAAGTGAATCTCCTGATCCTCGACGAGCCGACGAACCACCTCGATATCGCGTCGCGCGAGTGGATCGAAGAGGCGGTGGAGAGCTACGACGGGACGCTCCTGTTCGTGAGCCACGACCGCTATTTCATCAACCGCTTTGCAACGCGTGTGTGGGAGCTTGAAAACGGCGTCATCACAGACTATCCGATGGGCTTTGCGCGCTACCGGCAGGTCAAGGCACTGGAGGCGCAGAACAAGATCGACCACACGCCAAAGGCTGTAAAGGAAAAGACGGTTACAGAAAAACCGAAGCCGAACCGCTCTGCCCAGCAGGCGCGGCGGCAGCTCACCATCTGTGAAAAGGAAATTTCCGCGCAGGAGACCGCCATCGCCGAGATCGAGCAGCGCCTCGAAGAGGCGGGCGGCGACTACGAGCGCTACAGCGAAGTTTATAAGGAGAAGGAAGCCGCCGAGCAGAAGCTCAGCGAGCTGATGGAAAAGTGGGAAACGCTCGCCGAGCAGGCGGGCGAATGAGGAACATACCATGAAGAGACAGAAAAGACTGTGGACGGCGGCAGCAGTCTGTGCCGTGCTCGGCGCGACGTGCCGGGCCGTCCCCGGGCGTGCGCTTTGCAGGACTGCTGTTCTGGTGCCTGACGGCGCTTTTGATCGTCTTTGCGATGCTCGAGCAGTACAAAGAGCATGCGTGGGCAAAGTGGGGAAAACGCGTTCTGCTCGCGCTCGTGTGCCTAGGCCTTGTCGCATTCGGGTATCTTGAATCGCTCGTTATTCGCGGCGCGCACACGGACGGGCGCGCAGAAGACGCGCAGTGCGTGGTTATTTTGGGCGCGGGCGTGAACGGCACGACGCCGTCGCTGATGCTCTCGTCGCGGCTGCAGGCGGCGTTTGACTTCATCGCGGACAAGCCGGACATCCCTATCATCTGCTCAGGCGGTCAGGGGCCGGGGGAGGATATCTCCGAGGCCGACTGCATGGCCGACTGGCTCATCGCCCACGGCGTGGACGAGAGCCGCATCTACCGCGAGGACCGATCGACCAGTACGCAGGAGAACTTTGCTTACAGCGAAGAGATCATGGCGGAGCTGGGGCTTGATGCGGGCGACATGTTCGCCTTTGTCACGAACGACTACCATATTTTTAGGGCGGGGCGCATCGCCGGAACAGATGCGGCCTGCGGCGTGGCGGCGACGCTGCCGCGCAGCGCCTATTACGATGCCTTACAGCTCAACTACTATGTGCGGGAGGCCTTTGCCACCGGTTGGCTCCTGCTGAGAGGAAACTGAGTATGAACGATAACATTTTATGCCTTTACTATTCCCGCACGGGAAACACGAAAAAAGCCATGGAGGAGGTCGCCGAGGCGCTGGACTGCGAATGTCTCGAAATTCGCGACAAGGTCGACCGCAGCGGCACGATGGGCTACCTTCGCTGCTGCTTTGACGCGATGCACAAGCGCACGAGTGCGGTTTCGCGCCCGAAATGCCAGAAGCCGCTGTCGGACTACAAGCTCGTCATCCTCGGCACGCCCGTGTGGGCGGGCCGCTGTTCGAGCGTGATTCGCGGCTTTTTGAAGCGCCGCGGCTATGAGATCCAGAACGCGGCGTATCTCATCACGCACAAGAGCGAGCAGGACTATAAGGACGTCTTCCGCCAGATGGACCTCTATTTGCAGACGCCGCACGTGGCGGAGGTCTCGCTCTGCCCCGATTCCGCGGGCTACCACTTCTGGCGAGACCAGTTCGTCAAGGCCTGCTCTGACTTCATTGCGGAGGACAAGGCCTGATGTGGGAAAAGCTCAAACAGCTCGCGCGCCGCTATGACGAGATCGGCGAGCTGCTCGAAGTGCCGGAAATTTACGCTGACCCAAAGAAGCTGCGCGCGCTCACGCGCGAGCAGAAGGAGCTTTCCGCCGTGGTGGAGACCTACCGCGCGTACCAGAAGTGCGAGGACGACATCGTGCAGGCGCTGGAGCTTGTATCCGATCCCGAGCTCAAGGACATGGCGCAGGAGGAATTGAACACTGCCAAGGCGGAAAAAGAGCGCCTTTTTGACGAGCTGCGCGTGCTGCTCCTGCCGCGCGACCCGAACGACGACAAAAACGTCATCGTCGAGATCCGCGGCGGCGTGGGCGGGGAGGAGAGCGCGCTTTTTGCCGCCGACCTCTACCGCATGTATGCGATGTACGCGGAAAAGCGGGGGTACCGCGTGGAGCTGCTCAACTACAACGATACGGAGTTGGGCGGTGTTAAGGAAGCTGACTTTATCGTCAGCGGCGATGGGGCGTATTCGAGATTCAAGTTTGAATCCGGCGTCCACCGCGTCCAGCGCGTGCCGGAGACGGAGTCCGGCGGGCGTGTGCACACCTCGACCGCCACGGTCGCGGTGCTGCCGGAGATGGAGGAGGTCGACGTCGACCTCCGGCCGGAGGACATCGAGATGCAGGTCTACCGCGCCTCCGGCGCGGGCGGCCAGCACGTCAACAAGACGAGCTCCGCCGTGCGGCTGATCCACAAGCCGACGGGCATCGTCGTTTCGTGTCAGGAGGAGCGCTCCCAGCTCCAGAACCGCGCCAAGTGTATGCAGATGCTCGCGAGCAAGCTCTACGAGGCTGAGCGCGAGCGCGTGGAGAGCGCCGTGACGAACGAGCGCCGCGCGCAGGTCGGCACCGGGATGCGCAACGAGCGTATCCGCACCTACAACTTCCCGCAGAACCGCGTCACCGACCACCGCTTGACGGGGGACAGCAAGAATTTCAACATCGACGCCGTCATCAACGGCGACCTTGACCCGATCATTGACGCGCTGACCATGCAGGCGCAGGCGGAAAAGCTGCGCGAGAGCACCGAGGGCTAAGAAAGAAGAGAGAACATTGGAGACAAAATGGTTTACCCTCCGCACGGTGGAGGATAAAGAGAGCATCGCGCAGGCCGCGGACATCCTGCGCCGCGGCGGGCTGCTCGCCATCCCGACCGAGACGGTCTACGGCCTCGGCGCGGACGGACTGAACGCGGACGCCGTGCGGCACATTTTTGAGGCCAAGGGCCGCCCGCAGGATAACCCGCTCATCCTGCACATTCCGGACGCAAGCTGGCTTACGCGCTACTGCGAGGACGTGCCGGACGCGGCCTACAAGCTGGCCGAGCGCTTCTGGCCCGGCCCACTGACGATGATCTTAAAGAAAAAGCCCTGCGTGCCGCTGCGCACGACCGGCGGGCTGGACACCGTCGGGATGCGCTGTCCCGACCACGCGGTGACGCGCGCGATCATCGCGGCCTCCGGCGTTCCGGTCGCCGCGCCGAGCGCCAACACCTCGGGCCGTCCGAGCTGCACGACGGCAGAGCACGTGCGCGAGGACATGTGGGGCAAGATCGACGGTATCGTCGACGGCGGCCCCTGTCAGGTGGGCGTGGAGTCGACGATCATCGACCTGACGGTCACGCCGCCGCAGCTGTTGCGCCCGGGCGGACTGCCGCTCGAGAGCCTGCGCGATGCGCTGGGCGAGGTGACGGTCGACAAGGCCGTGACGCAGAAGATGAATGACGGCGAAAAGCCGCGCGCCCCGGGCATGAAGTACCGCCACTATGCGCCTAAGGCCCCCGTCACGGTCGTGACCGGCGGAGCGAAGGCAAGCGCGCGCTATCTGCTCACACACACGGGCGAGAAGTCCGGCATCATCTGCTTTGACGAGTTCACGCGGCTCTTCGACGGGCACATCGTCCACCCCCTCGGTGCGAGCGGCGATAAGAGCGCGCAGGCGCAGCACGTCTTCGACGCGCTGCGGACGTTCGACGAGACGAATGTGGGCGAGATCTGGGCACAGTGTCCGGACAGTAAAGGCCTTGGCCTAGCCATCGGCAACCGCCTCAAAAAGGCCGCGGGCTTCCATGTGGAGGACGCGGACGACGGCAAGATCGTCATCGGCATCACCGGCGGCACGGGCGCGGGGAAGACGAGCCTTCTGCGCGCGCTTGAAAGAAAGGGCGCATGCGTGCTCGACTGCGACGCGGTCTATCACGAGATGTTAAAAGATGACGAGCCGCTGCTGCGCGCGCTGCGCGAGGCGTTCGGCGATGTCATTTTTCGGCAGGACGGCAGCGTGGACGTCCACGCCATCGGCCTGATCGTCTTCAAGGACAGAAAAAAACTCGCCGAGCTCGACGCCATCGTGCACGAGTGCATCCCGCGCGCGCTGGCGCAGAAAATGGCGGCGACGAACGCGGAGATCATCGGCCTCGATGCTATCAAGCTCATCGAGAGCGGCCTTGGCGCGATCTGCGACGCGACCGTCGCCGTAACGGCGCCTGAAGAGGTGCGGGTCAAGCGCATCATGGCGCGCGACAGCATCACCGAGGAGTATGCAAGGTCGCGCATCGCGGCACAGAAGGACGCGGACTATTTCCGCGCGCAGTGCAATTATGAATTTGTGAACGATCTGCCGACCGCTGAAAAGGCGGAACACGCGGCAGAGGTCTATATCAACACGATCATCAACAATTTGAAGGAGGAAACTGAGAGATGAGTGAAAAGAACAAGCTCGCTGAAAAACTGCTCTACGCCCCCAAGAATGGCTATGACCGCCTGAGCGCAGAGGATGAAAAAGCGATGGAGGCCTATTGCGAGGACTACAAGAAGTTCCTCAACAACGGCAAGACCGAGCGCCTTTGCGTGGAGTACTGCATCGAGCTGGCGGAAAAGAAGGGCTTCAAGGCCTACGAAGCGGGTATGAAGCTGAGCGCCGGCGACAAGGTCTACTTCAACAACCGCGGCAAGGGCATCATGCTCGCTGTCATCGGCAGCGAGGACTTGAGCCACGGCGCGAACATCGGCGCGGCGCACACCGACTCCCCGCGCCTCGACTTAAAGCCCCGCCCGCTCTACGAGGAGGCCGAGATGGCCTACTTCAAGACCCACCACTACGGCGGCATCCGCAAGTACCAGTGGGTGACGATCCCCCTCGAGCTGCACGGCGTCGTCGTGCTGCGCGACGGCTCGAAGGTCGACGTTCACATCGGCGGCAAGGAGGACGATCCCCAGTTCATCATCAACGACCTTTTACCGCACCTTGGCCGCGAGCAGGGCAAAAAGCCGCTCAACGAGGCCATCCCGAGCGAGAGCTTGAACGTACTGCTCGGCGGAAAGCCGTTTGAAGATAAGGACTGCTCCGACCGTTTCAAGCTCGGCGTTCTCCAGTATTTGAACGCGCAGTACGGCATTACGGAGGAGGACTTCATCTCCGCCGAGCTCGAGGTCGTGCCCGCCGGCAAGGCGCGCGACATCGGCTTCGACCGCAGCTTCATCGCTTCCTACGGTCACGACGACCGCGTCTGCGCGTATGCAGAGCTTGCAGGTATTTTTGACGCCGTGTCCCCGAAGAAGACCGCGGTCTGCATCTTCGCGGACAAGGAGGAGATCGGCTCCGAGGGCGTGTCCGGTATGCTGTCTCAGGCGTTTGAGTGGTTCATGGGCGACATGTGCCGCACGCAGGGCGTCGCGTGCCAATCATGCCACGACGGCTGCCGCTGCAGACGCCGCTTGCTGCGCTGCGCGCACTTTCTCTCACAATATCGCTCTGATTCTGGACGCCGCTCTGCTGGCGTCCATTTTTGTTGCGGCTGCGATCGTGTCCCTGCTGGGGAGTAGCGCTCTGTTCATTATCGTAATTTCCATTATTCTGGTAACGATTATTGCGCTGCTGGTAACTGCGTCCGGCCGATACGGCGAGCCAACTTGACATCTGCGTAACCTACAGATAGAGAGCGGGGCCTCACCGGTATCGGCGAGGCCTCGCTTTTATCATATTTTTGATCTTACCATTCCAAACCCCGATCATCACAACCACAGCAGGAGGACAGAAAGATATGAAAATGACCGGCGCACAAATCCTGCTCGAGTGTCTGCTCGAGCAGGGCGTGGATACCGTGTTCGGCTATCCCGGCGGAACGATCCTGAACGTGTACGACGCGCTCTACGATTACCACGACAAAATCACCCACATCCTCACAGCCCACGAGCAGGGCGCGGCCCACGCGGCCGACGGCTATGCCCGCAGCACCGGAAAGGTCGGCGTGTGCTTCGCCACGTCCGGCCCCGGCGCAACAAACCTCACCACCGGCATCGCGACGGCGTATATGGACTCCTCGCCCGTGGTGTTCATCTCCTGCAACGTCGCCCAGAGCCTCATCGGCAAGGACGCCTTTCAGGAGGTCGACATCACCGGCATCACGATGCCCATCACGAAGTTCACCTACATGGTGCGCGACGTGGAGAAGCTCGCCGACGTCGTGCGAGACTCCTTCGCCTCGCCCGCAGCGGCCGCCCCGGCCCCGTCTTCATCGACATCACCCGCGACGTGACGGCCGCCGAGTGCGACTATGAGCCCCCTGCCGCTCGAGCAGCACGCCACCACCGGCCACCTTGCCTCGCTCTATCGCCGCGCCTACACCAGCAGCCTGAAGATGCCCGAGGCGGATCTCGACGACGTGAACACCCTCGTCGAGATGATCGCCCAGTCCGAAAAGCCGATGCTCATCTGCGGCGGCGGCGTGGTGCGCAGCCGCGCGCACGAGGAGTTCCGCGCCTTTGCCCGCCGGATCGACCCCCCTGCGCCATCACGGTCATGGGCGGCGGCGGCGTTGCCGGGCGCGACCCGCTCGCAACCGGCATGATCGGCATGCACGGCTCCGTCGCCTCGAACATGGCCGTTGACAACTGCGACCTGCTGATCGCGGTGGGCTGCCGCTTCTCCGACCGCGTGGCCCTCAAGCCCGACACGTTCGCGCGGCAGGCCAGGATCGTCCACATCGACATCGACCGGGCGGAGATCAACAAAAACGTGGAGACCGACCACCACATCATCGGCAACGCCAAGCAGGTGCTGCGCCTGCTGCTCGAGCGCGTGCCGCAGTATGAGCACAAGGCGTGGAAGGACTATGGTTCTCCTTCCCCACCGAGACGGGGTACACCGAGACGCCCAGCTCCCTCACGCCGAAGCAGGTGCTCTCCACCATCGTGCGCCGCTTCCCGCAGGATTCCATCGTCGCAACCGACGTCGGCCAGCACCAGATGTGGTCGATCCAGCACCTCCACTTCGACTATCCCGGTCAGCTTCTGACCTCCGGCGGCTTCGGCGCGATGGGCTTCGGCCTCGGCGCCGCCATCGGCGCCAAACGCGGCAACCCCGACAAGACCGTCATCCACATCACCGGCGACGGCTGCTTCCGCATGAACGGCAACGAGCTGGCGACAGAGGAATTCTATAAGCTCCCCGTCATCACCTTCATCTTCAACAACGGCAACCTCGGCATGGTGCGCCAGTGGCAGAACCTGACCTGCGACAAGCGCTTCTCCGAGACGGCCCTCAACCGCGGGCCGGACTTCGTGAAGTACACACAGTCCTTTGGTCTCGGCGCACGCCGCGCCAGCAACCCGCAGGAGCTCGAGGACGCCATCACCGAGGCGCTGCGCGAGAACGAACAGGGCCGCGGCTTTGTGATCGAGTGCTCGATCGACGCCGACGAGATGGTTCACCCCATGGTCAACGGCGGCCACCACATCACCGAATTCCTCTTGAACTGACAGAAAGGAGCTACCATCATGACGGATACCCCCAGCCTGCACACCCTCTCCGTCCTTGTGGACAATGAGGCCGGCGTCCTCTCTCAGGTCTCCCGCCTGTTCTCCCGCAAGGGCTTCAACATCGAGTCCCTCGCCGTCGGCCCGACGGACGATCCCGCCCTCTCCCGCATCACCATCGAGGTGCTCACCAACGAAAACCAGACCCAGCTGATCACGAGCCAGCTGTCCAAGCTCGTCCCCGTCCACCCGTGCGCCTTCTCTCCGCCGAGCATTCCATCCGGCGCGAGCTGGTGCTGTGCAAAGGTGCGGGCCGACAGCCGCAGCGTGCGCAACGAGGTCATCCAGCTGGCAAACATCTTCCGCGCGTCCATCCTCGATGTGTCGACAGCGTCCTTGACGCTCGCAGTCATCGGTGACGAGACAAAGAGCGAAGCGCTCATGACGCTGCTGCGTGAGTTCGGCATTCTTGAGCTTGTCCGCACCGGCATCGTCGCCCTCGAGCGCGGCCAGCACACCATCCGCGACGAGCGGAAGGAAACCACGGAATTCAATCTCGGCAAGAGCTTGCTGTGAGTGAATAATAGATATTTATTTGTAAAGGAGTAAATATACCATGGCTAAAATGTACTATGAGAAGGACTGCGACATCAATTACCTCAACGGCAAGAAGATCGCCATCATCGGCTACGGCTCTCAGGGCCACGCCCACGCCCTGAACTTGAAGGACTCCGGCTGCGACGTGTGCGTCGGCCTGCGGGAGGGCTCCAAGAACTGGGCCAACGCCGAGAAGGCCGGTCTCACCGTCAAGACCGTGCCCGAGGCCGCCAAGTGGGCCGACATCGTCATGATGCTCATCAACGACGAGGTGCAGGCCGATGTCTACAAGCAGGATATCGCCCCCAACCTCGAGGAGGGCAACGCGCTGGCCTTTGCCCACGGCTTCAACATCCGCTATAAGCAGATCGTCCCCCGCGGGCGTCGACGTGTTCATGGCGGCCCCCAAGGGCCCCGGCCATACCGTCCGGTCCACCTATGTCAACGGCAAGGGCGTGCCCTGCCTTGTCGCCGTCGAGCAGAACGCCACCGGCCGCGCCTATGAGATCGCTCTGGCCTACATCGCCGGGATCGGCGGCGCGCGTGCCGGCGTGATGGAGACGACCTTCCACGACGAGACCGAGACCGACCTCTTCGGTGAGCAGACCGTCCTCTGCGGCGGCGTCGTCGACCTGATGCGCTGCGGCTTTGAGGTGCTGGTGGAAGCAGGCTATGAGCCGGAAAACGCCTATTTTGAGTGCATCCACGAGATGAAGCTCATCATCGACCTGATCAACAAGGGCGGCGTGGCCATGATGAACTACTCCATCTCCGACACCGCCGAGTTCGGCGAGTATGTCTCCGGCCCGCGTGTCATCCCCCACGAGGAGACGAAGGCCCGCATGCGCGCGGTTCTGTCCGACATCCAGGACGGCACCTTCGCCGGCCGCTGGATCGCCGAGAACAAGAGCTGCGGCCGCACGTTCTTCAACTCCAAGCGCGACCAGCTGGCCAAGCATCAGATGGAGATCGTCGGCGAGGAGCTGCGCCGCAACATGATCTGGGGCGGCGACAAAGGACCTCGACACTGCCTCCAACTGAGGATACACCGCCCCACGGGCCGCAGGAAAGGAGAAAGCCATGCGTTCTGAGCAAATCAAATCCGGCGTGGAGCGCGCGCCGAACCGCAGCCTTCTGTATGCCCTGGGCTATACGGACGAGGAGCTGTCGCGCCCGCTGATCGGCGTGGTCAGCTCGTATAACGAGATCGTCCCCGGCCACATGAACCTGGACAAGATTGCCGAGGCCGTCAAGGCCGGTATCCGCGCCGCGGGCGGCACGCCTGTCATGTTCCCGGCCATTGCCGTGTGCGACGGCATCGCCATGGGCCACGTGGGTATGAAGTACAGTCTGGTCACCCGGGACCTGATCGCCGACTCCACCGAGAGCCATGGCCATGGCCCACCAGTTCGACGGTCTGGTCATGATCCCCAACTGCGACAAAACGTCCCCGGCCTGCTGATGGCCGCCGGGGCGCGGCTCAACATCCCGACGATCTTTGTCTCGGGCGGACCGATGCTCGCGGGCCGTCTTGCGGACGGCCGCCGCACCTGCCTGAGCCACATGTTCGAGGCCGTCGGCGCCTATCACGCCGGGAAGCTCGATGAGACAGGTGTCTCCGACTATACGGAAAACGCCTGCCCCACCTGCGGCAGCTGCTCGGGCATGTACACCGCCAACTCCATGAACTGCCTGACCGAGGCCATTGGCATGGCGCTGCGCGGCAACGGCACCATCCCCGCCGTCTACTCCGCGCGCCTGCGCCTTGCCAAGCACACGGGCATGCAGATCATGAAGCTGCCGTCGAGCAGAATATCCGTCCGCGCGATATCATGACGCCCGCCGCCTTCCACAACGCCGAGATCATCGATATGGCGCTCGGTTGCAGCACCAACACCATGCTCCACCTGCCCGCCATCGCCCACGAAGCGGCATCGACATCGACCTGAACATGGTCAATGAGCCAACGAGAAAAACGCCCAACCTCTGCCACCTGGCCCGCGGGCGACACCTTCATGGAGGATCTGGACCAGGCGGGCGGCGTCTGGGCGCCGTCATGAAGGAGCTGGCGGATGCGAACCTCATCCGCACCGACCTCATGACCTGCACCGGCAAAACCGTAGGCGAAAACATCGCGGACGTTGAAAACCGATGAGGAAACCATCCGCCCCATCGACAACCCCTATATGGCCACCGGCGGCATCGCCGTGCTCTACGGCAACCTCGCTCCCCGACGGCTGTGCGTCGTCAAGCAGAGCGCCGTCGCGCCTGAGATGATGCGCCACGGGCCCCGCGCGGGTCTTCAACTCCGAGGATGAGGCCATCGCCGTCATCTATGCCGGCGGCATCCAGCCCCGGCGACGTGGTGGTGATCCGTTACGAGGGTCCCAAGGGCGGCCCCGGTCCCGGCCGGTCCATCCACCGCAATGCGTGGAGGACGCCCAGGTGGCGAGCCGGAAAACCTGGGTCTGCCAGGCCGAAGATCAAGAGCGGCTATCTGACCCGCTACGCCAGCTGGTGTCCTCTGCCGACAAAGGGGCGCTATTCTGCAATGAGGCGGAACTTATGCACACAGTTGAGGCATTGGAACCGTCTGATTTTGTTCCGGCAGAAGCCGGACAGCCTTCTCCGGCGGCTCTTGGCGACGGAGGAAGCCGTCCGCGTGGCCGCTCAGGGAGCTGGTGGCGCTGGCCGTGGAAAACGGCTGGCAGGGCGACCTGTGGCGCTGCTGCATCGCCCGGGAATTGGTGTCAAGTGAAAACCCTTTCTCCCTCGCATGGGAGCGGTATTGCGGCGGACAGGACACGCTGAAAGCGCTGGCGCTGGCAGATATGAAGCTCTTTGAGCTGTTGAACGCGCCGCCGGAGGGCGGGGCGTGGCCCGCTGCTGCAGGACTTCCGCCACGAGAGCCGCCGTACCGCAGGTTGCGCCTCGTTTCTGGCGTTCAGCGGGAACTGGCCGCCGCCGGTTCCCGGAGGGGCTGCTGGAACGCCTGACGGCGTTCTACCAGACTGGGGCGTCGGTCTGCTGGGCATGGGGCAGGTGTTCAGGCCAGAAGGACAGGGGAACGGCGCGGAGCTGGTCCCCGTGGAGGACCGTCCTCCTGTGCGTCTGGCGGATCTGGTGGGCTACCGGCAGCAAAGGATCTGCTGATCCGCAATACGGAAGCTTTCTGCGGGGGAAGGGCAGCAGGCCGCAACTACCGCTTCCTCCTGTTTCTGGATGATCTTTCCTTTGAGGAAACGAGACCTCCTATAAATATCTCCGAAGGGCCGTCATGGGAGTGGCAGGGGAGGCGCCGCCGGAAAACGTCTGGATCTGCGCCACCTCCAACCGCCGCCATCTGGTGCAGGAGGTGTGGAGCGACCGCGGCGATATGAGCACAACGGCGACATTCACCGCTCCGACACCGTGAGGAAAAACTGTCCCTGGCCAGCCGCTTCGGCCTGCAGATCTTCTGGGCCCGGCTCCCCACCTTCTCGAGGAATACTAGCAGATCGTCTCCGCACTTTCGGAAAAGGCGGGGATGGACCTTCCGCCGGAACAGCTCCGGGCCACCAGCCGCCACCTGGCAGGTCCGCAGCGGCAGCCGTTCGGACGGACGGCCCGGCAGTTCGTGGACCAGTGGAGCATTGAATGGATTAGATGTATTGCAAAAGCTCCCGGTCCTTATTTCAGTGTATCTGCACGTTTTTTGGAATGAAAACGGTATAAGCATAGAGGGCATAAAGAAAAACACGGCATGCTTGCCGTGTTTTTTTTTGCGCTTTTTTCACTCTAAGCCGCGCCATTATCAGAGAAATTCCGAATTTGCGGTAAAATGTGCGTCCATTTTCCGCTTGCGCCTGCGCAAAGGGGCCTCCTCCGGCGTACAGACGCCGAGGACTGCCCGCTGCACACCAGGCTGCCAGGATATTCCATTTGCAGCTCGCTGAAGTTGCTGTAATAGGCACTTCCACTCCGGCGCTGGGCGTGGGAAAGCTGCGGCGGCCGCAGACAGCCAGGATACCGCCCTTGATGTCCCGGCTGTATGCCGAACGGCAGGGTGACAACCTGCCCGGTAAGGGAACGCCGGTGCGGTCTGGTTGAATACAGCCAGGACAAAACGCAAACCGTTTCCGGGTGCGCGCAGCTTCCGGTGATTCCACCACGCCGCCGCCTCGACGGGGAGGGCTTTGCCGCCTGGTACCGGCGCAAAGCCAACGCAGCGATGCTGGACATCTTGGAGTTTAAAATGTGGGAGGCATAGTTGATAAACACCACTGTCATGGCGGCGGAGCCATCCGCAAAGCCTTCCAGCACGTTTCTTCCTCCAGATAGCAATAATAACTGAACGAAGCAATACTG
>VOFG01004087.1_pt1 | contig 34917 bp, 43 predicted proteins | sample 5384171 | NCBI WGS metagenome assembly VOFG01 (sample SAMN12384726, study PRJNA508395) | human gut metagenome | isolation source: healthy gut F | host: Homo sapiens
TGTTGCTGATTACATGTGCTTGATTTCTATGGCATGGCAACTACAGCATCTGTTTCCTTATCCTTAAGATGACAAGGTGGAGCACTCGCTGAGTGAGGAAATTGTTCAACAGACAATGCAAGTTGTGTTGTGACTATTTCCGATTGATGAATTAAAAACATAGAGACTCCAGTTCTATTACTATGACAGCTGGAGCTGCTCCGGCTGACTCCCGACAGGTGAAGAAACAAACCGGCCGGAAGTAAGGATCACTTCTGCTGTCAAGGCTAATGCCAATCCTCATCCTCTGCTGGCGGTGCTGAGGCTGGATGGTGTGGTTTGGCGGGAATGGTGGCTCAGTTGCACCGGATTCTCCGGCGGCGACATAATGTTTGCCAGGGGTGGGCAAGATAATGCGGTGCGCTGGCGCATGACGCCAACATTCATTGTTTCAACGTTGGTCGTTGCCCTGAACTGCTCAACATCAACGGTTTGCCGACAAGCACATGATGGCCGTGCAGTACGCATCAATCTAACGTGGACGCCCATACCCAGTATATCCTGTGGGGTTGAGCAGAAATAAATTCAGCATCAATCTTGAAATCTTGACTTGAGTTGTGAAACAGCGTTGTCATAGGCAAATATTATTTGACCTTTTGTGGTGTTCCATATGGAAATCTGGAGACTGGGACCGTTCGTGCTGCTGTTGCAGGAGGTGGGTGGATTCTGGAAGGCCGTATGAAGGCTCTTGGGGCTGAAATCACAATGAGTGGATATGGGTGGCGGTTTCGGAATTGACTGACAATCCCGGCGGCAATCCGATTCCCCGACTTCAAACACTATTTTGCTGTGTTCGCGATAATCTGCAGCTTTCTCCCGACCAGAATTAAAGGCGGGACGGTGGTCGATTAATGAGGCAGGTGGCTCTCTTCTGGTGCTACGCGTGTGCTTTATGAAGGCACAGCCAAGAGGTGCCATTGTCGATGCCGGTATACAATGAATCTCGTCGGCGTTGTATCAGGCTCATCTTAAAGATTGAAAATCTCATGCATCAGCGGGTCGGCAGTGTCTGCGATCAATGGGGCCAATCTGCGGAATGCGTCTGACGGCTTCAGAAGCGCCGGTGAGCGGCTGCCGCTGGTGCAGCGCGATGATTTTCGGCCGGCACGGCGGATTGGCGGCATCTGCTGCGGGTAATGTTTCTTATGGGCAAATTACAATGAAATATTCGTATCGCACCGAGGCGCACTGTCAGGCTGGCTGACGATGAGACAGAAAGGGCGGCTTAAAATCAAAGACGACTGCGGTTCTACTGGCTGCAGCAGGAAATCTGCAGGAATATCGTGATAAAAGGAATGCCATTAGGCGACGTGATTGAAACTTTGCAGGGGCACGCGTTGGCGACAAACACTACATCGTCGGATCAATGATTGTGCTGGAGGAAGAGGAAAGGAAACGGGGAAAATAGCGGAAAAGAAACATGAAGCGATAAAAAAGCGATGAAAACCAACCTTGGTTGGTTTCTCCTTTTCTAGTCTAAGTTTATCGCTCCATCCGGGGTCAAAGACTCGCCGTCGAGGAAGAACGTGCAGGCATGTTGTCTTGGCGCGTGATTGGCAAACGGCTGCTGTAGAGGGCTGATGTGGCTGTTGGCTTAAAGGCAATCGGTGGTGTAGTTTCAGCCGTGGGGTGTGACTGTTCATCACAACTTTGCTACCGCTTTGTTTTGGCTGCGCCGAAACAGAATCTGCACGCTGGCGGCAGCTCAAAGAGTCTGACAGGACTCTGGTTGTACTCTGGCCTTAGTCTGTCCGGAAGAGTTCTGTGTTCCAACCTCGTTCAACAGAGTCCGAAGATCTTGGGCGGCAGATAATTTCACCATCAAAATTCCAGGATGGTTTCGAACAGTTGTCCCTGGACACGATAATGTTGGCTTGCCTCAGGTGAAGCAGCGGTTACAACCAAACACGCTTCTCCATGTCGAGCGGAGATCCGTCGGTAATGGTCTTTGTCGACGACATGAATGTTGTACGGGCGAGCGTCCCGAGGCTGAACTCGTCGACATAATCCTCCCAGTACAGTCCGGGTTTTCCGGTTGGCACAGGTCGAAATAAGAAATTGTACGTTGCAGAGCACTGCGGTTGTTATTTAACTTCAGCAGGTAAGGATATTGTCGCCGCTCAATTAGCCACGGTGTTCCAGCAGACCGGCGGCGAAGTGTGGGCGCAGCTGCTGTCGACGTTGTCGCGCGCTTCCTGCCATCACTCCGATTTTGCTGACGCTTCGCTGCAATCATATCGACTGCGGGTGATGAAGTATTCTTCAACGCTAGAGGTGGTTGTGAATCCTTTCTCGGTCATCCGTGCAGACGATTTCGCCCATAGGTTTTTAGGCACTTCGTCGCCGCCCGCGGAATCTGGCGGCGGTGCCTGCTTCACGATGCATCAGGATAATCTCGTCAACGCTTTTCCATCAGTCTGGGTGCCTTCCATCGCGGGTTGGAGCACGTTGTCGTTGTATCCTTGTGCCGACTTGTATTCAGACGTTGTCGTCGTCATCCACGCGAAATATCTGGCAGCCTCTGGATCAGTATTTTCGTGCGGCGGCATTTCATCATACGATTGCTGCGCGGGCGTGTCCGGAGATTCGATTTCTGGTATCACTTCCACTCGCGTGCATAGGCATAGCGCAGAATTTCGCGGCTTTAGGAATCTCCGTTTGATGTGGTCAGCAGTCGTCTGGGTTTCCGTTTCGCTGCACGACTGGAAAGGAAGCTGGCGACATCATTCGCTGGGGTATCTGCACGGGCTCCACGCAATGTTTTACACCGCCGCAATCAAAGTGTTTAACATTTCATCTGAAGTCTAACATTTCTTGTCGCGATAAACCGCGAATGCCGATATTAAAACCGGCGCGCGAAAGTGGTCGTAGCGGCGCTTTGTCGAAAATACCCCCAACTAAAGTCCAGCTCCCCTGCCTCGAGCTGCGCCAGCAGGTGCGCGGTGTTGTCCACGGTAAAATACAGCTCGTTATCCGGCATTTCAAATAAGCGCCGGATTTCCGGAATGAGAATGTAGTCGCCGATGGATTTTCGTTGCCCCGATGCGAAGCAGCGTCTTCGGCTTTTTCTGCAAGCAGGCGCGTAAGCTCGGCGTCATTGTATTGCAGGCTGATCGCGTAGCGCTCCAAAAATCTCGCCCTGCGGCGTCTTGCGGAGCTTGCGCTCGTCATAGGAAAAGAGCTTCACGCCGTACTGCGCTTAAGCGCCTGAATCTGCTTGGTGACGGCTGGCTGCGTCAGATGCAGCGCATCCGCCGCGCGGCGGTAATTCATCGTGCCGCACAGAGGTCAGAAAGGTTGAAAGCTTCTGGTCCATGGCTCGTCCTCCTGATAAGAAACAAGAATCGTCAAATTCCGTTTTATAATTTTATTTTATCATATTTCTGTGCTATCATAAAGCCGCAAACGGAAAAACACAAGCCTTCAGGAGGGAGATTTTCATGAAAACCGTCACAAAACTGCTGCCCGGCTGTGCGCTGGCGCTGGTGATTGCCGCGATTGCAAAGCTGCTGGAATCGCTCGAAGCAAATGCCGGGCTCCATCTGATCGGCGCGTCCGTCATCGCGCTGTTTCTCGGCATGATTGTCAACCGCTTTTATAAGCCGAACGACACGACAAAGCCAGGTATCCGCTTTACATCCAAAAAAATTCTGAAGTTTGCCATCATCCTGCTCGGCGCAAGTCTGAACATCACGACCGTGCTGACTGTCGGAAAATTCTAGCTCACGGTTATGCTCTTTACGCTTGCCACCTGCTTCGGCCTCGGCTACTTCATCGGAAAAGCGCTGGGCCTCAACTGGAAGACCAGCAGCCTCATTAACGCAGGGACGGGCATCTGCGGCGGCTCTGCCATCGCGGCCATTGCGCCCGTCATCGACGCAACCGACATGGACGTTGCCTACGGCTTATCGGCGACCTTCCTGTTCGACATGGTGATGGTTGTGATCTTCCCGATTCTCGGGCGAAAGCTCGGGCTGTCCGACGCCGCGTTCGGGCTCTGGGCAGGCACTGCGGTCAACGACACCTCCAGCGTTGTTGCAACCGGCTACGCCTTCAGTGAAGCGGCGGGTGACTTTGCAACCATGGTCAAGCTCACCCGGACCCTTTCCATTATCCCCACCGTTCTGGTCTTTGCTGCCATCAGCCTGAAGCTAAAAAAGAAGGAGGCGGCAGGCGCAGATGCCTCCGTGAATGTCAACATGAAGTCCGTCTTTCCGTGGTTCATTCTGGGCTTTCTTGCCCTGTCGGGACTTACCAGCCTCGGTCTCATCCCCGGCTCCGTCTCCTCCGCACTCAAGACGCTCAGCAAGTTCCTCATGGTCGCAGCGCTCGGTGCGGTGGGGCTGAACACCGACTTCAAAGCCCTCTGCAAATCCGGTGCGAAGCCGATGCTCCATGGCTTCATCATTTCGCTGCTTGTCGTTCTTGTTGCCATCGGGGTCGAGTACATGCTCGGCATTGCCCCGACCGGAAATCTGTTCTAAACGATTCAAAAGCGCCATCCAGTTTACTGGATGGCGCTTTCCGTTTGGCAAAGCCTCGCAGAGTTTTGCACCCGCAAGCGCAAAATAAAATGACAACCCATTGTATCCGGCGGCTCCGCCGCCCGGAACAATACTGCTCGCCTCGCAAGTGTGGAAGTTTGCCCCTTTGGGGCAACCTTATGCGCGCAGTCGAGGCGCATTTTTCTGTCCAAAAGCGACCGCTTTTTGACAGTTTAAGCGCCATCCGGTCTGCCGGATGGCGCTTTGGTTTACAGGATATTGTAGGTTCTTGCGGCAGCGAGTCTTGCCAGCAGCGTCACAGCCTGCTCGCAGGTAAGATTACCCGCCGGGGAGAAGCCCGCGCCGGTACCGCTCATCAGCCCAGCCGCCGTTGCGATTGCCGTCCCCGCGCGCGCCCAGGTGCTGATCGCGCCCATATCGCTGTATCGGTAGAGGACGCTTTCATCCGCTGCCAGCGAGTCGCCGGTCAGCTGCCAGAGCCTTGTTAGAACCACTGCCGCCATTTCGCGCGTCAGGGTACCGTCGGCGTTGAAGTTCCCTGATCGTCTCCCATCATGAGCTGCAGGCGCGCCGCCTCGGTCTGCGGCTGGCTCAGATCCAGCCATGCGCCCAGTCCGTATGCGGTGTTCACCAGAAGCCGCGCAAACTGCCCCTTGTGATTGCTGCGTTCGCGTTCAGGCTCGTTCCGGCCAGAATGCCCCACTGCTTCGCGCGCTACTGCGCTCTGCGCCCAGTCGGAGACGGTCTCCTGTCATTTCACCGGTACCCAGCACATCTGCCGCCGATAGAGCTGTTCTGCTGCCGCGCTTACAGGCGCCGAGGGCATCGCACCGGTCGTCGCCCGCTGCTCATCGTCACGCACTTCCTCCTGCGTAGGCTCGTGCACCTCCGGGCGGCTGCCGTCGTCAGCCGTGATTGTATAGAACGTGTAACAGCTTTCAAGGGGATCGTGCGGTTCACACCCGCCTGTCCGTTCCAGATCCAGTTCTGCTCGATGAGCGTGATCGTGCCGGCGGCTTCGTCTGTTTCCTTACACAACACATAGTGCCCGCAGCCGCGCTCGCGCTCTTCGGCAGTGGCGTAGCCGATATCGCCGGGCTGGGGATGTCGGTCCGCTCAAAATAATAGGTATCGTCGTTCGTGATCCAGATGTTATGTCCGACAGCCTGAATCTCCAGGTCGTAAACCTCCCGGTAATACCGCTGCACATAGTCGAGGCAGTCGGGAGAAGAAATCGTCAGATTTATATATGGCGGGAACGCCGTCAAGGCATCGGCAACAAAGCCGTCTTCGGTAATGTTGCATAATCCGTATGCAGACTGTCGTCGCCCGCCAGAGCTGCTGTCGTCAGGCACATTGCGCACAGCGCAGCCGCAAGAAACGCGCAAAGCCGTCTTTCCATCCTATCATTCCTTTCTGCAAATACGGTACTATTGTAACCTTTTGTTGCCAATCCGTCAATCTTTTTCTTTACCGTCGCCTGCGCGGTGTGTTATACTATAGAAAACAAAAATCGGGGCAGCACTACAAAATTGTGCGGTGCTGCCCATCCAAACAACGGAGGTCTTCGCTTGAAGAACTACTTTTCTCTTTCCATGCACCCGCGCGAGATCAACCAGATCAGCGCGCTGGGGCTTGCGCACTGCGGAGACGCGGTCTTTGAGCTGCTGGTTCGAAGCTGGCTGTGCGACAGCGGTAAGCTGACCACAAAACAGCTGCACCGCGCAACCGTTTCCTATGTCTGCGCCCCGGCGCAGGCGGCGCGCGCCGACCGGATGCTGCCGCTTTTAACGGAAGACGAGCTTGCCCAGTATAAGCGCGGACGCAACGCGCATGTCCATATGATTCCCAAAACGCCACCCACGAGCAGTACTCGAAAGCAACCGGTCTGGAATGCCTGTTCGGCGCGCTGTATCTGTCCGGAAGACTGGAGCGTATCAACGAGCTGTTCGTTCTCTCACGATGGAGGAGCCCCATGCCGATTGATGCTGTATTTTTAGAGAGTCTGCGCTGCGAGCTGCAGGAGCAGCTCTTGCCTGCCGGGTCGACAAGGTCCAGCAGCCCGAGCGCGACACCATTCTTCTTTCCATGCGCGGACCCAACGGCGGCGGAAAGCTGCTGCTGACGGCTTCGCCCAACCATCCACGCATCCAGCTGACAAGTTTGAGCGTTTGAAAATCCGGCGCAGCCGCCGATGTTCTGCATGCTGCTGCGAAAGCATTTAACGGGCGGACGGTTGGTGTCCATCTCGCAGCCGCCGCTGGAGCGGCTGGTGGAGCTGACGTTTGACTGCATCGACGAGATGGGAACGCCCTGCCAAAAAAAGCTCATTTTAGAGCTCATGGGGCGCAACTCGAACCTCATCCTGGCGGGCGCGGATGGACGGATCCTAGATTGCCTGCGCCGGGTCGATTTTGAGATGTCCGAACAGCGGCAGGTGCTGCCGGGACTTTACTACCATCTTCCGCCCGCGCAGGGAAAGCGCAATCCGTGGGAAGCTCCGAGGAAGAGCTGCGCGCGCTGCTCTGCGCGCAGAAGACGCAGAAAATGGCAGATTCCTTTTTGCTGGAAACCTTCGGCGGGCTTTCGCCGCTTCTCTGCCGGGAGCTTGCGTATGCGGTGTTCGGGCAGGTAGACTCTGGATCTTTCCCGGCTGACAGACGCGCAGCGCAGGATGCTGCCGGAAAGCTCTTTTGCCGCGCTCGACCGCCTGCACACAGGCAAGCGGACGCCGGTCATTCTTGTGCGCGACGAGCGCCCATGGGACTTCACCTGCATTCCGATCCGGCAATATGAAGGTCTCATCACACAGGAGCCGCAGCCGTCTTTCTCTCCCGCGCTGCTCGACACGTTCTATGCCAAGCAAGATTCTTTGGAGCGCACGCGCCAGAAAAACGCAGGCGCTTCGCAAAACGCTTACAAACCTGCATAACCGCACGGCAAGGAAGCTTGCCAACCAGCAAAAGGAGCTCGAAGCGACATTTGACCGTGAGCATCTGCGCCGCCTGGGAGACATCGTGACCGCAAATCTTCATGTCATCTCGCGCGGGCAGGCGCGGCTGACCGCCGTTGATTTTTACGACCCCGAGATGAAGGAAATTGACATTCCGCTAAACCCCGCCATCTCGCCGCAGCAGAACGCCGCAAAATTCTATAAGGACTACCAGAAGGCAAAAACCGCGGAAAAGGTCCTCACCGAGCAGATTGCAAAGGGCGAGGCAGAGCTTTCGTATCTGGCAAGCGTGCTCGACGAGCTATCTCGTGTGGAGTCCGAGCGCGACATGCAGGACATCCGGCAGGAACTGACGGAGGGCGGTTATCTGCGCGAGACGGGGCAGAAAAAGAAGATGAAGCTTCCGGCATCGAAGCCCATGGTCTTCCGCTCGTCCGACGGGTTTGAAATTCTTGTCGGCCGCAACAACCGGCAGAACGACCTTCTCACCTGCAAAATGGCGCAGAAGCAGGACATCTGGCTGCACACGCAGAAAATTCACGGCAGCCATGTCATCATCGCCTGCGCGCCGGAGACGCCGCCTGACCGGACCGTGACCGAGGCGATGCAGCTTGCCGCCTATTTCTCGCAGGCGCGCGAGGGGCAGAACGTGCCGGTCGACTACACGCGCGTCAAAAACGTCAAGAAGCCCGCCGGTGCAAAGCCCGGTATGGTCATCTACGACCACTATTCGACCGCCGTCGTCACCCCGGACGCGGCGCTGGCAGAAAAACTGCGGGAGGGATAAGCATGCACGACTGGCACGACAAGCACTATGCGTTTTTTCAGAATACGGACTGTGAATATTTCCCCCTGCCATGAGACGAAATTTCCCGAACGGTTCAACTGTCTGTTCTGCTACTGTCCGCTGTACGCGCTCGGAAGAGACTGCGGCGGCAATTTCCGCTACACCGAAAGCGGCATCAAGGACTGCTCCGGCTGCATGATTCCGCACGAAAAAGGAAAACTTTGGGCGCGTGACGGGGGCGGTTTCAGGACCTCTGCGCGCGAATCTGCGAGCTGGACCGGAAAAAGAATAAAAACCTGCCCACCTCAAACACTAGCGCTGAGGTGAGCATATGAAACGCAAAAAAACAGATGCGCCGTTTGATCTGCGCGACCCGATCGTACCCGAGGTGCGCGGCACAAGCGGCGCTGCATCCGACATCGTAGACGCAGGCGGCGCGGCACAGACCGATTGCGCCGAATTCTGACACAAACTGCGACCTTCCGTCATAAGATACTTCGGAGGCAATCCTCCAAGACTTATTTCGGGAGGTCGTACTTTATGTGTAATAACGGCGTCTATGGCGGCATCGTGTTCCCCAGCTTCGTCGCCAATTCCTGCTGCAACCCCTGCTGCCGGAACTCCGGCTCGGTCGGCGGAACGAGCAATTCTAATACCTCGAACCGCTGCACGTGCACCTGCACCTGCAATGACGGCAGCTCCTCCGGCTCGGTCGGCGGAACCAGCAGCGGCAATCATTCTTCGAACTCCTGCTCGACGTGCAGCTGCGGCTGCCGCCGGTGCGGGTGCAGCTCCTGCTCGTCCGGCTCAGTCGGCGGCACATCCACGGGCAGTTGCTGCTCCGGTAACTCCTGTGGCTGCAATTCCTGCTGCCGCTGCGGCTGCCGCAATTACTCCACGACATGACAACCGGCGCCCTCGGGCGCCCTACATTCCCTCCCGAACACGCCGGAGCCGGACGGTTTTCGTCCGGCTCTTTGTCTTGCGCAACGCCCGGTTTCATGGTATACTGATCCCAATTCGAATGGGAGATGACACCATGGGAAACTTTTTCTGCAGGCTCTTTGCGCCGTGGAAGGCAGAAAGCTGCTTTGACGATCCGGACGACTTCTATGATTTTCTGCTGCACCGGAACCGGGCGCTGAACGCTGTGCGTGTGTTGTTCTTTGCTGCTGCCGCCGTGTGCCTGATGCTGGGCTACGCTTTTGAGCCGCAGCCGTATAAAGTTGCCGTCTTGCCGTGTCGTCGCGCTGGGGTGCTGGCGTAATCATTCAGAACGGGCTCCCGCCGTCATCATTCAAAAAACAGCAAAAAGAAAGCTTCCGCCCTTCAAAAAACCCCAAATAAAATGAAAACCAAATGGTCTGCCGCAGCTTGCGGCAGACCGTTTTAGCCGCATATCCATGAAATTGCATCTGCGCAGGCGTCAGGTTTGCAGGCTATCAGGCTTCGTACCGGTGTTGCGCCGCGTGTGCAAAGCGCAGCCGCCCCATCGGACCCGTCATCGAAGACAAACAGCGGGCTGTATTCGTGCTGCAGATTGTCCAGGCTTCCGCTCCATGTGCCGCCCTTGCCGCAGCTTGTCTGCGCAACGAGCGTTTTTTCGCCCATCGCGTGAATCAGCCGGTTTCTGGACAGCGCCCGCTGCGCCGAAAAGCCCAGCTCAAAGCCGCCCTCCGCGGCATACAGAACGTGTTCGCGCACCGGGCAGTAAACCAGCTCCGTCGCCGGGAAAACCAGTGCGCTGCCGCCATTTTGCAGGCAGGCCTCCTGCGCCGTCCGGTCGGCGCCCATCGCGTCGCCCGAGCAGAGCGTATAGCCCTCCTGCGCGGCAAGACGCCCCGCCTGCGCGGCAAACGCTGCGCCCGGGGGATGTAACTGCCGCGAACCGACCACGCTGATGCACCGGCTCTGTAGCAGCGACATGTCGCCTCTGCAAAAGAGCGCTGACGGGCATCTTGCTCCCAGCTGCTCGCGCAGGCGCTGCGGAAAGCGTGCATCAAGCCGCGTCACAACCGTCACGCCCGCCTTTTCCGCCGCAAGAAGATAGCCGTCAAGCTGCCGCTCCCGGTTTAAAAGCGCGACAATATGCGCTGCCTCCGCTTCGGAGTAGCCCAGCCGCTGCACATCCTTCTGCGTAACCTCGCGCAGCGGGTCCTCTTCGCCGATGCCGATTGCGCGCGCCCGTTTGGAAAGCTCCCGTGCCTGTGCAAGGCTCAGAGCACCCGCAAGCGTATCGCCCAGCGGCAGGCACAGAAGCATCAAGCCCCGCTCCGTCTGCCTCACCGGCGGAACCTCCGGCGCGGCTGCGGCTTTTTCTGCTTCGGCGCTTCTTCTACGAGCGTGCCGTCCTCTAGAAACTTCACGGGCTGGATCTGGTAGTGCGAATATTTTGCGATCTCCGAGAGCTTGGCCTGCTCGGGGAATGTGCCGAGGATGGAGACGGCAATGCCCTTTTTCTTGGCGCGGCCGGTTCTGCCGATGCGGTGGATGTAATATTCGTTCTCCTCGGGCACGTCGTAGTTGATGACGCAGTCGACATCGTCGACGTCAATGCCGCGCGAGGCAACGTCGGTTGCAATGAGAACCGGGAGCTTTCCTTCTTTGAACGTGCGCATGGTTTTTTCACGCTTTTGCTGCGGAATGTCGCCGTGGATGCAGTCGGCCTGCAGGCCGAAACGTCTTAAATCATCGCTCAGCCGCTGGCACATGACCTTCGTGTTGCAGAAGATGATCGTCCGCTCGAGGCCCAGCGTGCGGATGAGGCGGATGGCCATGTCGACCTTTTCAAGAGGCGGGCAGGTAATCGAATACTGCGTGATGTCCGGGCGGTTTTCCACATCCGCGGGCACCGTGATTTCGACCTCGTCTCGCTGATACATCCACGAAACGGTCATGACCTCCTGCGAAATCGTTGCGGAGAACAGACCGAGGTTCTTCCGGTTTTTGACCCGCTCGATGATTTTCGTCACATCGTCAAAAAAGCCCATATCGAGCATCCGGTCCGCCTCGTCAAGTACCACGGTCTGCACCTTGTCCAGCCGCAGCGTCTTGCGGTTGTAGTGGTCCATGAGCCGCCCGGGCGTTGCCACGACGATCTGCGGGTGCTTCGCGAGCTGCTTGATCTGCTGCTCGATTTTCGCCCCGCCGTAGACCACTGCGACACGGATATTCTTGTTGAACGCGGCAAGGCCCTTCAGTTCGTCGCAGATCTGGATAGCGAGCTCTCTTGTAGGCGCGAGAACCAGCCCCTGCAAATCCTCGCTGCCGGCGTCGATGTGCTCGAGCATCGGAATGCCGAAGGCGAAGGTCTTGCCCGTACCGGTGGGCGCTTTGGCGATGACGTCCTTCCACTGCATGAACGGCGGAATTGCCTCCGCCTGAATGCGCGTCGGGTAGCCGTAACCCTTCTGTTCGAGCGCCTGCAAAATTTCCTTCGATAAACCAAGCTCTGCAAATGTCAGATTCTGCTCCATGTTTTTCGTCCCTTTTCTTCCTGCTGATTCAGAGAATTCCTGAAAATCGCAATTTTTTAATCATATCACAATTTTACGAAAAAAGCCAACCCCCGCCGCCCGATATTTGCAATATTTCCCGTTTTCATTGACTTCCCGCGCCGTCTCCGGTACACTAAGCATAGACATCGCACGTGGATTTTGCGCGCGTTCGGCTGCATGCGGCGCGCAATCTCAGTATTTCGGGAGGCTATTATGGATTACCGGGAAGAACTGGCTTTCTTTTCGCAGCTTCTGGAGCAAAAAGGGCTTCGTCAACGCTCTGGAGGGCAATATCTCGCTTTGTGACCGCGAAAACGGACGCATTTACATCACGCCCTCGCAGCATATGAAGTTGCGGCTAACGCCGCAGACCGTCTGCGTGCTGGACATGGACGGCAATCAGCTGAGCGGCAAATTTCCGCGCACGAGCGAGTTTTTCCTGCATCAGGCAATCTACCGCTCGTGCCCCACGAAAAGCGCCGTCATTCACAGCCACTGCCCCTATCTCACGGCATATGCGCTATTGGAGCACGACTTTGTCCTGCCGGAAAAGACGCCGCTGCGCAAGGCATTTTCGCGCCTTGTATGCCTGCCCTACGGGAAGGCTGGCACGCACGAGGTCCATCAGGGCATCGACCAGGCGCTTCTGGAAAGCCCCGTGTGCCTGCTCGGCGGGCACGGCGTGGTGAGCGCAGCAGACACGCTGGAAAATGCGGCAGGCTACCTGGAAGCTGCCGAGGGCTTTGCGCAGACGCTGTATCTTGCGCGGCAGTTTCCCGGCTGCACACTGTAATTTGGAGGAAGGCATCATGAAGCTGAACATCACAAACGACGTCACAAGCGCGGACTTGGAACAGCTGCGGAAAAATCTGATTTCCTACAATGTCCCCCACTTTGAGCCAGTGGATGAAAAGCCGCTCGGCATTTTCTATGACGACGACACAGGCGTCCGGCGCGCCGGACTCACCGGCAAGCTCTTCGGCAACTGGCTGCTGATCGATCTTCTGTGGGTAGAAGACAGCCTGCGCGGAAAGGGCGTCGGAAGCAGTCTCCTGCAAGCCGCGGAGGATGCTGCCAGAGACTACGGCGCAAAGCGCGTCTTTCTCAACACCTTCCGCTTCCAGGCGCCGGATTTCTATCTAAAGCACGGCTACCGCGAGGTTTTCCGGCTGGACGAATTTCCCTACACCGGCACCAAATATTACTTTACCAAAGACCTTGTCTGATGGACGCAAAGCCGCCGCACAAAGACGCTTTGACCTCCTCGTTTCCTTGAGTGCCATGTTCGCGTTCTGCTCGATGAGAAGAACGGTAATGCCCTGCTTGTTGATCTCCTTGATGATATCGAAGATGCCCTTGACGACCAGCGGTGCCAGCCCCAGAGACGGCTCATCCATCATGACGAGCTTCGGCTTTGCCATGAGGGCTCTTCCGACTGCCAGCATCTGCTGCTCACCGCCGGAGAGTGTGCCTGCCAGCTGCCACTCACGCTCTTTCAGGCGCGGGAACAGCTCATAGACCTTTTCCATGTCCTCTTTGATGGAGTCCTTGCGAAGGTACGCGCCGATGCGCAGGTTCTCTTCGACTGTCAGGTTCGCAAACACGCGCCGGCCCTCGGGAACGAGGGTCACGCCGGTCGAGACGATCTGGTCGGTGGACTTGCCAAGCAGGCTCTGCCCGTTAAAGAGGATGTCACCGGACTTCGGTTTCACCAGACCCGCGATGGATTTGAGCGTCGTGGACTTGCCCGCACCGTTCGAACCGACGAGGGTCACAATCTTGCCCTCTTCGACCGTCAGATCGATGCCCTTGACGGCCTCAATGCCGCCGTAGGAGACGACAAGGTTCTTGATTTCCAGAATATTAGCCATCCTCATCCACCCCCAAATATGCGTCGATGACGCGCTGATCGTTCTGAATCTCCGCCGGAACGCCGGCTGCGATCTGACGGCCAAAGTCGATGACGTAAATCCGGTCGGAGATGTCCATAACCAGATTCATATGATGCTCAATGAGGAAAATGGTCTTTTGAACTGCTCGCGGATTTCGCGGATAAACGCAGTCAGCTCTTCGGTTTCCTGCGGGTTCATGCCGGCTGCCGGCTCGTCGAGCAGCAGCAGCTTCGGGTCGGTTGCCAGCGCGCGTGCAATCTCCAGTCTTCTCTGTTTGCCATAGGGAAGAGAGGTTGCGAGTTCGTCCTTTAGATCGTCGAGACCCACAATTTTCAAAAGCTCCAGCGTCTTTTCGCGCTGCGCAGCTTCTTCTTTGCGGTTCAGACGGAACGTCGCGGAGAACACGTTCGAGGTCTTGCGCAGGTGCATTGCCGTCAGAACGTTGTCGAACACCGTCATGGACTTGAAACAGGCGGATGTTCTGGAACGTTCTTGCAATGCCCATCTTGGTGATATAGTCCGGGGTGTGCGAGACGACGTGGGGATAGAGTTCCTTGCTGTCGCCTGCGTAGAGCTTTTTCATCTTGCCCTGCGGGTGGTTTTCGACGATCGTCTTACCGCAGAACTCGACCTTGCCGTTCGTGGGCTCATAGACGCCCGTGATGCAGTTGAATGCCGTCGTTTTGCCCGCGCCGTTCGGGCCGATGAGCGCGACGATTTCGCCCTCGTAGATATCCATCGAGAGGTTGTTGACGGCTACAACGCCGCCGAACTGCATGGTGACGTTTTCAACGTGCAGAACCGATTCAGCTCATTTCCTTGCCACTCCCTTCGACGCTTATTTTTTCCGTTTCCGAAAAAAGATCGGACAGCTCGCGGTCGCCCATGATGCCTTTGCGGAAGAACAGCACCACATCATAATGACCACGGAGAACACCAGCCATACGGAAGCCGCCGTTTTTGAACATGTTCCGGGCGCCTGGAATGCCATGGGGTCATCCAGGACAGCGCAGCCGCCACTCGGAGCTGGCGATGTACAGGAACGAGCCGTGATGATGGAGCCGGTGATGGAGCCGATGCCGCCGATGACCACGATGAGCAGTATTTCATAGGTCATGGCGGTGGTAAAGGCCCTCGCCTGGACGCTGAACTGGAACATCGCGAGCATGCCGCCGCCGACACCGGCGAAGAACGAGGAGATGATGAACGCCAGGCATCTTGTGCTTGGCCAGGTTGATGCCCATAGCCTCCGCGGCAATTTCATCCTCCCGGATGGCCTTAAAGGCCCGGCCGTAGGTGGAATTGATGAGCAGCACGATGATGGCGATGCAGATGCCGGAGACGATGAAGCGGGAACACCACGCTGTCAAAGTTGGCGAACTTCTTCAGCAGGTTGGAGCCGTTGGTCACGGGGCCGGCCACCTTCCACTGGAAGATGGCGCGGATGATCTCCGCGAAGCCCAGCGTGGCGATGGCCAGATAGTCGGACTTCAGCCGCAGCACAGGCAGGCCGATGAGCCAGGCAAAGAGCGTCGGCACGAACGCCGGCCAGGATCAGACCCACCACCATGGGCAGGCAGAACTGAACCACGCCACCGTCAGAAGTACTGGTACACCGACACGCCTGCGCGGAGGCCACAGGGATGGTCAGGATGGCGTAGGTATACGCGCCCAGCATCATGAAGCCCGCCTGACCGAGCGAGAACAGCCCCGTGAAGCCGTTGAGCAGGTTCAGGGACACCGCCACCAGGGAGTAGATCGCGCCCTTTTTCAGAACGGAGGCCAGCATGGAATAGTGCTGGAACTTTGTCCACATACAGCAGGAAGGCGATGCAGACGGCGGCGAGGATCAAAGACAGCAACAGATTTCTTTTCTTATTGTTCTTCATATCTCACACCTTCTCCGTCAGCTTTTCGCCGAACATCCCATTGGGCTTGAACAGCAGCACCAGTATCAGCAGCGCAAACGTGAAGGCGTTGCTGAATATGGCGATGGAGTCGTTCGCCTTGATGAAGGACTCGCAGATGCCGATGATAAACGCGCCGATCACCGCACCGGGAATAGAGCCGATGCCGCCGAACACCGCCGCGACAAAGGCCTTCAGGCCAGGCATAGCGCCGATGGTGGGGCTGACCTGGCCGTAGTTTGCAAAGTAAAAAATAGAGCCGACGCCCGCCAGGAACGAGCCGATGACAAACGTCATGGAGATAACGGAGTTGATCTTGATGCCCATGAGCTGGGACGTCTCAAAATCACGGGACACGGCGCGCATGGCCATGCCGATCTTCGTCTTCTGGATGAGAATGACCAGCACCACCAAGGGCGATGGTCAGGATGGGGGTGATGATGGTGATGCGCTTGATGTTCAGACCGCCCACCTGCATCACCTGGGTCAGGAACGGGATGTCGGGGTACGCACGGGCGATACCGCCGGTGATATAGTTGGCCAGGTTTTGCAGCAGGTAGCTGACACCGATGGCGGAGATCATCACGGACATACGCGGCGCCGTGCGCAGGGGGCTGTACGCCGCCTTTTCAATGGCACGCCCAAGGCCACGGTAGAGATGAGCACCAGGGGGATGGCCACGGCCAGGGGCATCCAGGTGACGGCATAGACCATAAAGAAGCCAGCCATCATGAAGATGTCGCCGTGTGCGAAGTTGATACAGACGCAGTATGCCGTACACCATCGTATAGCCGATGGCGATCAGCGCATACAGGCTGCCCACCGTGACGCCGGAGAGCAGCAGGTCGATATAATACGCTGCGTCATGCATAAGCAGGGTTCCCTCCTTCTGTATGATTCCTGCGCTTTCAGAAGCCGAAGCGCGGCTCAGGCTTCTCAAAAACGCAAGAGTCATGAAAGTTGCATTCGTGAGGGGAGCGCCGCAACAATGGTCGGTTATATCGAGGGGAGCAAAATCCGTCTTTATTCGTTATGCTGAGATGTGATCCGTTTCGATCAGGTCTTACTCCAGGCCGTTGTAGGTGCTGAAGTACACGATCTGGCCATCCTTGATGGTCTTGATAACGGCGTAGGTCTTGACAGCGTCGCCGTTCTCATCGAAGGACAGGTCGCCGGTGATCAGGCCGGGGATCTCCAGGGTCGCCAGGGCATCGCGGATGGCAGCGCCCTCGGTGGACTGGCAGCCTCGATAGCGCCGACGGCAGCCATGTAAGCATCATAGCCGCAGGGGTCACGCTGGAGATAACGTCGGTCACGCCGCCGTTGTTCTCAACGCGGGCGAGTCGGCCACCCACTTGGTGAAGCCGTCCACGAAAGCCTTGCCGGCCTCGTTGGAGGTATCGTCGGCATCAAAGAACGCAGAGAATAGATGTCGGTGGCCTTGTCGCCAGTACGCTGGGCGATGGAGATGTCATCCCAGGTGTCGCCAGCCATGATGGGGCAGGTGATGCCGGCATCGCGGGCCTGGCTGATAATCATGGCAGCAGTCTCAATGGAAACGGGGGCGAAGATCCCATCGTAGCCCTCGGACTTCACGGAAGCCATGATGGTGGAGAAGTCGGTCTCACCCTTCTGGAACTCCAGAACGCTGGCCTTACCGCCCAGGCGCTCCATTTCCTGACGGAAGTAGTTGCCGAAACCAGCGGAGTAGTCATCGCCGGACTCGATGATCAGGGCACAGTTCACGCTGCCCTTTTCCTTGTTGGCGAAGTTGGCCATCACCGCGCCCTGGAAGGGATCGATGTAGGATACACGGAAGTAGTAGTCGTTGTCCAGGGTGACCTGGGGGTTGGTGCAGGAAGTGCCGATGGCAGGGATCTGAGCATCCTTGAACAGGTCGCCGGCAGCGATGGCGCAGCCGGAGCCGTAGGTGCCGATGACCACGGACACACCCTGAGAGATCAGGGTCTGCGCGGCGGTGGGCGCCTTGGAGGCATCGGAAGCGTTATCCGCCGAGATCAGCTGCACGGTGTACTCCTCGCCGTTGATGGTAACGGTGGGCTTCAGGGAGTTGGCATACTCGATACCCAGGATCTCCTTCTTGCCGCCGCCGGCATTGTGGCCGGAGGTGGGCCAAACACGCCGATCTTGATGACCTTGTCGCCGGAAACGTCGCCGCCCTGCTGCTGGCCATTGTCCTTGCTGCCGCAGGCAACCAGGACAGAGCCATGACCAGGCAAGGATCATTGCCAAAAAACTTTTTCATGGTAGATTCCTCCTAAATTTCCCTCGGGACGGTCGCTTCTTCAACCGACCGCCCACAGAATATTCATATTTTAATGGAAAAATACTGGAAACACAATTGTAATAACCTCTAAAAATGCATAAGCAAACCGCCGGACGCAGCCGCTCCCCCTTTGGCACGGCGCGGCAGTTTGTCCGCGTCATACGTACAAACGCACAGCGTGCGCGAACGATTTTCGGATATACTTGTGGGCGCAGCGAAGTCCGTTTGCGGTTTTTCGCAAATTCCCCGCCGCTAAAGAGGGTTTTTCCGACAAAAGCGGGATGTTTTGTCTCTATCCGTTTGATTTTTGTCCGCGCCGGACACACAGCTTTACCGAACGCCTTGGTGAGCGGCGGAGGCGTGCCTGTTGTTTTCAGCGGGGGACACATTTTTCGTCAAAATAGACAAAGGCGCGTGTTTTCCGTCCGTTAAAACCCCGTGTAAAGCGCTTTTTGCACAAAGAGAAAACCGCCCGAAGGCGGTTTCTCTCAGGCTGTCGAAAAAGCCTTTGGCTCTTTCGACGGCCTGAAATAATGTCGTTATTTTTGTGCCGCCTTGCGGCCGAAAATAGTCTTCGCTCTCACGCACGCCTTGCAAGGCAAGGCTTTGCGCGACATTTGATCCGATTCGAGGCGGGCGTTGCCCCCTCGAGCTCCCCCTGCGCGAACCGCTGACCCCATAGGAAGGTTTATCGACAAACTGAAGAACCGCCCAGAGGCGGTTCTTTTTGTTTGTCCTCTCCGTCCTCGCTGCGCTCGGCCACCTCTCCCAAAGGGAGAGGCAAGGCTTCGAAAAAGCCTGTCATTGCGAGCCAGTCCGCACCACCAGATCGATGGCCAGGATCACCAGCAGGACACCGATGATGCCGCGGACGTAGCACCACACCACACCCTCGCCGCCGGCCATGATGCCGGTGATCTGTGCCTTGATGGTGAAGACGAGGGAGGTCAGGGTGACGATCAGCATGAAGAACATGGGGAAGTAGAACATCTTGTTGTTGCGGCCAATCTTACCCAGCCAGCAGCACACAGCCAGCAGACCCAGAGCAGCCAGCAGCTGGTTGGCAGCGCCGAACAGAGCCCAGATCTTGGCATAGCCGGTCAGACCCAGGGCCACGCCGGCCACCACGGTGATACCGGTAGCCACATAGGGGTTGGTGATAACGCGCTTCCAGCCGGTCAGATCCTCGCGGGTCTTGCCGGGCTCGACGAAGAACTCGGCGAACATATAGCGGGCCAGACGGGTGGCGGTATCCACGGAGGTCAGGCAGAAGGCGGACACGGCCAGGATCAGCATGGAGTACACCACGTTGTAGCAGCCGGAGCCGAACACCTTGGAGAACATGGAGGCAAGACCGGTGGCAAACACGACGGTAGGCGTCGTGGTGGTGCCGTCAGCATACTGGTTCCAAATATAACCAACAGCACAGACGGAGATCAGCGCCAGGGCGCACTCGATCAGCATACCGCCATAGGCGATGGGCTTGGCGTCCTTCTCCTGATCCAGCTGCTTGGATGTCGTGCCGGAGCCCACCAGGGAGTGGAAGCCGGACACAGCGCCGCAGGCGATGGTCCGAACAGTGCGGGGGAACAGATAGCCCAGGGACGTGCCGCTGGGAGCGAGGGTGTCATAGAACCCGGTGAACGCGGGCATATCCACAGTCGGGGGGGCAGCCGACGATGCCCACGACAGCCAGGATCATCATGCCGTACAGCAGGAAGGAGCTCAGGTAGTCACGGGGCTGCAGCAGGATCCACACGGGAGTGACGGAAGCAACGCCGATGTACAGACCGACAATGATCATCCACACGGTGTAGCTCAGATAGATGGGGTGCCAGTTCAGGCCGATGATCATGCAGACGGCGATACCGATAACACCGATAATCGTGGAAATGCCCAGAGGCGCGTTGCGGCGATAGACAAAGAAGCCGAACAGGATGGCCATCACGATGAACATGATGGAGATGATGGCGGTGGAGGCATTGGCAGCGGAAGCCGCATAGTCCACAGCGCCGTCAGCGGTGTAGGTGGCCTTGAAGGTGTTGGCCACGATGGAAGCAAAGGCCGCCACCACCAGGATCAAAGTCAGGTAAGCGAAGGTGATGAACAGCTTCTTGGCCTTTGCGCCGATGGCGTCGCCGATGACCTCGCCGATGGACTCGCCCTTGTGGCGAATGGAGGCGAACAGTGCGCCGTAGTCATGCACGCCGCCGAAGAAGATACCGCCGATCAGGACCCACAGCACCACGGGCACCCAACCGAACACAGCGGCCTGGATCGGGCCGTTGATCGGGCCGGCACCGGCGATGGAGGAGAAATGGTGGCCCATCAGCACAGGAGCCTTGGCAGGGCAGTAGTCCTTGCCGTCCTCCAGCTCATGAGCGGGGGTGACGCGGGAGTTGTCAACGCCCCACTTCTTGGCCAGCCAGCCGCCGTAGAAGATATAACCTACGACCAGGACAGCGCAGCCAATGATAAGGAACAACGCAGCATTCATACAGCTCTCTCCTTTCTGAATAGCGATTTCTTTTGCTTATGAAACAGGGCCCTGGTTGAGCACCTGTGCTGCACTATGTCCGCTGGCATTGGTGCTGATCTTTTCCTCAGGCAGCACCACCAGCCCGGTATGAAAGTCCATCCAGCCCCAGTAGGACATACGAAAGCTCTTGTAGAGCCTGCACCGCTTCAGCGCCCTGCGGGCGTCCTCGTCGCAGCTGTCGCACAGGAAGATGGCGGAGATATAGGTATACATGTGGTTCGGGCCGGGCTGGATGCGGGCCATGCCCTCCTCGTAGGCCAGCTTCTCGCACCGTTCATAGATCTCCTTCGTCAGGTGCGGCACGCTGAACAGGTACACATATTCAAAGCTGTTGGCCTCCCACAGCTTCGCTTTCTTGGAGAGGACGTACTTGGAGTTGTGGACGAAAAAAAGTCCATGGTGGCCATCAGGGGCTGCCGTGCCTCCTCGTGCCGCGTCACGTCAAAGCTGCCCGCGTACACATCGCACAGCTTGTCAACGGCCTCCTGCCTCGTCATGGTCTCGTCCTCCTTCCATCGCACCGTTCTTAACGCCCATTCACACACTCTGAACATCTTTCGCGATTAAAACCGTGAAAGGGGCTTTCCGCGAAAGTTGGAAAAAAGTGCTCCGTATGAGCGCCGGGAAACGTTCCCGGAAAAGACGTCATAAATATATACCGCTGTTTTTCAACTTGCAAGACGCAAATTGCACAATCTTCATCCGTTAATTTTGTGTAAATTTTTAGTTGATTTGTGCAAAGAGATGTGGTACATTGTAAATATCTCCCGCGCTATGAGGAAGTTTCGTGTAACGCACCTCATTCCGCCTCTGAAAAAACAGCAAAACGGCCTGTCGCCCACCACCGGGAGACAGGCCGTTTTTGCGTCCTCGCCGCCAAAATATCCCTGCCGCGCCGCCGAAAAGTTTTTCCGCTTTTGGTAAAAAAATAACGGCAACTTTTTTCCTTACCCGAACCGCCCCACGCGGCTTCTGCTCGCCCCAGCAAAAAAGAACCGCCGGATGGCGGTTCTTTCAGCTTGTTGATAACCCCTCTCTATGGGGTCAGCGGTTCTTTACGCAGGGGGCTCGAGGGGCAAAGCCCGCCTCGAATCGGATCAAATGTCGCGCAAAGCCTTGCCTTGCAAGGCGTGCGTGGAGCACCCAAGGGTACTTGCTTCGCGGCGCGAAGGGACTATTTTCGTGCCGCAAGGCGGCACAAAAATAACGACATTATTTCGAGCTGTCAAAAAAGGCCGGAGGCTTTTCGACAGCCTGAAAAGAACCGCCGGAGGGCGGTTCTTTTCCATTCATCTCCGTATCACCCGTCCGGCGCTTCGCGCCGGTCAGCTGTCCGTCCCGGACGGCCACCTGACCGTCCACCAGCACCAGCGCCATGCCCTCCGCCGTCTGCCGGGGCTGCTGATACGTCCCCCCGCTCGTGGAGCTTCTCCGGGTCGAACACGCACACGTCCGCGTCCGCGCCCTGGGCCAGCAGGCCCTTGCCCGCAGCCGCAGCGCCGCCGCCGGCGCACCCGTCAGCTTGTGAACGGCCTGCTCCCACGTCAGCGTCCCCCGTCTCCCGGACGAAGTGCTCCAGCAGCCGGGTGCAGCTGCCGTACACCCGCGGATGGGGCTGACCCTCCGTGGGATAGGTGGCGTCGGAGATCAGACTGCTGTACGGGTCGTGGAGGATGGCCGCGATGTCCGCCTCCGAGGCCATGAAGTCGATCATCGTCACCTGGCAGTGCTCCCGGATCAGCAGGTCGCAGCAGGCGTCCAGCGGCGTCTTGTGCTCTATCTCCGCCTCCTCCGCCACGCTCTTGCCCAAAAAGCGGCTGATCCTCCGGACAGTGGAGGCTGCTGAGGAAGATGCCGTCCCAGCCGGCCAGCTTTGCGATGTCGTCAAAGCCGCCTCCGTCCTCGATGCGGTGCGCCAACGTCTGCCGCTGGGCAGGGTCAGCCAAGCGGCGCACCACCGCGTCCATGCCGCCCTCCAGAAACTCCGGCGGCAGGATGTGCAGCAGCTGGGTCGAGCCGGCGGTGAAGGATACACATCGCAGCTCACATCCAGCCCCTCCCGCCGTGCGCTTTCCAGCAGCGCCAGCGCCCGGGGTATCTTCGTGCCCCAGTTGTCCCGCCCCATGGCCTTGAGATGGCTGATGTGCAGGGGGATGCGCAGCTCCCGCGCCACAAGGAGCATCTCCTCCACGGACTGGCACACGCCGCCGCCCTCCTGCCGCATGTGTACCGTCAGCGGCACGTCCGCCCTGCCAGGGGCCGTAAAGGCCCGGATCAGCTCCGCCGTGGTGTAGAAGCACTCCGGCGCGTAGCCCAGCCCGAGCGAGACGCCCAACGCGCCGTCGCCCAGTGCCCGCTCCAGCGCCCGGTGTATGGCCCGGTAATGGCCGCTTTCCAGGTGCTCCAGCTCATAGCCCGCCGCGTCGGCCCGCAGCACGCCCGCTCCGGCCAGCATCCCCCATGTGCAGGGGCAGCGGCGGCGAGCGACGCGAAATACTCCGCCAGCGACCCGGTGGCCATCTCCGCCGGGATCTCCCCCGGTGATGGGCCGCAGATAGTCCCGTATGGCCTGGCCGTGTGCCGCGCCGAAGGGCGCGCAGCTCAGGCCGCAGTTGCCGTTGACGATGGTGGTCAGCCCCTGGCACAGCTCCGCCGCGCCGAAGCCGGGGCGAAACGCCGCCGCGTCAGCGTGGCGGTGAATGTCGATGAACCCCGGGGTCACCGTCAGTCCGTCCGCGTTGACAGCCTGCCGGGCCTCCCGGCCCGTCAGATCGCCCACGGCGGCGATTTTCCCGTCCAATATGCCCACGTCCGCCCGGAAGCCCGGTGCGCCCGTGCCGTCGATGACAAGGCCGCCCCGGATAATGGTATCAAGCATGATCCGCACCTCTTTCTTGTTTCCCCGCCGTCAGGGGCAGGGTGATGATGAACCGCGTCACGCCGCTGCCGCTCTCGCAGCGCAGCGTGCCCCGGTGTGCCTCGATAATGGTCTTGGCGATGGGCAGCCCCAGGCCGAAGCTGTCGCCGTCCGTCCGGGCCCTCGTCTGCCCGGTAGAAGCGGTCAAAGATATGGGGCAGCTTGTCCGCCGGAATGTCCGCGCCCCGGTTTTCCACCGTCACCGCGGCGAAGCGCCCCTGTCTCTCCGCCGTCACGGATGTCCGTGCCGTCCGCGGCATATTTCACCGCATTGTCCAGCAGCGCCGCCAGGCCTGCCCCAGCTTTGTGCCGTCGCCGCCGCACCGGCAGCGATGGCGCGATGTCATACTCAGCCGCTTTCCGGCCTCAAAGGCCACCGGCTCGAACCGCAGCGCCGCCGTCACCGCCGTCTCGGACAGCTCCACCGTCTGCTCCGGCAGCGCTCCGGCGCTGCGCTGGGCGCAGGACAGGGTGAGCATATCCTCCACCAGCAGCTTCATCCGGCGGCCCTCCGCCCGGATGTTGTCGATACGCCGCCTGCTCCGGCAGCGCCGACTGGTTCAGCAGCTCCGCCGAGGACAGGATCACCGTCAGCGGCGTTTTCAGCTCGTGGCTGGCGTCGGACAGGAATTGCTCCTGCTGCGCCCACGCCGCTCCCACCGGCTTTGTCACCACGCCGGACAGCAGATAGCTGCACAGGAACAGCACCACCAGCGCCGCCGACCCGGCCAGGGAACACACCGCCGCCATGGAGCGCATGGTGGTGCTCTCCAGCGTGGTGTCCGTAAAGGCGATCAGGGTGCTGGTGTAGCCCGTCCGCCGCAGATACCGCAGGTGGAAATCCGCCAGCAGTCCCGTGTCCTCCTCCTGGGCCAGCGCCGCCGTCACGATGGCCGCCAGCTGGCTCTGATCGCTCAGGTCATAGTAGCTGTTGCCCGCCACCCGGGCCGTGCCGCTGGCATATACCTCCGCCACGAAGCAGGGGATGCCCTCCGCGCCGGGCTGACGCGAGCCGTAATCCCCGCTCTCCAGCGCCTGATACAGCTGCTGCTGCACGCTCTTTCGGTAGTTGCTTCGCGAGATCAGCACCACCGCCGCGAACACCGCCAGCAGCACCAGCGAGATCAGCAGCATATTGGTGGCCACCACCTTCCAGCGCAGATGGCGTATCATTCCTCCACCTCCAGGCAGTAGCCCACCAGCCGCAGCGTTTTGATCCGCACGCGGGACTGCAAATGGGTCAGCTTCCGCCGCAGGAAGGAGATATACACCTCCACGTTGTTGTCCTCCGCATCGGAGTCATAGCCCCAAACCTTCAGAATTAGCTGTTCGCTTCGTCACGATCTGACTGCCGTTTTTCATCAGCAGCTCCATCAGGTCGTACTCCCTCCGGCTCAGCCGCACCTCCCTGTCCCCGCACCGCAGCAGAAACGTGGACTGTTGTAATTTCAGGTCGCCGCAAAGCCGTCTCCCCAGCGTCGGCGCTGACCTCATCTCCGCTGCGCCGCAGCAGGGAGCGGATACAGGCCAGCAGCTCCTCCGACTCAAAGGGCTTGGTCAGATAGTAGTCCGCGCCGCAGTCCAACCCCGCACCCGGTCGCTCAGCTCGCTCCGGGCCGTCAGCATCAGCACCGGCAGACTGCTGCCGCCGCCTCGCAGCTCCCGCAGCAGCGTAAAGCCGTCCATCCCCGGCAGCATGGCGTCCAGCACCAGCAGGTCGTAGATACCGCTGCGGGCGTTGTCCAGCCCGGAGATACCGTCGTGGCACACGTCCGCCGTGTAGCCCCGCTGGTCCAGCAGCTCCGCCAGCGTGGATGCCAGCCGCTTCTCATCCTCCACGATCAAAATACGCATCCCGAACACTCCTTTTCGCCGCGCCCGGCGGGCTTTACGAAAGCCCCAGCGCCGCCAGCGTCAGCACTTGGGCCAGCGCCGTCTCCTCCATGCGATAGATGGTGGTGTCGCCGTCCAGCGTCACATACCGCCCGCCGTCGCCGGTGTTGCCGCCCACGGTCAGCGTCAGCGCGCCGTCATCGCCGCCGGCGGTGGTGTAATTCACCGCCAGTATAGCCTCCGGCACGTCCAGGCCGCACACCGCCGCCGCGCCGGCCGCCGGGTCATAGTCCACGCAGGCCGTCACCGCCAGCTTTCCCAGCTCGGCCACCAGCTCCGCCGTCTTTTCCGTCACGTCCTGTGCGCCGGACTTCCGCACGCCGCTCGTCCACCGAGAACGTCACCTGCTTGCCCTCCGCCCCGGTCAGCGTCAGGGAGATCAGGTTTTCCTCCGTGATGACCGGCAGCTCCGGCAGCACCGCCATGTCGTAGATGCTGCGGCTCAGCGCCTCGCCGTCCGCCTGTGCGGCCAGCCGCACCACGCCGTCCGGCGTCAGCACATACCAGTGCCCGTCCGCTGTCTGCGACCCCACATAGATGGTGCTGGCCGCGCCGTCCGCCGTGGCCGTCACGTACTTTTTGAGTTCTCCAGCCCGTATTCGCTCAGCTCGCCCTGCTGTGCCACCGGCTGGGCGGCGGCCAGCGATACCGGCAGCGCCAGCAGCGCCGCCACGGCGCTCTGCTCCAGCGGAAACGTCCTGTGTCCTCCGCCCAGTACCACGTGTCGCCCTCCCGGGCAAACCGCAGCGTCACGTCGCCGTCACTGAGCCCTCCAGCAGCGTCACGCCCTCCACCGGCACGGTGTTCACCGTCGCATCGTCCTGCTTGGCCTGGGTGTCCTTCTGCCCGCAGCCGCATAAAGCGCCAGCGCCGCCAGCAGCGCCGCCGCGAAGATCCATCGCTTCATATCCGTGTCTCCTTTGCCGTATTCTGCCCCCTCAGTATAGCAATTCCCGCGGAAAAAGAAAGAACAAATCGTAAATAATGGCCAAAAGCAGTTTGTCGATAACCCCTCTTTATGCGGCAAGCAGTTCCTTTACGCGAAGCGACTATTTTCGTGCCGCAAGGCGGCTACAAAAATAACGACATTCTTTCAGGCTGTCGAAAAAAGCCGGAGGCTTTTTTCGACAGCCTGAAAAACGGGCCTTCCGGCCCGCCCTCTGCTTATCTTCCCCGTATGCCATATACCTTCGGGATAATATGTATCGTTGCTTTACGCCTCCCAGTGCGCCCGCTGCGCCGTGCCGCACAGCCGCGCCGTCAGCGAGGTGGGAAACGTCCGCACCGCCCGGTTCAGCCGCGTCACCGCGTCGTTGTATAAAGGCGGCTGGTTCGCAGCATCTGCTCGCAGCAGTCCGACGTGCCGAACAGCCGGCTGTACGCCTCGTCCGCCCGCAGTCCGGGATAGCGATCCGCCGTGGTGGACACGGCGGCCAGCACATCGTCCAGCAGCTGCTCCTGCTGCCGCACGTCCTCCGGCCCGGAGGATGCGTCCACCGCCCCTGCGGCGCAGCCGCAGCTGCTCCCGCCAGCGCGGCCATAGAGTCCCCGGCGTAGCCTTGGGCCACCTCCAGCAACGCCAGCACCGCGTCAAACCGGGTAGACAGGTGCGTGCCGATCTGCTTCATGGCGCTGCCCGCGTTTTTCGTCCAGCGTCCGCAGCTCGTGCCGGGCGGACAGGGAACACCACCGCCACGGCGGCCAGCAATACGGCGCAGCAGATAAGCAGATCCATGTGCTCCTCCTCCCGGCGACAGCGCCCCGTTTGCGGACGGCGCGAAAACCCGCTGCCGTCCCATGGTCACAGTGTACCGCATACAGCGCGCCGTGGCGGCAGAAATGCGCGAACCGTCCGAAAAAAAAGGAGTAAAACGTCACAAAATGCCGCAGCGGGCGTCATAACGACGCCCGCAGGACAAACCGGCCATCCTTCTCGGCGAAGGAATACACCCGTTATAGCGCTCCACCACGGAGCAGATGCTTCGAACGCCGATGCCGTGGCCCGCCGTGTCGTCACCGGCAGCCCGCCTCGGAAGCGGACGCCCGGCTCACAGGTGTTGGACACCTGCAAAAAGAACTTCCCGCTCTTTTCGTATGCCACCACCTCGATGTCGCCGCCCTTCCCCTCGGCCCGCAGATGCTGGCAGGCGTGGAGCGCGTTCTCCAGCGCGTTGGACAGCAGCACGCACAGATCCGTCTCCGCCACCGGCAGGAACTGGGGCAGCTCCGCCCTGATCCGCAGGAGATGCCGCTGTCCTCCGTCCGCTGGGCGAAGGAGGACAGGAGCAGGTTCACCGCCTCATTCTCGCAGAACCGCCGCACCCGCCGTGCCTCGATCTCGTCGCAGACCTGATGGATATACGACTGCGCCCGTTCCGTCTGCCCGTTTTTGATGCAGTCGGACAGATACTGCATGTGATGCCGCAGGTCGTGGCGGTAGGCGCTGGCCTGCCGGTCGGATTCCCGCAGCCCCGCGATCTCCCGCGTGGCCTGCGACACCTGCAACCGCAAGCCCTCCTGTATCTGCTCCAGCCGGCTTCGCTCCGCGTTCTCGGCGGAGGAGCGCAGCACGAACACCAGATACAGCACGCAGCACATGGACGGCATAAACTCCACCGCCGCCGCCAGCCCCCGCTCCAGCATATCGGTGTAGATCCGCGTCAGATAGTCAAAGGCGTAGCTGATGGCGGGCATAACGCCGAAGAAGAACTGCATCAACGGCTTCAGCCGTCCGATCTCCGCACGGCGGGCGCGAAGAATTTCAGCAGCACCCACAGCAGCGGCAGCGTCACGATCAGCTCCACCGTGCTCTGCAAATAACTGCCGCCGTTGAAGCAGGCCATGGCCAGCAGCGCGATCCACCGCCGTATCTGACAGCACAGATACGCCGTCAGTACCGACACGATGGGCCATATCGTCTGCCGCTTCATCACGCACAGCACCACCACCAGCGGCAGATGGGTCACCAGCGGATAGAGACGCCGCAGCAGCGCCACGTCGGCCACGCAGTACACCGCGGCCTGCACCAGCAGTATAACGGCCATGCAGCCCCAGTAGTGCAGCAGCCGCTTCTTCGTCCACGTAATATCGCAGAAGGCGGCGGACAGGATCATGCCGAAAATGCCCACCACCGCGTCGTTCAGCAGATATATGGCATTCCACAGCGCCTCGTGGGTCAGCGCCGTCGTTCCGTTCATCATAAGAACACCTGCTTTCGGCTGAACACGTACTCCAAATACCGCTCCTTGATCTCGGAAAACCTCCCGTGGGGTATGGGTATCTCCGTAAGGCACGCCATCTGCAAGCCCCGGTAGGAGATGCTATGAATATAGTCCATATTCACCAAAAACGACCGATGAGGCCGCAGGAAGTTGCCGTAGCTCTCCAGGTCGGCGGTGAGCTTATCCAAACTCCCGGCACTTTCCAGTACCTGTCCGTTGGCCATGTGGAACAGCAGCGCCCGCCCGATGATCTCGCAGTACTCCAGCTTGTCCAGCCGAATACGGGAAATGCCGCTCTTGCACCTGAGCAGAATGCTCTGCGCCTCCGTCCTCCGGCACTCGTCGATAACGGAGTCCATCAACTGAAAGAACGTCTCCTCCCGGATGGGCTTGAGGCTGGTAGTAGTACGCCCCCACGGTGTAGGACTGCACGGCAAACTCGGCGGAGGATGTGAGGAAAATGATCTTCACATCGTTGTCAAACTGCCGTATCTCCCGTGCGGCGCTGATGCCGCTCTCTCCGGGCATGATCGTCCAGCAGCAGCACGTCCGGGTGCAGGCCGTTCTCCATCTCCACCAGCAGCTCCAGCGGACTGCGGAAGGCCGCGTACTCCATGTCCCGGCAGCGCTGCTCCTTATATTTCTCCAAGAGGGCGGTGATCTGCTCCAAAATCACCGGCTCGTCATCGCAGAATGCGACCTTTATCATGAAACAGCTCACCTCCCGTTGTTTTCGCATCGACTTCTTACATTGTCATTCCGAGCCAGTGACCGACGTCACTGGCGTGGAATCCGTTCCCCTTTTCTCATGCCTCCGGCGGCCTCTTTTCTTTCAGCAGCGAAAGAAAAGAGGAAAAAACGCCGTCAAAAACTACGTTTTGATTTCCTTACGCGCGCTTCGCCCGCCGCTGATCTCGCTTGTTTTACCACGCGAACGCTGTGCCATGCAAATTTCCCTAAATGTTGCATTGTCCCTGCTTCTCTTCTCGCTGCCGCTTTTGCTCTGAAATGCAGGGCCATACAGTATTGTGTTTCGGCGTAAAATGTTATCAAACAGCGGCCCTGCCTACCTTTTGCCGCAAGGCGGCGGCAAAGGCGCGATTTGATAATCGCTAAACCCCAAGGGTGAGGTTTCCAAAGGGGAGGGGGCGTGACCCCCCCTTTGGTCGTTTCAAGGTGAGGGGATTTTTAAGGGGAGAGGGAAATCGAAACCTCTCTCCCTTAAACGTTCTTGGGTACTTTCTTTCCCGGGAAAGAAAGTACCTCGCAAGCGCAAAAAAAGAAAGGAAAATCTTGCGCGGTCCTTACCCCGCGCTTCTTCTCCAGCTCCCCGATCAGCGCCGCGATGGCGTCCTCCCGGCAATCCGGCAGCAGATGCACCCCCGGCGTCTCCCGCACCAGCGGAATGGCGTTGGCCGGGGCACAGCCCAGCCCCGCCCAGGTCAGCATGGAAATATCGTTGGCGTGGTCGCCCACGCACACCACGTTCTCCCGTGAAATGCCCAGCATCTCCGCCATGTGCGCCACCATGCCGCCCTTGTTCGCGCCCTTGGCCGTCAACTCCACCAGCGTCACCGCGCTGGGCACGACCTCGTAATCGCCGTACCACGGCTGGCGGCGCAGATACTCCAGCAGCACCGGCAGGTTCTGCTCCTCCACGGAGAACAGCGCCTTGCTGATGGGCGAGGGCACCTCGTCCATGGAGCTTACCTCCACCGACGGCGCGTGGGTAATATGCATGTGCCGCCGTGTCACGTCGTTGGGGTTCAGGGCGTGGATGCTGTTGTCGTCGTGGTACAGCTCCACCGCCGTGGCGGGCAGGTCGCGCACCACCTGGGCGATGTGCGCTCGCACGCCCTCCGGCAGAAACGCCGTATACAGATACTCGTGCCGCGAAAAATCATAGATGGCCGCACCGTTGAACAGCACCGTCGGCCCGTTCGATAGGGATGTCGTCCACCACCGTCTCAAAAGGCGGGCTTGGCCCGGCCTGTGGCCACGGCGAAAATGCGGTCCTGCGGGGCGCGTCGCTTCGTCCCGCCCCACGGCGGCGGCGCTTCTCGCCCTCCGCGGCCGGACCTTCATGGTCTCGGAGCACGTTCACCGGTCGCACACGTTGCCGAGGCCGTCGGGGGTCTGGACAAAGGAGTCGTTTTTGGGCATGCGCTTCAGGGCGTCCTTCATAGGCGTCCTGCTCGTATTTCAGGCAGCCGCCCGCAGGTGCCGGAGATTTTGGTGGGGTTCAGGGACAGGCTCTGGGTCTTGGCCATTTTGATGGACACCGGCACAAAGTCGTCCAGGAACTGGGCGCAGCAGAAGGGCCGGCCGCAGATGCCCAACCCCCCAGCATCTTGGCCTCGTCCCGGACACCGAGCTGCCGCAGCTCGATGCGGGCGCGGAACACTGAGGCCAGGTCCTTCACCAGCTCCCGGAAGTCCACCCGGCCGTCGGCGGTGAAGAAAAACATGGTCTTGTTGCCCTCGAAGCTGCACTCCACCCGCACCAGCTTCATCTCCAGCTTGTGCTGGAGAATCTTCTTCTGGCAGATGTCGAAGGCCTCCTTTTCCCGGGCGCGGTTGTGGGCCGCCGTCCGGCGGTCGTTCTCCGTGGCCACCCGGACCATGGGCCGCAGGGGCTGGATGACGCAGCAGTCGTCCACCGGGTGGTTGCCCTGGGTGCACTGGGCGTATTCCAGGCCCGCCGTCTCCACGATGACGTGGTCCCCGGTCTGCACGGCGGCGGCCCGGCTGGTGAGGAGGGCCGCGTCACCGTAAATGGCCGCCTGCCGGGAAAGCTGCCCGCCTGACCGGCGGCGAAACGCTGTCCGTTGACCTGCCGCCCCAGATGGCGGACACATCGCTGACCGCCCAGGCCATCCCCTGGACGTGGTCTACGAGGACGACGACGTCATCGTGGTCAACAAGCCCACGGGCCTGGTGGTCCATCCGGCCCCCGGCCACCCGGACGGCACCCTGGTCAACGCGCTGCTCCACCACTGCGGCGACAGTCTCTCCGGCATCGGCGGCGAAAAGCGCCCCGGCATCGTCCACCGCATCGACCGCGATACCAGCGGCCTCATCATCGCCGCCAAAAACGATGCGGCCCACGCCTTTCTCAGTGCCCAAAGAAAATGGCGGTGGTGGCCGGAGGCCGCCGCCGTCACCCACTGGGAGGTCGTCGCCCGTTACCCCGGCGTCACCCACCTGCGCTGCCGCCTGGAGACCGGCCGCACCCACCAGATCCGCGTCCACATGGCCCACATCGGCCACCCCATCCTGGGCGACACGGTCTACGGCGCGAAAAAAGCCCGTCCCCGGCCTCACCGGCCAGTGCTTGCCTCCACGCCACCGGCCTGCGCTTTCATCCATCCCCGCACCCACGAGCCAGTGGAGCTTACCTGTCCCCTGCCGGAGGAGTTCACCCGTATGCTGGCAAAGCTGGAAAAGAAGCAAGGATAAAGGAAAACCCATACGCCTCCCTTGTGCAAAGGCGGCCCAGTGCTCACACTGGGTTGTGCGGCGAAGCGTAGCTGAGGTGTCACGGCCTTCGGCCATGGCGGAGGGATTGTCACTTCCGGGCGGGGCGCCCCTACAGCACGTTTTTTCGGCGGTCGTTTCGTAGGGGGGCGATGCCCACATCGCCCCGCCGTTTTTACCACCGCACCCTGTGACCGTCCGTAGGGGCGGACGACCCTGTCCGCCCAACACCGCACAGCGGTGTCATTGCGAAGCCAGTCCGCAGACTGGCGTGGCAATCTGTTCCCAAATCGCACAATTTTTACGCTTTTCTGCGAATTTGCAACTAAAAGATTGCGGATTCCCACGTCGCTTCGCTCCTCGGAATGAAGAAAAAAAAGGCCGCCCGTGGGCGGCACCTATCTATATATTACTCCTCCGTCTCGATCAGTCCATAGCCGCCGTTGTTGCGGTGATAGACCACGCAGACGTTGTTCGTCTCGATGTTGCGGAACACGTAGAACGAGTGCCCCAGCAGATTCATCTGCAAAATGGCCTCGTCGCTGGTCATGGGCTTGACCACAAAGTGCTGGTGCGGATCCATCGAAGTCGTTGTCCTCCACACGTCAAACTCGGCGGGCACGGGGAGACCAGCGCGTCGGGCCGCAGGTTTTGGCCAGGCGCGTCTTGTTCTTGCGGATGCGGCGGTCGATGAAGCTGACAGCCTCGTCGATGGCGCTTCGCATATCGCCGTCAGGGTCTTCCGTCTGCGCCCGGAACAATGTGCCGTTGCTGCTGCGAATGGTCAGCTCCACCACGCAGCGGTTTTCTTCTCCACGGCAAAGGTCACAAAGGCGTCTGCCTCCTCGGAAGCCACTTATCCAGCTTGCTGATCTTCTTTTCGGCGTATTCCTTGATGGAGTCGTTGAGGAGATCTTCTTACAGGCGAATGTGAACTTCATGGTGCTTTGCTCCTTTCGTCAGTACGGTCAGTGCGAGCAGGGTCGGGAGGAATATCCCTCATCCTTGACAGGATTATAGCAAATATCCACACAGTTGAAAAGATGTTTTGATAAGATTTGTGAAAAGTTCACAAATCTTATCATATGTGTCATATATTGAATCCAGTTTGTCGAAACCTTTCTTATGCATATGTCAGTTCTTTTTACGCAGGGGGGGAGAACCGAGGGGCAAAGCCGCCTCGAATCAGATCAAATGTCGCGCAAAGCCTTGTCTTGCAAGGCGTGCGTGGGGCGAAGCGACTTTTTTGTGCCGCAAGGCGGCTTTGAAAATAACGACATTCTACCAGTCTGTCGGAAAAGCCAGGGGCTTTTTGACAGAACTTGTATTGTTTTGAGGAGCGTCCGCTTTCGACAAAACTCGCGGTTTTCAGCAAAACCTCCCTATTTACACGGGCCTGGACATGGTGTAGTATAGTCCTCGGAGGCTTTCCAATATCCCACCCGCTTGCGCCCGCTCCTTTTGGGCGGCGTCTTTTCACCCATTGCGCTCCCCGCCCTCATCTGCTACAATAGACCCACACTCATTAGGAGGGCAAGCTATGAAAAAAGGGCCTCATCCAACGCCATCAAGCTCATCGCCATCGCGGCCATGACCATCGACCACGTTGCCTGGTGGCTGTTCCCCGGCTACCCGGGCGGCGCTGCCCTGGTCATGCACATCATCGGGCGGCTCACCTGCCCCATCATGTGCTACTTCGTGGCAGAGGGCTACCACTACACCCGCGATGTCCCGCAAATACACGGCGCGGATGTTCCCTTTTTGCGCTGGTGTCCCACTTCGCCTACATCTTCGCCTCGGCGGACTTCTCCGGTTGGCGCTCGTTCCTCCCCTTCTCCTCCGGCAGCGTGCTGAACCAAACCAGCGTCATGTGGTCGCTGGCCTGGGGCTGGTGATGCTCCGGGTGGCGCACAGCAAAAAGCTCTCCCCACGGCGCGCAGGGTGCTGCTGATCCTGCTGATCTGCGCCGTCAGCTTCCCCAGCGACTGGAGCTGCATCGCCGCGCTGTGTATCCTGGCGCTTCGGCACGAGCCGCGGCAACCTCGAGCGCAAATGGCCTGGATGGCGTTGCACGTGGCGCTCTACGCGGCGGTCTACGCCTGGCCCTGGACGTGGTCTACGGCATACTGCAAATGGCGGTGGTGCTGTCCATCCCCTCCCTGCTGCAATACAACGGCCAGCGCGGCGCGTCCCCCGCCGGAACACCGTCATGAAGTGGCTATTCTACCTCTCTACCCCGCCCGCCTGTTCTCATCGGCTACCTCCAGTGGCGCGCCTGAAAAATTCCCTGTCACACATCCCTCCCTCGTTCGTTATAGAGACAAAGGCGGTGAGGCAACATGGACAACGACATCTTCGACACGCTGTACCGGCGCTACTACGCCCCCGGCGCTGCTGTATGCCCAAGGTCTGTGCCGCAGCCGCCACCTGGCGAAGGACCTGGTGCAGGAGGCGTTCTGCCGTGCATGGCTTTTCGCTGCCGGACGATGTCCCCAGCTTTCGCGGCTGGCTGTTCGGGTGCTGCGTAACCTGCTCATCGACCACCAGCGCCGCCAAAAGCACCTGTCGGCGGACGACCCGCGCCGGAGCAGACCGACCACGCCACCCCGGGAGAGCGTGCTGCTGCACCGGGAGGACGCGGCGGCGCTGTGCCGTGCCCTGGAGCGCCTGCCCGACGCCGACCGGGAGCTGCTGACGCTGCACTGCTTCGCTCGCCCGGACGGCGGCGGGTTGGCGGACACGCTGCACATGACCCCCTACCGCGGTGCGCCAGCCGCAATCGTACCAGGCAGACACGGCTGCGGCAGAATATGGAGGAGGATGGCTATGGATTTTTGAAACGGCATTGCCACTATCAGAGCAGCACCGCCACCGCGCCGAGGAGACGGCGCTGGTGGGGCTGGAAATACCAGCTCATCGAGGACTACCTGGCCGCTCAGGCGCTGCCGGAGCTGCCGGAAGGACCGCCCTGGCGGCATCGGAGACGAAAGCGGTAAAGCGCCGG
>VOFG01004285.1_pt1 | contig 34886 bp, 45 predicted proteins | sample 5384171 | NCBI WGS metagenome assembly VOFG01 (sample SAMN12384726, study PRJNA508395) | human gut metagenome | isolation source: healthy gut F | host: Homo sapiens
GCGTCCCATTTGAGTTCGGCCATACGGTTTTTCTCCATTACGATATGCTTCTTTAGAACCTGTTTTGTAAAAAATGTCAGTTCTGCTGTCAGTTGTATTATAGGTACCAGCTGTCTTAAATGTTAATCCTTTAATAATTTGCCAGGTTACAGATGCATTGGCTGACCACATTTCTCCACGTTTATTATTAGTAACGGATTCGGTTTGCATGACAGGATTGACTTGAGCAAGGCTTTCTCCAGTCTCTAGCATTTCAGGGTCAATAGCAGAATTTAATAATTCTTCATCTGTCAGCTTCAGACCACCTGTTGGACGTGCACTTAGAATTTGTGCTAACATATTAAAACGTCCGGAGTCTGCGGAAGTTCCCACACCTTTACGGTTCGTTTGTGCGTAATTAACAGTTGTATCAAAAGTGATGTTTTTGTTATCTTTTGATTAAAGCGAATTTTACCTGTCGTTTTATCAAATCCACTATTCTTAAAAATACCATTTCAATATAACGGGAAAATGAAGCTGTATATTTGGTATTATCACTACCGCCTGAGATGGATAGATTATGGTCTTGTGACCATGTCGGATTGAAAGTCTCTTCTTGCCAGTCTACTCCTTTCATTCCGATATAATCTTCCGCTGATTGATAAAGATAAGGAATTCCATTATCATCATTTCCTGATTTATAGTAGGAATTTGCATATTCGGGTTTTATTTCTCCTTGCAATTTAACGAATTCATAAGGAGAAAGTACATCTAACATTTTTGAAATCTTACGATAACTTGCAGAGCCGTTGTAGTTAATTACAGGGCGTCCTACTTTACCTGACTTGGTGGAAACCATAACCACTCCATTGGCTGCGCGCGCACCGTAGATAGCGGCAGAAGAGGCATCTTTTAAAACTTCTATAGATTCAATATCGGAGTTCGATAAATAATCGATATTATCTACTTGAAAACCATCTACGATATAAAGTGGAGAAGCATCTCCTGTTAAAGTACCTACACCACGGATGTTGATATTAAATCCAGCTCCCGGTGTACCGTCGGTTTGGGTAATTTGTACTCCGGCAATTTGTCCTCCTAAAGCTCCCATAACAGAACTGCTTTTATAGCCTTCAATGTCTTTGGAAGCGACGGATGCAACAGAACCTGTCAAATCACCTCGCTTCATGGAACCATATCCGACAACAACAACTTCGTCTAAAGTTTTATTATCTGGTACCATTTTAACATTCATAGGAGATTGTCCGGTATATTTAATCTCTTGGGTTTTATATCCAATATATGAGAAAGATATTATTGAACCTTTTGAAGTTGTTAACGTAAAGTTTCCGTCGAAGTCAGTAATAGCTCCAGTAGATGCACCTTTTACCATAACTGTTGCTCCGATAAGCGGAGTGTCTGTTTCATCTACAACAACCTAATCTGAATGTAGATTTATCTATACCTGCTCCTAAACTTGGAGCTATTGACTCACCACCTCTTGCCGGATTTACCTGGAAGACAAACGGAGTATACTCTAATTGTACATTACTGTCTGAAATCATTGAGAAATGGAAAATACAGGTTGTTTTACAGAAACTGCCGTTTTTCCTTCTCCGGCTGTTGCGGTAAACCATTACCATGCCACATTGTCCTTGTTTTAATCCGGTTATTGTAATCTGTCCGGTAGATTCATTAATAGTCGCTTTTGTATTATTGGGATTATGTTTCAATTCTACTTCCCACTTTAGTGAAGACAAACCATTCTTTGGCATCTGTTGCTGTTGGAACCGGTTTTACAGAGTTAAGTTTACCGCCTGCCTCAATTCTGAATTGATCGGCATAGTTTTCAATAGAGTTAAGCCGAGGTTATTTCCGTAGCGGAAATAAGTAAAATAGTTCGGATTTGCTGTGATTGTTAATGTAAATGTAGCAGTCTCTGAACCTTTGGTATTGGTAGCCATAACCTGAACTGTATATTGCCCGACAGGAATCTTGTTTCCCTTCTTAATGGCGATGTTTCCATCCAGATCAAGAGCTAATTCACCTTGAAGGTCAGTTGGCAGATTTACAAATTCATATTTCACTTCATCACCTTTGAAATTCTCATTTTTGTTAATGTCGATTTCTACAGCTTGTACATCGTTTACATCAGCGTATCCGAAGTTAGCTATCGGTTCTATAAATTCAACTGTATTTAGTGTGAATACATTCTCGAATACTACGCCTTCTGGAGAAAATTCATTGATAGCCTTCACACTGATTTGATATTTTTCTCCATCCTTGAATCCATGATGAGCCGCTACAGACAATACGCCCGTTGTCGGATCAATTGTGATTTTATCCGTATTCGGACTAACTGAACTGATACTGTATACAAGCCCTTCCGCAGAACCTTTTAATGCGGGAATATTACTTTGGAAAGTGGTCTCAGGACTACGCTCTCCTTCTTCCTCTATTTTTCCTTCATCAGGAGTGTATATTAATGAAAGTGGGCGGGGAAGTTACATTGATTTCCAACGCATTCTCGAAAATTCCTTTTCAGGATCCTCTCCAGTTGCGGCAGTTGTCAGTTTGAATGATAGGATGTACTTACCAGGCTGAATGTTTTGATTTCCTTTGATGATGGAAATTTCACCTTTATCTGATACAGCAAAGTAGTCTTCGGGACTTTCTACTGCAACTCCATTCCACATTGCAGAAGCAATGGTGTAGTTTGAAATAGAAATATGATTTCCTTCAGTTCTAATTTGAGAGGTGGGCAGTTCATTGCTGCTTTCTGTGTCGATAATATCTGCATATTCTACCTGTAGTTTCTCCGGATCTGTTTTGATTCCATCAGGCACAGGTTTCATCATGTTGATTTCCACAATGTCGGTATATTCATATCTGTTATTGTTGGAATAACATGCGACAGATAGTTTGTATAGTCCGACAGGAGTATTGCTTGTACTATTTAAAGTAATTTTTCCTGTTTCCGAATCAATGGCGAAGATGCTATCGGAAAACGGTTCTCCATCAAGAGTGATTCTGGTAATGGCAAAATCGTATGGAGTGCCGCCTTTTGTAAGTCGGGCTACTGATAACTCCTGTCATAGATGGACCGATATCAGTCATTCCTGTATAATAAATAGTAAACTTCGTAGAGTCAGTAGTTTCTGTATCCGAACAGGAACTATTGACTATTGTCACTGCAATTACTATGAGGACTCCTAGTAATCTTGAAGTAATGTTTAGTAATTTAGATCTCATATTTTAAGAGTTATTAGTTTATAAGGTATAAGATAATGTATGTGTCTCTCCATTCACACTTACTTCTACAGAAGCGCTGTTTTCGGAATATCCGCTATCTATGAATTTGGCTGAGATACTGGACGTATCAGTACTTCCATTGACTGGAAGAATAACTGTAATGTAACGTGCGGTTTCATCAGCACTCTTATTCATATCGATGGTATAAGATTGACGTGTGTTGTAAGCCCTGTCTACGAGATAGGCTATACGCCCCGTGAATGGAGAACAGGTTACTGCTTTATTGGCAAAAAAGTGCGGACTATAATGTTATTATTATTGCTGAATGCTGTATGGACTCCATTTTTATCTGTATCCATAACAACTTCGCTGGCAGTGCCTTCGCAAAGATTGAAACTTAGATTAATAGTACCTTCTGCATTTCCAATACCTTCATCTACTAATACAAAGAATTTTTTGTTTACGTAAAAGACTGCACGACGGTGCTTTAAGTTATCATATCCTTGATTCTCAAATACAACTAATTCAGTCGCTCCTTCCTCTGATTTCAACAGTTTGCCTGCTGCCTTTTTGATATTCTGTTTTCCGATTGATAAAGTATTGTGTTTATCGATACCACGGAACCAGTAACGTAAGTCATTGTCTCCACCGCTGGTATAATAAGTACACACACCTGAATCAGGGAAAAAATTTCGTCCGTTATGGTAAAGTTCGAAAGTTCCATTATCTGGCTGGTTATGACTATAAGCACTAAGTGAATTAGAAGCATCATTACTCTTGTTATTGCTTAAAATCATGACTGTAGAAGCCGGTGTCCAACCATTTCGTAATACATAATATCCTGCCTGGTCGAATAGCTTCATATCATTATTGGGGGTACGTCCCTGTGCTGTTCCACCATTTCCGGCAGTTTGCATATATTTCAATTCTTCACTATCCGGGAACATTTCCACATATTGCTTAAAGTTCGTATTTTTAAGGACATTACGTGTCCGGCTCCATGAGTCGTTGAACATTGGGACCACATTATCGGAACCCTTGATAAAGTAATTAGGATATGTGAAGTACATCACTACTTCTGCTGCTTTACGCAGTGGTTCTGTAAAATCTGACGGCAATTTACTGGAGAGTTGGTTTGCCTCTGCTAATTTCATTGCCTCGTAGAAATCCGCAACGATACCGATATTGAAACGAATCTTACGGATAAAGTCAATGGTTGATTCCCCGGTAATTGCTTTTAGTTTCAGATGCAGATTAGAACGACTCATGTTCATTTCTCTGGCAAACTCGTCAGTAGAGAATTCAATATTATCCATATTCTTTTCTACGATCGCTACAGCACGTTTTAGTAAAGCTTCATCCATGGCGTTAAACGTAATCTTTTCCGGTTCCACTTCCATAGGGACTTGGAATACCGTTCAAGCATACGCCTACGGGTACGCATCATATTCTGTATCTTCGTAGTCAGGATAGCCAGCGAGAATGGTTTCGGGATATAGTCATCTGCGCCCATTTGCAGACCTTCCATCTGGTCTTTGACTTCGCTTTTAGCAGACAGGATAATCACGGGAATGTGACAGGTACGGATATTCTGCTTCACATTCTTGCATAGCTTGATACCATCCATCACAGGCATCATGACATCAGTCACAATAATGTCAACTTCATTCTCTTTCAGTTTTTCCAAAGCTTCTTCACCATTTCCGGCTTCCAGTGTATTGAAGAGTTCGGCAAGTCCGCTACTTAGATAATGGCGGATTTCATTATTGTCTTCTACGATAAGAATCGTACCACGTTTCTTGTCACCAGTTTCGATCGTTTCGTTTTCTACTTTTTCCGTATCAATGAAATACATCTCTTTCGAGTTGGTAGAATATACCTGTCCTTCCTCATTCAGAGTGTCATTAGAAGCTAGTTCGGAGGGTTTGTAGGTATTTATGTCTTGTGGCAGATAAACAGAGAAAGTACTGCCTTTACCCTCTTCACTATCCAGTTCGATGCGCCCATGGTGCAATTCTATCAGGCGTTGTACCAAGTGAAAGACCGATACCACTTCCTACGTGCTCGCTCTCTATCTGATAGAAACGTTCGAATATTTTTCCCTGCTTGTTGATAGGAATACCAATACCGGTGTCACTAACTTGCAGTATCAACCAATTATTTTCCTCTTTCAACGTCACAGTAATGCTTTGACCGCTTTCCGTATATTTAAAGGCATTGGAAAGGAGGTTGTTTACTATCAGCTCCAGATAATTCGGATCGAAAAGTTCCTCTTTTTCTTCCAATTCGGAGTGGAGAGTATAAGTAATTTTTTTGTGGCGTGCCAGTTTATCGTAAAACAAGAAATTATCTTGTATTAGTTGATGCGCATTCTCTCTCTTTGCTTTTAGCTCGAAAACTCCCAATTCGGCGCGGCGATAATCCATCAATTGATTGACAAGATGTAGCAGGCGATTAGCGTTGCGTTGGATATACTCCAGCTGATTACGAGTCCAGCGATCACTAATCTTATTGATTATTTCTTGTAGAGGAGCTAAGATGAGAGTTAACGGCGTGCGAAGCTCGTGCGAAATATTGATGAAGAAACGCATCTTCATCTGGTTGATTTCTTCTTGATGTTCCTTGTCTCTACGTTCTATCTCAAGCTCGGCTTCCATGCTTTTGCGCATCCAGAAGAAGCGGAAAACGAAAGTGATAAAGCCGATAAAAATAGCGAGGAAAAGCACGATTGCCCACCAGGTCTTGTACCATATAGGGAGAACAATGATTTCTAACATCGTAGGTACAGTATTCCATTTTCCGTCACTATTAGCAGCTTTTACCAAAAAGTGATAAGTGCCTTGTGGCAAGTTGGAGTAGGAGACAGTACGTTTATCTGTCAGATAATACCACTCTTTGTCATATCCTTCCAGTTTATAAGCGAAAGTATTGTGTTGACCGGAAATATAGTTGGATACTACAAATTCAATCGTGAAAGCCGTTTGCCATGATTTTAGCGTAATACTTTCTGTCTCATTGATATTCTTAGTCAAGATACCGGTTTCATCATCCGGACGGACTGTTTTGTTAAACAGTTGAAGTTTAGTGATGACTACCGGAGGAGTGTAAGGATTGTCGAGTAGGAGTTCCGGGCGGAAAGTTGTGATACCATTGATACCCCCGAAGTACATTTGACCCGTTGAGGTGCGGCAGAATGAAGAAGTATTAAACTGATTACTTTGCAACCCGTCGGATTCCGTAAAATTGCGGAACTTCTCTGTCTCCGGATTGAAACAGGAGATACCACGGTTGGTGCTTACCCAGAGACGCCCAAAAGTATCTTCCAGAATACCATATAACCACATTATTAGGTAAACCGTTAGCAGTCGTATATCGTTTGATTTTCTTCTCTTTCTCATTAAAACAGTAGAAGCCTTCACGCGTACCTACCCAAATGATACCGTTGGCTGCCTCGTAAATGCAATTGGTAAACGTCTTTGTTACAGATGATTCCGGCAGGATAGGCACCTTTTCTATCTCGATTCCTTCCTGCTGAAAGACAGATATACCTTCCTCACCCCCGACCCAAAGCCGTTTACGAGAATCTCTGAACAGGATTGTGATTCGTTGTGAAGTAAATGGCGTACCGTCTTTTTCTTTATCTATGGTGGTGAAGCTCCGTTTCTCAGGATTAAAACTAACCAGTGCACTTAAAGTTCCCCTAATAAGATACTACCCTCCTTGTCAGGAAGAATAGCATACACATTTTCATTGACCAACTGGCTATTCAGCTGGTTGAAACTTTCCATTTGTCCACTGTTTCGATGGAGAACAGTCAGGCCACCAGCATGTGTTCCTATATATACAAGTGATTTTTGTTCATCTACATATACGGCTTTAATATTGTTGGAACCAATACCGATTTCCCGTTCGTTTTCCTGTAAGATATAGTGCGTAAACTGTTGTGTCTTGGGATTATATAGATTCAATCCCCCATCATTCGTTCCTATCCATAAGTTCTTATCCTTATCTTCGGTAATGCAACTGACTACGTTGTCACTTAGAGAATTCTTATAGGGAATACGCTGGATATTCTTGAAGCGGTTCCGGATAGGGTGGTAATAGTTCAAACCCCCGAAATAAGTTCCCAGCCACATACCGCCCTGAGAATCCATAAAGATACTGCGAACCGAACGCTGTGACAGACTGCCGCTTTCTACCGGACTGCTGCTGTAAGAAACGAAAGAATCGTTTCCTTCATGATAATGTTCAGATCATTGAATGTTCCTATCCATAAGCGATTTTGCGAATCCAGTGCCAGAGAGCGGATATAATTGGAACTGATACTTTTAGGATTGGAAGAAGAATGATGGTAAGCCTTGACCTCTTTGCGTTTTCGGGTTAAAGTAGAAGTAGACCGGCTCCTTCGGTGGCTATCCAGATGCGGGTAGGCGATTGTTGCAAAATGGCTTGAATCTGCTTAGTGCCTGTTATCGGAGTAATTCTTTTCCAGTTTCTTTTGAGAAATGGAATAGCTGTAAAGCCCGTCAACCGGGGTACCGATATAGATAATATCCCCCTGTCTGTAAAGAGCTGAAGCTATAAGCTTGTGCATAGCGGTACTAAAAGAATCATCAACGAATCGTGATTCTTTAATATCGAACATAGTCAGACCTTCTTGTGTGCTTATAAGCAACTGTTCCGGTGAGATTTCTGCAATACCGTTGATTTGCAGCTTCTTCCCCTTCTTTTCGTAGAAGAAATTTCTGAATTTATCCTTCTCTTCGTCATAATATGACAAACCATCCCGCGTACCGATCCAGACACGTCCCTGACTGTCAGTTTTTACGATTCGCGAAATGTCATTAGCAATACTGTTCGGATCCTCTTCATTATGTTGATAAACTGTAAATGAATACCCGTCATACTTGTTTACTCCATCATAGGTCGCAAACCACATATTACCCCTTTTGTCCTGATCGATAGCAAATACGGTGCTTTGTGACAATCCTTCGTTAATAGAAATATAAGAGAAGTTAATTTGCTCCGGAACTTCAGAAAAAAGCATAATTAACCCCTATACATAGAAAGAGTAGACAGATTGCTATTTTGTTAAGGTTGCTCATTATTAGGTCATAAGATTAATAATGGCATCAAAGATAGTGAAATCTTTGATATACCCCATGAATTGACCGGAAAACTATACAATCTTTCCAGTCTGTACAGTGGGTGTATGGAGGTGTTCAACAGAGAGAAAGAAAATATAGGAGGATGGAAAAAATGCCACCGATTACACAGATTAACATGGACTTAAATGTAATTCGAAGATTTTCGATACAAAAGTCTGTGTTAATCTGTGTAATCGGTGGTGAAACTTGAAACTGGTAGGTAATTTATTATTTAGCTAAATCTCCTATCTCGTCTAAATTCTTCTGAATATCTTCGTCATTCAATGTATAGTTTACTAAATCGCCGGCCAAATACTTATCATAAGATGCCATATCGATCAGACCGTGACCCGACAGGTTGAACAGAATCATTCTTTCTCTTCTCCTGTCTCCTTACATTTGTTAGCTTCGCGGATAGCCGCCGCAATAGCGTGGCTGGATTCGGGAGCCGGAATAATACCTTCGGACTGCGCAAACAGACAACCAGCTTCGAAAGACTCCAATTGCTGTATATCTACCGCTTCCATCAGATTATCTTTGAGCAACTGTGAAACGATTACGCCTGCGCCGTGATAACGAAGCCCACCGGCATGGATATGAGCAGGAGCAAAATTATGTCCCAAAGTGAACATCGGTAGCAATGGAGTATATCCGGCTTCATCACCGAAGTCATACTGGAACTTACCACGTGTCAGTTTCGGACAAGAAGCAGGTTCGGCAGCAACGAAACGCGTTTTCTTCCCTTCCAGGATGTTGTGACGCATGAATGGGAAAGAGATACCTCCGAAGTTGGAACCGCCTCCGAAACAACCGATTACTATATCCGGATATTCGCCTGCCATTTCCATCTGTTTTTCAGCTTCCAGACCGATAATAGTCTGGTGGAGAGTTACGTGGCTGAGCACAGACCCGAGCGTATATTTACAGTTGGGAGTCATTTGTGCCAGTTCGATAGCTTCCGAAATAGCAGTTCCCAATGAACCTTGATAAGTAGGGTGCTTAGTCAGAATATCCTTACCGGCGCGGGTAGACATAGATGGAGAAGGGTGACCTGTGCTCCGAAAGTCTGCATGATGCTGCGGCGGTATGGTTTTTGTTCATAACTGATTTTTACCTGATAAACGGCAGCTTCCAGGCCGAAAACTTTGGCTGCGTAAGAAAGAGCGGCTCCCCATTGTCCGGCACCTGTTTCGGTAGTGATATTGGTTACGCCTTCCTGCTTGCAATAGTATGCCTGTGCCAATGCGGAATTTAATTTATGAGAACCGATGGGACTTACACTTTCGTTTTTGAAATAGATATGAGCCGGAGTTCCGAGCGCTTTTTCCAGTCCGTAAGCGCGTACAAGCGGCGTACTGCGATAATACTTATACATTTCGCGTACTTCTTCCGGTATTTCGATCCATGCATCCGTCTGATTTAGCTCCTGATGACACAGCTCTTTTGCGAAAATCGGATACAATCTTCTGCTTTCAGCGGTTGTTTGGTTCCCGGGTGCAACGGAGGCATAGGCTTGTTCACCATATCAGCCTGAATGTTGTACCAGTAATGTGGAATTTCTTCTTCGGGTAGAATATACCGTTTTCTTTTTTCACTCATAATATTGTAGTTTTTTAGTTTTCTGTTGCCAAAAGTAGTCAAATTTTTAATATTCAGAAAATTTTGTCAACAAAGAATCGTGTTTGATTGTTATTTTACTTAAGTTTGCACGACCCTGTTAAAAAGATGATATGAAGATTTATCATAAGTTTTTATTGTATCAGAATAAACTCCTAAAACCCTATGTGCGTATCTTGTTAGGGCTGGTAGAAGCACTCACTTATCTGGCATCTCTGTTGTTGATTGTCGGAGTAGTATATGAACACGGCTTTCCCTTATCCGTAGATGAAGTGGCTAATTTGCAGACATTGTATAAAACAGTCTGGATTATCTTTCTGATTGATGTAACTTTACATATCTCGCTGGAATACCGGAATACCAAAAAACAATACCGGCGATTAGCTTGGATCTTAAGTGGGTTGTTATATTTTACTCTAATACCCGTCATTTTTCATCGTCCGGAAGAAGAAGGAGCTATTTTGCAGATTTGGGAATTCCTGCATGGGAAGTTTTATCATCTCCTGTTATTATTAGTCCTTTCTTTCCTCAACTTGTCCAATGGTCTGGTGCGCCTGTTAGGACGGCGTACCAATCCGTCTTTGATATTAGCAGTCAGTTTTATGGCTATTATTCTGATTGGAGCAGGCTTGTTGATGCTTCCGCGCTGCACGGTAAATGGTATTACCTGGGTAGACTCTTTATTTACGGCTACCAGTGCCGTATGTGTTACAGGTTTGGTTCCGGTAGATGTATCCACTACATTCACCACTTCCGGATTAGTTGTCATTATCCTGCTCATTCAGATCGGCGGACTAGGAGTGATGACATTAACCAGTTTCTTCGCCATGTTCTTCATGGGAAATACTTCCATTTACAACCAGCTTGTTGTCCGTGATATGGTCAGTTCCAATTCGTTAGGATCTTTGCTGTCTACTTTATTATATATATTAGGCTTCACCTTAGTGATTGAAGGGATCGGCATGGTTTCGATTTGGTTTAGTATTCACGGAACGTTGGGAATGACTCTGGAAGGAGAGTTGGGCTTTGCTGCTTTCCACTCTATTTCAGCTTTTTGCAATGCGGGCTTTTCTACGCTTTCCGGCAATTTAGGAAATCCGATGGTGATGACTAACCACAATTGGCTGTTTATTACCGTTTCTCTATTGATTATATTTGGTGGTATCGGTTTCCCCATCCTTGTCAATTTCAAGGATATTGTATTGTATCACCTCCGTCGTTTCTGGAAATTGATTCGTACCCGCAAACTGGATCGGCACAAAATGCAGCACCTCTATAACCTGAATACGAAGATTGTGTTAATCATGACTTTCCTGCTTTTATTAATCGGTACATTAGCTATTGCTGCTTTTGAGTGGAATGCTTCCTTTGCCGGTATGCCTTTGGCAGACAAATGGACTCAAGCCTTCTTTAATGCTACTTGTCCGCGAACAGCCGGTTTCAGTAGTGTCGATCTGGCATCGTTGAGCGTGCAGACTTTGTTGGTTTATCTATTCCTGATGTGGGTGGGCGGTGGATCACAGTCCACGGCAGGTGGTGTGAAAGTGAATGCTTTTGCGGTCGTAGTTCTGAATCTTGTAGCCGTATTGCGTGGCACTGAACGAGTGGAAGTGTTCGGCAGAGAATTATCTTACGATTCAATCCGGCGTTCTAATGCAACAGTAGTCATGTCATTGGGAGTCTTATTCATTTTTATTTTTACATTGAGCATACTCGAACCGGGTGTTTCCATTATGGCATTGACTTTCGAATGTGTCTCTGCACTTAGTACTGTGGGTTCCAGTCTGAATCTGACCCCTCATTTGTGCGACGCGAGCAAACTATTGGTGTCTTTGTTGATGTTTATTGGTCGTGTGGGGTTAATAACATTGATGTTGGGAATCGTCAAACAGAAAAAGAATACAAAATACCGTTATCCAAGTGATAACATCATAATAAACTAAAGCTATGAAGTATATTATTATTGGTCTAGGAAATTACGGGCATGTACTTGCGGAAGAACTATCGGCCTTGGGACATGAAATCATAGGAGCGGACATAAGCGAAAGCCGTGTAGATTCCATCAAAGATAAGGTTGCTACAGCTTTTGTCATTGATGCCACTGACGAACAATCATTATCAGTGTTGCCATTAAATAGTGTGGATATAGTTATTGTAGCGATTGGAGAGAATTTTGGTGCGTCGATACGAGTCGTTGCCCTGTTGAAGCAGAAAAAGGTTCCCCGTATTTTTGCCCGTGCTATTGATGCCGTACATAAAGCGGTGCTTGAAGCTTTTGATCTGGAACGAATCCTGACCCGGAAGAAGATGCTGCCCGCAGCTTGGTGCAATTGCTTGATTTTGGAACGAATATGGAAGGATTCCGCATCGATCAGGATTATTATGTCGTGAAGTTTACTGTTCCGAAGAAGTTTGTAGGATACTTTGTGAATGTTCTGGAAAGCTATTTAATGAAATATAACACTGAATAATGCGAATCAGTAGCATCTATATTTTCTTCATCCTATATAAATAAAAACAAATATTATCTGTCACCTGTCACTGTTTTAGAGTTAACAGATTGATTTTGAGATATAAATGTGGTGATAGCAACGAGTGGCAGCAGTGTGATGGCAGAATTTGCCGTCACGCTACTGCCACTCGTTGTAGCTTAATTAGTTTCCACTGCTTGAAACTGTAGTTTCATCAGTAAGAAACCATAGTTCCAAAGGCTTGAAACTAAAAGTTTCGAGCGTATGAAACCAAAGTTTCAAGTAATAGAAACTAGAGTTTCAAGCAATGGGAACTATAGTTTCAAATAGGGAAACGAACTTGGCTTACTATCAGTAGAAGTGCAGAGGGTAGCTAAAATGAAATAGCAACGTGTGACAGCAGTGTGACGACAATACTTGCCATCACACTGCTGTCACACGTTGCTGTCACGGTCTTATGATTTAATTATCAGACTATTATCACTCGTTTGGTGACAGGTGACAGCAGTTTTTCAAATATATTTCTTTATGTAGACCGATTATTTCGTCAGAAGACGGATACTTCCTGCTTTCACTCCGCCGGCTTTGGCAGTCAGAATAATTTCTCCGGCTGTTTCATTTGTTTGTACGATAGCTGTAAGCATTCCGTTGAAAGCGTGCATCTTCGGAAGATGGAACAGGTCGAGACTCGTGGGGTCACCGTTGGCTCCGGCACGGTATTTTCCGGCACCTTTGACGGAGAAGTTGATCAGACGACTGTCGGCAGGGCAGAGGTTGCCGTCTTTGTCCACCACTTTCACTGTCACATAAGCGAGGTCTTTGCCGTCTGCCGTCAGTTCGTTACGGTTGCTTACCAGTTCGATGTGATGAGGCTTTCCGGCAGTACGGACACTCTTTTCAGCTACCGCTTTTCCGTCTTTATCGTAGGCTACTACTTTCACTTCCCCCGGTTCATATACGGCATCCATCCACATTAAGCGGTAACGGCTCTTTAAAGAACTGTTATTCTTGCTTTGTTTACCGTAGCTTTTTCCGTTGATAAACAGTTCGGCAGTAGGATAGTTGGTGTAAACAAATACCGGAGTTACTTCACCTTCGCGTCCCGGCCATGTCCAATGCGGCAGGATATGCAGTGTTTCCGCTTCCTTATTCCATATGCTGCGATACAAGTAATAGCGGTCTTTGGGTAAACTGGCAAGGTCGATGATACCAAACATTGAACTATGATTGGGCCAGGCATCAGTATCATGGGGAAGGCTCACCCAGATAATCGAAGCCGGTCCATACAAACTGTCCGATGGTCCAGTGATGATCGTCCGCCAAAGCGAAGTCCTCATCGGGGATGTTGGACCATGAACATGCCTCTACGTCATAAGAAGAACATTGATGATCATCGTACTGGGCACTTTTCTTATCTTTTACGGGAAACTTGTAGACACCGCGTGAGCTGACGGTGGACGCAGTTTCACTACCCAGAATAAGATTTTGCGGAAGTTTGTCATATGCCTCCTGATAGCGATTGGCGCGGTAGTTCAGACCGGGGATATCGATCATGGCAGCAAATCCGTTGGCTAGAACACAAGTCACTTGGTCCATGCCGCAGGTAACGGGGCGGGTGGGGTCTTCACGGTGGCAGATATCTTGCAGGAACTTGGCTACTTTTATATCCTACAGGGCTGCATTGCGTGGGGACTTCATTACCGATACTCCACATCACTACACAGGGATTGTTACGATAGTTGTGCAGCATATTCACCATATCGCGTTCTGCCCATTCGTTGAAGTAACGGTGATATCCGTTTTCACACTTGGCGATGTCCCATTCGTCGAACGGTTCGATCATCATCATGAATCCCATTTCGTCGCACAATTCCACGAGTTCGGGAGCCGGCATATTATGGGAAGTACGAATGGCGTCGCATCCCATATCCTTTTAAGAGTGTGGTGGTGGCGAAGTGCCGCTACGTTGATGGCCGCACCCAGCGGACCTAAGTCATGGTGGTTGCATACACCTTGGAATTTGCGGTGTTTTCCGTTCAAGTAGAAACCTTTGTCGGCAATGTATTCAATGCTGCGGATACCGAAAGCGGGTAGAGTATGTATCTACCAGTTGGTTGTCTGCGTACACTTTCGATACAGCCTTGCAGAAAAGAGCGGGGCTTTCCGGTGACCAGAGTTGAGGCGCGTTGACGATGAAGTTTTGTTCAAACGGCTGCCCGTGATTGATGCGGCCTTTGTTTTCTTTGCGTCACTACCTTTCCATCCGGTGACAGGATTTCTGTCTCTATACGGATTTCTGTCTTTTCGCCGGCATTCTCTATCTTGGTTTGCAGGCGTACGGCGGCAAATTCATCACTGACATGCGGGTAGTAATCTGCGTGCCCCATACCGGAATGTACTTTTTCCGTCACGATCAAGTGGACGTTGCGGTACAGACCTGCTCCCGGATACCAGCGTGAAGACTGGGGCGGTTTTCGAGGCGTACCGCCAGTGTATTGTTCTTTCCGTCTTTATTCAGGAAAGGGGTGACGTTGCAATGGAAAGAGTTGTAGCCGAAGGGCCAGAAGCAAGCCTCCTGTCCGTTGACGTATACACGCGCCTCACTCATTGCTCCGTCGAACAGGAGAGTGACTTCTTTGTCGGCGGGAACGTCGAAAAGCTGGTGCGATACCATCCGGTTCCGACATAAGGCAGTCCTCCGGTACGTCCGGTTTTCAGTGATGCCTTCTTCTCAAAGTTCTGTGTGACTGCTACGTTTTGCAGGTCGTTGTTCATGTCGAAAGGTCCGAAGATGGCCCAGTCATGTGGGATAACGACCGATTCCCATTTAGTATCATTGTAGTCAGTCTGCGCCTTTCCGGAAAATCTCCTTTACTGAATTTCCAGTTCTTCTCAAGCAGCGTCTCGCTGCGCTGTGCCTGTAGCATACAGGCTGCGCTCATCAAAAGTACAGTAAACAACTGTTTCTGGTGTTTCATGTTCATTCTCACTTTTTTATTGGATTTTAAAAGCATCTAGTGCAATTGTAGGCGCATTATTATCGAAACAGCCTAGGTTATAACCGTCATTATAGCCATTCGGGGCTTGTGGCTCCCAATAGAAGATACCTTCCACATCGGCTTGCATCATTTTTGTAATGAGTTGTTTGCAGGCCTCTGCCTGATCATAAGGCATACCTATCTCGCAAATCATGACAGGTTTGTTGTATTTCTGCTTGACATGCTTGATATTGGCAATACAGTCATCGGCTACTTTCAGCCAACCACCGGTTTTGCCTTCCTGCTCTGCCCAATATGGATAGAGCGACATGCCTATCATGTCGTATTTACCTCCATTGGCTTGAAGAATGTCGAACATGCGGTTGTATACCCATTGGTCGTTTCCCGCGTCCAGGTGGACAATGACTTTGGCGTCGGGACATATAGCTTTCACGGCATCATATCCGCATTGTTGAGTGCAGTCAGTTGTTCGGGATTATCAACAGACCCCACAGGAAGCATCATGCCGGGAGTTGTTTCATTACCTACCTGTACCCATTCCGGGTAACCCCAACCGCTTTTAACGCGGTAAGAACTGATTTCACATGTTCGCTGAGAGCAATTTTTGAGATCATCAAATGAAAGCTCTTTCCACGCCTCCGGCATTTCCTGATGTCCGGGGTCGGCCCAGGTATCAGAAAAAATGGAAGTCGATCATCGTACGTAATCCCAGACGCTCGGCACGTTTTGCTTTCACTATTACGTCATTCATGTTGTTCCAGCCGTCTTTCGGGTTAACCCATACACGAAGACGGATAGAGTTGACTCCGCAATAATCACGCAAGAGGTCCATACACTCCATCTCTTGGCGATTCTCGTCCGGCGTGTAGAACTTGAGTCCTTCCGCTTCCATTTGAGTCAGCCAACTTACGTCTGCACCACGTGCAAAGCCTTCTTCTTTACAACCTTTTGCGGTTCTTCTTGACGAGGATTTGTAACCGGGCCATCTTCACTACACCCGTTTGTAGCCATTGAAGCAATGAGTGCTACTATTGATAATATGCTTGCTATTTTCATTGAAACTGATTTATTTAAGTGAGTAAGAATAAGTTTGGTGTCCCAAATCAACGGTAAGGACATAGGTTTTGCCTATTTCGAGTTCATCGTCTCCGTCAAATCCTGCTGAGGATTCAGAATGCTTCAGGTGCAGAATGCCGGAACCACCGCCGAAGAAAAGGTTCCAGTTGTTATTTATCAGCACTTTTACTCCCCAAGGACTTTTCTTTTCTTTAATGAACTCGGCTGTAAATATCTCTGGATTTTCTGCAGACTGTGTCATGGGGATTCAGACGAATTATCGTTAAGTCCGGTGAATGTCACAGTCTGCACTTGAGTCAGTTCATAGGTCAATGACTTCATGTTGAAATCCATAACATACAGCCCTTGTGCCGGTGCGGGAATGTTGTCTTTTAGACTCTGCAAGGATCAATGTGCCGGACAAGTCGGTAGAGCCATCGGCTGCATTATAGGCGGGCTCCCATGCTTGTTCAGTATATGCACGATATCCCCATTCAGAATCTATCCAATGTGCACCACCATAGCAAAGTCCGGCTTCATCGTATAAAAGTGAGGTAATCGTCAAAACCTTCCCAATTGGTTATGCCGGAGAAGTACAGATACTGAGAGACTTCCGGCTGCGGAACGTCTTCTCCGATGCCGATGGTAAATTGAAGAGGATTGGATAAATCAAGAACCAGGAGATTTTCTCCGGCGGGCATAGTTACAGAAATATTATCTGCACTCTCACCGAACAAGAGGTTTTGTGAATTGCCGCCAAATGCGACAGTTTGCTCAATAGCAGGTCCTATATCGGTTGTTTCCCGGTTGTACAGGCTACCCTTTCCTGATACGGAAATGGTCAGGGTAGATTGTGTTGCCAGATTTACTGGCAGTGTCCATTGATTGTTCTGCTTGTTGTAAGTCATTTCGCCCGTTACATCTCCACTAACTGACAGACTGGCAACATGAAGCGCACTCCACCATCCTTCAACCGTGTTTACGGTAGTGTAATAGCATCCTGACGGATTCGGGAACCAAAAGTTCCAGTGACTGTCTTCCGATGAAGCATAAAATGTCTTTCCTTCTTCACCAAGATTACCCCACATTACATTATTGGCTTCGCGAAGCCACCAGTTTTCCCATCCGTTGACACCCATAAAACCTGTATAAATGCCATCTTCAGCAGGAGAGGCAAGCGTCATAGATGTGTTCTTCCAGTCCTTGTCAAGTACTTGAGCCAAGACAAGTTCTCAATGCGATAAGACTGGACCAGAACCTCCATGACATTAGAGTATTCGGGAGCGATGTTGGCTGCCAATGCCGAACGCATCCGAATCCATAACGGAGCCTTCTCATTGGCCTCATAACCTAAACGATCAAGCAGAGAATTGCTCCTCGCAAAGAAATTGACGGGAATGGATATTCTTATCCACCGCAATATTTAACGGAGCAGTAAAGTGTTCATCCTTTGAGAACTGAATCGTTATTTCCGCAACATTCACCGGAGCTTGCAAAAAAGTGTATCACTAAGCGCCAAACGTCCGTCGCCACTCCAATAAACTGTCAATGCCAAAGCCTGCGGATTGTCTGGCGTAAGAATAACTTCATTCGAGCCCCCATCAATTCCATAGAGTCTCCGGACAAGACGTAAACCGGATCAATATCGCTATCACAGGAGGTGGTAGCTACTGTCATAACAGCTGACAATAATATCAATTTAACTATTGTACTAAAACTTTCATATCGTATCTTTTTTAATAGAGTGGATTATGTAGATTAGGATTGGCTGTAAGATCTGTATCAGGAATGGGATAAATATTATATTTTTTGTTCACGGCACGGCCGTCAAGAACGCCCCCTTTCCATTGCCAGATATAATCTGCTGATACAAACTTATTGAATCTTATAAGATCAGTTCTACGCACTGATTCGAGGTATAACTCCCTGGCTCTTTCATCAAGAATGAAATCGAGCGTAAAATCACTATCTGAGATTTTTCCGCTTTCATCCTGGTTATATGCACGCAAACGAACCTGATTTACAAGTTCCAATGCTTCGGTTCGCGACAGCCCTGTTCCTCCTCTGAGTTGTGCTTCGGCTGCCATCAGATAGATGTCGGCAAGCCGGAGTAGGGGATAGTCGGTAGAGCATCCTGTGGCAGCAGAATTGGATGCTGCTACGCCCTCATCAGTGAGATTGGAGAACTTTTTCAAAGAAATAGCCTTCGGCTTGGTTATCGATTGCACCGGTAAAGAACTGTGCTTGTCCATCTGTATAAAACATAGCGCGGCTGTCTTTGGTTGTAGCAATATCTCCAAACTTTGCTGTCATCTCACCACGCGCACGAAACATACCCCAGCCGTTGGACAATCCGTACTTGGCGAGGGGTCTTGTGTGCTCGAATTGCCACATGATCCACAAATTATATATGTTCCTCCGCCCCACGTAACTGATGTTGTGGCGTCACACACCATAGCAAACAAAATTTCATGTGTTCGCTTGTGATTATCGGCATTAAATAATTTGGCATATTCCGGTTCCAGATAGAATGCAGGATTGGAAATTACTTGTTTGCAAGCAGTAATACATTCTGTATAATACTTAGTATCCACATTGCCACGATATACTGCGCTGTTTAAATAAAGCCGGGCAAGGAGTGCCCATGCTACGGGTTTACTGGCACGACCGTATTCGTTGGTAGCGGGCAATGCTGATGAAACTCCTTCGGCAACCAGCTCTTTCAGTTCACTTTCGATAAAATCAAACATCCCAATCCGTCGTAGGCTTCCGGGATATAACCGGTAACAGGCGTATTTTCATCCACTTTAGGACCTTGACGATACAAATCGAGTACCATCCAATAACTGAATGATCTCATAAAACGAGCTTCCGAACGGAAAGTACGGATTTCTGTTTGTTCGGCTTCTGAAAACCGGGCAATCTCTTCATCCGAACAATGGCGAAGAAACTCATTACACAAGGCTATGTTGAAGAAAAGCCAGTAATAGGAGTCAGAAACCCAAGAATCTTTCGCATCCCAACTGATATAGGTAAGGTCAGACAGGTTGTTTCCTGAAAGCCAGGTATTAGCTACTTCATCGGTAGCGGCTTCTTGCAGATTGAAATAGCCACGGGAAAAGTCTTGTTTGTTGATGCTCTTGAGGTCTCCGTTATCTCCCCCTTGTCCTTGTCCTGCAAGAACATAAGAGGCATATATTTTGGCAAGGACTTTCTTATAATTTGCCGCGTCAGCATAAACTTCTTTTGAGGTATCCTCTGTTGTCGGCATTTGATCAAGAACATCTGTACACGAGCTTTGCTACAAGGGTCATGCACCATACGATTATTGTTAGTATATTAATTTTCTTCATGGTTTATTCAGTTAAAAATTAAGGCCAATAGTGATAGAATACGTGCGGGGACGCGGATAAACAGATGTGTCGACACCATTGGCTGTTTCAGGGTCTACACCTTTATATTTAGTCACGGTAAAGACATTCTGCACCATGGCAGAGGCATGAAGGCCGATGGTCTTATATATGCGACCGAAGTCATAAGAGAGTTGCAGGTTGTCCATCTTCAAGAACGAAGCGTTTTCAAGATAATGGTCGCTGAGAAACTGCCTCTTGGTAAAGCGGGTATCCAGGAAACTCCGATTTAAGTTATTAAGTTGATAATCGTTATAGCTCATGGTTTCCCATGCACCTGTATTCATGGCCATACCATTAAAGATATATCCTCCTATATTGGCTCTAAGCGAGGTTGAAAGTGTCCACTTCTTATAGCGCAGCGAGGTTGAAAAGCCCAAAATCCAGTCCGGAGCCGGTGAATGATGATGGTAGCGGTCTTTGTTCGTTATCTCGCCATCTCCGTCAAGGTCGGCATACAAGCCTTCAATGGGTTGCCCCGTCTCCGCATCATACAATTGCTTGTATAAATAGAATGAGTAGGGAGCGTAATCAGTAGAGAACACCTGCATCTGGTAAGCATCAATCCAAGGGCCTACTTCTGTGTCAGGGCTTGGAGCACCGGGAGTAAGCGTAAGATTCTTTATCCTTACTTTTTTGCCATGCAGCATTGGCACTTGCTGTCCATGACCAATTTTTGTATTGATGATGTGTCCGGTAACAGAGAGTTCAAGTCCTTTAGAGTCTACATTGCCCACATTTTGAAGCATTAGCTTATCAAAGTTCGTACCGGCTGGCATCGGAACAGTGGCCAGAAGATTTTCGGTCTTTCTGGTATAGAAATCAGCAGAAAAGGTAAATCTGTTTTCTAAGAATGCCAGATCTATACCATAGTTCCATGATTTAGTAGTTTCCCATTTCAATTCAGGATTATATGCTTCAGGACGATAGGTATATATCGGATTTCCGCCAAACAGGTATTGTGCTCCGTCAAGTCCCGGAGTGTAGACCGGAATGTAGCCATAATTGGTGATACCATCTTGCTGTCCGGTTATACCATAGGATACGCGCAACTTCACGTCATTCATCACTGTGCGCAAAGGCTCAAAAAGTGCTCTTGTGAAACCCTCCAAGCTAAGGCTACTGAGGGGAAAGTACCCCAACGATTGTCGGATGCAAATCGAGACGAGCCGTCGCGGCGCATGGTGGCCATAAGCAAATAGCGATCCATGAATGTGTAATTCAAACGCCCATAGTATGACATGAGTGAATGCCGCTGATCGGTTGCGGCAGAAGTCGACTGCTGTACTCCATCGGCACTCAGAATGGCATAAAACGGAGTGGTATATTTCCAGAATTGATAATCATATCCTACTGTTACATCAATGCCGGAATGAATAGCATCGAAGTCATTATGATAATTGGCATAAATCGTGAGCAGTTTATTGTAATTCTTTTTGCGGGCCGTATGTGTAGTCACGTCCGCCGGTTGTATAATAAGAAACGGCCTCTTTAGGTACATAAATATGTCCTTTGCCTTTTGACCAGTCATATCCGCCCGTAGTATGCAAACGCAAGCCCTTTACCCATCTTACATTCCAATCCACGCTGGCACTTCCTATAAATCGATAGACATCCGATGTGGAATCGTATTGATTCAGTCGGCCGACAGCATTGGCTAATGCTCCCGTCACCGGTACGCCATTGGCATCGATAGCCTCGTTGTAACCACCAAAGGTATCGTTTCCGGAATATACCGGAATGGTGGGGTTGAGCGTACTGCCTGCCCAGATTGCATCGGTATCAGCAAAGCGGTTCTTAGAATAAGTGCCTTTTAAACCTATATTAAATCTCAGGCTCGTTATGGAAAAACGAAGGAGTAAGGTTTACGTTTCCGGTAAAGCGTTTTGTATTATCCGTTTTCAAGATACCATCCTGATAATACATACCGGTTGAAACACGAAATGGCAACCAAGGAAGTGCAAGTCCTGAAACACTAAGGTTATTATCTGTTCCGAAAGCTGTTTGATAAATTTCATCGTTCCAGTTTGTACGATAGTCACCAAGCAATGACTTTTTGGTGTTCCGTACCATACTGATTGACAATATTTATAAATTCGTCTGTGTTCAGCATATCCGAAGTCTTGGTCTTGGTTGCAATGGAATTGGTCGTTTGGAAAGAGACCTTAATATCCTCCCCCACTTCCCTTTTTGGTTGTTATGATGATGACGCCGTTGGATGCTCGTGATCCATAAATAGCAGTGGATGAAGCATCTTTCAGCACGGTCATACTCTCTATGTCGTTCGGGTTTATAAGGCTTAGAAAGTTTCCGCCGCCGGATATGGAACCACCTACTTCCATAGGAACCCCGTCCAGTACAATTAATGGGTCATTGGATGCGTTAAGTGATGCACCACCACGAATGCGTATGGTTGAGACAGATGTAGGCGAACCTCCGCCATTTACTATTTGCACACCGGCTATCTTGCCATTCACAAGCTCTTCGGGCGATGAAACCATGCCTTTATTAAAGTCTTTAGTACCCACAGAGGCAACCGAGCCGGTCAGATCGCTTTTGCGTTGTGTTCCGTATCCGATGATTACTACATCACTCAGTACTTGTGAGTCGCTTTTCATTTGTACATTCAGTACGTTACTGTTTACGGGGATAGTTATCACTTTAGTTTCATATCCTACGTAAGAAAATTGTAGTTCCTTACTGTCTTTCGGTACATTCAGAGTATAGTTTCCGTCAAAGTCGGTCACTGTACCTGTCGATGTTCCTACGATAAGAATGCTGACTCCGATCATCGGCTCTTTGTTCTCATCGATCACTTGTCCGGTCATTTTCTTGCCTCCCTGTTGGGCAAAGGCAGGAATTGCGCCTCCAAGAAAAATTTGTACATAATATAAGTAGTACAGTCAGATGGCGTAGATTTAAGATATTACAGTTCATAATTATTGTGTAATTGGTAAAAGATTTATTTTATTGAAATATCGGTTAATAGTATCATTCGGTCGGGAGAAGTGGTATACATCTTTATCTATAGCTGCCTTACGATCTGCTCTCAAATAGCCGAGGGCACGGTAAGCATGTGCGAAAGGTGTGGAAGTCGTTTTACCTTGTGTGCTGACGAAGGCAAATAACAGACAAATAAAGGTAAGAATAAACTGTCTTTTCATGCTATCAAATTTAGTGGTTTGTTGATAGCGGCAAAGATAGACTGCCTGGCATTTTCATAAAAGCACAGATTGGACATATAAGGATAAAATAGGACGAAAAGCCCTAAAATGCCTCTACAGCCCGTCATTCAAGTATTGGCGCGGTGTTTTTCCAAACTCTGCCTGAAAGCATTTGGAGAAATAAGAATGATTGGAAAATCCTACCATATACATCACTTCGGCAACGGTGAATTTCTTTTGTTGCAATAACATGGCAGCTTTCTTCATGCGGATGGACTTGATATATTCCACGGGGAGACATTCCGGTGAGTTGCTTGATTTTCCGGTAAATCTCTGCTTGTTACTGATTCCCGACAGTTCGCAAAGTGCGTTGACATTCAGGTCTGCATCGGAGAGGTGATCTTCAATCAGACGGATAATGTTCGACAGAAATTTCTCATCCTGCGATTCTGCTTCGATCGGTTTAAGTATGGGAGAGATTCCAACTGTTTTTGGATGCTATGACTGGTATTTCGTCTTCCTCTACAGCAATGACCGGAATGCTCAGCCCGATGGAAGTTCCCTTTCCTTTTCGGAGGTGACTCCATCGATAGAACCGCCGTGTAATTCCGTGTAGGTCTTTACCAGATAAAGTCCGATACCTGTGCCTTCTTTGCTGCCGCTATGGGGTGACTGGAAGAAACGTTGGAAGATATAAGGAATATCCTGTTGCGGAATGCCTGCTCCCGTATCGGAAACGCAAATCTCCAGCAAACCGGTTTCCTGCCGATAGAAAAGGGATAAGCGGATACTTCCGCCCTCTGAGGTGAACTTGACAGCATTTGATAATAGATTATCTAGTATTACTCCAAGTTTGATGGCATCCATATCGGCGTAAATCTTCGCTTTGTTTGCTTCGAAATGGAACGTGAACCGTTTGTCCTCCTTCATAGACTGAAAACAAACTGCGGCTGAATGATACAAGTTCGATGCGTGACAGGATAAGCAATGAATCTTTATTGTCTTCAATCCGGTTGAAGTTGAGTACCTGATGAATCAGCGAGTTGATTTTCATGGCGTTGCGCTGCACTTCTTCCAGTGTCTGTTTTTCGTGTACTTCTTCCGTAGACGGAAGTAACTGGCTGATAGGAGCTATGATCCGGCTGAGAGGTGTCTTCAGCTCATTGATAAGTTGGTGAAGAATGCCATTTTCTGACGGGACTGTTCCAGTATTTTTTCTTTTTCCCTGCGTTCTGCTTTCAGGCGGTTTTTAACCCGGAAAAAGTTGATTGTCCATGCGATAAGACTGAGCAGCAGTAAAAGATATAGATGGCTTTTGCCCATATCGTATAGTACCACGGTGGAAGAATCCGGATATTCAGAATATGAGGACGGTTGGATGGTTGTCCGTCTCTCTCCACTTTGCTGATGATGTTGATAATTTCCATAACTCAGATTACTGTATGTAATACGGTTGATATTGATTTCAGAAAGTTCCATTCTTTGTCCATGCCTTCCAGACGATAGACAAACTTGTTTTTCTCGTCCAGCGAATAAGGAAGGTCGGATAACTCGAATGACAGGTTATTCTGATCATATTTTAATTTAATTGAGTTGGTATATCGGATATTGGGCACGTCATCTCTGGTGCGTGGCGATACCAGTTGATTGTTAATGTATAAGGCAGTCAACAGAATCGGACGTTCGGTTGGTATGTGGCTTCTAGGTTGGAGTGTGAGATACCGAAGCCGTCGGCTCCTCCCAGATAGACACAATCTTCTTTCGGGTCGAACAGCAGGCTTGTAAAGCGTTTGTTTGTCATATTCTGCTGTCGGGCATCCATTGTTTTCCGGTCGACAATCCAAAGCCCGTTGGTAGTGGATACCCAGATGGAGTTCTTCACGCAAGTCATGGATAAAATCTCGTTGTTGCTGAAACTTCCGAAGGAGAAACTCTGCTGGCTCTCGTCTTTGGGGTTGATACGCATGACACCGCCATGAAATCCTACCCAAAGCAAGCCGTCCTCATCACATAACAGGTAGTTGGGGCTTGTTTCTCTCCGGTTAATTCGTCTGCAAATAATTTCGTTACTTCCCGTGTGCGGGGATTAATTTTATCTATTCCTTTATTATTGTAGAGCAATACCCATACATTGCCTTCATTATCGGGAATAATCTGGTTGATAAACATACCGGACAGTCCGTTGTGGACGGGTAATTCTGTTCGGCTATATATTGTCCGGAGGTAGATTGCATCAATTTGTGCTTGTCTACTACAAAGATTCCTCCAAGGCATGTTGAAATCCATAGTTGTCCGGCGGTATCTTCAAATATATAATAGGTCCAGTTGGTATTATACGTTCCTGTATTGTCTACAATGTTGTAGTGTATGAATTGGCGGGTTGCATAATCGTAGCGGTTGATGCTTCCGTCGGTAGCAATCCATAACTGCTGTTCTTTGTCTTCGTAAATATGCCGGATGCGGTTGTGAGATAATGGATAAGTCTTGTCGCCCATTCTGTACCAAATGGCATCGTGTCTTTCTCCGGCAGGATCAGTGAAACGAATTAATCCGTTGGCTCCTCCAAACCAATAGAACCCTTTTGAGTCACGAAACAGGGAATAGAATTGGTTTCCGTCTCCCTGTACCTGTAATCTGTGAGATTGGAATAAACTGCAGCGCACTATTATAGCGTGAGAGGGAGATGCCATAGTCGGTACCCAGCCAGATGTTATGTTCCTGGTCGGCAAAGATATTCCAGATGATATTATTGGTCAACGACTGGATATTGCGGGAGTCGTGAATGATGTGTTGTACGGGGTGGTATCGTTATGATAGACGTAAAGTCCGTTGTCTGTACCTGCCAGTAAGTCTCCGTTTCCATCCAGGGCTAATGATTTGATCGAATTATTATGGAAGGCTTCTGTCTGTTTTATCTGTCCGGTTGACGGAAAGTATTGGAAGAGATAGCCTTCCGTACCAATCCAGACACACTGGCGGGTAGTATCTTCCAGCAAAGAATTGACGAACAGGTTACTTTGACTGCTATGGACGGGAAGAGGAATGCCTTCGAATTTCCCGTTGGACGGGATATAGCGGCATAGTCCGTTGTAGGTTCCCACATAAATTTGATTATCCTTGGTGCGGATAATGGAGTATATGGTATTATTGGGAAGTCCGTTGCGTCTGGTATCGAAAAGATGTCAGTTTCCGGCTTTCAGCTGATAAGTGTATAAACCGTTTAAGGCGCCTAGCCATAAGGGTATCTCCTTGAAGAGCCATGGTGCGTACATCTGTCGGAAAGTCAGTTTCCGGTTGCTCGTAGCGGTCAGCCCGGTAATTATAAACCAGGTGTCTGTCCCCATATATAAATAGGTGTTGTCTATAATGACACCGCAGTAGATACGGGTATTATTGTTTTCACCGTAAGTAAAATGTTGCTGTGTGGAGTAACCGTCATAGCTGAATAATCCCTTGTTGGAACCCACCCATATCAGTCCCTCGCTATCTTGCAGGAAGCAACTAATCACCGAAGCTTCGGCCCCGAGATAGATGTTGTCGAATTGCTGATAATTTACTTTTTGCCCATACACATTGCCACTGCTACAGTAGGCAAGATGATGAGAAAAAAAAGAATTGTTGTAATTCGTTCGCGCATGGTGTTAGGTTTGCAGGTTTTTAAATCTGTAATTGTTGTAAAAGTATTCCTTCTTTTCTGCAAATGTAGGAAAAATGTCGGTTACACTTGTAAATATCCCGCTCTTTTTGTTCCTTTGCTATCTATTTATAAACAGAAAACTTACGTATGAGAAAACTAATTTATTGGCTTTTATTGCCGTTGGCAGTGGCTGTGAGTGCATGTGGCGGTAAAAAAGGATCTTCAGATAATACGTCGACATTGGCGATGATAGACAGTGTGGATGCTCACGGATTGCAGCGTATGCAGACGTCTAAGAGCGAAACCGACTTTAAATTTAAGGGGAAAGATTATCATTCCTCGTTTCGCGTACTCCGGATGAAAATCTGCCCCATGTGACAAACGAGCTGGGAGATACCTATGTCGACAATAAAATAGTGCTGCACCTGACACGCGGTAACGAAACGGTATTGAACAAGACCTTTACCAAGAATGATTTTTCATCCGTAGTCGATGCAAACTTTCTCTCGAAATCTATATTGGAAGGTATTGTATATGACAAGACTACTCCGCAGGGAATTGTGTATGCAGCGAGTGTTTGTTATCCGCAGACAGATTTGTATATGCCGCTTTCTATAACGATCACTGCTGATGGAAAAATGAGCATACAGAAAGTCGATATGCTTGAAGAAGATTATGACGATGAAGCCTCCAATTAAGTTTGTAGGCGGGTGTTGACAGTAAAATTACACAAATGTGAAAACATTTGAGACAAAAGAAAGGCAGCCGATGAGGTTGCCTTTCGTATTTTTGCACCGTCAACAAACTTAATACCGAATAGAATGAAGAAAAACATTTTTGCTATCTGTGTGGTAGCAGTAGGATGTACGGCACTGACCGCTCAAACCAAAGATACACAAACGTTGGTTCCGCTGACGGAGCGTGTAAATGTGCAGGCAGATTCGGCATGTGTCAATCAGATTATAGATGATTGCTGGGTAGCAGTAGGAGCTAAAAAGCCTCATGCAATTCAACGCGACTTCACACGTATGTTCAACGGTAAGCCTTCCTATCGTTTTGAATTGAAGGAAGATGATAACACCCTGTCAGGATATGCCAAAGGGGAAACAAAAGGGCGTGCGGAATTTTCTTATTGTTATGCAACTTCCGATGATTTCAAAGGCAAACCAGCCGATACATATAAGAAAGCACAAATAATGAAAACTGTATATCATCATGGAAAAGGTATTTGTCCGCAAGGTGCTTCCCGCGATTATGAGTTTGCCGTATATATCCCTTCTACATTAGGTAGTGATGTTTCCACATTTTTGCCCAATGGCATGGGATGCCGGATCGTACATTGGTACAAACTCCCACAGGGAGAAGTGAAGAAACTTACGATTGACGAGTTCGTTGAACTGGAAAAGACTACGATCTTTAAAAAGAATGAAGGGCACGAGAAAGTGGCCAGACTGGATAAACAAGGTAATCCGGTGAAAGATAAACAAGGAAAACCTGTATATAAGGCAGGAAAACCCAACGGATGGTTCGTTGAACAGGGAGGATACCCGCCATTGGCGTTCGGATTCTCCGGTGGACGGTTCTATATCAAAGCAAACTCCGACCGTAAGTGGCTGACAGACAAAGATGACCGTTGCAATGCAAATCCCGAAAAGACGCCGATTATGAAACCTGTAACATCAGACTATAAAGCATCGACCATTGCTTACAAAATGCCTTATGCCGATTTCCCGAAAGACTGCTGGATTACATTCCGTGTTCATATCGACTGGACAGTCTATGGCAAGGAAGCGGAAACGATTGTGAAACCGGGTATGCTCGATGTGCAGATGGACTATCAGGAGCAAGGGAAAAAGGTTGAGCAAACACATTGTAGACAATGAACAGATCATGATTGGACGTAACGACGATGATGGTTATTACTTCAAGTTCGGAATTTACCGCGTAGGTGATAGTACCGTTCCCGTTTGCTACAATCTCGCAGGATATTCGGAAAGATAAATATCAGATATAGTATTAACTAAAAAGAATAACGATTATGAAGAAAATTTTATCTTTGCTTGTGATGGCTATTGTAGCTATACAGTTCTCATTTGCCGGCGATGTGATTACAAAGGATATGAATCAGCTACCGCTTCCGGCACGTAACTTTATCAACCGTCATTATACCAAACCTCAGGTGGCTCATATCAAGATTGATAAAGATCTGTTGGAGTCTGCCAAGTATGAAGTGCTATTGACGGACGGTACGGAAATAGATTTTGATAGCAAAGGTAACTGGGAGGAAGTAAGTGCCAGTAAAGGGCATGCAGTTCCGGCAAGTGTTGTTCCTTCGTTTGCTGCCAGTTATCTGAAAGAGCATAACTTCACAGAACCTGTGACGAAAGTAGAGCGCGACCGGAAAGGGTATGAGGTGGAACTAAGTACCGGTGTTTCTTTCAAATTTGATAAGAAAGGAAAATTCCTGAAAGCGGATGATTGATGATTAAATGAAAATATGATATAACCTAAATCCTAAGAATTAATTATGTTGAAGTTTAAGTTTGGCGCATGGGCAGTCGTTTTAATGCTGACTGCCTTTCTCTTTCAGCGCATGTGATGACAATGATGATGAAACGTATAATCCGCCTGCCAATATCACAGAGGCATTGAAGCAACTATATCCGAATGCCCAGAATGTGGAGTGGGAGATGAAAGGAGATTATTATGTAGCTGACTGCTGGGTGACTGGTGACGAACTGGATGTCTGGTTCGACGCGAATGCCAACTGGGTGATGACGGAAAACGAACTGGATAGTATCGATCAGTTAGTACCTGCCGTTTATACCGGTTTCCGTAATTCCAACTACAGTTCATGGGTAGTGACCGATGTGTTTGTATTGACGTATCCGCAGCATCCTACTGAGTCCGTGATTCAGGTGAAACAGGGAAATCTGAGATTTGCACTGTACTTTTCGCAGGAAGGAGGCTTGTTGCATGAAAGGGATATCACCAATGGCGATGATACGAATTGGCCGGTTATGGAGTAGAATTAGTTATGTACAGAGGAATGTGGACAGACACTCCTCTGTAGTCATTATATTACATTTGTTGATAATCTTTGGCCAGTCCTCCTTCGCTGGTTTCCTTATACAGTGAGGGCAGGTCATGTCCGGTTTGTTTCATTACCTGTACCACTTTGTCGAAAGAAACACGGTGCATACCGTCTGTAAAAAGCTGAATAAAGATTGGCATCCAGTGCACGGGCAGCAGCATAAGCATTCCGCTCGATACAAAGGGATTTGAACGAGACCGCATACGGGGTCGCAAGTCATCCCCAGGTGGTGTTCCAGCCCCATTTCCGCAGCATATTCAATCTGTGCCGGACTTCCTCCGAATAATTGATTGGCTGCTGCTGATGCCATCGCGCAGGCAACGCCGACTTCTCCCTGACATCCTACTTCCGCACCGGAGATGGACGCATTGAACTTGACAATGTTTCCAATTAGCCCCAGCTGTAGCCAAGGCGCGAAGAATCCGCATGTCACTGAAGTCACGGCTTTTTTGTAAATGATAAAGTACTGCCGGCATCACTCCGCAGGAACCACAGGTAGGTGCAGTTACAATCTTGCCACCGGAAGCATTTTCTTCACTTACTGCCAATGCGTATGAAAAAACAAGCCCTCTGGATTGGAGAGATTGCTTGTATCCGGTGGCACGTATATAATAGGTGGAAGCTTTTCTACGTAAGTTCAGCGGTCCGGGCAATACACCTTCCGCTTCCAGACCTCGGTGGATAGCGTCTTTCATTGTGTCCCATACTTCTGCCAGATAGTCCCATATATCCTCGCTCTCACATTCCTTGACGTATTCCCAATAACTTTTTTCCTGTACGTTCACACCATTGCAGGATTTCGGTCATGTTGTTCATGCCGTATACTTCCGGGCTTTCGATTGTCGGGTTGTCATTATTCTCTGCCAAAGCTCCGCCACCGATACTGTAAACCGTCCAGTTTTCCAATATCTTGTTGTCTGCATCTAGAGCGGCAAACGTCATTCCGTTCGGATGGAAGGGAGGAAAACTTTGGGTTGCCATACGATTTCTACCGGAGCGACAGGTTGTAAAGTATCTATGATAGCCACATCCGTCATGTGCGCCTTTGCCTGTAGCTGCCAAACTTCCATAAAGGGTTACTTTGAAAGAAGCGGCATCCGGATGACGTTCAACAAACATTTCTGCAGCTTTACGAGGGCCCATTGTATGACTGCTGGAAGGACCTGTGCCGATTCTGTATAATTCTTTTATTGATTTCATGGATGGGTGCGCTTTAGTTAATACCATTTCTTTTTTTCTGAAGTACAAATATACAATAATACCGATAACCGCCATTATAATCCAGGCAAATAAATATCCGTACCGCCAGTCCAGTTCGGGCATCCATTTGTAATTCATTCCCCCACACACCGACAAGAAACGTTAGCGGGATGAAAATGGTGGATACGATGGTCAGCCGCTTCATGATATCGTTCATTCGTAAATCATTGTTCGAGATATACAGGTCGACTAATGAAGACAGTGTTTCACGGCAGATTTCAATCGTTTGTAATACAAATTGTAAATGGTCGTTCACATCATTGTAGAAGGCACGGTTTACTTTATGTATAAGGAGATTTTCTGCCCGCAACAATTTTACATATTGCTCTTTTAAGCGGGAGGATGGCCTTTTTTCATCAGCATATATTGGCGGCGCAACCCCTGAATCTGAATGCCGATGTCATTCTCATTGGTAATCATCAGCAGTTCTTCTTCCAGGTCTTCGAGTGCATCGTCGATGGAAGATATCGTTGAAATGTAGTTCGCCATGATGCTGTTCAGCAATACACTGAGCAGATAATCCGTCAGACGGCTACGGATTTTCAGTATATCGTTTCTCAATGCGGCGTTGATTTCATCAAAGAAATCTGTTTCTTTTTTCAAGAAAGGTAAGTACATAGTTATTTCCCAGAATGATGCAGACTTGTTGTTGGAGCAATCCGTCGAGGTCATCATCCTCTTTATGCTCATTGGGATAGAATATTTTCAGGATCAGGACAATATATTTGTCATGCTCTTCTATTTTTCGTCGGGTGGTCGGCATTTAATATGTCTTGTAAAACGAGGAAGTCTATTTCAAAATGACTGCAAATCTCACGGATGGTTTCCGTATCTTTCAGCCCGTGTACCTGCAGCCAGTTGATTCGCTCGTTATCCAATGTTTCTTTGACGCTTTGGAAGGTGTCACCGGAGCTTTCCTGCATCTCGGTTGCATTGTATGTGCAGAGATGTAAATGGGTGGGGTAAGGCTGTCCCCTGTGTAAATAAAGCTTTTTCGCTTAACAGATTATTCTTCATGCTTTATTCTCGTTTTAGAAAACCACTGTAACACAAAAGGTAGTGGTTTTCTAAATGAGAACAAGTTCTTCGATCGTTTTGTTTACAGATTAGTCAAAATCGACTACCGTAATTCCGGCACCTCCGAACTGGACATGCTCGTCTGCATAATGACTGACGCCCGGTACGGTAGAGAGGTATTGGCGGATAAGCGTACGGAGTATTCCCGTACCTGTTCCGTGAAGAATACGTACACGGTCCATACCGACAAGGATGGCATCGTCTACGAAATAAGTGATAGCCTGCAGAGCCTCGTCACCACGCATCCCCCGTACATCAATATCTTGCTTGAAATTAAGCTTCTTCTCGTACATCTGGTCATGTGTCTGACTGCTGACAAACGTACTTTTGGCTATTCCTTCCGTCTTGGGGGCGGCGTTGCTTCGTTCAGACGATCCAGTTTCACCGTAGTTTTAATGCTTCCGAAAGCGACGGTTGCATTTTTACCATTGATTTCCATGACCTGTCCCGACGCTTGTCTGTCCCTTGATCTTTACGTTCTCACCAACGGTGATAGGTATTACTTTAGGGGTAGCGGCTGTCTGTGATGCGGCGGTTTTCGGTTCGTTTTTCTTGTTTTTCTTCCGTTCCTGCTTCTCTTTCAGCTTCTCCATTTTGCGGGCAATCTTTTTCTTCCTGTTCTTTGGAAGTCATTGTTTCCAGGGAAGTACGGAAATCGTTTAGTTCCTGACGTACCAGGCGGGTCTTTTCTTTTTCGGCCTGAGCTTCTTTAATCGTACGGATGGTATTTTCGATGCGGGCGTTTGATTCCTGCAACATTCGTTCAGCTTCTTCTTTAGCTTGTCTGATAATCTCCTTCCGTGATTTTTTGCAACTCTTCCATTTCCGTTTGATAACGGGCGATGGTGTCTTCCATGTGTTTTTCCCGTTGGCGGATCGTTTGTCGTTTCCCTTCCCAGTAGCGCTTGTCGCGTACAATGTCCTGAAGATATTTATCGGCATTGATGTATTCGCTTCCTACAATTTCCGAAGCATCTGCAATCACATCTTCCGGCAATCCGATTTTCCGGGCAATCTCTACGGCAAATGAACTGCCCGGATTTCCGATTTGTAGTTGAAAGAGTGCCTGCATCAAATGGCGGTCGTAAAGCATGGCGCCGTTGACTACTCCTTCATGATCTTCGGCAAAATGCTTCAGATTCTGATAGTGAGTCGTTATTACCCGAACGTTCCTTTCTGATTGAAACGTTTCAGCACAGCTTCGGCGATGGCTCCTCCGATCTGTGGTTCCGTACCTCCCCCCGAACTCGTCGATCAGGATGAGGCTGCGTTCATTGCAGCTTTTCATCATGGTTTTCATATTGGTCAGGTGCGAAGAATAAGTACTCAGGTCATCTTCGATGGACTGTTCGTCACCGATATCGATGAAGATACTGCTGAACATACCTGCATGACTGCGTTCGTGCAAAGGAATCAGCATACCGCATTGCAACATATATTGTAGCAAACCGACTGTTTTCAGACAGACAGACTTTCCTCCGGCATTGGGACCGGAAATGATAAGGATACGCTGCTTTTTGGTTTAGTTCTATATCCAGTGGAACAACCTTTTTCCCATGTTTGGCTAATGAGAGTTGCAGTAAGGGATGCACTGCCATTGTCCAATCCAATAGTTGTTCCTTTTCTACTGTCGGTTTCAGGCTGTTGGTCTGTATGGCAAAATAACTTTTCGCACGGATAAAGTCGATCTCTGCCAGAAATTCATACGATTGAAGGATGTCTGGAATAGATGGACGCAGGATATTGAAAACTCTGTAAGGATACGAATGATTTCCCGTCGTTCATCCCCTTCAAGTTCGCGAATACGGTTGTTGGCTTCTACGACCTCTGCCGGTTCGATGAATACGGTCTTTCCACTTGCCGATTCATCGTGCACGATACCTTTGATCTTTCGTTTTAATCCCGGTGCGACAGGAATAACGAGACGGCCGTCACGCATAGTCGGAGCTACGTCTTTGTCTACATAGCCTTCAGATTGTGCATTGCGCAGGATACTGTTTAGTGAACGTGAGATACTTCCCATTGTGCTGGACAGCTCCCGACGGATACGGGCCAATTCGCTGGATGCATTGTCTTTTATTTTTTCCATATTTATTAAGGATACCGTCTATTTTACCAATCAGTTGAGGAAATACGGCTATATCTCCCGCCAACCGTTTCAGGCTGGGGTAGGGTACATCGTTTTCCTCCTCTTCTTCATTCCGGTGTAGAAAACGTACGATATCACGAATAGTCTCTAATGAACGGCGTAGGTCAAATAGTTCTTGTTCGTCCAAATACATGCCTTCTATCCGTACTCGTTTCAATGAAGGACGGACATCAAAGAAGAACTGATCGGGAAATCCGTCTTCTTCTTGAATGATGCGGATAAATTCAGTTACTTGATTTAATTTCTCTTCCACTTCTTCAAATTGCTCGGTAAAAGCGCTCATGTCTGAAACCCGTTCTTCGCCTAAAGTGCTGAGACACTTGTCTTTCAGTAACTGCCTTATTTGGTCGAATCCTATCTTTTGCTCAAAATTTTGAGGATATATCATGTCTTTATACTTATTATAGGCTGCAAAAATACGATTATTTCGCGAAAAAAATGTCAGATTGTTTGCAGATTTAAAAATGATTCGTACCTTTGCACCGCTTTCAACGGAAAGCACTTCTGATAAAGGAGTTTTGGAGAGGTGGCAGAGTGGTCGATTGCGGCGGTCTTGAAAACCGTTGTACTGCGA
>VOFG01001677.1_pt1 | contig 34882 bp, 38 predicted proteins | sample 5384171 | NCBI WGS metagenome assembly VOFG01 (sample SAMN12384726, study PRJNA508395) | human gut metagenome | isolation source: healthy gut F | host: Homo sapiens
GACAACGATGATGATCTGTGGTTGTGTGCTGACGGTTGTACGCATCATAGTGACCACTTATCCATTTCCCTGCGGGCGTTGCTGCTGCACCGCCCGCTTGATGAATTTCCTATTTACAGGGTGGAACTTTGCGCTTTTTGTCACTCGATAAGGAATCTTAACACCACATCGACCATGATAAAAATTTTCTGCAGTATAGTCACCCAGATATCCGTCTTCCACTGAAAACACATAACGAGAATGCTCGTGAATCCAGGTTCCTGCAACCGCCGCCTCCCGATACCAATTATCTATAACCTGATCCGGCAGATAGCGAAACGTCTCTCGGGTCATGTAGGAAACCTGATCTGCCTTCGGAGTAAGTAAATAATACTCATATATTTGAATTCTGCTATTCTCGTCATACCGGCAGATGCTTATTGTATTTGCACTGTTATTTCTTATCTCCACCCCCAGCGTCACTCCTGCACCGTACAAAATATACCCTCTAAGCAGTGCATGTGCTTGACCGTGATCAAGCGGTCCGATGCATCAAAGCCGTATATATGAGAAAGTCTTTCCTCCGGCGGCCGCTTCTTGCAAAGGCGGCCACGTTTTGTGTTGCCGAGCCAGAGATCTTCCGTCAAACTTGGACAATAGTAGCCACGATGCATCGTACCACCTGCGCAATACTGCTGATAAACGACCTGAGATCTCTGCTTCTGCAATTCGGCTGCGACATCGATCTCTTTTGCCAGCAGCGCCTGCATATAATCGCGAACGAAGTCCATTCTTTTCTCCTCTTTCACCACAGTGCCATTTCATGCGCAAAAATGGCTACTGTAAAGGCCGCTGCCGCTATCCATGATAAAACACACTGCATAACACTAAGCAAGTGCTTAGAATCAGTAACCAGCAATATAAAATACCAGATAACAACGATCTCACCAAACCATGAATAATCAAGGCAGATGCTCATGATCACAAACTCAACCAGAATCACGACCCTTGCCGCCATCTGCACTGCCAACAGCACGCGTTGACTGCGCCGCCGGAAAGCATACTTCACTTCCGCTATGGTTTGCTTAATGTCACTCGTGATCCAATGCAGACATTTCTGAATTATATGCTTCATCTTGTTCACCTGCCAAAAAATTTTTTGAGATTCGAAAAACAAAAGCTGCCAAAAGTTCTCCTCATTGAGGTTCTAATCGCTTTGAGTGAGCTTGTAATCTTACCTCTATACATGGCAATTCTCTTTGGTGATACAGCTGTTTTTACTACATTACGCGAATAGTTTATAACTCCGACCACTTTCTTCGCATTTGCACCACTGCCGCCAATAATTCCTGAAACACCCCCCGTTACAGTTGCTTCAAACCACTCAACTCCATTAACCTTTTCATTCTTTATACTGCAATCAGCGAGATATGTAACGCTTGAGAGCATGGTGTTAGCAACTACTGCGCCAACAGTGCCTATTCCGGACGCAGCCAACGCACCGCTCGCCGCCGCCGCAATATAGTCAGCGACTGTTGACCCAACAGTTCTCGGATCTAAAGCCTCAGATAAGCTATGCCCCGCGCGAAGGCCGCTGGCCACATCACAAACGTATTGAAATGCTACGCCTATAATTGCGCCTACAATAACATGAGCAACTTCTCCGTCCGCATCAACCCGCATGATCGGATTATTCTCACAATATGCGAACATATTGGCGCTGAGGAAGCCGTTGGCGTCGGTGGTGGCGAATGTGTCCGCATTGATGAACCGGCAGTTGGCGAAGTCATAGTACCGGCTCTGGAGGTAGTAAAGGCGCGTTTCGCGGTCGTAGTAGTAACCGCGGTAACGCAGGGGATTGATGTGCCCGATGAAGCTGGCGGAGATGTTCTTCTTACCGTCTGCATCGTGCACGGAGTAGTTGCCCCACGCGCCGTAGGCGCTGCGGCGCAGCGTGATGCAGCAGGCAACGATGATGATTTATGGTTGTGTGCTGACGGTTGTACGCATCATAGTGACCACTTATCCATTTCCCTGCGGGCGGTGCTGTTGCACCGCCCGCTTGCTGAATCACCTATTTTCAGGGTTACAGGGTGGAACTTTTCGCTTTTTGTCGCTCTATAAGGAACCTTGACACCGTTTCGACCATGATAAAAATTTTCTGCCGTATAGTCGCCCAGATATCCGTCTTTCACCGGAAACACGTAACGATGATGCGTGTGAAACCATTCTCCTTCATACTCCATCTCTCTGTACCAATTATCTATAACCCGATCCGGCAGGTAGCGGAATGTCTCTCGGGTCATGTAGAAAACCTGATCTGCCTTCGGCGTGAGAAAATAGCATTCGTATATCTGAATTCTTCCATTTACGTCATACCGGCAAATGTTTACTGCACTTGCATTGTTAGCATTATCTATCTCCACACCCAACGTCACTCCTGTATCGTACAAGATATACTCCTTTGAGCAGTGCATATGCTCAACAACAATAAGGCGATCTGCCGCATCAAAGCCGTATATGTGTGATAGTCTTTCCTCCGGCGGCCGCTTCTTGCAAAGGCGGCCACGTTTTGTGTTGCCGAGCCAGAGATCTTCCGTCAAGCTTGGACAATAGTAGCCACGATGTATCGTACCGCCTGCACAATACTGCTGATAAACAACCCGAGATCTCTGTTCCTGCAATTCGGCTACCGCGTCGATCTCTTTTGCCAGCAGCGCCCGCATGTAATCACGAACGAAGTCCATGCTTCGCCTCCTTTCTTAAAATTTAGGGGTAATTCCATCCAATGCAACGAGGTCGAGCCGTCGTTGTAGATCATGGCGAACGGCTGGTTGCCGTCGTCATAGACAAACTCGAGAGACTTCTATGACCACAGTTTACCATTGCATCAGTGCAAATTCAAGAATCATCATGATTCATGATTTCAAGACACAAATCCTGAAATCAAGAACAGAAGCAACATAAACAGGCATCCGGCGCTTTGCCGGATGCCTGTTATAATATTCTCAAAAAAGCGTCTGCAAGCCGGTTCCCGGACGCCAGGCAGAGCTCTTGTCACAAAATAATACAGATCAGTGTTCCGCCGCCCTCATTGACCACGCGCTGCAAAGTTTCCTGGAGCTTTCCGACCGCTTTCGTCGGCAGGCAGCTGAGCTTTTCCTCCACGCCCTCGTGTGCGATCGTATAGATCGGTTTCCCGAAAATGTTGGACTGCCAGAGCTGCTCGACATCCCCGTCAAAGCCCTGCAGCAGGAAGCCGAGGATCTCGCTCGATGCGTTCTCTCCGCCGATCTCCGGCGAAACCTCTGTCTCGATCGTAGTCTGGAACATGTGAATGGCTTTTGCGCTGGCCTTGAGCCGGACGCCGTAGCGCCCGCCTTTGCGGACGATCTCCGGCTCTGCCAGCTGCAGATCACCGGCCGACGGCATGACGACCCCGTAGCCCTTGCTGCGCACGTCCTCCAGTGCGCCGCGGATGTGCTGATAGTCAGCCTGGATACGCCCCATTTCCGCCAGAAACGAGATGAGCTCCCCATCACTGCGCAGGGAAACGCCTGCCTGTTCGCTGATGATGCTGTAGTACAGCGCGCGCGGAAATGTGAGCACGTAACAAACGGCCCCGGTGTCCACGGAGACGTTTTCCACGTCCGCCGCTTCCAATAGTTCGCTGTCTGCGAGCACTTGCGCCGCGCGCCGTGCGTCACGCAGGCGGTGCAGTGACGGCATCTGTTCGCGCAGCAGTGCATAGAGCTGCTGCTTTGTCTCATTTTCAGGCGGCAGTACGTCCATCCACTCCGGCATACGGAAGCAGCCTCTGTGACCGGAAATTCATACAGGACCGAGCGCAGGATCTCCAGAATATCCTGCTCCGTCAGCTCCAGACAGTTGACCGGCAGGCAGGCAGCATCGTACTGCTCCTGCAGCTGAGCCGCCAATGTCTGTGCAGTCTCCCCCGCCGGATCGGCCGTGTTGAGCAGGATGAGAAACGGCTTGCCGATGTCCTGCAGCTCTGAAACGATGCGCGCTTCCGCCGCGGCATAGTCCTCCCGCGCGAGCTCAGTCACGCTGCCATCGGTCGTGACGACAATGCCGATCGTCGAGTGCTCGCGGATAACTTTGCGCGTCCCCTCTTCCGCTGCTGCGCGCATGGGATCTCATGATCGTACCACGGCGTTGTGACCAGACGCTCTTCCCCGTTTTCGTACTGACCGTTTGCGCCGGGGATCATGTATCCTACGCTGTCGATCAGCCGCACAGAGGCACGCACGGAAGCGTCCAGCTCGATCGAGACGGCATCTTCCGGGACGAACTTCGGCTCTGCTGTCATGATCGTCCGGCCGGAGCCGCTTTGCGGCAGCTCGTCGCGTGCACGCTCCCGCACATATTCATCGGTGATATTCGGAAGCACGAGCGTTTCCATGAAGCGTTTGATGAAGGTCGATTTCCCGGTGCGCACCGGGCCGACAACGCCGATGTAAATATTCCCGCCGGTACGGGCGGCAATGTCTGCGTAAATTGAAGAATTGTCCATTCTGTCGTCCTCTCCTCATCAGTCTTACCAAAACTGTATGAGGTCCGGGACGAGAATATGCCGCCGGCAGCATACCGGCGGCATACGTTATGGACAATATGTCTGTGCGGTCTGATGGAGCACCTGACTGATGGTGAACGCAACAGCCGGGAACTGCCGCTGAAGCTTGGCCTGCAGGACCGGAATGACCACATTTTCCGTGCAGAAGTGATCAGCATCGATCAGATTGATGCCAAGCTCCTTGGCTGCGAGGAAGCGGTCATACTTTATATCTGCCGTCACAAAGGTATCGCAGCCTTTCGCAGCCGCCAGCTCCAGCATATTCCCGCCGAAGCCGCCGCAGACCGCGAGCCTTTCTACCGGCACCGCCGTCCACGTACCGCAGGCCGTTGGCGTGCAAACGTCCGGCAACATAAGGCAGAAATTCCGCCATGGTCATGGGTCTCTTCAGCTTCCCTACACGTCCGCAGGTAAGCGCGCTCCCGTCAGCTGCCGTACCGGCCGGCTCCAGACCGCCCGTGACCTCCGCATCCAGCGCCGCCATGAGCGCATCATTAACACCGCCATCGGCAATGTCCAGATTCGTGTGCATACAGATGGCAGAAATGCCGTGCCGCGCCAGTCAGCACCTTACGTCCGGCGAGATCATCCGTCGTCGCGTGCCGCAACGGCGTAAAGATGAGCGGGTGGTGCGAAACAATGAGCTGCGCGCGCAGCTCGATCGCTTCTGCGATTACATCATCCGTGATGTCCAGCGCCAGCAGCGTCATTTTTCACCGCAGTGCCGCCGTCACCGACCAGAAAGCCGGCGTTATCGAAGTCCATCTGATACCGTACCGGCGCGATCTCGTTTAAGAAAGCGTAGATGTCGTTGATACGATTACCATGTCTGTACCTCCTTCAGGCAGGTTTGCAGCTGCGAGAGCCGCGCGTCGATCGCTGCCAGTTCCGCCGCCGGCGTCTGCTTTGCAAGCGCCATGCCGGCACGTGCACGCTTTTGCCGCCGAATCTCTTCCTGTCAGCTGCTCCGGCAGCAGCGGATCGCGGCGGCGAAGCAGCAGCCGCTCCACCGTGTATGTCTGCCCGGCCGGCTGTCCAAGCACGCGCAGGGCAAGATACCGTTTCCCGGCATCGCGGCACAGGGCTGCATCCTCGATCGTAAAGCCGTTGTGCCAGAGCCAGTCTGCCAGTTCCGGCACTTTGCTCTGCGGCTGCAAAACGAGCCGTTTTCCCTGCCGCAGCCACGGTGTGGCCGCCAGAATCGCACAGATCGTCTCCCCACCCATACCGGCGATGGTAATGACGTCCGCTGCCTGCGCGCCCGAAAACTGCAAACCGTCCGCCTGCACGAACCGAAAGCGCTCCTCCAAGATCGTAAGCGGCGGCGGACTTCCGCGCATTGGCAAGCGGACCGACATGGATGTCGGCCGCGATGGCCGATTGAATGACGCCGCTTTGCAGCAGCCAGACCGGCAAATATCCGTGATCTGTACCGATATCCGCAGCGCAGGCACACGGCGGCACGAAGTCCGCGACCATTTGCAGCCGCGGCGACAGACGAATGTGGTCCATACATCTCTCCCCGGAAACGCCAAAAGCCGGCATATCGCCGGCTTTTGATCCTCGTCTGTATCTCTCTCTTACAGGCTCTCCAGATAGGTGCGCAGCTGCTCGAGGAACGCGTCCGGGTCCACGTCGTGTGCGAGGCAAGCCTGCTCCAGCGTCTCGCCGCTGGCCATGGCGCAGCCGAGGCAGTGCATGCCAATGTTCTGGAACACGGGCATGGCTTCCGGCGCGTTGGTCAGGATCTCCGAAATCATCGTATCTCTGGAAATTTCAAACATAATTTTTACCTCCGGTAGTCTGCTTGTGAGAAAATGATTGGGTCGCACGAAGCGCCCCAATCATTTTAACCAGTTTATCTGCTGATTAGTGCTGCTCTCTCATTTTCGCGAAGCACTCGCTGCAGTAGACAGGACGGTCAGACTTCGGTTCAAACGGAACTCTGGCCTCGCCGCCGCAAGCAGCGCAGGTAGCCGTGAAGAACTCGCGGGGACCGCGGGCGGCGTTCTTGCGCGCGTCACGGCAGGCCTTGCAGCGCTGGGGCTCATTCTGGAAGCCCTTTTCCGCATAGAATTCCTGCTCACCGGCGGTGAAAACGAACTCTGCGCCGCACTCTTTGCACTTCAACGTTTTGTCTTCGAACATGATAAATCCTCTCTTTTGAAAAACTTGCCTCTCGGCTATATTGCGCTCAGCTCTTGCTGAAGTCGCTGAAATTGGGGAGCCGCGCCAGTTTGCGGCGGATCCGCTGCACGGCATTGTCAATGGATTTTTCGGATTTATTTGTCTCGGCTGCCATTTCTGCATAGGAAAGGCCGGACAAATACAGCCGAAGCACCCGCGCTTCAAACGCTGACAAGTACCGGGTAAATGCGGACAATAGCTCTTGTTCACTCTCTCTGGCCAGAACCTGCTCCTCAGTAACACGACAATTTGCTTCCGGATAGGTGGATGCCTGGGTCTGTGATTCTTCTGAGAGGATGCTGTCTAGGGAAATGCCGCTGTTGAGCGGAGAATGCTTCTGCCGGGAAGCAGACTTGATGGCGCTGTAAATGCGGTTGCTGATACAAACCTCTGCAATACGCTTTGAAAGGCACATTGGATGCCGGGTCATACTGCCGGATGGCAGAGAGCAGACCAAGCATTCCCTCCTGAATGAGATCCTCGCTGTCACCACCGATGAGAAAACAGCGGCCGCGCGCAGATACGCACCAAGCGGCTGTAGCGCTCTGCGAGGGCTTCCTCCGCGTCGGCATTCCCGGCACTCACCAGTGCCAGCAGCTCTGCATCGGACAGTTGGGAATCATCCATCATAGCCTTTTAAACTCCAATACCACACAAAACAAATTATAACTAAAAACGTTGAAAAGTCAATACATTTTTGTACAAAATGCACGTTTCGATGACATTCAGCGCTTTTTTCAGAGATCTATCTCCTGCTGGCCGATATATTCCAGGCCAAGGTGCTCGTAAGCGCGGCGTGTGACGCAGCGGCCTCGTGGCGTGCGCGTCAGGAAGCCCTGCTGCAGCAGATACGGCTCATAGACGTCCTCGAGCGTCACGGCCTCCTCACCGATCGTAGCCGCGAGCGTTTCGAGGCCGACCGGTCCACCGTGATAGAACTCGATGATGCTGCGCAGCATCCGCCGGTCTGTCGCATCTAGGCCCATCTCGTCCACTTCGAGGCGCAGCAGCGCGGCATTGGCGACTTCTTTCGTGATGACGCCGTCAGCGCGCACTTGCGCATAGTCGCGCACGCGCTTGAGCAGACGGTTGGCGATACGCGGCGTTCCGCGCGAGCGCGAGGCGATCTCATACGCACCGGCACCGTCGATCTCCACCTTGAGAATCCCAGCGCTGCGCTCCACGATCTTCTGCAGCTCCTCCGGACTGTAGAGTTCCAGACGCAGATTGACACCGAAGCGGTCGCGCAGCGGAGCGGTCAGCTGCCCGGCGCGCGTGGTCGCTCCGATGAGCGTGAAGTGCGGCAGATCCAGCCGGATCGAATTGGCAGACGGGCCCTTGCCAATGATGATGTCGATTGCATAGTCCTCCATGGCGGGGTAAAGGATCTCCTCCACCGCGCGGTTGAGCCGATGGATCTCGTCCACGAACAGAATGTCATGTTCCTGGAGATTGGTCAGCAAAGCCGCCAGATCGCCGGCCTTTTCGATGGCTGGGCCGGAGGTGATACGCATATTCACGCCCATCTCATTTGCGATGACGGCAGCCATCGTCGTCTTGCCAAGACCCGGAGGTCCGTAGAGCAGCACGTGATCGAGCGGCTCGCCGCGCAGGCGCGCCGCGTCGATACAGACCTGCAGATTCTCTTTCGCTTTTTCCTGACCGGTATAATCCTTCAGCAGCCGCGGGCGCAGAGAGCCCTCGCCGGAATCCTCCGGAAGCACGCAGGAAGAGGTGACGACCTCCTGCTGGGCGTCCTCGGAAAAACTGATACTCATATACGCTCCCCCCTGCTTACTGCTGCATCATGGCGCGCAGCGCGGCCTTGATGATCTGATCCGCGCTCATGCCCTCAATAGACGGCAGCTTGCGCAGTGCCGCATTGATCTCCGGCATACTGTAGCCAAGCACGGACAGGCCGGCAATCGCATCGCTGCGCGCGGCCGAGGCCGCGTCCGATGCGGGCACCGCCGGCGTCAGATCCGCAAAGTCCACGCTCGTGCTTTCCTTGGCCATCTTGTCCTTGAGTTCGAGCAGGATGCGCTGCGCAATGCGCTTGCCGATGCCGGGCGCACTCGTGAGCGCCTTTTCATCGCCGTTGAGCACCGCCAATGCCAGTCCGTCCGGCGTGTTGGACGAAAGAATCGACAGCGCCGCCTTCGGCCCGACGCCGGAAATACCGAGCAGCAACTCAAAGCAGTGCTTCTCGCTCTTGCTGGCAAAGCCGTAGAGATCATGTGCATCTTCGCGGATGCACTCATAGTATAGAGCTTGACGCGCTCGCCCGTTCTGACGCTGCTGATCGTGTTCAGGCTGGCGTTGAGCGCATAGCCGACCCCGCCGCACTCCAGCACGACCAGATTCGGTTCGATATCGGTAACGACTCCGTTTATGTGGTAGAACATGGGTCAAATCTCTCCTGTTGATGGATCAAAGATGTGGCGCTGCGCGCATGGCAGAGTGCGATAGCGACGGCATCCGCCGCATCATCAGGCTTCGGGACCGACTGCAGGGACAGGATGCGGCGCACCATATCCATGACCTGCTTTTTGTCCGCACGGCCGTAACCAACGACTGCCTGCTTGACCTGCAGCGGCGTGTATTCATAGATCTGCAGCCCGGCCTGGTGGCCCGAGAGCAGAATGATGCCACGGCCATGGGCAACGGCGATGCCGGTCGTGATATTCGTATTAAAAAACAGCTCCTCGACCGCCATCACCTCCGGGTGGAACTGCGCGATGAGTTCGTTCAGGTCGCGGTAGATCTGGTCGAGCCTGCTCGACAGCTGCGTTTTGGCCGGCGTCGTGATCACGCCGCAGGTCAGCAGACGCTGGCTGCGCTTTTCCGCATCCAGCACTGCGAAGCCGACCGTGGCAATGCCGGGGTCAACGCCAAGGATCCGCATATGTATCACTCCAATTAAATACCCAATTAAATTATGCATTTTGGATAACTTCATAAGTATAGCATATTTTCGCCCTGTAGGCAACCACCGGGCAAAGAAAAAGCGCCCCGAATCCTTCCGGAGCGCTTGAAAACACACAATTTATGCACGCGGGTGCGCTTTGTTGTAGACATCCTTGAGCTGCTTGCTGACAAGGTGCGAATAGATCTGCGTCGAGGAGATGTCCGCATGGCCGAGCATTTCCTGAATGGCGTGGATATCCGCACCATTTTCCAGCAGATGTGCCGCGAAGGAATGGCGCAGCGTGTGCGGTGTGATCGTCTTTTCGATGCCGGCCTTGGTCTGATAGTTCTTGATGAGCTTCCAGAAGCCCTGACGCGACATCCGTTCCCCGCTGACGTTGACGAACAGCGCCTGTTCATCCGGCGCTGCGATCATCTGCGGGCGGATGAAGTTGATGTACTCCGTGAGCGCACGGACAGCCGCCGGATACATTGGGATCATGCGCGCTTTGTCGCGGCCCTGGCAGCGGATAACACCGGCGGACAGATTTACATCCGTAATGTTGAGCGAGATCAGTTCGCTGACGCGGATGCCGGTCGCATACAGCAGCTCGAGCATGGCGCGGTCACGGTAGCCCTTGGCGTCCGTACACTCCGGCTGCGCCAGCAGCAGCTCGACTTCCTTGCTCGAGAGGATCTGCGGCAGCTTCTGCTTGGCCTTGTCCGGCACGAGCTTCCGGTCGGATTGTGCTGCACATAGTGATTATTGAGCAGAAACCCATAGAAATTTTTCAGCGATGCGATTGCCCGGGAAACCGTGGCAACAGACTTGCCGTTGCTGCGCATCCAGTCGATGTATTCACACAGCTCTTCCTCTTCCGCGGAGCCAAGATCGGCATCCGTGTGCGCGTGCAGATATTCGCTGAGTTGGCGGATATCCCGCAGGTATGAGGAAATCGTGTTTTGCGAGGAGCGCTTAACGTCGCGCAGGTAGGATTCGAACAATTCCATTCCGTCGGAATCCCGCATGACGACTTCCCCCTTTCCAATCAGATTTCATCCACAGTGACCACAGGTCACAGAATAAGCCGTGTGAAAAACGGTACTGCATAGCACGCAGCGGCCGCAGCCGCCAACAGTAGGCAGAACACAAGCGCCAGCTCCCGGGAATATCGCTCCGATGATACGGGGACCGGCAGGCCGCGCCGCTGCTCGAGCAGACGCACAGACATCTGCGCGCAGAGCGTTCCGAGCAGAAACAGCGCCGGCACAAGAAAAACGCCAGGCAGCCCAACCGCAACGCATGAGAGCCAAAACGCATGGTCGCAGCCGGAATTCAGGAAGGCAGCCGCCGTACACGCGGACAAAAAAGCCTTTGATCCCGAAAACGGCCGGTATCAGTAAAAAACCAAGATACGACGTAGACAGCAGCAAAAACGCAAAACCATAGGCGCACGAGACACACAGCTCCGTCAGCAAGCCACCGTACAGCGTCCCACCCGCGCCGCTGCTGCTCAAAAACGAAAGAACCGGATTGACGGCTCCGGCAGCGCAGCGTTGGCGCCGAAGCAGCAGCCAATCACATAGCCCGCCGCCATACCGACCGCGAGCAGCGGCGGCAGCGGAAAGCGGGAGACGGCCGGTTTCCGGCGCACACGCAATCTGTTATGTCGCACATTCATCACCACTGACAGCCTATGAACATGCGCTCATAACATGACAATTTACATAATGCGTTGTAGACATAATATAATACAAATCGAAAATGTTATCAAGTAGTTCGTCAGAATTTGTTCATTTTTGTTTATTATGACAAGAAATTATGTTAACAATATTATGTAAACCACGTAACTGAGCAGAAAGAGATGCCCAGTATTTCCAGCGGTGTATGACTATATTTCGGTAATCGCAGCATCTATACGCAATATATAGGTAATCAAACGATAATTATGTAAACCTTCCGCTTGATTACAAACCGTAATATCTCTTCTGTTTCCGTTTTTTCTTCTTTGTTCTATTTCGTAACTTTTTATGAAAAATGCACGAACCAGCGATTGCGGCAGCCAGCGCGGTCAGCAGCGTCATGCCGGTAGCGGCGCAAAAACTTGCGCTCCGACAGCCGCTTTCAGAATGAGATATCCGATCGCCCACATTGCCCACGTCATGGCTCCGCCAAGTGCCCTCCCCTGCTCCGGCCGCGGCGAGAGCGCGCCGGCAGCAAGACACGCAAGCCCGCAGCACACCAACGCAGCAAGGCGCACATCTGTGCCGGGCAGCACATCGTGATTCATGGCCAGCGCAGCCAGCCAGCTCAAGAGCAGCGTGAGCCCAAGTCCGGTCAGGCCAGCCGCCGCCGTGCGCGAGAGCATCGGCAACCATTTTTGTTCCGTATTCAAAAAAACACCCCCTGCAGAACGTATGCATCACAGCATATTCCTGCAGGGGGTGAATCATTCCGAAAGCAGCTTTATACCTCGGGGCCCTTCGGCTCCTCGTGCTTCGGCTCTTCCTTTTTTGCTTCTTTCGCTTTCTGCTTGGCAGCCTTGCGCTCCTGCGCTTCCTTGGCAGCCTGTGCCTCAGCGCGGGCATTCGTGGAAATGGCCCACTTGGCAACCTGGATGCGAACCTGATCCTCGCTGGTCTCGAAGGTCACGCTGTCGTCCGTGACGTGGACGACTTTGCCCATCATACCGCCGATCGTGACAATATCGTCACCGACTTTCAGATTGGAACGCATTTCATTGAGCTTTTTCTTCTTCTTGTTCTCCGGAAGGATCAGGAACAGGTAGAAGATGACAAGCATCAGAACGATCATGATAATGGATGAATATCCGCCAGAGCTTCCCATGGTTTTACCTCCGTATAAAGATAAAGATATTATATCTGCTTTCCTATGCAAATGCAAGCATTAAATGCGCGTATCCAGTACGGATGAGTAACTTTTCCGAAACGTCTCGTACTCCCCGCCTCGATCGCCGCGCGGATACGCTGCATGAGCATGTTATAAAAATACAAATTATGCATCACGGCAAAGCGCATGGCCAGCATTTCCTCCGCTTTGAACAGGTGGCGCAGATAGGCGCGGGAATACCGCCGGCAGACCGGGCAGTCGCACTGCGGGTCGATCGGCTGCTCATCGCGCTGATATTTCTCATTTTTAATGTTGATGATGCCTGACCACGTGAACAGATGTCCATGGCGGCCGTTGCGGGCCGGCATGACACAGTCGAAAAAGTCCACGCCGCGCGCGACGGATTCAATGATGTTCCCCGGTGTGCCGACGCCCATCAGGTAGCGCGGCTTGTCAGCCGGCATATAGGGCTCGACGGCAGCGATGGTGTCATACATCTCCTGCGTCGTCTCCCCCACCGCAAGGCCGCCGATTGCATAACCGGCCAGATCAAGATCTGCGATCTTCTTCATGTGCTCAATGCGCAGATCCTGAAAAATCGTGCCCTGATTGATGCCGAAGAGCACCTGGCCGGGGTTGACTGCATCGTCACGGCCGGTGTAATCCGTGAGCGCCGCCTTGCAGCGCTGCAGCCAGCGATACGTCCGGTCGCAGGAGTTTTTCACGTAGTCGTACGGCGACGGGATCTTGATGCACTCGTCAAACGCCATCGCAATATCCGAGCCAAGATTGGCCTGAATGCGCATACTCTCTTCCGGCCCCATGAAGATGTGCCGGCCGTCCACATGGCAGTTGAAGGCCACGCCCTCTTCCGTGATCTTCCGCAGCTGCGCCAGAGAAAAGATCTGGAATCCGCCGCTGTCGGTCAGAATCGGTTTTTCCCAGGTCATGAATTTGTGCAGGCCGCCCAGGTCGCGGATCAATTCGTCGCCGGGGCGCACGTGCAGGTGGTACGTGTTGGACAGCTCGACCTGGCAGCCGATCGTCTCCAGATCCTCTGCCGAGAGCGCGCCCTTGATCGCCGCTTGTGTGCCGACATTCATGAACACCGGCGTCTGCACCGTGCCGTGCGGCGTTGTGAACGCGCCGCGGCGCGCATGGCCGTCTTTGCAAATCAGTTGAAACATAGCTTGCTTGCCTTTCTGTTTGGATTGCCTACTTATTCTAACAGATTGCAGCATCAAGTCAAGCGTTCCCGGCAGATTTGCGTGTTACGTGTTAGTTGACCGTCGCTTTCTGCATCTGTTTTTTCAGCGCTTCCAGCCCAGCACCACGGCAACGCCGAGCACAAACCAGAGAATGCAAAAATCAGGGAGCGTCATGACGCGCACTGAACTGGCGCTCTCAACAACATCATGTCAGAAGGAAAGCACTGAAGCTTCTGTGCAAAAAGATCACGGACCGCATGCCGGTCGCGCTGGGTCTGGAAAAGGTAACGGAGGAATTCCCGGAATATCTAGGGCCGAAAAACGTCGTGACGGATGAAATGGCGGAAGTCGCCGTCATCATGGACAAGCGCGTACCGATCGCGGCAGCAGAAGTCACCAAAAAGTGCGGCAAACCGCTCGCACGCACGGAAGAGCTGCTGGAAGAGCTGGCTCTGCGCGGTGTGATTGAATACAACTGGGAAAACGAAGATCATCACAAGCAGTACGTGCTGCCCATGTTCGTACTCGGCAGCGCAGAATATATGAATATGAATCTGGACACGGTCACGGCGCACCCGGAAGTGGCGACGATGTTCGAGCGGATGTCCCGTCTGCCGCTGGAAAAGATCACGCCCATGGTGCCGCCCGGAGGTGCCGGCATCGGCATGCACGTCGTCCCGGTCGAAAAGGCGATCCCGTCGGAGCAGAAGTCGGTCGATCTGGAGCATCTGTCGCACTGGCTGGATAAGTACGACGGCAAGTATGCGATCGGCGCCTGCTCCTGCCGCCGGTCCCGCAGAGTGCGCGATGAGGGCTGCGGCCATCTGGAAGAGGACATATGCATTACCGTCGGTGACATGGCGACCTACGCCATCGAGACCAACAAAGCCCGCCCTGCAACGCGCGAAGAGGTCATGGAAATCCTGCAGCGCGCCGAGGAAAACGGCTTTGTGCACCAGATCACGAATATTGACGGCGAGGACAAGATCCTCAGCATCTGCAACTACTGCTTCTGCTCCTGCTACGCGCTGCGCACCAGCCAGCTATTCAACACGCCGAATATGTCCGCATCCGCTTACCGCGCACATATCGATCCGGAAAAGTGCGTTACCTGCGGTCAGTGCGCCGAGGTGTGCCCGGCGGGCGCCGCCAAGCTCGGGCAGAAGCTGTGTACGAAGGAGGGGCCGATCGTCTATCCGAAGCAGGTGCTGCCGGATGAGACCAAATGGGGCCCGGAAATGTGGAACGAAAATTACCGAGACGACAATCCGTCCGCCAACTGCTATGACACCGGCACCGCCCCCTGCAAGAGCAACTGCCCGGCGCATATTGCCGTCCAGGGCTATATCCGCATGGTTGCCGAAGGCCGCTACATGGACGCGCTCAAGCTTATCAAAAAAGAGAACCCCTTCCCCGCCGTCTGCGGCCACATCTGCAACCGCCGCTGCGAGCAGGCCTGCACCCGCGGCAGCGTGGACCGCGCCGTTGCCATCGACGAGATCAAGAAATTCATCGCGGAGCAGGAGTTGCACGCCGACAAGCGCTATGTGCCGAAGATGCTCAACCAGCGCAACATCCCGTTCACGGAGAAGGTCGCCGTCATCGGTGCCGGTCCGTCCGGCATGGCATGCGCCTACTATCTGGCCGAAAAGAGCTGCCCCGTGACCGTGTTCGACCGTAATCCGGTTCCCGGCGGCATGCTCATGCTTGGCATTCCGAGCTTCCGTCTCGAGAAGGAGGTCGTGAATGCCGAGATCGAAATCCTCACGGAGATGGGCGTAGAATTCCGGTGCGGCGTAGAAGTCGGCAAGGATGTTACCATCGCCCAGCTACGTGAGCAGGGCTACCGCGGCTTCTATGTTGCCATCGGTACACAAAAGAGCGCAGCGATCCGCTGCCCGGGCGAAACGCTCACGGGCGTGCTCGGCGGTGTGGATTTCCTGCGCAGCGTAAATCTCGGAGAACAGCCGGATATCGGCAAGGCTGTCGCCGTCATCGGCGGCGGCAACGTCTCCATCGATGTCGCCCGTGCGGCGCTTCGTCTCGGTGCGGAGAAGGTCTACCTTGTCTATCGCCGCGGCGAGAGTGAGCTGAAAGCCGACCGTGATGAGATCGAGGATGCGCTCGCCGAGGGCATGGAGCTCAAGCTCCTGCGCGCGCCGTCAGAAATCGTCGGCAAGAACGGCAAGGTCTCCGCGATCCGCCTGGAAATCATGGAACTCGGCGAGACCGACGCTTCCGGCCGCCGTGCCCCGGTCGGCACCGGCGAATATGAGACATGGAATGTGAACACAGTCATCGGCGCCATCGGTCAGCGCGTAGATTGGGGTGCGCTGCTTGACGGGGAAAACGTGGAGCTGCGCAAAAACGGTACTGCCGTCTGCGACGGTCTCACGCTTCAGATCGCGCAGCCGGATATCTTCGTCGGCGGCGACGTGACCACCGGCCGAAATTTGCGATCGACGCCATTGCCGCCGGCAAGGAAGCCGCCATTTCCCTACACCGCTATGTACACGAGGGTCAGAGCCTGACGATCGGCCGTAACCGCCGCTCGTACCCCGAACTGGACAAGCGCAATGTTGCTCTGCCGACGGAGTGCTTCGATGCTCCGGCGCGTCAGGTGCCCGCAGCACTTTCCGGTGCGCAGGCACGCAAGACATTCCGCGACCCGCGCTGCACGTTCACGGAAGAGCAGGTCAAAAAGGAGGCGTCCCGCTGCCTTGGCTGCGGCGTGAGCGTCGTCGATACCAACCGCTGCATCGGCTGTGGCGTGTGCACGACCAGATGCGAGTTTGACGCCATCCACCTGCGCCGCGATCACCAGGAGGCGACCAAGATGATCCGCTCCGAGGACAAGATGAAAGCCATTCTCCCCTACATGGTCAAGCGTGCTGCCGGGATCAAGGTCAAGGAACTGCGCAGCAAGCACAGCTGAAGGCATTTATAACAGATAGATCCCCGCCGTCGCCCTTTCAGGCCACGGAGGGGATCCCCCTTTTAAAGCCCAAGCGCTCCGGCCGAAACGGCCGGAGCGCTTGTGCATTGCTGCATATTACTCGATCGTGATGGTCGTGTGCTTCGGAAGCTCCTTCGGCGCAGCCTTCGGGACGCTGATCTTCAGAATGCCATCCTCGAACTTCGCGGAGACATCTGCGGATTCCACATCGTCACCGACATAGAAGCTGCGGCTCATGGAGCCGGCGTAACGCTCCTGGCGCAGGAACTTGCCCTTCTTATCGGACTCGTCCTTGTCCAGACCCTTGGCAGCGCTGATCGTCAGGTAACCGTCCTGCAGATCGACCGTCACTTCATCCTTCTTGAAGCCCGGCAGGTCCACGTCCAGCTCGTAAGAGCCGTCCAGTTCGCGGACATCAGTCTTCATCAGATTTCTGGCGTGCTTACCATACAGCTCATTGCTGACCTGCGGCATCATACGGCCGAAATCAAAGAAATCGGACAGCGAATCATCAAACAGGTTTTCACCAAAAATGCTCGGCAACATAAGTCATTCCTCCATTCATACCTTTCGTAGGCGCTGGGGAAAAACTCCACGCGTTGGCGAACTCTGTTACCGTTTGTACAACAATGCCTGATCTCCGGAGACCCTCTGGAGGCCCTCCCTCATCGATCGTCTTCATCATAGCACGCTTTTTAGCACTGTCAAGAGGTGAGTGCTAACGTTCACAAAAGGCGCTATGTTTGTTCACAAAATATGTGATTTTTACAAAACAGCACGCTTTTGGCAGGCTGAGCAGCCCGCAAAGCCGCGAGTGAAACAGCTATTGCACCAGCAAAAGGCACCGATACAAATCGCCGCGATCCCGAGGCATTTTTCCACGGTGATGCGTTCATGGAGCAGCAGCGCAGAAAAAATCAAAGACCATACATAAGTGATTGCTGTCAGCGGGTAGACGATCGAATAGGCATAGTGGTGCAAAAGCGCGATGTTCATCAATGCACCCGCAAGATAAAAACAGCCGCCGAGCCAAATTTTCGGTGTCGTGAAAACAGAACGGATCCCGGTGATTCTCACGGCCCCGGTTTTCAAAAAAGAGCGCGCCGAGCGCACCGCACAGCGTCATGATAAGGACGCAGAAGAAAAATTTCATGGTTCTTTCACCCCGCTGCGTACGATCAGGATCAGGCCGAGAAGGATGGCAAGAAGGCCGATCATCTTCATAACCGAAATGGATTCCTGCAGGAAAATACGCCCAAGCACAAAGGACAGCACATATCCGGCGCCGAGCATCGGGTGGAGAACGGAAAGATCCCCATAGTTCATGGCAAGGAGCATAAGCAGCGCGCCGACGCCATAAAGAGCGAACCCTGCGAGAAGAAACAGAACGGAACCGGTCGCAGATAGTTTCCAGAAAAGCTGCCCAACGCAAGTGGAAAAGGAAGAAATGAGCATGAGCAGAACGCCGCGCAGAATCGGCCGCGTAGAATCAGATCGTTTCATAGTATCACACCAAATAAATGAGAGCGCCGATTATGAGCGCAAACGCCGCAATCAGGCGCAAAAGCGTTTTATCCCGAAAAATGACCTCAACGGGGTCACCGTCGGAATTGCCGTCAATGGTCAGGAAGTATTTAAGACACAGGCAGATAACAAGAGGAACTGTCCAGATCATGTATGTATTTGCCGAGTCTGCACTCCAGAGAGAGTAAAACACGATCGCAAGCGTCAGGCACATGTTCATGTTCTTGTTCAGGAAATCGTCGTTATAGTATTTCAGCACTTTTCGGGTCGTGTTTCGCTGCCGGCGCAATTCACCGCGGCGCTTACTCAGCGCCAGATAAAAGGAGATCGAAACGACAGTGAGATAGAGCCAATTTGAAATCACAACGCCGGTAATCGCGGACCCAAAAAGCACACGCAGCAGAAAGCCGGAGACCAGCAGCGCGACGTCCAGAATCGGAACGTTTTTTAACCCGAAACTGTATCCGATGTTGACTGCCAGATAAATAATCATGCAAAGCCAGCCGCTCAGCGGGAACCGTATACCGATGCCGATGACAAGGATCGCAGCCGCAAGAATCGCAGCCATGATCAGCGCAGCGGGAATGCTGACCGCGCCGCTGGCGAGCGGGCGCAGACACTTCGTTGGGTGCTGCCTGTCGGAATCGATGTCCCGGATGTCATTGATAATGTATACCAGCGACGAAAGAAAGCAAAATGCCGCAAAGCCCGCAAGGCCGCTGCAGAACATCTCGCGTTCAAAAATCGCCCGCTGAAAAAGAGCGGCAGCAGCACCAGAACATTCTTCAAATAATGTTTGGGCCGCAAAAGGTGGATGTAATCTTTCATGATATTACCCCTTTAGAAAATCCATCATTATCCGGCATCATTTTGACGTCTCCTGGGGGACGAACGTGATCGTAAAGTCGTTTGGGGTCTGATAGTAGTAGGCATACTGCATTTTGGGCGTGTCCGGTTCCCAAAGCCAGCGGTCGCTTGGATAGGCCTGCACCTCTACCGAGCGTTCGCCCCGGGCAATCGCGTCTTCAATGGCACTGCGCTGCTGCACATCGACCTGATGGAGCGGGTAATAAACGGACCAGTTAAAGACGATAACGGCCGCACATAAAACGGCACAAACCGGGAAAGCAAACTTGAAGTTCAGCTTGAGCCCCGACAGCAGCTCCAGAGCAACGGCCAGAAGAAATACATAGGAAATATATAAGCACCGCGGTCCGATGGGGTTTACAAACAGCAGTGGAAAAGCCGCGCAAAGCGCTGACAGCAAAAAATAGAACGCTTTGCCGCCGATGGCTTTTCGAAGACGGAAAACAGCGACCGCAACGAGCAAAAACCACAGCAGACTGATGCCCACGGTCACCCGATCAGACCACGTTCTGAACAAAAAAGCAGCGCAGCAGCCAACCAAAAGAACAAATCCGATTTTCTCTGCCGCGGTCGGCTTCTGCGCGCGCAGAAGGTATGCGCCGAGCAAGGCGGTGATGGACAGATAGAGGACCGGGCAATCCGCCAGCAAGGCGTGAAACACAGTCCCGCAGTTATTGCGTGCCGACGTGAGCAGTCCGCGCAGACCGTGCGTAGCACCAATCTGGTAGTTTTCTCCTCGGAAAAAGATGTCCAGATAAGACGGTGATGCGAGCAGCAGCGCCGCTCCCATGATGGAACCGATGAGATAGCAAAGCAGCTCAGCCGAGCACTTTCTGTACCGGACGCATTGATAAATGTTGAGCGCAGCGGCGGAGCATACCACGTAAAACGTAACGTTCTCCACAAACAGCTGCGCGGAAAATGCAACGAAAAATAATGCAATGCTGCGCTTTATGGAGTTGCCTGCGGGCTTCCCGGCCCAGAGCTCCGGGATCAGGCACAGCGCAAGCAAAGCCAACGCAACGGGAGGAACATAGTTGAAATATCCGGCTGCCCACGGGTAGACTTCCCGGAACATGGTGCTGGGCAGAAACAGCACCAGAGCGGTGCACAGCAGCAGCCCGGAAGCAGTCCACTGTTTCGTGATACGGGAAAGCCAGACCACAAGGAGCAAAAGAACGCCTGCGCGCAGCACGTCGCGCACGATGGCCTGCTCCCTGCGGTGTAAGCAAGGACGTTTCCGAGAATACGCCCGTTGGAGGTGCTCCATTTCTGCGCGACCGTCCGCACCAGATCCTGAACGCTGTGCAGAGACGCGCCCAGCCCCTCCCGGAACCAATCGTCACCCGTGAGTGGAAAAATGCGAAAAAAGTAAAAAAAGCAGCACAGCCAAGATCACTGCGGTCACATAATATAGGGTGTTTGTTTTCTTCTGCACCTGATTCTCCTCCGTTTGATGCAAATTCTCAACATAGTGCGTTGGCACGGCAGCATGGCACGGTGCTCGTGAACCCGTGTCACTGCAATTCACTGCGCCAAAGCGGGTGAATCACTGCTGTGGCAAAGCGATGTCACAAAATGAATCACCAACATGCGCTGCCCCGTTTTGCAGCAGCCAGTCGATTTCCCGGTCAATACAGTGAATGCCCTCCGGGATCATCTCCAGCGGGCAACCGACATAGCTCAGGCGCAGAAAACGCTGTGCGCTGCCGGTCAGGCTGAACACCGTGCCCGGCGTGAGCTTGACCCCCTGCAGACGCAGCCGCTTCCAGAGCAGGACGGCATCAACGGCGTCCGGGATCTGCACCCAGAAAAACACACCGCCCGCCTGCTCCGGATATGGCAGGGACAGATGCTTTGACGCCCGGATCGCCTGCGACATGCAGCGGCGCTTGGACGCATACTGCGCGACCAGCCGCTCCAGATGCGCCGCATACAGCCCGCGCTGAAGATACAGCGCCAGCATCTCCTGCAGGAGTGCGGGGCTCGCAATATCGGCATTGAACTTTGCAAGGAACAGCCGCTTTTCATACCGTCCCGGAACGAGCAGGTAGCCGAGGCGCATCCCCGGCACGAGCGACTTGGAAAATGAATTTAAATACAGCACGGTGTTGCCGCTGTCCAGTCCACGCAGTGTCTGGCGCGGACGGCCGTTAAACGCCAGATCGCCAAGGCAGTCATCCTCAACGATCGTAAAACTGTTTGCCTGTGCCAGCGCCAGCATCTCCCGACGTTTGCGCTCGCTCCAGCAGACATTCGACGGACACTGAAAGTGCGTCATCGTGTAGTAAAAATCAATGGGTGTCGGGTCAACCACGGCACGAATCGCGTCCATATCCGGCCCGTCCGCCAGCAGCGGTACGGTCACCACCCGCGCACCGGCGCACTGGAAACAATGCAGCGCGACCGAATAGCTGGGGCCCTCTGCGAGCACGACCGTGTTCTTGCCGACAAGCGCCTTGCAGATGAGGTCGATGCCCTGCTGGCTGCCGTTGACGACCAGAATGTCCTCATCCACAGCTGCGATACCGCGACTGTACCACTTCACTTCCCTGCGGCAAACCGTTGCAGCCGGGTGCCGCGCGTGTTATAAGGAAATCATACCATATATTGTGACGATCAAAATAACTTTTTCAGAAAATCAGAAAAGAAAGGAAACATCATCATGGCTCAGAAAACCTACGCTCCCGCAACGGTCGTCGTCCACGGCAACCACGTGCACAACGACTTCGGCGCACTGTCCACGCCGATCTTCCAGACCTCCACCTTCGTCTTTGATTCCGCCGAGCAGGGCGGCCGCCGCTTCGCCGGTCAGGAGAGCGGCTTCATCTATTCCCGTCTCGGCAACCCCACCACCAGCCAGCTCGAGCAGAAAATCGCGCTGCTGGAGGGCGGCGAGGACCTGCTCAGCTGCGGCGATCACCTTGTGGCAGACAAAACGCTCTACGGCTGCACGTTCGCGCTCATCCACGAGACACTGCCGCGCTTCGGCATCCACGCCGACAGCATCGACATGACGGACATGGCGCAGGTGAAAGCAGCCATTCGCCCGGACACAAAGGTCGTTTACTTTGAGACCACTGCCAACCCCAGCATGAAGGTCACGGACATCGCCGCCGTCGCGGACTACGCGCATGCGCAGAATCCGGACTGCCTCGTCATCGTGGACAACACCTTTTCCACGCCGCTGCTGGTGCAGCCGCTGAAGCTGGGCGCGGATGTCGTCGTGCACAGCGCGACCAAGTATCTCAACGGCCACGGCGACGTGGTCGCGGGCTTCTCGGCGGCGCGCAAGGAGATCATGGACCAGATCCGCATGGTCAGACTCAAGGACATTACAGGCGCAATGCTCGGTCCGCAGGAGGCGTTTTTGATCCTGCGCGGTCTCAAGACGCTCAAGGTGCGCATGGACGCCGTCTGCGCAAACACGCAGAAAGTGGTGGACTTCCTTGCCGGCTCCAAGTATGTGCAGAAAGTGTTCTATCCCAGTCTGGAGAACCATCCCGATCACGCCGTGGCCGTCCGCGAGATGACGCGGTTCGGCGGCGTTGTCTCGTTCGAGATGGGCAGCTTCGAGGAAGCCAAAGAAGGTGCTCAACCACGTGCATCTGTGCGCGCTGGCCGTCAGCCTTGGTGACTGCGAGACGCTCATCCAGCATCCGGCTTCCATGACGCACTCCATGTGCACGAAAGAAGAGATCGAGGCCGCCGGCTTCTCGGATCGCCTGATCCGTCTTGCAGTCGGTCTGGAAGACACCGATATATCATCGCCGATCTGCAGCAGGCATTTGAAGCTGCGCAAAACTGAACCGATACAGCAAAAAACAGGCTTGCGACCGCGAGCCTGTTTTTTATTTCCTCATTTGCAGCTGCCGGCATCGAGGCCGTCCGCGATGAACATGGCATCGCCAAACGAGAAGAACCGTAGCGGTTTTCAACGGCGATCTTGTATGCGTTGAGGATGTGCTCCCGCCCGGCCAGCGCAGATACGAGCATGATGAGCGTGCTCTCCGGCAGGTGGAAATTCGTGACAAGCGCATCCATGCACTTGAATTGTAGCCGGGGTAGATGAAGATGTCCGTCCAGCCGGACTGCGCGCGGAGCGTTCCGTCCGCATCCGCAAAGCTCTCGACCGTGCGGCAGGATGTCGTGCCGATGCAGATGACGCGGCCACCATTGGCCTTCGTCTCGTTGACCATGCGCGCCGTTTCCTCCGGGATGATGCAAAACTCCGAGTGCATCGGGTGATCCTCGATCTCGTCCTCCTTGACGGGCCGGAACGTGCCAAGGCCGACGTGCAGCGTGACATAGCCGATCTTCACACCCATGTCCGAGATCTGCTGCAGCAGCTCCTTCGTGAAGTGCAGGCCGGCCGTCGGCGCGGCGGCGCTGCCAAGCTCGCGGGAATAGACCGTCTGATAGCGCTCCTGATCCTGCAGCTCTGCCTTGATATACGGCGGCAGCGGCATTTTGCCCAGCCGCTCGAGCACCTCCAGAAAGATGCCGTCATAGTGAAACTGTACGATCTTGTTGCCGTCGGCGATCGCATCGACGACCGTAGCGGTGAGCTCCCCGTCGCCAAACGAGAGCGCAGTGCCGGGCTGGGTCTTGCGGCCCGGCCGGGTCAGGCACTCCCACTTGCCGTCGCCAAGGTCGCGCAGCAGCAGCACTTCGACTGCACCGCCCGTGCTGCGGTGGCCGAGCAGGCGCGCCGGAAGCACGCGCGAATCGTTGAGCACAAGGCAGTCGTTCGGACGCAGGAACTGAGGCAGCTCGTAAAAGTGATGGTGTGCGACAGCGCCGGTCGTTTTGTCCAGCGTCAGCAGCCGGGAGGCATCACGGCGCTCGAGCGGCGTCTGTGCGATGAGCTCCTCCGGCAGGTCAAAATAAAAATCCGATTTTTTCATGCTACATAAGCTCCAGTATAGTAGAAACTGATAATCTCTTCATAGGTTTTGCCGTGTTCCTGCGCCATAGCCTTGGCCCCCCACTGACTCATGCCGCAGTTGTGGCCATAGCCGCCGCCGACGACAGAATAAGTGTCCGAGGCAGCGTCATACTCTACAGTAAAGTGGCGGCTGTTATAGCGCAGGCCGCAAACACTTGTCAGGAACGTGCGCACGGCGTCCTTGCTGTAGGTCTTGTCGCCGACCGTCACGGTCATGGCATTGCCAATGGGCGTATAGGTGATGGAGACGTCCCCGACGGCTGCACGGGAGATGGTCGTGCTCCAGCTCTTGCAGTAAGAAGTCGATGTCCTTCTCATAGGGATCGACAACGCCGCGCAGGTACGGCACCTTGGTCACCCAGACGTTTTCGGAGTCCTCGGTCGCGCCGCCGTCCGCCGCGAAAGTAGAATGTCTCACAGAGCTTGCCCTCATAGCGGACGAACTTCCCTGCCGTCTCATCCACGGCGCGGTCACTGTTGGCTGATGCGTCAAGCGTACCGTAATAGACCTGGCTGGTCGTTGTACCCGTCACGTCAAAGCCGTAGGCCGGCGAGCCATTCATGTGCGAAGCAACATAGGTGCGCGCGCAGACCGCCTGTGCCTTGAGCGCCTCGAGCGGCCAGCCGCTGCTCATTTCATACGGCGTGACACCCTTGACATAGGGCTCCAGACCGACGAAATTCACCAGCGTGAGCTTCTGCGGTTCCTGTGTGCTGAGGCGGGTAAACTGAAAATCGCCGTAATACGTGCACGAGCGGGCTGCCGCTGCGCTCCTTGCACTCGGCAACCTGCGTAACGGCAGCACCGCTGCCGCTCTGCGGTGCAAGCGAGAGCGAGCGTCGAGCCGCAGTCGAAGCCGAAGAGGATCTGCTCCGTGCTGGCCTTCACGACCAGCACACTGCGTGCGCCGCCGGAGACAACGGAACCATAGGCCGTCGCCGCCGAATCTTGACGCCGCATCCATGGTCGTATAGCTGCCGACACGGACATAGTAAGTTCCGTTATAGAACACCGGATAGCCGCCGCGGTCATCGGCCGCCGCCTGCGCCGCATCAAAGCTTGCATAGGCGGTACTGAGCTGGACATGATAAGCGCCAAAGGTGCTGTCCCCAACCGCAACGTTCGTATCCGCAATAACGGTAACAGCGCTCTCACCCGTAGAACCGACAGACTGGAACACACGATCGGAGTCATAGTACCCGAAGGCGAAGCCGGAACCGGTCTTGATCTGCAGATGGACCGCATCCAGCGCCGTCGAACCGAAGGCCAGACCGACGCGGACGATACCGTTTGGAATGTTCGGCTGCTCATCGTCGTATTCACTGCCGCCGAGCAGCTGCGTGCCGCTCGCCGTGGCGGCATAGACGCCGCGCTCCGGCAGCTTCGCCGTGCTGCCGTCCGCGCCGATGGCATACGCATCCGCCAGCGCCAGCGTGTTTTCTCCGTCATTGACGTAATACTCCTGCGCGCCGAAGGCCGGCACACAGGGGATCGCAGCCAGCATGACGGTGGCAAGCAGCGCCGTTATCACTCGTTTCAGGCTTGATTTCATAGCGCACCTCGCTGTTTCGTGAGAGTGGTCATACGCAAAATATGACACTTTATTATAATGATTTTCCACGCATTATGCAAGTGCTTTTCCATGGCAAAACGCCCCCGGTTTCTCCGGGGGCGTTGAAGTATGCAAATTAAAAATGCAGGAACATTTTCGCAATGGAAAAATAGATCAGCAGCGACACGGCGTCCGTGATCGTCGAGATGAGCGGGCTTGCCATGACAGCGGGGTCCACGCCGATCTTTTCCGCGATCATCGGCAGCAGGCTGCCCACGGCCTTTGCGAACATGACCACGAACACAATCGTGCAGCAGACGGTCGCCGCGACCGCATCGTAACGGCGGTGTTGCCCAGCAGCAGCCGGTCAACAAGCAGCATCTTGATGAAGTTTGCCGCCGCGAGCGAGACGCCGCACAAAAACGCAACGCGCAGCTCCTTCCAGATCACGCGCAGCGCGTCCGAAGGGGATGTATCGCCCAGCGACAGGCTGCGGATAATCGCCGTGGAGGACTGGCTGCCGGAGTTGCCGCCCGTGCCCATGAGCATGGGCATGAACGACGCGAGCGCGACCTGCGTGGCCAGTGCGTCCTCAAAATGCGTGACGATCATGCCGGTAAACGTCGCCGAGAGCATGAGAAACATCAGCCACGGGATGCGGTTTTTCCAGATGTCCACGACGCTCGTGCGGGAGTAGGGCTTATCGGACGGCGTGATACCGGCCATCTTTTCGATGTCTTCCGTGGCCTCCTGCTCCATGACGTCGATGATATCGTCGACCGTGACGATACCGACGAGGCAGCCTTCCTTATCCACGACCGGGATCGCGATCAGGTCGTAGTTGGAGATCATGTCCGAGACCTCTTCCTGGTCGTCGGTCGTGGAGGCATAGATGACGTTCGTGTCCATGATGTCTTCGAGGATCACATCGTCATCCGACAGCAGCAGATCCTTGACCGTGACAACGCCCTCAAGCTTGCGCTTGGCCGACGTGACATAGCAGACGTAGATCGTCTCCTTATCCTCGCCGATCTTGCGGATGCGGGCAAATGCCTCACGCACACTCATGTATTTTTTCAAATCCACGAACTCGGCCGTCATGATGCTGCCAGCAGAATTCTCAGGATATTTCAGGTACTGGTTGATGAGGTTGCGCGTGGCGGGTGTCGCCGTGCGCATGACACGCTTGACCACATTGGCCGGCAGCTCCTCCATCATGTCGACGGCGTCGTCTACGTACAGCTCTTCGATAATGCCGGCGAGCTCCGTATCGGTGATGGAGTTGATGATTGTCTCCTGCTCCTCGACCTCGAGGTTGGCAAACACGGCCGCCGCGATCTCCTTGGACAGGATACGGAACACCATGGCCATCCGCTGCGGGTTATCCTCCCACAGCTCGCCGAGGAACTCGGAAATGTCAAACTCGTTCATCTCGCCGAGCTTTTGGCTCAGCGCCTTCATCCGGTGCTGATCGAGAAGTGCAAAGAGCTCGTCGTGCAGTGCCTCGTAATCTTCGTATTCCCGATTCTGATCGTCCATCTCTCTGCCCCTCCTTTCCGTCCGGTCTCAAAGCATCAACCGTTCAGGTATTCTTTCTGGCTACAGCTCAGGCTGTCAATGGAAACGCCCATAGCCTTGAGCTTGCGGCGCGCAATGTTGTCATCGATTTCCGCGGGGACCGACACGACGCCCGGTTTCAGCTGGCCACGCGTGCGCACCAGATACTCCGCGCTCATGGCCTGCACGGCAAAGCTCATGTCCATGATCTCCGCCGGGTGACCGTCACCCGCTGCCAGATTGACCAGCCGGCCCTGCGCAATGACATAGATCGTCTTGCCGTTCGGCAGACGGTAAGCATCAATATTGTGCCGCGCCTCATAGATTTCATCCGCGCAGCGGTCGAGCGCCTCCATGTCGATCTCGACATTGAAGTGTCCGGCGTTGGAGACGATCGCGCCGTCCTTCATCCGCTCGCAGTGCTCGAGCGTAATGACGTCTTTGCAGCCCGTGACGGACACACGAAAATGTCACCGATGGCGCCGGCATCCATCATCGGCATGACCTCGTAGCCGTCCATAACGGCCTCGAGCGCCCGGATGGGGCCAACTTCTGTCACGATGACTTTCGCGCCGAGGCCCTTCGCGCGCAGGGCCACGCCCTTGCCGCACCAGCCATAGCCGCTCACGACGACGTACTTACCGGCCACGACGAGGTTCGTCGTGCGCATGATGCCGTCCCACACAGACTGACCCGTACCGTAGCGGTTATCGAACAGGTGCTTGCAGTCGGCGTCATTGACCATGATCATCGGGAAGCGCAGCGTTCCGGCACGGTCCATGATCCGCAGGCGGTGGATGCCGGTCGTCGTCTCCTCACAGCCGCCGATGACCTGCGGAATAAGGTCCGTGAACTCCGTGTGCATCAGGTGCACAAGATCGCCGCCGTCGTCAATGATGATGTTCGGCCCGACGGAGAGCACGCTGCGCAGGTGCGCCTGGTATTCTTCGTCCGTGCAGCCGTAGACCGCGTGCACGTCCATGCCCTTCGCCGCCAGCGCTGCGGCAACGTCGTCCTGCGTAGACAGCGGGTTGGACCCGGTGACGTGCATCTCCGCTCCGCCCATCTCGAGCACGCGGCACAGGTAGGCCGTCTTGGCCTCCAGATGCACGGAGAGTGCGATCTTCAGGCCGGCAAACGGCTTTTCGCGCGCAAAATCGCTGCCGATATCGCGCAAAACAGGCATATGTGCTTCCACCCAGCGGATCTTCCGCTCACCGGATGGCGCCAGGTTCAGGTCCTTGATCGTGCTCATAAAGTAACCTCCCGCTGTAAAAATCGTTTCAGGCGCTTTATTCTAACACTTTCGTCAAGCGTTGACAACCGGTTTTTCCGCAGAAAACGACCCGGAGGATGCATATCGGTCCTCCGGGGGCATGGAGATTTATACCATCACCAGCCGCAGTACAGGCAATATCCGATGCCCGCCGCCAGCACGCCGGCGATAGAGCACAGCCAGATCAGCAGACCGGTATAGGATTTTTGCCGCGGCCTGGCGCGGGCGCTGCCGGTACATGTCCGACGGCATCGCGTGCCTGCTGCACCAGATCCGCCGCCGTGACGCCGCCGCAGGCGGCATCATCGCGCACGATGTAAATGATCTGCTCGAACAGCGGGCTTTCGGCTGCATCGACCACAACGACGCGGCGCGAAACGCCGTGGGCGAAGGCGATCTCGTCCGCGTCAGCCGGACAGCGGGAGCGGCTGCACGGCGTCCTGTCTGCGGATGGGCTTGTTTTTTCGTTTCATCAGCTGCGCACCTCCACTTTTACCGCCAGGGCGGTCATATCGTCGCTGCGGCCGTATTCACGGATCGCCGCGCGCACAACGCTGCCCGCCAGCGTTTTCATATCGCCGTCGTCCGAATCGCTCAGCAGCCTGCGCAGCCACTCGTCGCGACCGTCGGAGACAACGCCGTCGCTTGCGATCACGGCCACGCTGCCGGGCTTGAGATGCATGTGCAGCTCGTCCGGCGCTTTGCCGCTCTCCTGCTCGAGGCCGGGCGCGAAGGACGTGCAGCGCAGTTTTTTGAGCGCGCCGCCGGACTTGACATACGTCGGCGCAGCACCGTACTTATAAAAATCCGCCTCACCGGTGAAGAGATTCATGCACATGAGATCCACTGTGGCATAGCCCCAGTTCTCCCCGTCGCGCAGGAGCATGGCGGAGTTGAGCAGCTTCATCGCCAGCGCCGGGCTGACGCCGGAGCGCAAAAACTCCTCCAGCATGCCGACCGTGCTGATGCTGCCGTCAGCCGCCGTCTCGCCGCAGCCCATGCCGTCGGACAGGATCACGCACAGCTGCCCCGCGTCTGTCTTGAAATACGTGCCGCGGTCGCCGGAGACTGTCTCCCCCTTCTTGCGCATGGACGCAATGCCAACGGAGACGGCCAGCGGCTCTGCCTCGAGCAGGAGCAGGCTGTCGTCACGCGCGGAGTTTTCCGGCATGCACAGGCGCACGCCCAGCGTTGCCGAGAGCTTGTCCAGATAGTCCGGCAGTTCCAGCAGCGGGCGCAGATAGCGGCTGTCGATCGTAACGCGTAGGCGGCCCGTGCTCTCGCGGAACACAGCTGCGTCCGCTTCCACACCGATGGTGCGAAGCCAGCGGATCAGGCGCTGCTCCGCCAGTGGGTCAGCGCCGTAGCTGCTGTCGAGCTCACGGGAAACATTTGTGAGCACCTGCGCAAAGTCGGCATACTGCTCCCAGAGCACGGTGCGGTTTTCCTGCAGCATTTCCTGCATCCGCTGCCGGTAGGCACGCAGGCGCAGCTCGCCGTTGACGACCTCGGTGTACTCGTGCAGATGGACGCAGCGGTCACGAAAGTACGGCGGGAAATCCTCCGGCAGCAGCCGGCCGCGCGCCTGAATGCGGCGCGTGACATCGTTCATGATGTTGAAAGTGTCAAGCGCCCGGTGCGTCCAGCACTCCTGCTGCAGCTTGCACCGGCAGCAGACGCGGTCGGCCGCACGGTCAAAGACTTTCGCCACATCGGCATCATTCTCTGCCGTACTTGCAGCCTGACACGCCGTGTCATGCAGCTGCTGATACGCGTGCGCCACGCCGCCGACGCGCCCCGCGACATAGCGGCGCAGACCGGACTCCCCGCTCCCGCCGCGCAGCGGCTGCAAAAAACGCGCCGACCGCTACCACGAACTTCTTCGGGATCACCAGATATGCGCCCATGGCAAGCGCCAGCTCCACGCCCGCGCCGATGCGCAGCTCCGGAAGCGGAATGCAAAACAGCGTCAGCAGGTACGCTGCCGCAAATATGAGCAGATAAAACCCACGCCGATGCTTGCAAAACTGCCCGGACAGCAGCCCGGCAGCGGCATAGACGACCGAGAACAGTACGCCCGCACCGGCGGCCACGTCCATGGCGATGCCGAGGATCAGCCCTGCCGATGCCTCCACACAGCGCGCCGCCCGTCCCGCTGAGGATGAGCAGAATGAGCACCGAGAGCGCCCGGCCGACCGACAACGTGTCGAACAGCAGCAGATTGTTCACGCCCATGAGCAGACACGCCAGCAGAAACACGGTCGAGACATTGCGGCAGATCTCCGCATTGACCGTGCGCGGCTCCTGTGCGCGCAGCAGATCGTCAAATCCATAGGCCGATGCAGCGCACAGCAGCAAAAACAGTACCATGCGGGACACCAGCAGCAGCGACAGGCCGCCCGTGAGCAGGCACAGCACCAGCCGCGTCAGTATGTAAGCCGCCGCGGAGACGGCCGGCGGATACCAGCGCGTCTGCACAAAGGGATGACTGCGCAGGAAATACGCCGTCAAAAATCAGGCAGCAGCCGGCGGCGAGCTGTGTGCCGGTCGCAACGCCGAAGGCGGCAAAGTAGCCGAGCGCACAGCCGGCAAGGCACAGCGCACCGCCGGAGCCATACCCCATGGCCGCCAGGAACGCCAGCCCGAACGGCGCCGGCGACCCGGCAATATGCGCCGTTGACAGGATCAGCCCAAGCGCAAAGCTGACGAGCATGCCGACCCATTTGGCATTTTCACTTGCCGGCAGCAGCCCGATCGGGCTCGGCAAGGCGCCGGGTGCACGCACCGGCCGGTCGTGTCCCGCAATCTTGACATGCATAGTGGTTCCTCCTGACGCAAAACAGTTTACATAAATTATAGATTTTTATTGTTATGAAAACTGTCATTCCCCGCTGTCGCAGAAAATGTCTTTGCGCAGGAATCGTTTGCTTTTGGGCGCAAAAAAGCTGCCGGCCGCAAACCGACAGCTTTTGATGCAATTCGCTTTTAATCGCGTGGGCTCAATCCTTATTGTCCGCCGGGTGCAGGAGGTGCTCGCCGATGCGGAACACATCGCCGGCGCCCACGGTCAGGATAATATCGCCCGGGCGGGCAATGCGGCGCAGCTCGGCCTCGATCTCCGCAAACGTCGGGTAAAACTTCGCGCCCGGGATCTGCGCGGCCAGATCGGCAGACGAAATGCCGATGGTGTTTTTCTCGCGCGCAGCGTAGATCTCCGCCAGATAGACGATCGTCGGGCGGCGCAGCTGCTCCACAAAATCATTGAAGAGCTTCGCCGTGCGGCTGTAGGTGTGCGGCTGGAACACGACGATCGTGCGCTGATAGTCGAGCGTATCGACCGCATCGAGCAGCGCGCGCAGCTCACTCGGGTGGTGCGCATAATCGTCATACAGATCCGCGCCCTGGAACTTGCCCTTATAGTCAAACCGGCGGCCCGCACCTTCAAAGCCGGCGAGACCGTACTTGACGGCATTCGGGCTGACACCGAGCACGATGGCCGCAGCCGTAGCAGCGAGCGCGTTGCGCACATTGTGGATGCCCGGAACGTGGAGCGTCACATGGGAAAACAGATTTCCCCGGTGATAAATATCAAACTCGGACGAGGAGCCGCGGTGCACAATGTTCTCCGCGTACACATCCGCCTTCGGGCTCAGGCCGAAGGTGATGACCTTGCGTTCGATCCCGCGCAGGGCGTCCATGGTATTGGCGTCATCGCAGTTTGCGATCACAGTGCCGGTCTCGGCCGGGACGCGCTCTGCAAACTGGCGGAACGAGTGCTTGATGTCCTCGATATCCTTGAAAAAGTCCAGATGATCTGCCTCGATATTCAGGATCACGGCAATCGTCGGATTGAGCGCAAGGAACGAGTTATAGTACTCGCACGACTCCATAATGATCGTATTGCCCTTGCCGACACGGTGGCAGGCATGCAGCAGCGGAAGCGTGCCGCCGATCATGACGGTCGGGTCCTTCTCCGCCGCCATCATGATGTGTGTGCACATGGACGTCGTTGTCGTCTTGCCGTGTGTGCCGGAAATGCACAGCGCGTTCGGGTAGCCGCGCATGAGCGCGCCCCATGCCTGCGTCCGCTCAAAGACCGGGATGCCGCGGCGGTGCGCCTCGTGCACCTCCGGATTGTCGTCATGCACGGCAGCCGTGCGGATCACGAACGCAATATCATCCGTGACGTTGGCGGCGCTGTGGCCGATGTGGATCGGAATGCCGCGCTCGCGCAGCGTGAGCGTATTGTCGCTCTCGTTCATGTCCGAGCCGCGGATGTCCAGCCCCGCATCATGCAGCACCTCTGCCAGCGGCGACATGGACACGCCGCCGATACCGATCAGCAGCCCGGTTTTCCCGGGAACCAGATAATCCTGAAAATCCATTCAAAGCACCAAATTTCATTCAAAATATTGTAATGTCCGGCGCAGCGGGATCGCCCAACGCTGCGCGAACTGGTTACAGACAGGTTACAGTTGTTATTTTCATACCGGGGTATTATAATACGTTTGACGCTACATTACAATATATTTTTTGCCGAACTGGCCGCAAAAAGCCGGTTCATCCAAGGGAAAAGGAGCCAGAGCGCATGAACGAAGCCTGGAAAGAACTCAAGCAGGAGTGCGCGCAGTGCCGGCGCTGCGGTCTCGGTGAGACGCGGCATCACCTCGTCTTCGGTGACGGCGCCGAGGATGCGCGCATCATGCTCATCGGCGAGGGCCCCGGCGAACAGGAAGACCTGCAGGGCCTGCCGTTTGTCGGCCCAGCCGGCAAGCTGCTCGATGATATGCTCGAAATGATCTATCTCGACCGGACGAAGGTCTACATCGCCAACATCGTCAAGTGCCGCCCGCCGCACAACCGTGACCCGCAGTTCGTGGAGCAGAAATGCTGCAGCGAATGGCTGCAGCGGCAGATCGCACTCGTCGACCCGGCGATCATCGTCTGCTTGGGCCGGATCGCTGCGACCGCACTCATCAAAGACCCGTTTCGCATCACGCGTGAGCATGGGCAGTGGTTTGATGTCAATGGCCGGCGCTGTATGGCGATCTATCACCCCTCCGCCCTGCTGCGCGACCCGAGCAAGCGGCCGGAGACGTTCGTCGACCTCAAAGCGCTGCAGCGGGAGATCTATACGCGCTGCCCGGAGGTGTACCCCGATGCCTGACGCACATATCCGCCGCGCAGCCGCGGCCGACCTGCCGGTGCTGACCCGGCTCTGGCAAACCGCCTTCGGCGATCCGCCGGAGCTGATCGGTGCATTTTATCATCGCTTTCCGCCGGAAACGTCCACCTGGGTGGTCGAGGCTGACGGGAACGTTGCCACGGCAGCGCATCTGCTGGGCGGCCGGCTGCATACGGCTGACAGCAGCGCTCTCCCCTGCGCCTATGTCTATGCGGTCTCTACCGATCCGGCGCAGCAGGGGCACGGCTATGCGTCGGCACTGATGCGCCGCTTTGCCGCCGAAGCGGACGCGAACGGCTGCGTGCTCTATACGCTCCCGCGGAAGCCTCCCTGTATGCATGGTATCGCTCGGTCATGGACACCACGCAAACCGCCCGCGGCGAGCGGCTGCGCATCGCACGTGCGCCGGATATGCAGCGCCCGCCCGTCATCGAGCGGGTCAGCGTGCAGGAGTACGCCGCATTGCGGGAGCAGGCACTGCGCGGCCGCGCGCACGTGGAGCTGTCAGCTGCGCTGCTGGCATTTCAGGCAGATCTCTGTGATCTGTGCGGCGGCGCACTGGTGCGCATCGCCAGCGGGCTGCGCTGCGGAGCGAGACGGGGCGCACTTCTCATCAAGGAGCTGCTGGGTGCGGACACTTTGCCGGCCGTTCAGGCGCTGCTTACCGCCTTCGGCGTGCAGGATGCGCAGCTGTGTGTCCAGCGTACCGGCGGCGCGCAGGCGCTGGCTGCTTACCGCCCACTTTCCTGTGCGGCTCCGGATGTGCTCTGGGGGCTTTATCTGGACTGAGAGTGAAACTTAATGAATTGGAAATACTTTTTCCCTTGCTTCTGTAATATTGTCCCGGTAACATTCTTCTATCAGAAGCAAGCAATCCTTTTTCATTTTATCCTCACCCCTCAACAAAACAAAGCGAAACAGCACAGAAGTATTCTTCTGTGCCGTTTTGTTTTGGCGGCAAAAATATTTCTTTTCGGACACCATGCGGAAGCGTGTCCGGTTACTGAACAAATTCCACAAATAATGTGAAAAAATCCGCAGGAAAACAGCAAAATTTGAACAAAAGAAATCCACCTCGGGCGGATATTTTGTTTGACAATTAACAACAAATCCGCTATACTTCAGGTGTATGAGTAGATATCCACATCGGCAAAGCTGTCTGGTAGACGCGCATATATCCAAGCATTTTTGTCGGGTTTTCATAAACCGGAATGTCAAATCATACAAAGTCTGTTGTTGAATGCGAAAAATTTTAAGGGGGCTTGCACATGAGAGACTTGAAACACCTGA
>VOFG01005005.1_pt1 | contig 34868 bp, 53 predicted proteins | sample 5384171 | NCBI WGS metagenome assembly VOFG01 (sample SAMN12384726, study PRJNA508395) | human gut metagenome | isolation source: healthy gut F | host: Homo sapiens
GATTTGACTTCGTATGCCAATAGTGTCAGCATTGTTAGAGAACTCACTTATGTCTTTCTAATGCTGTATAACAAATTCATTTGCCTTTTATATTAGGCATAGGGCGATGGAACAATCCTGTGAGGCAAGAAATGAAGTCGGCCTGCACGCCGCTCCGCCACAACGGCAAAGCTTCCTCTCCTTTCTGGACGCGGACTCGTTCTGTCAAGGCTTCCACGCACGGCGCATGGAGCAATAGTTGCGTAGGTTTTTCTTTAAAAGGCATACAACGTTTCGATGCCGAACAAGGCTGTATCTCATACACATATTCACGACTATCAAAGAAACTGATACCGTCTGTGTGGCGCAAATAATCGCAAACAAACACAAAAGTCCCTCCCCATTAGTTATTCCTTGTTGAAAACGGATGTGAAACTTTTGCAGCACATCAGTGCTAAACAACACAGAAAGGGCTTAATGGTAAATGGTTGTCGGCAATGAAACGTGGCACGTCGGATAAAGGCACCATTGCTCGGATAGCGTGGACCTCCATATCATAAGTCCATACCTGTCATTACCATGAAAGTTCGCCCGTTATTCCATCCTTGCGTCGCTTTCATCGCATCTGATTACCAGATAATAAAGGCTTCATAATCGTCACTGTCAACAAAACAAGTCCATTGCCCCGCACGATGTATCCAGTCCCCCATTACGTGCTGTGCACACCGCCATTTTCTTTGTGGAAGACTCCTTTATCCTTGCGTCCCTTTTTGCATACGCATCACAAATCTCGCCCGACTTATCCTTGCTTCCATCGTCAATGAGGATTAGTTCAAAGTCTTTGAAACTTTGTGCAAGTATGCTGTCTATGCAACGTTGGAATATTTCTCCACGTTGTAAACAGGGACTATTATAGAAATCGGGAGTACTACTTTTTATCCATCATGCTGGTGTGTGTTTAGACTCTTTAGATAAGGTTTGCAGACACTTCAAGTTCATTCCAAGTATTATAGATGTAAACGAATACAGAACCATAAGTGCCGGTGGCGCAAATGAAGAAAAGGAACGAAAGGACGATGGAAATACTAACAATAGACAAGGGGCGTTTACTTTCTTGTACCTTGCATACATCCATAACGTACGCGACCAAAAAGCTAAGACAGCAGCAATCATCACACCTCCATATTCTATAAGCAATTTTATAAACATAACCTTCCATGCCAGCCAAATCTTCGGACATACCACCACCCCCTTCCATAATAATCTTCTCCAAAATAAGCCAAGCCATTTCCAAACCACGGTGCTTGTACATAATAATACATGGAGGCAACCCATTGTAATTCTTTTAATTCTGTAGTTGAACCTCCTGCGTTTGCACCGCCTGTCAAAACCAAGTCTGACATGAGGTCTATCATGTTCTTGAATGGCTCAATATTGAAATATGCAACTGTGCTTAGTCCAAACAACACGAACATGGCAAAGCGGCTTTCACCGAAAAGCGATATCTCAGCACATACATAATAACAAAAAGCGATGGCAACAGCCGCATAGCTGGTTCTTGAATTAGACAGCACGATATTAGCAACAAACAATAATGCTACAGCCCAATATACACCTTTTTATCTTTTTCTACAGTTCTATTTATCAATATGACACCCACGACAAAGCCATAAACGATAGGATTGCTGAGGAAAGACGATACACGATAGCCGCGGGTTTGAACTTCAGACCAAATTCCACTTCATTTCCATACATGGATGTTACATAGTCATACCATGGGTTATTTTGAAGAACAAATGTTATTAGTCCCCATATACCAACAAAGGTGAATATGTTCCACAAATATTCCTGCGACTTTTCCCAATCAGACAGGCTTTTTATTGAGGCATAACCTATGAAAAAGCACAAGTAACTTTCACAAATGTCTTTAAACGGACGCGAGAAGCTGGAAACAAAATTCAATCTGTTATCAAGTAAGCCAACAAGGAAAAACAACAATAGAAATAGCAATGGTAACCCAACGAAGTGGGTATGTTTTTTCCAATTTGCTTTTCAGTTCCCCGTGTTTCCACAGTGAAAGAAGGAAACAAAGAATCATCGTTGTATAGGCCGAGATATCGGGAGAGCGGCACACGCACACAATCATAAGTAAAAACAGTCCGCACAACAACAACAATAGCCTTCTGTTTCCTTTTGTCGTAACAATAGCTAATGAAATAACAAAAACAAAAGCTAAAATCAATATACTCATTTCTTAATTCTTATGGGAAATTACTTCATCCAAAATTTCCCTTTAAATGCCTTTACTTTCTTTTACCATAAATTCGCGTTCGGAAACATTCATTCCCAATACATAAACACAAACCATAGTAGACAACACGCATACTATACACATGACTATCAATTTTATAAAACCTTGATGGGGAATTGAGATGTTCACCAAGAGAGGCGGTATCCATACCAAACTGCACACTTTCACTATCGGCCACATCACCTTCGTAAAATAGTAGCTTATAGGCATTTTTACCATTGGATAAATGATTATTACACGTACGATTTGAGTTACTATTTCTATGAAAAATATGTGATAAATACAGATTCTGGTGAAATGTGAAAGTATTTCAATAGTATATAGGCAACAGGTACAACAGATAGCAACATCGTACCCTCTATGATTTGAAAACGTTTGATGTTGCCTGTTGCATGAAGAGCCATTGTCGTTGGCGTGTTGAAAGTATAGTTCATCCCAACAAACATCATTATTTGTATGAATGCCACACAATGGTTGGGAACAGTTCCCAACCATAGTTTCAGTATATATTCGGTTTGAAACAATACGGGAAGTGACACTATAAGCATCAAATAAAACGAGTAACGTGAACATGACAAAAACTAACTTATGCATATAGGAGAAATCCCCTTGTGCATAAGACTTTATGATTTGGGGGCGTACCGCAACTTGGAAATTCTTAAAAAATTGCATAACAGCCCCTTGAACTTGAACCGCTATACCTCTTGAAGCATTTACGACTGGACCGAAAAAGAGGTACAACAAGATATTCAATCCTTGAGTGTAACCGACAATGGCCAATTCGCCGTTCATTGTCCAACCTGCATAAGCGAAAATCTTTTTCGACTTTTTCTTTGTCCCAAACGAGCTTATAATGGCTCTCTTCAAAATGTTTGTTGCAATAAAATGTATATAAGAGTCTGACAACTGTTTGCGTCAAAACAATTAAAACGGAGTAAACTATCAAGCGGTCAAATGGTATGATAAATAACAAAAAACAGATTAGAAGTTTGGAAAGTGTCTCAAAAATTGATATGTAAGCGAAAGCCCCCATGCGTTCATGCGCAATTATCAAGCCATTAAACGGTGTACTTGCCAACATGATGAATGCGGCTAAGACACTGCTTTGATAAACCCAAAATGCAGCAGTTTCCCGACCCTCTGGTATCACCAATTTTTCGGTGACAAACCAAAGCCCTATGGTTTCTGCCAATACAAGCACAATTAGTGCTATTAGATAGTGTATAGTTACTACGCAATTGAAGATTTTCTGTAATTCTTCTTTTATCTCCTTTTCCAAGTGCGTATGTAATAAAGCGGGAAGATGCTCCCCCTAATGACGTGTTGATAAAGCCAAACATCGAAACAACGCCACCAACGACATTGTAAATACCGTAGTCCGATACGCCAAGTGCGCGTAGAATGATACGAGAAGTATACAGCGTTACTCCCATGACGAGTATCATACGCACATAGAGCAGTATCGTGTTCTTCGCTATCCGTTTATTGTTTTGCTGGGAATTTTGCATATATGTCAATCTGTAGAGGAAACAAAATTTGCCAACTGTTTGCGGTTGTATATCTCTTTTGTATAATATCGTTACCGAAGTCCATTCAATAAATTCGTTAATTCATCTTCTGTTGAAATCTTGATTTTACCTACCTGTTAGTCCTATAAATGGAGGAAATACTTGTTGGCGTAAGTTGGAAACTGTCATTTTGTTCTTTGTCAAAATGCCTATGCGACAGTGAAGCCTCTCTAATACATTTTCTATATTTCAATCCCTCCTGAAAATATCCCTCGTATAAACTTTTTCTTCCACATCATCCAGACAAGCATCATACCGGTTGGCAATGATAGCATGGCTTTGGCTCTTGAAAGTATCCAAGTCATTCACCACTTTGCTGCCGAAGAACGTGCTTCCATCTTCTAATGTGGGTTCATAGATGACGATCTCCGCACCTTTGGCCTTGATGCGCTTCATCACACCCTGAATGCTCGATTGGCGGAAGTTGTCCGAGTTCGATTTCATCGTCAGGCGGTACACACCGATGACACACTTCCGCTCCTCGGAAGGATTGAAGTCGCCACGGTTGTAATAGTCGTAGTAACCGGCCGTGTGCAGTACGCGGTCGGCAATGAAATCCTTTGCGCGTGCGGTTGCTTTCCACGATAGCCTCGATGAGGTTTTCAGGAACGTCTTGATAGTTGGCCAACAGTTGCTTGGTGTCTTTGGGCAGGCAGTAGCCGCCGTAACCGAACGAAGGGTTGTTGTAATGGCTTCCAATGCGTGGGTCGAGGCTTACGCCGTTGATGATGGCTTTCGTGTCTAAACCTTTCATTTCGGCATACGTGTCCAACTCATTGAAATAAGAGACCCGCAAGGCTAGGTAGGTGTTGGCAAAGAGTTTCACGGCTTCGGCTTCGGTCAGTCCCCATGAACAGCGTGTCGATGTTTTCTTTGATGGCTCCTTCCTGTAGGAGGGCTGCAAAATCGTGTGCGGCCTTGTCCAACCGGGTGTCTCCTTCGGGACGGCCCACGATGATACGGCTGGGGTAGAGGTTGTCGTACAGGGCTTTACTCTCACGCAGGAATTCGGGCGAGAAGATGACGTTCTCCGTACCCAACTTTTTGCGTACGCTTTCCGTGTACCCCACGGGAATGGTGCTTTGATGACCATTATCGCATGGGGATTGACTTTCTTCACTAATTCGATGACTTCCTCCACGTGCGAGGTGTCGAAGTAGTTCTTCACCGGGTCGTAGTTTGTCGGTGCGGCGATGACCACGAAATCCGCATCGGCATAGGCTTTAGCTCCGTCGAGCGTGGCGGTCAGGTTCAGTTCCTTTTCTGCCAAATACTTCTCTATATATTCATCCTGAATGGGTGACTTCCGGCTGTTGATTAAATCCACTTTTTCGGGGATGACATCTACGGCCGTTACTTGATGATGTTGGCTTAAAAAGTGTGGCGATACTAAGCCCGACGTAACCTGTACCGGCTACGGCTATTTTTATATCCTTGTTCATTTGATGAGTATAGATTTATTACCTTACTTTGCGAACGAGCAAAGTAAGGTTACAATGTTTCATTTATTCTTTTGGTTCCGGACAAACATGCCTCTTTTTTCCTCTACAAGGAGTTTTGTCGGGAAAAGGGTTCGCATCCTTCATTCTTTTTGTATATCAGCGTATTAAGGTGAACCCTGTCATAAAAAAGCCTTCACAAGCCTTTCAATTCTGAAGCTTGCGTAAATGCGCCTGTAGTCTGTCATTCAATAGGTTAAGGTGAAAGTTCTTGCTTTCCATCCGTTCGGTCGGTGCGTCGAAATCGGCCGCCACAGCCTCGTTTCCCCTATTGGGGACGGTAATACACCGAATTTGTTCAGTACCTCGATAAGGTAGGTGGGCGTACCGCTGCCGAACCAATAGAGGGGTAACTGCTCCATGGCCAAACCTTTGACAAGTCTTTCCGTCCTTGAAAATAAGTTTCCAATGTACTGGTCAATAACTTTTCTTTATGTTCTATTTTTGCAACCACACTGTTTACAAGTATCTGCGCCAGACGGCCAGATGCGTGGTCGCGTTGATTTCTTTACAGATTTCGATGCAAGTGGTGGCCAGTTGTTCTTTGGCACTGTCGATGTCCGTGGCCATAATGGCCAATACGTTCAGGGTTTCTTCCCCTATCTTGAGGCGGGGGGAAGGCTTTTTACTGCCGAATCTTATCGGTCAGGACACGGTAGAGCGTGGGGGGCGAAGTTCCGGAACGACTCGATGAGTTTTTCTTCCTGAGCATTACCGTTTTTCGCGCTTTTGCCGTTTCGGCTCGTTCCTTCTACCAAACGCTCGTTGGCCTTACCCGTGGTCAGGAAATATTGGCCCAAAAATATGTCCCAGTTGGCAAAGAGGATGTAACCGTCATGGAGCGTGTCGGGCATGATACCGATATGGCTGTAATAAGTGGTGGTTATAGGTTCTTCCTCGCCCTTGCTGGAGCGGTAGGCTTGTTCCGTAATGTCCGTCTTTCGGATGATTTCCGTGAAATGCCTGTGGCAATACCGCTTCGTCTTTGCCGTCCTCAAATTCCACGCCCGAAGCAGGGGTGAGAAACGGACGGATGACGTGCTTGTCCCAATGATTTCTTACATAACCGGGATTGTCATGCTCGTAACGGACAAGGTTCAGGATAAGTTCGGCATCTTGGCGCTCATACGGGCCATTCTTTGACTTAATGCTTTATGGCCTTTCCGGATGAGGTCTTTGAAGTTCGGCGAATGATGGCTTTACTGCCAGTGATTCTACTATTTCGTATAGCATCGAAAGCGTTTTTCCGTCATATCCGCAGCTTTCCAACATACCGATGAGCCAATCGACAGCCCTTGCTTTGCGGGTACCGATGGTTTGACGGTCGCCTTCGGTATTGTGCAGACGTACGACTTGAAAGTTCCAGACGTTAGGAATGGAAACGGTGAAATGACGGTTTGAGTCAATGGCTTTCATGTTGAAAACCAGTCTCCGTTCTCTGTGGAAACGGGTCAAATATCCCGCGGCCTTTTTCAACGGGCCGTCCAAGACCTTGACAATCTCGTTCGGCTCGCCGGTTTTCGGGTTAAAAAGCGTAATTATTATAAGGACGTTCCAGGACGATGACGTGTTCCGCATAATTTTCGTTGAAATCCTTGAAGAAACGCATCTGTCCTTCTTGGTATGGTCAAGAGGCAAGCCTTACGTCCGGATGCCGTTCTGCGTTCATATAGGATAGGTGCCGTCCGGATACTGCTTGTCGATGAAATCGACCAAAGCTTCTTGGGTAGAGAGGACAAATACATAGCCGGCAAACAAGGGGTCTGTGGCTTCCTGACTTTGTCTTCTAAATTTACTGTGGTATGAGTAGGGCAATATACCTCAAGGATATTATGGGTGTGTGACAGATGAGCCGAAAGCAAATCGGCCAGTTTCCTTTCCTGATGGGGAAGGGTGCGGACGACAAACCATTGAAAACCACCTTATTTAATTTGTCGTGACGACGCGGCTTCACGCTACGGTCTGTTTCGTCAGTATGTTCCGGTATTGTCATTCTCGACAGAACTTTGAAGTGCAATCCTTATTTTCCCCTCATGCCGGACGCATAAGAGTTATGGGATACCTTGTTTCAGGTGTAACGGTAGTATTCTGGAGGAACCTCAGCAACAAATACCTGCCGTTTTTATAGAAAGAGATGAACGAAGCGCGGTCTGCTTCATGAAATCTGTTTCCATATCCTTTGTTTTAGAATGGTTTATTCTCCCTTTTCAGGCGACCGCTTTTGTGCTGTTGCATAATATGAAGCGGCCACTTGGCGGCAAATCGTTTAAAATCAATACTGTTTTATAGCTTATCATCGTGATTCGTCTAACAAATGAGGGCTTGAATACATGTTTTTCAAAAAAATATTTGCGCAAAGCGCTACAGATTCAGTTCTTTTACTAACTTTGCCGCCAAGTGGCCGCTTCATATTATACAAACCTCCATGGGAATCAAACTTTTTATGTCGGTTGGGTTTATTTTAATATCTTGTCAATCATCTTCTTGTTGGCTTTCGTTACGGCCATGGTGTCGATCGAAGAAAGGTAGATTTGCGTGGTTTTCAAGTTCTCGTGTCCCAAGCCCGTGCTTACAATCGAAAGGTCATAACCCATGTCTCGCATAGTGCTGGCCCAGGTGTGTCGCGCCACGTAGGTCGTAAGCGGAATGCACAAGCCTGCCATCCGGCCTATTTTCTTTAGATTCCGATTGATGTTATGTTCTGCTTTTTCATATTGCCGACGCTCCGTGCCGTCGGTTCGAGTGATGATGGGCAACAAGTACGGACTGCCAACCGTCAAATGGGCATATTCCTCGACGATAGCCTGCATGGAAGGTTCCCAACCGATGCTTAGACTTTGCCGCGTCTTTTTGCGATTGTATTGCAATACGCCGTTACGGATGTCGGACTTTCGTAAATAGGCAAGGTCTACGAACGCCATTCCTTGCAGGTAAATGCTTAGGGATGAACATATCCCGGGCAAAGGCGAGGGGCGAGTGGCAGGGCAGGGGAGGAGCCTGATGGTCCGGACAGACTCTAACGGGATGGCTCGTTTGGCGGTTTTGGCAAAGCCGGTGAACACGTGGCGGAAGATACCTTTATCCGTAGTCAGACCCATTTCGACAGCTTTGCGGTAAAGGGTACGGAGGGCTGCGCAGGTAGCATGAGGATGAATTGCGCTTGAGTTCGCAACTTCTCAACCATGCCTCATATTGGGCAATCGTTTCCTTTATCCAAGGCATCGGGTGCCATGTCTTCTCCCTTTGGCGGAACCGGATAAAGCTGTTCAATGCGTCACGATAAGTCTTGGCCGTTCCCTGCCGGCCTGTCTTTTCCTTTTTTGCGGCCATGTCGCGGACGAACCGAACCATGTCTGGCAGGGCGGTAACCGCTTGTAGGCCGATACGATGTCTTCCGTGCTATATTCCACCCTTGCTGTTTCCTTGTCCGTGATGATGGCCGTAGTTGTTTGGTGTTCCACTGCACTTTGGAAGCCGTCAGTTGCAGGAAAGCCTGCCTTTCCGGCGTGCCGGTGATTCGGATAAAGGAGGTGGTATCATTCCATTCGTCCTGTCGTATATGGAAATCGGTATAAATCATTTTCACCACCACCCTGCGATGAATCACTTGGAAATACAAGGTTCCTTCTTGCCCTTGCGTGACGGAAGGGCGGAATTTCAATTTGAATGAGGCCATAATGAATTTTACTTTAAGAATGGATAATAAGTTGTATAGTCATTTATGATATAACGGTGATGCCCGTATAATCCCGACCGTAAAGGAGCCATTCCTTATTGCATGTCCTTCTCAAGGTTTTTTGCAAAAATATCCTTCATCTTTCAGGTGCTATGGTAAGTCTTTCATTATGTATAATGTCCTGAAGGATGTTTCAGGCATCTTTCAGCTTGACTTCATTTCGTTCGGCTGAGAACGGAAAAACGTTTGGCTGAGATTGAAAAATCGTTCGACTGAGATTGAAAAAACGTTTGGCTGAGAACTTTTTACCGCTTTCCGCCATGAAAGGGCACTGAAAGATGCCTGAAACATCCTTCAGGACGTAATGCGCTGTATTACAGTTGTTTGTTGCGCATCCTGAAAGATGAAGGATATTTTTGCAAAAACTCTTGGGGATCTACTTTTTTAAGGATAAGACACCGTGAATCAGTATAAAATTCGTATCTTTGTGCCTTAAACGTATATAAGTATTAAGACTATGGCTGAAACGAAAAGAATCAAAACCGCATTGGTGTCGGTCTTTCATAAGGACGGGCTGGACGCTTTGTTGAAGAAGTTGCATGACGAAGGTGTGAAGTTCTCTCTACGGGAGGTACGCAAGTTTATCGAGAGAGTTGGGTTATCCTTGCCAGGCCGTGGAGGAAGTGACGACTTATCCTTCTATTTTAGGTGGGCGCGTGAAGACGTTGCATCCTAAAAATTTTCGGCGGCATTCTCGGGCGTCGTGGGCTGGCTGAAGACCAGGCACAAATGCAACAAATGAAATACCTGAAATCGACCTGGTCATCGTAGACCTTTATCCGTTCGAGGATACCGTGGCGAGCGGTGCATGCGAGGCGGACATTATCGAAAAGATAGACATAGGCGGCATTTTGTTGATTCGTGCCGGTGCCAAGAATTTCAAGGATGTGGTGATCGTGCCATACGCCATGCTGGGCGACATCCTGGCAGCCAAGGGTGCACAGACAGAGCTGGAAGAGCGCAAGAAGTTTGCCGAAAGAGCATTTGCCGTAAGCAGCCATTACGACACGGCCATCCACGAGTGGTTTGCCAAATAATGCTTTTTGCCGGGCACATTACACAATAACAACAAAAAGTCAAGAAGAAAGAAGGAATGAAACTCTTTTCATTTATCCAAGAGATAGCAATGGACCTGGGAACGGCCAACACCATCATTATCAGCGATGACAAGATCGTGGTGGACGAGCCTTCCGTTGTGGCCCTGGACCGACGGAGCGGCAAGATGATTGCCGTCGGTGGCGAGGCGAAGATGATGTACGAGAAGGAGCATGCCAACATCCGCACGATCCGCCCGCTCCGCGATGGCGTGATCGCCGACTTCACGGCTTGCGAGCAGATGATCCGTGGCCTTATCAAGATGGTCCACACGGGCAGCCGTATCTTCTCGCCGTCGCTGCGCATGGTGATTGGTGTGCCTTCGGGCAGCACCGAGGTGGAGCTCCGCGCGGTTCGCGACTCTGCAGAGCATGCCGACGGACGCGACGTCTATCTGATATTCGAGCCGATGGCTGCCGCACTGGGCATTGGTATTGACGTGGAGGCTCCTGAGGGCAACATGATCGTCGATATTGGTGGCGGAAGCACGGAGATTGCTGTCATCTCGCTGGGTGGCATTGTGAGCAACAACTCCATCCGCGTGGCTGGCGATGACCTCACGGCAGACATCCAGGAGTATATGAGCCGGCAGCATAACGTCAAGGTCAGCGAGCGTATGGCAGAGCGCATCAAAGTGCATGTTGGCTCCGCGCTGACAGACCTGGGCGAGGATGCACCTGAGGACTATGTCATCCATGGTCCAAACCGCATCACAGCGTTGCCTATGGAGGTGCCGGTTTGCTATCAGGAGATAGCCCACTGCCTCGACAAGACGGTGGCAAAGATCGAGAATGCCGTGCTCTCTGCCTTGGAGAACACGCCGCCCGAACTCTATGCAGACATCGTGAAGAACGGCATCTGGCTCACTGGTGGCGGAGCGCTGCTTCGTGGTCTCGACAAGCGACTCACCGACAAGATCAACATTCCAGTGGTTTCTCTGCGGTTTTTCCGGCAGGGCTGTTTGTCGGCAAGGTGACGAAGGTGGAAAATTCGGAAGACGGGCTTTCTTATAAGTTACAGGTGAATTTGAGTACGGATTTTGCCCGGTTGAGGGACGTGTGTGCTTACGACGCCCAATCGGGTGGAGATCGACAGTTTGCAGCAAAAGATAGAATCAGAAAAATAAGGCCGATGTATGATGCAGAGTTTTTTCAGTAGATTGTTGTGGGCATTCATCTTGCTGGTTTTTCAGGGATTGGTATTCAACCATATCCACTTTTTTCGGTTATGCTACTCCTGTCATATATGTATATCCTTTGTCTCCAGCCGTTGAACACCTCGCGTTATGCGTGGCTGTTGTGGGGATTTGCAGTCGGGCTCGGAGCCGATTTCTTTTCCGAAACGCCGGGTTTGGGGGCTGCGTCCATGACTTTGACGGCCTTGTGCGCTCCGCCACTTTTGCGGTTGTTTACGCCCAAAGACTGTCTGAAGACATGGTGCCGGGCTACCGGACGTTGGGAAGATGGAATTACATTTGGTATGTGACGTTGCTTGTGCTGTTGCAGCAGGCGTCCGTGATGATGCTTGAAATCTTTTTCTTTCTTCAGTGCTTTGGACATGCTTTATACTTACTTGAGCAGCAGTGCGCTTTCCATTGTGCTGATATTGGTATTGGAGAGGATGCGCGGTAATAAATAATTGGAAGTTTCGGACAGAAGGGATGGCTGATTATAATAGGGAAAAGCGTAAATATGTAATAGGGGCGGTGGCTACGGGCATCGTCCTCATTTATATTGTCCGGCTTTTCACATTGCAAATCATGAGCGACGATTACAAGAAGAATGCCGACTCAATGCTTTCCTAAAGAAAATCCAATATCCTTCGCGGGGAGTCATCACCGACCGCAACGGGAAGTTATTGGTCTACAACCAACCTTCGTATGACATCATGGTGGTCATGAACGAGCAGCAGGGGGGGGACACGTTGGATTTGTGTGCGAGCCTCGGAATAACCAAGGAATATTATATCAAGCGGATGGACGAAATCAAGGACCGGCACCGCAATCCCGGTTATTCTCGTTACACCCAGCAGCTTTTCATGAGCCAGTTGTCTTCCGAGGAGTTCTGCGTGTTTCAGGAAAAGCTGTTCCGTTTTCCCGGTTTTTATGTGCAACGTCGTTCCATCCGTCAATACCAGTCCCCTGTATGCCGCATTGGTCTTGGGGACATCGGTGAGGTGTCGCCTGCGGATGTGGAGGAAGATGAGTATTATCAGAATGGTGATTTCATCGGCAAGCAAGGCGTGGAACGTGCCTACGAGAAGCAGTTGAGGGGCGAAAAGGGGATACAAATATTCTTTTGCGTGATGCCCGGGGGCGTATCAAAGGGCGATACATGGACGGAAAGCTGGATACCAAAACCGTGCCCGGCAAGAACCTGACTTTGGGACTCGATTTGAATTGCAGGCGCTCGGCGAGCGTCTGATGGAAGGCAAGCTGGGCAGTATCGTGGCCATAGAACCTTCTACCGGCGAGGTGTTGTGCATGGTGTCTTCGCCTACTTACGATCCCCGTGTATGATGGCGGGTCGGCAACGTGGAAAGAACCATTTGGCTTTGAGCCGTAATCCGCTGAAACCTTTGTTGAACCGTTCCATCATGGGGCAGTATCCTCCCGGATCCACATTCAAGACCACGCAGGCGTTGACTTTCCTTCAGGAAGGCATCATTACTCCCGAAACGGCTTACCCTTGTTATCACGGGTTTATTTATCGCGGACTGAAAGTGGGATGCCACGGACATGCGGCACCGGCCAAGTTGGTGCCGGCCATAGGAACTTCCTGCAATGCTTATTTTTGTTGGGGCTTTATTACATGTTCGGCAACCGGACGAAATACAAGAATGTGCAGGAGGCCATGACGGTGTGGAAAGACTATATGGTGTCGATGGGGTTCGGGGTATAAGCTCGGTATCGACCTGCCGGGAGAGAAACGGGGATTGATTCCGAATGCTCCTTTTTACGACAAGGCCTATCGCGGTTCATGGAACGGGTTGACCGTAATCAGTATTTCCATCGGACAGGGCGAAGTGAACGCCACACCTTTGCAAATCGCCAATCTCGGTGCGACAATAGCCAACAGGGGGATACTTTATCACGCCGCACGTGGTGAAACAAATACAAGACGAGCAGATAGACACGCTTTACACCCGGCGGAGGTACACGAAGGTGGAAGCCCGGCATTACGAAACGGTGGTGCAGGGGATGCGGAGGGCCGTATTGGCCGGGACTTGCCGTAAAGCCAACATTCCCGGTATAGAAGTCTGCGGCAAGACGGGTACGGCACAGAACCGTGGACACGACCATTCCGTGTTTATGGGATTCGCCCCGATGAACGACCCTAAGATAGCCATTGCCGTGTATGTGGAGAACGGCGGTTGGGGGCAGACTACGGTGTGCCTCTCGGGGCATTGATGATGGAACAGTATTTGAACGGCAAACTCGCCCGAAAGCGAGAAATTGGCGGAGATGTATCAACAAAGACATATCGGTTATGGTACGGCGGATAGATGAAAAGGAAAAAAGGCGTGTGGCGTTCATTGGATTGGTGGACCATCCTTATATATATGGCCTTGCTGGCGTTCGGTTGGATCAGCATTTGCGGAGCCAGCTACGATTTTGACATGGAGGGGAACATCTTTTCATTCGATTCCCGTTCGGGGATGCAGATTATCTGGATAGGCACTTCGTTGGCATTGGGCTTTATCCTTTTGATGCTCGACGGAAGTTGTACGATACCTTTGCATACGTCATTTATGCCCTGTTGCTTGTCTTGCTGTTTGTCACACCTTTTTTTGGCACGAGACATCAAGGGCTCCCATTCGTGGATAAAGATAGGACCTTTCAGTTTGCAGTCTGCCGAGTTTGCCAAATGTGCCACGGCATTGGCTTTGGCCAAATTCATGTCTGCTTACGGATATAATATTTCGCAGTGGAGAGACTTTTTGGTGACGTTGGCCATTATTGTCGTGCCTATCGTCCTGATTATTTTGCAGCGGGAGACCGGTTCGGCTTTGGTCTATCTGGCCTTTTTCCTGATGCTTTATCGGGAGGGGATGCCCGGTGCCGTGCTTTTTACCGGGGGTGTCGGCTGTGGCTTACTTTGTGGTGGGCGTACGTTTCGAGCACGTCATGTTAGGGCATATCCCCACCAGCGCCGGAGAATTTCTGGTGTTGATGATGGTGATTCTTTTACGATCGGTATGGTGCATGTCTATTGTGACAAGGTGTCGGTGGAACGGAATATCCTGTTTTATGGTGTGGGCGTGATAGCATTGGCTCTTGGCTTTTCCGGCTTTGTCATTCCCTTCGACATCACCTGGATTTTGATTACGGTATGCGTGGCCATGATCTTGTATTTATGCTATGTGGCTTTGAGCGAGCGTGTCACGCGTTACTTTTATATTGCCTTGTTTGCCTTGGGTTCCATGGCTTTCTTTTTATTCGGCCGATTACGTGCTGAACAGTGTGATGGAACCCCACCAGAGGGTACGTATCAATGTGCTTTTGGGCCTGGAGGACGATCCTTCGGGTGCCGGTTACAATGTCAATCAGGCCAAGATTGCCATCGGATCCGGAGGATTACGAGGAAAAGGCTTCCTGAACGGAACGCAAACCAAGCTGAAGTATGTGCCGGAACAGGATACCGATTTCATTTTCTGTACGGTCGGGGAGGAAGAAGGGTTCTGGGGTGCGGCCGGAGTATTGGTGTTGTTCCTGGTGCTCATTCTCCGCTTGATTCATTTTGGCCGAGCGCCAACCCTTTGCCTTTGGGCGTATCTATGGCTATTGTGTGATGAGTGTTTTCCTGTTCCATGTGTTTATCAACGTGGGAATGGTGTTGGGACTTACGCCGGTTATCGGTATTCCGTTGCCGTTCTTCAGTTACGGAGGTTCATCCCTGTGGGGCTTCACCATCTTGTTGTTCGTATTCCTGCGTATAGATGCCGGACGCAATTTGGCCAAGAGGGATTAAGGCTTTAGCGGCTGATGAGGACTCCCACATCGTGTATGCCCGGAAGGACTTCCGTTGCATGAGATGTATGATACGGACTTGTCCGGTTTGTCCGCGGTGCAATGTCATGGGAGGAAGCGGCACGTCGTATTGGTACATATAGATGCCTTTGCCCATACGATGGGTGACAGAATCCATCAACTGGCATTTCACCGTGTCACGATGTAGAGTGTCGGATGAGAAAACTCCCGTTCCACTGCCAGCCAGATAACGGTGTACGGATATGAATCGGTCGAACGCAATCCCAATGCGAACTGATAGGTCGCTGCTGTCCGCACGGTATCGATGTCGAATGTGAAGGTATCCCGGCTGTTCCATCCTTGTTCGGGAACGTGGCGGTATGAATGATAGATTACATGCTCATTGCAGCCCGTAAGCGACAAAGGATGCTTACGGCTGCAATGAACGTTGGAGTGCGAAGAATGGTCATGACTATTCCGTCTTTTCGGCCGGTGTGTTTGGGGCGGGCTTAACAGCTTTTTCCGAGCGATTGTCCCTGTCCCGTTTGCGTTTATCCTTGCCGGGGCGGTTCTCGCGGTTGCCGCCCTGTTCGCCTTTGTATTCTTTGTTGTCCCGTCCGCGGTTTCGGTTACGGCGGTCTTTGCCGGTATTCTCTTCCCGACGTTCCGCGCCTTGTGTCTCTTTGGAAGATTGTGAGCCGCGAGGATTACCGTTGTCTTTGCGTTTGCCTTTGTTTTTCCGTCTCTTGTCGAACCGTGTCAGGCTCTCCTGTTCAACGAGGTCAGCCGGTTTGGCCGGTTCTGCTGCTTCCCCGCTTTCCAAACGTTGAGGCTTCTCGCCCCGGCGGTTCATGTTGATGATTTCGAAGACTCTTGCGGTAGTGAGGGTGACTAAGTTGGCAGCCAAATGCTTGTCGGTGGAATAGGTGACTAATCCGGCCAGGATGTCGGCTTTGAAGAAATAATATTCGGCATCTTGGGTTTGCAAAGTGATTTCCTTGCTCGGCAAACGTTCTCCGGCTTCCACGTAAGTGTCCACCTCATAGTTCATGCAACATTTCAGTTTGGCACATTGTCCGGCCAGCTTCTGCGGGTTCAGGGAAATGTCCTGATAGCGGGCTGCTCCGGTGGAGACGGAAACGAAATTCTTCATCCACGTGGCACAACACAATTCCCGTCCGCACGGGCCGATACCGCCGATGCGCCCGGCCTCCTGCCGTGCACCGATTTGTTTCATCTCGATACGTACGTGGAAGGTCTCGGCCAATACCTTGATGAGCTGGCGGAAGTCCACGCGTCCGTCCGCGATATAGTAGAAAATGGCTTTGTTCCCGTCGCCTTGGTATTCCACATCGCCGATTTTCATTTGCAGTCCCAATTCCTTGGCTATCTGGCGCGAACGTATCATGGTGTCGTGTTCACGGCTTTTGGCTTCTTCGTACTTTTCCATGTCAACCGGTTTGGCTTTGCGGTACACCCGTTTGATTTCCTGTTCCGATTTCAGGTTGGCCTTTTTGATTTGAAGGGGGACGAGACGACCGGTGAGGGTGACCACACCGATGTCGTGTCCCGGAGTGGCTTCCACGGCCACGATGTCGCCTTTTTCAATGGCAGGCGGTTGCTGTTGTGGTAATAACCTTTGCGCGTGTTCTTGAACTGCACCTCCACAAGGTCGGTGGCTTCCGCGTTACCCGGGATGTCTGCCAGATAATCGTACGTGTTCAGTTGTTTATTTTGTCGTCCGCAACCTTTGGCGCAAAGTCCCCGGCACGGCCCGTTCAGTTTGAATTTTTTCCTCCATTCGTTGTCGGTTTTTTGATATATGTTATTGTATGAGTAGCACAATCATCTTCAGGGCAAAGTCGAAAAATACGATTCGTGGGTTGACATTTTGCTCAATGTCCCGTTGTGCGTCGCTCAGTTCGTCCATGATTTTGATGACGTTCCGCTCGTTGACGAAACGTGCGAAGTTTTTTGGCGAAATCCCCTTCCTGTGCCGTCAGGTAGTTCAGTTCCGGCCTGCGGAAGTTATAGATGAAGTTTTCGCGCACCAACCGTTGGCAGTACGTCAGGAAGTTCTTTTGTCTTTCCCGCCCCATGCCGGCAATCTGTTCGCTCCATTTCCGCATATCCTTGATCTTGCGTTGGTAGCTCAACCGCATCAGCATGACGAAGAGGTCGAAGAAGAGCAAGTTGTCCTGGCTGGCATCCAGACTTTTCAGTGCTGCGGTATAGCTGCCTCTGGCATTGCGTGCGAGAGCTTCCACGTCCTCCGTGGGATGGGTTTTGCGGAGGGCTTCCACCAAACTTTCGTGGTCGATGCCCTTTACCTCGATTTGTTGGGTACGGCTCAGGATGGTGGGCAGGATTTTCTCCGGCTCGTCGCTCACCAAAAGGAAATTCGTTTGTTCGGGCGGTTCTTCGATGAGTTTGAGCAACTTGTTGGCGCATTCCGCATTCATTTTCTCCGGCATCCAGACAATCATGGCCTTACGTCCGCCCAAGGTAGATTTAAGTGCCAGTTTCCGCTGTATCTGGGCGGCTTCGGCCGCATAGATGAGTGCTTGTTGGTTTTCAGCCTTCATGTCGCCCAACCAGTCGTTCAAGTCGAAATAAAGCCCGGCTTGCAGCCGCTTGCGCCATGCGTCCAGATACACGTCGCATACGGAACTTTCCGCCGTCTTGTATTTGATGATGGGGAAGACGAAATGGAGGTCTGGGTGTACGAAATGCGTGAAAGTCCGGCATGACGGGCATTCTCCGCAGGCATCGTGCGCCCCGGACGGTGACACAGCAGGTATTGGGCATACGACACGGCTAAAGCCAGCTTTCCGCATCCCGAAGAGCCGCTCAGGAGCAGGGCATGCGGCACGCGTCCGGCTTGCGCTTCCTGAAGGAGGCGTTCTTTGATGTCTGTTTGTCCTACAACCTGGCTGAACATGGCTTTAGTAGATTTGACGTGCGATTTCGCGGATACTGTCCACGGCCGAAACGGTATAGAAATGGATGCTCGGCACGCCGTGACCGATCAGCTCGCGGCATTGTTCCACCGTCCACTCTATCCCTACTTGTTTGGCTTCTTCATCCGTTTTACATTTTCCTATTTCCAAAGCCAAAGCCTGGGGCAGGTCGCAATGGAACGTTTTAGGTACTACGTTGAGTTGCGACAGTTTGGCAAACGGCTTGATACCCGGGATGATGGGGATGGTGATGCCGGCCCGGCGTGCACGGTCCACGAAGTCGAAATACTTCGCATTGTCGTAGAACAACTGGGTGACGGCATAGGCGGCACCCATGTCCTTTTTGCTTGAGCACGGCCAAGTCAGCTTCCGGATTGGGTGCTTCCTCATGTTTTTCCGGGTAGCAGGCTACGCCGTATGAAAACGACGTGCCGGGAGACTTGATAGGCGAACCGTCGACAAAGAAACCTTCATTGAAACGGTTGATGTGTCCGATAAGTTCCGTGGCATGCGAATAACCGTCACCCGTGGGACGGAAGGCTGGGTCTTCCTTGGCTTTGTCGCCGCGCAGCACCAACAAGTCGCTGATGCCCAGGAATTGCAGGTCGAGCAACATGTACTCCGTATCCTCACGGGTATATCCGCTACATAGGATGTGGGGCACGACATGTATGTCGTAATGCCTTTGGATGGCTGCCGCTACGGCTATGGTGCCGGGACGGCGGCGGATGCGGAGGCGTTGCATGATGCCCCCCCCTAAGTCCTTGTACACATACTCGCTACGGTGGTTGGTAATGTTGATATACGCCGGGTTGAACTCCCTGAGCGTATCTATGGTATGGAACAACCGGTCTATGCCTGCTCCTTTCAACGGAGGCAGTACTTCGAAAGAAAAAGCCGTTCCTTTATGGTTCTGAATCAAATCAATGACGTTCATCCTTTCTTCGTTTGTACAAAGATAGCGAAAGAATCTTAATATACAGGTAAAAGAGGAAAGGAATGATATGTTTTTGCAAAAGCCGATATGGAACCGGTGCATTTTCAATCTTCGCACAGCCCCATATCGGCTTGAAAGTTAACGGGCGGTTTGCACTTCTCCGTACAAAGGCGTTCACGGTCGCACCTTTCTCGGCATCGAGTTTTCCGTACCGTCCTTGTTCTTTGACAAAAAAGTTTGCGGGTACTTCCTTCATGGTAAAGGGAGTACCCGCAAAATACGTTTATAGAGATTCGTGTCCGAGGTTTTATTTCTTCACCTTGAAAATCACGAAGTTCTTGCCTTGAACGGTAGTTTTGATGACGTTGCCTTCTACTGCTGCCCATCCGTCCTGCGGAATGATGGCGTTCGGATGATCCAATGTGTTGTCTAAGGTGTAGTCACTGCAATCCAGGGTAACGGTTGTGGCGTTGCCTTCTATCTTCTTCAAGCCGTCGAACTTGATGTCCACGGTTTGCGCCTTGTCCGTCGTGTTGATGACCTTCACGATATATTCACCGGTGTTCTTGTCGAACACGGCACTGGGTGAACAGGCCGTCCTCACCTTTGGGAGTGGGAGTGGCGAGCGTGGCCGGTACGACATTCGTACCCATGTTTCTGGCATACATCTGCTGTACGTAGTAGCACGGACTTCACGCTGCGGAGGTTGTCGAACCAAATCAGGTCGGGACGCCATTGCCAGCCTTCCACGTGGGCGAAAAGCGGGCGTATGTAGCCATGTGCACGATGTCGGCGTTGCGTTCCAATGTGGTCATGAAAGCGGCTTCGTAGATAGAAGCGCCTGCGTGGTTCCATTTCATGCGGTTGCCGTGGTCGTGGCAGGCATATTCGCCGGCGAACACTTTCCGGGCCGTTACGGTCGTAGTCGTCATAGCGGTTCATGCTGTTTTGAACCAGTCTACCGGACGGTAGAAATGTTCGTCCACAAGGTCTACTTTCTGTTTCTTCATGTCTTCCCAACCGAGGTCATTTTGCCTTCCGAGTCGGGACCGGACGAACCGATGATGAGGATTTCCGGATGGGCTTTGCGGACAGCCTCCACAAAGAATTTCAGGCGGTCGAAATAGAACTTGTCCCACTGCTCGTTTCCGATGCCTAAGTATTTCATGTTGAACGGTTCCGGATGGCCCATATCGGCGCGTAACTTTCCCCATTTCGTATCGGTCGAACCGTTGGCGAACTCGATCAGGTCGAGGGCATCGTCGATGTAAGGCTTCAAATCCTCGGCATTGCAGGCCGCGTGGGCTTTCTCATTGTCCCAATTCTGGTACTGGCAAGCCATACCTACATTCAATACGGGAAGCGGAACCGCGCCGATTTCCTCGCTCAGCAGGAAGTATTCATAGAATCCCAGACCATAGCTTTGGAAATAGTCGGATAGTAACGGTTGGTAAAGGTCGACTCCCAACGGTTCTTGTTGAGCGGTCGATTTTCCACCGGCCCTACGGTATGCTTCCACTGGTAGCGCGTTTCCAGATTGGAACCTTCTACGATACAGCCGCCGGGAAACGGAACACGCCCGGACGCATGTCGTATAAAGCTTGTGCCAGATCCTTGCGCATGCCGTTCTCATGTCCCAATCAAGTGTCGACCGGGAAGAGATACATGTTCCAAGTCTACGGTACCCGTACCTGAGCGATGTTGCGGATTGGAAAGGAAGATACGCAGGTTGGCCTTGGCGATGGTACGGTTGGATTTCATGACCATCGTGTATTTTTCCATTCTTTCGAGTCGATGACCAAGTCCTGACGACAAACTGCTGTGCGTCGTCCATCGTGTTCTGGTCGATGAACTGGACCATCAGCGTCACCGGCTTGCCGTCCGGCACGCGTGCCCATACGGAGAAGCGGTATTCAACGTCTTTCTTCAGACCGATGCCGAAGAAGCCTTCGTTCTATGCCCGTCCACATATCGCCATGTCCGGCGTAACCTAAACGGACGTAATGCGGATTCTTATCGAAAGGGCCGTCGTTTTGCAACGTGACGTTGCTTGAAACATCTTCAACCCATGTAATGGTCGGGGGCAAATTCAAAAAAGAACGGTTTTTGACGAGTTCGGCATACAAACCACCGTCGGCTCGAAGTTGATGTCTTCGAAGAACACACCGTACATGGTCGGCTGGATGTCGGCTCCGATTTTCTTAGTCTGTACGGTCACGGTATTGTCTTGTGCGCAAACCGTGTGAAGTTGCCATGAGCGCTACACCTGCAAGCAGAGGTTGATTTTCATGATACAATAGAGGCGTTAGTTAAATTAATAAATGATTTATCGCTGCGAAAATACTTATATTCTTTTAAAACCGCAACATCTTTTAAATGCTTTTTGTATTTTTTGTTTTTAATTAGACAGAAAAGCAATGAGGCTTTCGTGCGGGAAATGTATGAAGTGGAATAAAAAGAAATTTGCGATTAAGCGAGCAGGCAAGCTTGCTTGTCTCTGCCGGGCGTGAGCAAATTCTGCAAAGCTGGCGTGGGCAGCGACGGTAGGAATCATTTGTGTGGATGCCTGCTTTTTGGCCGACTTCGGAGAGGCATGCCGTGAGGGCGTGGCAGAGGCTGTCACGGTGTCTTGGTATGGTGGAGTACCGGGAGGCGACACCTTGTATTTTAATGTGCGAAGTACCGATGCCACCTTGGGGGGCTTTCTACAGAGCGCAGAAACTTGCACAGCGTGAATTTCGGGCTAATGCCTTTTCATTTTCCTATTCCAGCCGTTTGCTGACGGCTGCCGATTCCGTGACGAGACCGGAACGGCTGAATGAGACCAACGCTTCCTACCTTGCAGAAAAGAGTCGCGACTGGTGTCTGTGCGTTTGGCCGGTTTTTCGGAGGATGTTGGAGGAAATGGAGTATTACGGCCGTACACATTCGGTGGTGGACGAAGGATTTCATGAAGTCATGGCTCATAACGAATGGGTGAAGGCGCAGTGTGGAGAACTGGCGTTGCAAGCAAGCTTTGGACAGGTTGCTGGCCGCAGGGGAAGAAAGATGCGTATTTGCGTAGGGGCGGACGCTGCGTATCCGTGCGGGGAGACAGGCCGTGGTGCGAACGAGGTGTCGGTGGCTTGCCGACGGCTGGCGCAAAGGCCGGAGGTCCGTCCGTGTGGCAGGCGGCAGGCGGTAAGTTGCCCGACGGTTGCCGCCGTTTCCGGTTGAATCCGTTTCCCTATGGTTGGTTCCATGTCCTTTCACCGTATTATACATGGTGGGGGCATTGGGGATGGCTGGTGCGGCGTCCCGTAGGAAAAAGCTGAAGCTTCGCCGGTGAGCATCCGGATGAAAGACAGTTGTCCGGAAATTCCTTTAATTCAAAGGGCTGAGGGTGCTCCTGTGTTCGGGCCTTGGAGGAATCTGAACGGTATGTGGGTCGGTGGCCGTTTTTATCCGGCTGCCGGGTTCAACGCCTTGAGTTTGTCCCATGCGTCTTGGCCGGAGTGCGTATGGGAAGATTTGAAAACCTGGGTTTCCGGTTCACGGTTCCGTTTTGACTTTACCGGAGAAAAAGACGTGTCGGAAACATGCCCGGTCTACGGTACTTATACGTCGGGATTACGCTGTTCTACGGACAGTTGGCCGATGGCTTCCCGGAAGGTGAGGGTGATGCGTTATCCCGATGGCGGGGTGTACCGTGGCAGTTGGCATGCGGGCATCCGGAAAGGATGCAGGGGTATACCGACTCCTTGGGGCGCGTACAGCGGATATTGGCGCGGGGATTCTTTGCGGCGCGGACGTCTTCGAGCAAAAGAGGGGGACGTATGAAGGTCTCTTCAACCGACGGATGGAAGAGCATGGCGAGGAAGTTCTACGGCGAACGACGGAGGGTACTATGTAGGAAATGGAAGGACGCGGCGTGACGCTTCGGCTTTTTCAGTAGCTCCTCACGAGGTGGTCAAGTGCGGGTGTGGGCAGAAGGGACGGTTCAGGGGCGAACAAATGCTGTACCATTCGGAACGGATATACCCGGCATCGACATTTCCAAAATACCAGCATGTGCACAAGCGGCGGGTGTACGGTATAGACTGGAGGAACCTGCGCATTACACGTTTGGGGCATACACGGCGGACCGGAATGCGTTGGGGCAATTGGACTATCGGTCTCTTTTCTTATTTTATCAAATCACGGAGGGGCTGACGGTGTTCAATCCCTTATTATACGCGGGATGTACGTGCCGCGCGCCGGTATAATTTCCGGTCGGGCCCTATCACTTCTTTTTCTACCCGTCCGGCGATGAGCCAGGCAGACTATTTCCTGAAGAGTCCCGCTTGCAGAAAGGCGACCTTCCGCCGATGCTCGACGTGGAGCTGTCCGACAGGCGGATTGCGGCGATGGGGAGGCCGTGACGTGCTGTTCCGTGAAATGCTGGTATGGTTGAAAGGTAGGTCGCCGGGCGACACCACACCTATTATATATGTGAGTCAGGATTTTGTCAATCGTTATATGCCGTTCGCGCCGGAAGAGTTGGCTATCACCATGGTGGCCTGTTACGGGGAATACAAAGCCATACGTGCATTTGCTCTTACTGGCAGCTCTCGCCCGACGGCCGGGTCCGCGGTATCCAAGGTGATGTGGACATCGACGTATTCAATGGTTCGGAGGAACAGTTCAAGAGGTATTTGCGGACGCAAACCGTGAAGGAACAGGGCTTTTTGCCTTTATGGTTGTGGGATGTGTCAGAAGACCGTTTGGGGTGCACCTACGGTTTTCCTGATCCATTCCGCCTGTCTTGCAGCACTTCTGACTGAAATTCCCTTTTAGAGATCGTATTCCGAGGGATGCCCGGTGGAGGCTTCCGTGAACAGGTAGTTCAGGCCGGGATAAATGTGCGTGACGACTTGCGGGCTTCCTTTGCGAGCGTTTCGATGACTTTCAGGTTCTCTTCGGGCAATACTTGCAGGTCTTTTGCTCCATTGACGGCCCTTACGGGGCACCCGGCAAGTCATGGCTCGGGTCGCTTGTGTATGATACTGGCTATTTCCGGACATGGCTTGTCGGTGGCAGGCCTTGCGTCGGCGGATGCTGTCTGTGAGGTTTCCCGGTAGGTGTCTTCGTTTATGCCGAGATGCTGCCAAATGGAGACCATGAAGGAGTGCTCCTGTGGCGTATGGAGTCGAGCCGGAAGGGGGGGAGCGCGGCGATGCCCGTACAGTTCCTCGTACAGGTGCGCAGGCTGTCGCTTGCGGCGGTAAGGGAGTTGCGAAAGGATGGTCTTCTCACATTGGTGCATCATCAGGTCTTTTCCCGGAATGGCGGCTCCGGCCAATGAAAAGTACGAAAGCCACATCTTGCGGACGTTGCGCGGCTATACGGAAAGCGATGGTGCCTACCGCCCATGCTGTGCCCGGCCAGTCGGTCTTGCCGCGTCGGATGTCTTTCCGTCGGAGAAGATAATCAAGGCACATTCCGCATCCGTGGCAGCGAGTTGCAAGGTGGCGTCGGCATGGCGGCCTCCGGACTTGCCGGTTCCGCGGTCGTCCATGCGGAGTACGGCGATGCCTTTGCCGGGTCAGGCGGTCGGCTATCATGAGAAACGGTTTGTACTTACGCCTCTTCATTCCGGTCTTGCGGCCCGCTGCCGGAAATAAGGAGCACGGCAAGGAATGGCCCAGCTTCCCCCTTCGGGCAAAGTCAGTGAACCCGATAATTTTATGCCGTCTTTTGTCGACGCCCACCTCTTTCTTCCCGGTAAGGGAAGGGCGGTTTTAAGTGCCAGGCCTTTCCGGTTCAGACGACACACCGGCTTTCCGAGCCGTGCGTATCAAGTTCAGCGGAAGGGGACTGCCAGCTTTGCGTCACCGTCCTATCAGAGTCGCTGCGCACTTTTTGCCCACGTAGCAGAACTGTATTTGTGGGATTTTCAGGGTTAATTCTCCGTCGGAAAGACATTCAGACGAGTGTACTGGGGAAACCGAAACGCCTTGTGCAGGACTGTCCATGGTGGTTGTCGATTGGCCGTTCTGCTGTCGAAGTGGAACACGATAGGCATTGTCGTTTGCCTATTTGTATTGAGCCTTTGAAGTCTCCTTGTGGGGCTTGTGCATATAATCCTACGGCCGTCCCATACAAAAAACATCCCAATATCATCTTTTCATGGCGAAAAGGTTTTAAGTCGATATTCAAAGTTAAGGTATTGAGAAATATGTACAATCCCGCTCGCGTTAAAATCCTTTTAGAATAAGGGCTTTCCAGTAGGCTGCCCTGCATGTTGAGGTTGGTCTTATGCGGCATGTCTGCGGTTTCCCGTCCGGTCGTGTGAATTTGTGCTTTTTGGATAAATGAAAGGAAATGTGGGAAATGGGTGACGAAAGGAAAGTAAAGTGGCAAATTTTTAGAACGGGGAGCGCATGGAAAAATTGTTACTTTCAGGAAGGATTTCGGTCCCTACTTATACACACACGCTTTTTTTAAGGTTTTTAGGCTTGTTTTCACTTTCCTGAAGCAAAATTAAGAATCAATTTCAGTCGATTCATTTTCATTGGCTGAAAAACACTTTTTCTCCATAGGACTTTCGGAAAACTGCGCATGACGGTGTACAGACGGGGTGAAAGCAACGTACAAACGTGTGCAGGATACCTAATGTGGATACTGATTGGTGGCTTTCGGAGGGACAAAGGGGAAGCATGATGTGTCATGGAAATACCCAGTTTTCGTTGACGCGGCCTTTTACTTGTGCGTAGGACGGAATGTCCCGGTGGTCATAAAGTAAGCCTAAAAAGCAAATGCTGACACACCGGCTTCCTCCCTGCCGTGCGAGAATCGCGTATTTCCGTCGTGCCTTCCTTTGTGCCTGAATGGCGCAGTCTTGTGCGCGGGGAGTTTGACAATCTGACAAATTGATAGGTCGGGTGGGATAAATGTGCGGGTATACGCGGAAAAATTAATTTTGCGATATGGATGCGATAAATGATTATTATATGGAAGAGCTGGACCTTTCGGCCATGAAACGGTTCTTTGGGAACAAAGGGGAGCGGCAGGCATGCAAAGGAGTAGCCGTGGAGGGGCTGCATGCAAGCGCAACGCCTCCGCGGTTCCCGTGGCTTTTCTTGAAAGGTGCGGGTCAATCCGTCGTAAGTTCCACGACGTAGTCGGTTTCATCGACCTGTGGCAGCTCCAGCGTCACACCGGTTTTGTTTTTGTTAATGAAACGTACGGGCGACTTGTCCTTGAATGAGATGGCTTTTTCACTTTTTTTGCCGGCAAGCGGAATGAATAAGGCTTGGTCTTCGAGGTCGAGGATGTGCGTAAAGTTTGTCTCCTCTCCGGGTCGTCACGCCCCAGGAATGCTCCGGGATGTCCCCGGCAGTGGTGCCGTATATGGTTTCACCGTATGTGTTTAACCATTCCCCGATGGCTTTCATGCGCGCGGTCGCGGCCTCCGGGATTTCTCCATTGGCTTGCGGCCCCCGTTCAACAATAGGTTGGCTCCTTTTCCGCCGTGCGCACCAGGTATTGGATTAAGGCGTTTCCGGTTTTTGTAGTTTTGGTCCTTGACGGGTATCCCCAAGAACCGTTCATGGTCTGGCATGTTTCCAACGGGGGTTAGGCCGATTTCTTGTCCGGCGGAATACCCGGCTGTGTTTCTCGGCGGGTCGCGCTCGAACAGTTGGAAGTCCCTCCCGGCAGCGGGCTTCCGTGGTGGTTGTTTCCGATGAGGCAGGAGGGCTTGAGGACTGTGGATCAGGGTGTATTATGGTTCGTCGAGGCGCCAGTCGAAGGGAAGACGGTTGGTCCCATTTCCAAATCAAACCAGAGGGCATTGAGGGTCGTATTTCCGGATTAATTCCGTGATTTGGTTCTTCATAAAAGTGGAAATAGGAGTCGAAATCTGCTTTTCTTGGCATCGCTTCAGCATTCTTGGCGCTCCATCCGCCAGGATAATCGTCGCGATCCAGTCGATAAGGGAGTAATAGGAGGTGGAACTTTATCCCGTGTCGTTTGCAGAAGCTTCTGCCATCTCGCGGACAATGTCTTTTTGTAGACGCGTCCACGATGTCGTAATCCGAATATTCCGTGTCGGGTATCGAAGCCGTCGTGGTGGCGCGTGGTGAAACAGACGCCTGCGTGCCCCTGATGCTTTATGGCTTCTGCCCATGCGTCGGCATCAGCAATTTGGAGGGGGGTAGAGGCAGATGCCGCCTTGGCATATTCGTGGCAATCCACGTTCCCGTAAGCTTAATACCATTCGCCTTGGGCGAAACATGCTGTAGAAATGCCGAAATGGATAGATATCCCGAATTTGCTTGTCTGCAAGTCCTGCCGGGCTTTCTCGTTCCCGGCCGGGAGGAATCCTGGCGTTGGGCAGATGCCCCGGAACACATGGCGAACAACAAGGCCATGGATGCAAAAAACTTTTTTCATGATGATGTCTTTTTAGTTAATAATAATTGTAGCATCGTATACACAGTTTGCAAGGTAGCCGTTTTCGTGCGGACAAGGATGACGTGGCATTTCAAAAAGCGTTTCCAGAGGTAACACGGCCTTTCTTCCTGTTTCAAATCCTTTTCCGTTTGTTACATCTGTGGATTTTGGAGGCCGGATGTGCCATGTTCTTCCGCAAAAATATATAAATTTGCGGTGAGAAATGTATAGCCATGGGAAACGGGGAATCCTCATCATGTTGGTTTTTCTTCCTGCTCGTTTGTGTCCTGCCCGTTGCCTTTGTGGCCGGGGATGCAGAACACCGTTTGTATCAAGGAAGAAGTCAATTGTGCTTTACCAACGCTGTCTGCCAAGACGCAGACGGTTTCGTGTGGATGGAATTTTACGGACTAGAAGCGTACCGTTTCGACGGCGTTGATTTTAAATGTTACCTGCATGATGAGTCCGATTCAGCATCTTTGTCGGACAATATGGTGCGTTGCCTTTATATGGATCGGGCGGTCGTTTGTGGATCAGGACGACCAGCGGCTTGCAATATTATTGTCCCCAATCAGACAATTTCAGGCCCTGTGCCTATCCATGGGGTATCCGGTGTCGGTGGGTTCGTCACGTGCATCACCCAAAGAAGGAAGACGGGTGAGGTATGGTTCATTGCTTCTGGAATCAGGATGTTCCGTGTCGAGGGGCATGAGGCGTGCAGGTGAAGTCGAGTCCTGCTTGCCTCAAGCCTTATTTGAATATCTTATGTGAAGGTAAACCCGGGAACCTGTGGGTGGGAACGGCGGACCGTGCAGGTGTCTACCGGGTAGGAGCCAACGGGCATTAGAGACGCACTTCGTTTTGCCACTCCGGTGCAGGAGATGCTTCCAGATAACGACGGGAGGCTGTTGGTTGTGGGCGAAAGACACCATCTGGGTCTGGGACGAGCCGCAGGACAGGCTTTCTGCAGCAGCTGACGGCGACCGCAGGGTTGCCTACCGCTCGGCCGGTTCCGGCACGCGCGACAGGCGTGTTTGTCGGGACCGACGGGCAGGGCTGGTTATTCCCAAGGGGAGTCTGGAGGTGCGTGCAAAGGAGGGTGTTTGCATCGCTTCTGCAAAAGTGAGGCAAACCTCAATCAGCAGTGTCCTGGGGAGCCAGTCCGGGCAATCTGTGGATGGCTTGCCTGGGACAAGGATTTTGATGCTGCCCAAGCCAGCCTTGTTTTTCTTTCTGGGATTTCTCATCCACAAGCCGAACTGGGCGGCATCGTAGCCGCTACGGAACAGTGACGGAGGAGTCTGGTGTTCGTTGGGGGAGCCAGGGGCTGTTTCACGGATGCGTCAGGGGAGGTCGTGGGGCATATCCAAGACCAAGTTCCCGGTGTCGGCTCTACTATGAGATAGCGGCGGAAGGCTGTGGGCCGGCGTGGAACACGGCAGGCTTTTTCGGAATGGACAAACGGCATCTGGCGTTACGTGAACGCCGCTGCCTCACCGGACAAGGACTATTGGACTATATATCACGGGGGGACGGATGCGGGGAATCTTTATCTGGGGCTTTGGGCACGGGAATCTTGCAGTTCCATGTGCCCACAGGGGGGCGCGCAGGATGTTTGTTTCGGAAGACAGCAAGGGCGGCATATGAATAATTGGGTCACCACAATGCTTTGTGATTCCAAGCAGAGTAGCTTTGGATAGGGCATTTCGGGGACTCAGTTGCTATGACATCAGGCAAGGGCGTTTCTTGCCACTTGGGGGAGTGTGCCCGGTTGGGGAAAGGAGCGTGTTATCGCCTGTTGGAGGGAGAGGCGGGGACATTTGGATAGGGACCAGTCGGGGTTGTTCCGTTATGTGCCGGAATCGGGCGACTATCCCGGTGGACAACCCTTCAGGGCTGTCGGACAATTCCGTTTGCGGACTTGCGGAAGACGATGCGGGCAACATCTGGTGTAGTACGATGAAAGGCATCAACGAGTTGAGGGTAAGGAGGGCGAAGTCGTTTCTTATTATGCCGGCAACGGCGGAAGATAAGGCTTATTTGCGGGGCTTGTGTTGCCAAGGCAGGACGGGATGGTGTATTTTGGGGGCTATAGGGGGTGACCTTATTTGACCCGGACGAGGTCGGCGCGACAGTTTTGAGGGAGAGGTGCATTTACCGGCATGTCGGTCAGGGGCATCCTGTCACGCAGGAGACAAGTTCCGGCGGGAAGCCTGTCCTCAGTGGGAGCTTGTTCGAGACCCGTAAGATTGTACTTTCTTATTTGGACAATTCTTTCACGTTCGCTTTTTCCACCATGGACTTCCGGGAGGCCGGCAATATCGTGTACGAATACAGGCTGTCCGGTTCCGGAGGAGGATTGGAACAGGACAGCCTCCGGTGTGAACAAGATACATTTCAACCATTTGCCTCCCGGCCGTTACACGTTGCAGGTGAGAGCTTGCGAGAATGGTGTGCATTCGCCGGTGAAAGACATCGCCATCCATATCGTCCCGCCTTGGTATTGGTCGGTGTGGGCTAAATTCTTTATGGTGTTTTGTCGTTGGGTGGACTCGTGTTGTTATGCCTGATGTGGAAGAAGCGGCAAGAAGAAAAAGGCGAATGAGGGGAAATTGGATTTCTTTATGAACATTTCTCATGAGATACGTACTCCCATGACGTTGGTTTTAGGCCCGTTGGAGGCTTTGTTGAAAAAGGAGAACAGTCCGGAGAAAAGGCGGTTAATAGGGATCATGTACCGTAATACCAACCGGGTTTTGGCTTTGTTGGGCCAATTGCTGGACATCCGTATGGTGGATAAGGACAGATGCGTTTGGCGTATAGCCGGACGGAGATGGTAGGGTTCGTCCGCGAGTTGTTGGATGCTTTCGAGTACCAGGCGAAAGCGCGTGGCATTTGCCTGAAACTGGTTCCCGGGCAAAAAGGAACAGTTTGCGTGGATAGACCGTGGCAATTTTGACAAGGTGTTGGTGAATATGCTTTCAAATGCGTTTAAGCATACCCCTCGGGGCGGAGAAATAGAGGTGGATGTCTCGTCAGGCATAGATAAGCGTTCCCATGGGCCTTTGCGGAACTATGTGGAGATTGCGGTTAAGGATTCCGGTACAGGCATTGAAGAAAAACAGTTGGCACGGATTTTCGACCTTTTTTATCAAGGGGCGTACGGCCTGTCGGCGCGTCCGATAGGTTTCGGCATCGGGCTCAACCTTTGTAAATCCTTGGTCCGTTTGCACTACGGGACCATTACGGCGGCCAACTGTGCTGGCGCACAAGGCTGTTGTTTCACCGTCCGCATCCCTGCGGGCAACGGGCATTTGAGGGATGAAAAAATCGTGCGGGATACCGTTGGCGGGGAAAGGAATGCCTGCCTTTGTGTCTGCCCGACAGACGGGAAGGGGTTTCAAAGATGCGGCCTCGCCCCGTCCTGCTTCGCCTTTTTGTAAGGTGTTGTTGGTAGACGATGATGAAGAACTATGCAGCTTTCTACGGGCACAGTTGTCTTTGCGGTATAAGGTGTTCTGGAGCACGAACGGGGAGACGCACTCGGATGGCCGTGACGGAGTGTCCTGATGTGATTGTTTCTGATGTCATGATGCCGGGAATGGACGGTTTTACCCTCACCAAGAAACTGAAGTTCAATGTCAACACGAACCATATTCCGGTTATTTTGCTGACTTCCAAAAACGAGTTGGCGGACCGGATTGAAAGTTGGGGCTATGGGGCAGACGGTTATATGGCCAAGCCTTTTAGCTTGAGGAGTTGGAAACATTGATGGACAATGTTATGAAGAACAGGATACTGTTGAAGGGAAGTTCTCGGGCATGCAAGGGCAAGGACGGGAAGATCAGGCAGGTAGAACTGAAAAACGCGGATGCTGAATTGATGGAAAAGGTAGTGGATTTTGTCAACAGGAATATGGGTAATCCTGATTTGAATATCGATATGTTGGTGAAAGAAGTAGGGATGAGCAGGGTACAGCTTTATCGCAAGATGAAAGGACTGACGGGGATGAGTGTAAGTTCTTTCATCCGTAATATCCGCTTGAGGCAGGCGGCAGAGTTGTTGAAACGGCAGAATTGCGGAGTCTCACAAGTAGCTTATGCCGTGGGCTTCGCTAATCCTACGCATTTTTTCTACTTGTTTTTAAGGATATGTTCGAGTCTCACCCAAGGAATATATAAGGCAGAATGAAAGTCCGCATTCAGCCAATCCATAGATTCGATCCGGGAAAATATTAATTTTGCGGCATGGATGCGATAAATGATTATTATATGGAAGAGCTGGATCTCTCGGCCATGAAACGGTTCTTTTTTTTGGAACAAGGGAGCGGCAGATATTGAAAAGCAGGATTATTTTGTGCGGCAAGGCGGACGGTCGGGGGCGTGTGGCCTATGTGGAAGACGGCATGTTCCGTTTCGTGCGGACGGACACGAAAGGTGGGGAGCATATCGTCGGGTATAGCTTCCGCGACAGTTTCGTGGCCGAATACACCTCGTGCCTTTGTAGCCGTCCGGCGTTGGCGGACGATGCAGGCTATCTGAGAAGCACGCTTTACGTCTTGCCTTACGAAAAGCTGAGGCGTTACTGGGAAATGTCTCCTGAACATCAGCGTTTGGGGCGCATCGTGGCCGAGCAACTGTTCGTCATGCCCTACCGCCGTTTGATGGACAGTTATTGTTGTACGCCCGAAGAGCGTTATATGGACTTGATGAGGCGTTATCCCGAACTGAAAGAACAGCGTCCGCTGAAAGAAATCGCTTCGTTTATCGGGGTGACGCCCGAAACGGTGAGTGCCATCAGGAAAAAATTGTTGAGGTCCGGAATTTCTTGAAATACTTCAAGGAAAATCCGGCGGCTCCCTTTAACTTTGCCCGAAAATCGAAAGTGGAAATAAAACGTAAACGACAATGAAGAGAATTTTGATTGTGGGAGCCACGTCCGGTATCGGTGAGGGATTGGCTCGTTTGTATGCGGAACGCGGAGAGGTGAAAATCGGAGTGATGGGGCGTCGGTCGGGCCGTTTGAAAGACTTGTGTGCGTCGCGTCCGGATGTGTTTGAAGCAGAGGTGTGTGATGTGACGGACACAGAGGCGCTTCCGGTGGCATTGGAGCGTTTGGCGTCCCGCTTGGGAGGAGTGGATATTCTGGTGCTTTCTTCCGGGACGGGAGACTTGAATCGGAGCTGGATTATGCCGTAGAGCGTTGCACGTTGGATACGAACGTGACGGGGTGGACTTGCGTGGCGGACTGGGCCATACGGTATTTTGAAAACAGGGGACAGGGGCATCTGGCAACTGTCACCTCGGTGGGTGGCCTGCGCGGCAGCAGGGCGGCACCGGCCTATAATGCCACAAAATCTTTCCAGATGAATTATTTGGAAGGGTTGCGTCAGCGTGTGGTCGCGCGGCGGCTGCCGATAGAGGTGACAGACATCCGTCCCGGTTTTTGTGGATACGGCTATGGCCAAGGGAGAGGGGCTGGTTTGGGTCGCTCCGGTGGACAAGGCTTGTCGGCAAATCGCACGAGGTATCGACCGGCGGCGTAAGCTCGTATATGTCGCCCGACGCTGGAGGCTGGCTGCTTGGGTCTATCGTCATATACCGGGGTGGCTGTATGTCAGGATGATGAAAGGATGAGGACCGGAATCCGCATTCGGAAGGCCGGGAAGTAATTCGGTTGTAAATCAAGTAAAAAGGTATAGGATATTTCCGGGCGAACGCTTATCTTTGTCGGGACATTAGGAGATAAAGTTTAAAAGACATGTATCGGAAGAAAATGATAAAGATATTGCTCGTCATATTGTGTGTCGTTGCCGTGGCGATTGTGGCTGTGGTCCTTTTCCTTCAGACTCCGTCGTTCGGGCGTTTGCCGCGTGGCGAACGGTTGGAACGTATCAAGCGGTCGCCGAATTTCAGGGACGGGAGTTCCGTAACATGGAACCCACCGTCCTGATGACTTTCGGAAAAGGGGAAATGGGGGGCCATGCTGGATTTCGTTTTCAAAAGTCGCCAGAAGGATTGCGTCCGAACATCCGGTTCCGTCGGTGAAGACGGATTTGCGTGCACTCGACCCGGATAGGGGCTTTTGGTATGGTTCGGGCATTCTTCCTATTTGTTTCAACTGGGCGGCAAACGTATTTTGGTAGACCCGTGTTTTGCGGTGCCGCTCCGGTATCTTTCCTGAATAAGCCTTTTCCGGGGACGGATATCTATCGTCGGAAGATATGCCGGAGATATAGATTGCCTGGTGATTACGCATGACCATTGGGACCATTTGGATTACAGGACGGTGACGCGCCTGAAGGGCGTGTCCGTAAGGTGGTGTGTCCTTTGGGTGTGGGCGAACATTTCGAGTACTGGGGCTACGAACCGGAACGGTTGGTGGAGTTGGATTGGAACGAGACGGCTACGTTGGGCGGCGGTGTGACGGTACATTGCTTGCCTGCCCGTCATTTCTCCGGCCGTGGTTTGCGGTCGAACCGTACCCTGTGGGCGTCTTTTCTGGTAGAAGCAGCGGGGCGTAATGTGTACATCGGTGGGGACGGCGGCTACGGGCGCACTATGCTGACATCGGGAAACGTTTTCGGGGGATAGATCTGGCCGTGTTGGAGAACGGGCAGTACAACGTAGACTGGCGTTATATTCATACGTTGCCCAAATACCAGCATGCGGAAGCCGAAGCTTTGGGTGCCCGACGGTGCTCACGGTGCATCATTCAAATACGCGTTGGCACGCCACCGTTGGGACGAACCGTTGGAGAACGCCCGTAAGCTGGCAGAGGACAGCTCGCTGGAAGTCTTGTGTCCGATGATTGGAGAAGTGGTGGAATGGGTGTAAAATGAGTTTTTAAAATATAGGGTCATGAAACGTTTGTTTTTATTCGCGGTTTGCGCGTGGGCAGGTCTTTCCCTGTGGGCTTCCAGTGTGAAGGGACAGGGGACTGCTTAATGAGACACGGTCGGAAAAAGTACCGGCCAAAGTGTATATGATAAAGAAATCAGTCCGGAGAGCCTGATGAAAGTGTATGAAGCGCTCGGGCGGAAGGCTACCGGAAAAGTGGCGGTGAAGCTTTTCCACCGGCGAACCCGGAAATAACAATTACCTCGATCCGGCATTGATAAAAGGGTTGGTGCAGAAGGTGGACGGCACTATCGTGAGGCAATACGGCCTACGGCGGCGGGACGTTCCGATACGGAAAAAGCATCTGAAAGCGGCCAAAGACCACGGGCTTTACGGCCATAGCCCCGGTAGTCACTGCGGATGCGGACGGAGCAGTTTCGTTGCCCGTAAAAGCATTTGAAAGAAGATGCCTGTGGGAAAGGCGTGACTGAATATGACTTATCAGTAGTAAGAAACCCATTTCAAAGGTCACCCGATGGGCGGTTTCCTGGTGGGGCTAT
>VOFG01004792.1_pt1 | contig 34797 bp, 51 predicted proteins | sample 5384171 | NCBI WGS metagenome assembly VOFG01 (sample SAMN12384726, study PRJNA508395) | human gut metagenome | isolation source: healthy gut F | host: Homo sapiens
TATCGGCATCGCGGAGGTCTTGGGGTTGCGACCGTCGTCGTGAGAAATGGTAAATTCCATTGCATCAATGCGACGGAAATAATACTCATTCACCGAATGCAATCGCCCAGGCTCCTGAAGCGGTTCCCTGCCTGTTGCCTGCGCGAGTGCACAGAGAGCATTGCTCATCAAATCAACGCCAATTGCCTCTTCACTATGAGCCTGTAAGAACCCCTCCATGCAAGAACGCAAGTCAGCACGAATAAGGGTGTAGAACAAGACAAAGGGAACCCGGCCCTAGCTCCAAATGCTTACCGAGGTGAGCCTCTAAATCCTGAATCATGCTATCGCAGGATTCCACGCGCGGCAGGATCTCAATTGCCGGGTCGTACACCTCAAAAACATGATGACGCAGCACGAACCAGTGTTTGGGCAGTCGTGCCAACCGAATCGGAAACAACGTGGATCACCGGAAAGGTGTCGGAAGCCTTCCTTGCGTTATCCATTTCTGCAAAATGAAATACCCTCCTTAACAAAAAAAAAAGGGGCCCATCACTGGGCCGCCTCAAAATACGAGTGAGCGAAATTGCCCGCTAACTCGGATTATTTTACCTTGAAAGCAGAGCAAAGTCAGCAACGTTGGCGAATACTGCAACGAAGCTGTTCAATCAGACGAAGGCGATTTTTCGCGCAATGCCTGATCTTCGTCCATAACCATCGTGTTCTCGAAGAACAAGTCGATGGGCTTACGCAAAGCAGCAAGCTCAGCCAACGCAGCAGCGTAATTGTTGTTTCGAGAGCACTAGCAACATTGCTTTCGGCCAGACCAACAGCATGAACCAAAAGCTTGCTCAACCTCAGAAAGAAGGCCCTCGTTAACTTCAGTACCGAGCTGGAATCGCAAAGGTTGTTCGCTCGAGCATAAGCTGTTGCCAAGATCTCAAACACCTCAGGCTGTTGCCACGAGCAGCCTCAAGAGCCGGAAACGCGATTAATGAGCTCAACAGGCTCCTGAATGCCTGCAGAAAGCACGGCATCGATTGCGTCAATGCTGTTGCCGGCATCGCGCATCATTACCTTGGTGCGCGTAATGAAGAATTCAATTACATCACGACGAGCAGCATCGACATCGAACTCGATACCCTGCTGAGCATAAGAAGCCAACGCAGCGTCGATTGCAGCCACAAAGCGAGACCTCAACAGCATTATCGCCGGACAGCATAGTCACAATGCCGATAGCGCTACGACGCAAAGCGAACGGATCGGATGAACCTGTAGGGCCTTGGCCAACCGCAAACAAACCGCATACGGTATCAAGCTTGTCGGCAATGGCCACAATCTTGCCCACAACCGTATCAGGAGCTTCATCGCCCGCAAAACGGGGGCGATAGTGTTGCTCGATAGCCTGGGCGACCTGGTCGGTTTCCCCGCTTGCCGCAGCATAATAGCTACCCATAACGCCCTGAACGCTAGTGAACTCAACTACGGCGCTCGTTACCAAGTCTGCCTTGCAAAGACGAGCGGCACGCTCAACATCGCTAAGATCCTGACCAGCAAGACCCGCATCTTCTGCAAGATGATCGGCCAAACACTGGATACGATTGTCTTGTCGAGCATGGTGCCCAATTTTCCTGGAAGACCACTTCACCCAGACGATTCACATAGGATTCAAGAGGCTGCTTCAAGTCTTCGTCGTAAAAAGAACTTCGCGTCGTAGAGGCGAGCGCGGACAACGCGCTCGTTGCCATCAATGATGGTTTCAGCACAAGCAGGATCGCCGTTGCTTACCACGATAAACGATTGGTGAGCTTGCCATCCTGTCATACAGCGGGAAATAACGCTGGTGAACCAACATGGCATCAACGATGATTTCCTCAGGTACTTTTTAAGAATTCTTCGTCAAACGTACCAACAAGGACAGTGGGATACTCAGCGAGATTGATGACCTCGACAAGCGTCTTAGGATGAAGCACCGCAGTGAAACCGGTTTCAGCTTCGGCTTTAGCAACGCCTTCACGGATAGCCTGCTCCGCGTTCAGCCTCGGAAGGAACAACGGAGGCGCTACGAACAACATCAACCAACGAGTCCGCATCGGCAACCTCGAATGGACCAGGGGCCAGAAGCGATGGCCGTACGTGGTGCGACCAGCAACCAGGCCGGCAAAAGTAAAGTCGATAACTTCACTACCAAAGAGGGCAACGATCCAACGGACTGGACGAGTAGAAGTATTATTCGCTCTGGACACCCCAACGCTGAGAACGAGGCCAGGATGGCCCATGAATGATCTTATCGAGCACTGAAGAAAGTAGGGATGCCACATTAACAGATGGCGTATGCGTACGAGCATACACGTAGCCGTCTTCCACAACCAATGAAAAGGACTACGCCCTCTACCACGTGCAAAACCCCGAGCTGCTTTGGTGGGATTACCTCAGCATCAAAGGCGATCTTGGCAGAAGGGCCTTGAATACTTCTGTTTTTTTCTTCCGTAGCCTCGGGGATTTCTTCAGCAATAACGATAAGACGGCGAGGGAAGAGAAAATTTTGACAGCACCATGAGGAATAGCAGCATCATCGAGGAGGCTCGGAACCATGGTAGAGAGCTGCTTTACAGCACCCGCAAGGTCGAACGCCGGAATTTCTTCGGTACCGATTTCGAAGGCAAGCGTACGCTTTTCCATCAGTTACCCCCTTCTTTCGGAGCCGTCAGACCCGGAGCCTGACCTACGACATGTTGAGATACGAAGCGCAGCACGCTCGCAATAGTGCGCACACGCAGAATATAGCCCATGCGCTCAGTGGCACTGATAACGCCACGTGCGTCAAGCAAATTAAAGGCATGAGAGCACTTCAACACGTAATCATAAGCGGCGAGCGGAAGTTTAGCTTCAAGCGCACGAGTGCACTCAGCCTCGTAACGATCGAATTCGCCAAAAAGCAGGTCAGTGTCGGCAACTTCAAAGTTGTATGCAGAAAACTCGCGCTCGTTTTCCAAGAACACATCGCCATAGGTAAATACCGTACCGTCGGCACCACGCGCCCAAACCAGGTCATATACCGAGTCTACGCCCTGAATATACATAGCCAATCGCTCAAGGCCATAGGTGATCTCAGAGGGAACCGGACGACACTCGAAACCGCCAACCTGCTGGAAGTAAGTAAACTGAGTGACTTCCATGCCATTGAGCCAGACTTCCCAGCCAAGGCCCCAAGCGCCAAGCGTCGGGCTTTCCCAGTCGTCTTCAACAAAGCGAATGTCATGCTTTTCAACTTCAATGCCAATAGCGCGAAGCGATTCAAGATACAAATCCTGAACGTTATCAGGAGAAGGCTTCAGCAGAACCTGGAACTGATAGTAATGCTGAAGACGATTGGGGTTTTCGCCATAGCGACCGTCGGTGGGTCGGCGACAAGGCTGCACATAAGCAGTCTTCCACGTAGCGGGACCAAGGCTGCGCAGAGTGGTAGCAGTATGGAACGTACCGGCACCAACCTCGTTGTCGTACGGCTGCATGATTACACAACCCAAATTCGCCCAATAGCGCTGAAGGCGCAGGATCATATCCTGAAACGTCAGCACCTGAGAGGCTTCGGCATTCGCCTTGCCTACTTCGTGGTTAGTCATATTGCTCCTTATCGATAAACGATGAATGTAAACTAATTCAATACGATACGGTTGATCGGCCAGTATGTCACAAAGGCCTTTCCGAAAATCGAATCAGAATCGACCGCACCGAAATAGCGGGAATCAGAAGAGTTTTTCACGATTGTCCCCATTACCCAAACTTTGCCGGCAGAATAGTGTAGGGAAAAAGAAAGGGAAACATTACTAGCCGTTTTGGAAAGAGGGTACGACAGACCCTGGGCGTATAAGGCTCAGATTGTTTTTGCACCATCAACATAAACGTATCCGTTAACCAAGTTTACGGTCTGACCCTCTGTGGCTATGATGCGTTTCACTAAAACGCGAGAAGGAACTTGAGGGTCGGAAAACACGACAATGTCACCCGCTTTAGGTTCCGAGAATGGTAACTGACCTTCTCGGCAAAAGCCTATCGCCCGTCATGATGGTGGTTTCCATAGAAGCAGACGGGGACTTCAAAGGGCTCAATAACGAATGATCTAATACCCCATGCCGCCGCCAAAACAATGGCGATGCAGACAACGAGATTAACGAATCGCCGAATAATACCGGGACGGCGCTCGCCAGCGTGTTGTCCGGAATCCAAACCTATCCCATCCCTTCATAGGTGCAAACCAACAGTCGAATGCTCCTATGATAGAGCAAACGACACATCACTGACAAATTACGCTACCACTCAGTTGAATCAAGAAAATCGCGTTCCTTTTTTTGAAAGATTTGCCTCCTCAAGCAAATCAGGCCGCCAGCGCTTGGTACGCAACAGGTTTTGCTCACGACGCCATTGGGCAATTTTCGCATGGTGGCCGGATAAAAGGATATCGGGCACATCCATCCCTCGATAGCTGGCCGGACGCGTATATTGAGGGTACTCAAGAAGCCCATCATAGAAGCTTTCGTCAACGGCGCTACCTTTCATCGCCCAGCACGCCGTCAATGCGACGCACTACAGCATCAATTACGACCATCGAAGCAAGTTCACCGCTGGTAAGAACGTAATCACCAAGAGAAATTACTTTATCCGCGAGCGAGTAAGCTCGTTCATCGATGCCTTCATAATGGCCGCAAATAAAAACAGGTGATCCTGCTGAGCAAGCTCAAGAGTCATTGCATCATCAAAACGCTCGCCCGTAGGGGAAAGGAAAAATTACATAGGGCTTCTTCGGGGCTGAAGAAAATAACTCATCGGTGGCCTCAAAGATAGGCTCGCATTTCATCACAAGGCCCTGGCCACCGCCATAAGGCTCATCATCGGTAGTGCGATGCCTATCGTGAGTCCAGTTACGCAAGTCGTGCGCTTTAAAATCAAGGAAGCCCTTTTCTTGCGCGATACGCATTATCGACTCATTCATAAATCCGAGTCGTAGCATTGGGGAAACACCGAAAGGGTTTCACTTTCACGTGAGCTCCTATAGATCAAGCAAACCGTCAGGAAGGGATACTCGTATCTCCCCCATTTCCTCTTCGACGGCTACCAAGAACTCATCGACCAGAGGAATCAAAACCTCGTCTTCTCTGCCCTCGGACGAATCAGCAACTATGCTTCGATCAACAACAAGCAAGGCATGGGCAGGGTTTTCGTCAATGCGAACTACCTTTCCGATGCAACCTGCGTTTTCGTCGATAACAAAAAGCCCGTAAGATCGATATCCTGTTTATCCATGTAGTTTTCAGGCAAACAGGAGGTACGCACCAAGCAGAAATGACCTTTCGCTTTTGGCATCTGTTCGATTCTCGATGCAATCGAACCAGACCATATATCGGCCTTCTGCAATCTCCTCAACATCTAGCACCCCTGCCAGAGCGAGGGTATACGTAATACGGGAGGAACGAAGGTAACCTCCATTCCTTTTTCAAAAAGGAAGACCTTCCGTCGGTTTGACGAAAGCCCTCCTTCATTTGTTTTAGCTCGTAGAAGAGCTGCAACGTTAGTCCAAGAACCCATGGCGCCTGAACCTATTCGTCGATAAGCTCGACTTCAACATCGAGCCCATGACGAGAACCCGCAGCGCGAGCAAGCGTGCGGATTGCTTTGATAACGCGACCCTGACGGCCAATAACCTTGCCAGCATCTGCCTGAGCAACACGTACCTCAATAAGGACAGAGCCCATTTCGGTATCAGAAGACTCGATGCTACCGCATCGGGTTCGTCAACAAAGGCAAAACCAGGGCTTCGACCAAACCCGAGATGTCTCGCGGGATTCCGCCATCACTAAGCGTTCTTACGCTCTGCCTCAATGAGGCGTGCAACGGTATCGGTGGGCTGAGCACCATCAGCGATCCACTTATCAACCTTCTCAAGGTCGATCTTTACATGCTTAGGGGTGGTGGTGGGGTTGTAAGAACCAACCTGCTCAATGAAGCGACGTCGCGACGAGCACGAGAATCAGCTACAACGATACGATAATAAAGGTGCCTTTTAGCGCCGTGACGGGCGAGGCGAATCTTGACTGCCATCGAGTTGTACTCCTTCTAAACTTTTTAAAGAGCGACCAGTTGAGCAAATGCTGCACAAGTCGCAAAACAGCGATTACTGATATTACCTCTTGAAAGCGGATTCATCAAGACCGCTCATCATCTCTTGCATCTTCTTCACATCGGCCATGGACATTCCGCCCATTCCGGGAAGGCCCATACGACGTTTGCCGCCCTTGCCCTTCTTGCCTTTCTTCCTTGCCTTTGCCTTTGCGGCTCATTTGGGCTTCCTGAGCGTTCATCATGCTGCGAACCATCTTCTTGGTTTCCATAAACTGCTTAAGCAACTGGTTAACCTGGAAAACCTTGACGCCGGCCAGCGGCAATTCGCTGAGCCTTACGGGAACCATTCAAGATTTCGGGATGCTCGCGCTCACGCTTGGTCATGGATCCGATAATGACCGCCATTTCATCAAGTGCGTGCTCGTTTACCTGGCCCTCGCGCATGGCTTTATCTCCGCCCGGAAGAGCGCTGATGAGCTTCTGTATGCCACCCATTTTGCCGATCTGCTGCTTCATAAGAAGAAAGTCATTAAAGCGTGCAAGATTGCCACGAGCCATTCGCTCGGCTTCTTCTTGCTCGATTTCTTCAGCACGAAGCTTTGAGGCGGATTCGATGATGCTAACGACATCGCCCATGCCCAAAATGCGTTTGGCCATTCGGTCGGGATGGAAGCGTTCAAGTGAGTCGGGCTTTTCACCCGAGGATAAACGCGATGGGCTTGCCTGTAACCTGCTTAATGGACAGAGCGCCGCCACCACGCGCATCACCATCCATTTTGGACATAATCACGCCATCGAAATCAACTCGATCGGCAAAGCCTTGAGCAACGTTTACTGCATCCTGACCGGTCATGGCATCGACAACCATGAAGATCTGGTCGGGCTCAACAGCTGCCTTGATGGCTTCAGCCTCGGCCATCATCTCTTCATCAACATGCAAACGACCTGCCGTGTCGACAATCGCGCAAGTGAATCGATGGCATCACGTACGCCTTCCTTTGCGATCTTGACTGGGTCCTTCCCTTCGCCTCGATACACGCACGCCGATCTCTTCGCCCAACGTCTGCAGCTGATCGGCTGCAGCAGGGCGATACACGTCACAGGCGCACGAGAAGGGGCTGTGATTCTGCTGTTTCAGAAGATACGCAAGCTTGGCGGCAGCGGTGGTTTTACCCGAGCCTTGCAAGCCGACAAGCATAATCACGTTGGAATGCGGCTCGAAAGCACGAAGCCCCTTGCTTTCGGTTCGCCGATAAGAGCCGTAAGCTCATCAGGACGATCTTCACTACATTCTGCGCTGGCGTGAGTGAATCAAGAACTTCAGCAGTAAGACAACGCTCTTTGGTGCGCTTGGTGAATTCCTTTACCACCTTGAAGTTGACGTCGGCCTCAAGCAACGCCATGCGAATCTCACGCATGGCAGTGTCGATATCTTCTTCAGTGAGGCGACCCTTGCCGCGCAAGCCCGAAAGATGGACTGAAGTTTGTCGGAAAGGTTATCGAACATCAGCCATATCTCAATCAGCGCACGAGCGAAATCATGCGCATCGAAATCCTGCAAATCGTCTATGCCCTCGCCTACGCCGATCTTGAAAATCGGGCTTGAGCTCATGCGAAACTCACCCAGAGCGATACCGCCCTTAGCAGTGCCATCAAGCTTTGTTACGATGACGCCATCCAGATCAAGCGTATCGTTGAACTTCTGAGCCTGCTGAAGGCCATTCTGCCCAGTTATTGGCATCGATAACAAGCACCGTGTATGCAGGAACGTTTGAGCGTTTGCGCACAACGTTAACAACCTTTGCAACTCACGCATAAGGTCGTCCGAAGTATGAAGACGCCCGCTGTGTCGATGAGGACCATATCGGAACCGTCTTTTCGGCTCGTTCGATGGTTTCGTAACATACGCTTGCAGGGTCACTGCCGCGTTCGCGAGACGATAGTAACGTCGGCGCGTTTGGCCCATACCTCTAGCTGTTCAATAGCAGCAGCGCGGAACGTGTCGGCACTGCCAAGGAGAACCTTTCTCCCCTTCTCGTGATAAGAAGCAGCAAGCTTGCCAACAGTGGTAGTTTTGCCAGCTCCATTGATGCCGACAAACAGAACCAGAGATGGATTCTCCTCGAGATATCAGTTTCCGCTTCGGTAAACGTCGCCGCCATCTGATCGGTAAGCATATCGAACACCGCATAGGCATCAGGAAGTGCCTTGCGCTTTGCCTGATCTCGCAAATTCCTCAATGATGCTATCAGCGGCAGCTGCACCGATGTCAGCGAGAATCAGTGTTTCCTCAAGGTCGTCCCAAAAATCGTCGTCAACATCAGGCCCGCGATCGAGCAAGATGTTCATCTGCTCTTTAGGCGGGTTCTCGAGCGATGAACCCCTCGTTGATCTTATCGAAAAATCCCATTTAACCCTCCTTGCGGGTAGCGTTGTCGAGCTTTTGACTGATCACCTTAATACCATCAGCTGCATTGAGACACCATACAATATGTCAGCAGATTCCATGGTGCGACGCTGGTGCGTGATCATAATGAATTGGGTTTCGTCGCGGACCACATTAATGTAAGCGATAAGTCGACGCAGGTTTGTATCATCAGTGCCGCCTCAACCGCGTCCAGAATATAGAACGGGTCTGCCTAATGCGATATACAGCAAACAGCAAAGCCATAGCAGTCTTGACTTCTCGCCGCCGGAAAGCAGCGACATCTTCTTAACACGCTTTCCTACCGGCTGAGCATTGACGTCAACACCGGTGTTTTTCCAGATCGTCAGGATCTACAAAGAAAGGTGAGCCTGCCCACCAGGAAACAGTGTTGAGAAGATATCAGAGAAGTTAGCATTCACTTGTTCGAACGTAACAAAATCGTCTCGCATTCGCTCATCGATAACGTTAACGATTCGGGCAAGCGTCTTACGGGCAAGCCTCATGTCCTCGAGCTGAGAACTAAGATACGTATGACGTTCGCTTACCTGCTCAAACTCTTCGGCAGCATCGGGATTAATGGCGCCCATATTCTTGATGCGGCGCTCAAGCGAAGAAGCTTGAGATTCAGCTTCTTGACGATTTTCGAGAGGATCGGCAGCAAGGGCAACCTCAAGAGGCGTATCGCAATCACGAACGATAACGTTTACCCCCGCATCAACCTGAACTTCAAGCCGGCCCTTTTCGATGCGAACTTCGGAAATACGCGAGGCAACGGATTCAAAACGCTCACGAGCTTCGCGTGACTCCTTGGTGGCTTGTGCGATTTTGTCGTGGAGCGAAAGGGACTGTTCCTTCTCGCTTCGCGATTCCTGCTCAAACGCGCTGAAACCAGAGAAGCAGCATCGGACAACGAATGCAGAGGGGTGGCCAAAAGCTCATCCGCCCTATTAGCCGCCACGCGAGCAACATGGATACGCTGCATCGAACTTGCATCTTCACGCGAAGATGCAGATATCTCTGCTTTCGGGTAGATACCATTCGATCGGCATAGGCAAGTCGCTCGGGAGAGACGAGGCTGTTTCAAGGCGAGCATCGCTCAAGCGCTCGGAGAGAGAGAAACTATTTCGCGACGCATTGGAGAAAGCGCTCCCCTCTAAGATCGGATACCTTTTCTTTGTTCAGTTCCAGATCGGCGGTAACTTGCGATAAAGTACGCTCCAACTCGTCTGAGTCGGGCTGGGCCTTTTCAAAGAATGCAATATTCTCCTCTTGCTCTTTCAGCAAGCGTTGGTGCTCACTTTCGAGCTGCTGCAGAGCCCGTACCGATGCATCAGCATCACGACGCGCAGATTCGCTTTGCCCCTTAAGATTTGCAAAGAGATTCAGAAAGCTTCAACGATGCAGTTTGCGCCTGACGAAGCTCAGATTCAACCTGCCATCTTCAGACTGCGCGGCTTCGTAATGCGCGCGACACCGCTCCTCTTCCTTGATCACCTGAGCAAGGCACGACGACGTGCAAGCGCATTATTCTGTTTGTCGGCTTCAGTGAAACGCACGAAGGATAACTTCCCATCGGTTGAAGCAATGCACCCGTCAAAGAGAAGCAAAACGTGCAGTAACCCCCCCGCGAATCACGAGCGCACGAAAGCGCATCAGAAAATGTATATCGACAATGAAAACATCACCGATCAAAGCATCGACTTGAGATGAAAAGCGGGATCAATATCAAGTTCGTCGACCAATCGACGTTGGCCCGCAGAGTCAGAATGACCGTCGTCCTTAGAAGCAGGGCAATCGCCGTAATTGATCCCACAGCATCGCTTTTGGCCACAGCAGCAATAAGACGTTCAGCATCACCGTCGTCGGAGGCATTACGGCGTGTGGTTCCGGAGCCAAGCAGCGCTTCAACCAGTACATCAAGGCCCCGCAGGGCAGAAACTGCATGGGAAACAAGGGGCAATCCGAGGATGGCGCCTTCGTTTCTTCCATCATTTTTGCCTGAGCAGGATTTGAGGTTTCGCTTGAACGCTCCAACTCTTCAAGAGCAGCCCGCTCGGCGGTAGCCTTTAATAAGCGCAGTACGAGCCTCGTCAAAGGCACACGGCTTGACAGCGTCGCGCTTGCGACAACAAGCGCATTGAGATTTTCACGCGTTGAAGCCTCTTCTTCGCGCGCGCGCAAGATCGCTCTCGAGTTTACCTGCCCTGGGCCTCAGCGCTGGGTGCGCTGGCGGACGGGCACGCTCGGAAGCATCAGCGACATGGGCGTCGATTACTTGGGCACGCGCGCGACCGAAAGGTTTTCCATGTGCCTGCTGAGTCGCCCTGAGCAGTTCCTGGCAGGTGTAATGCGCGTTGCTCCGACATCAAAGTATCGATCTTCTTACGTAAGATCGTTTCGTCTATTAACCCGTTGGGTGTATGGGAAATCTCCAAATCGCCACGAAGCTTTTCGGCTTTCAATTGATTCAACTTTAGCTTTTTCGGCTGCTTCCTGAGCCTCGGCAAGCTCATGCTCAGCGGCACCACGACGGACGCGAGCCTCTTCAACAAAACGAGTAAGTCGCTCGATTTCAGAAAGATAGCTGCTACGCTTCTCCCTTAAGAGCATAGCGGTGGAATTTAGACGCTCAAACGAAGCCTCGTGAGCGGCGATATCGCTTATTGAGGCTGTTCTCCGATTGCTACGCTCATGCAACTGACGTTGAAGAGCGTCAAGCGCATATTCGGACGCTCGAGATCTTTTCTTGAATGTTTGCTGGGACGCTTCAAAGCTCTTTTTCTGACGCAAGGATGGCATCCCACTTCTGCTGCAGGACGCGCAGATCGTCGATTCGGCAAGAGCGAGCTTCAGATTGGCAAATCTCGGTAGAAAGCCCTTGTGCAAACGAGCTTTCTTTGCCTTACGCTCAAGCGGCTTGAGGTGACGCTCAACTTCGGCAGTAATATCGTTAACACGGGCAAGGTGAGCATCCATCTGTGCAAGTTTACGCTCACTTTTTGCCTTGCGTTCTTTGTGCTTCAGAATGCCGGCGGCTTCTTCTGATAAGAGCACGACGATCTTCTGGACGAGAAGAAAAGAACAGAATCCAGATTGCCTTGAGAAATAATGGAATTGGTGCCTGTACCCATGCCGGAGTCGTGAAGGATATCAAGAACATCCATACGACGAACCACATTGCCATTGATAGGTATTCGCTTTCGCCGCTGCGGAACATACGGCGCCCAATGGAAACCTCGGCGAAATCAACGGGAAGCGTGCTGTCAGAGTTATCGAGCAATAGCTCAACTTCCGCCACAGACACAGGTTTACGAGCAGATGAACCAGCAAAAATAATATCTTCCATGGTTGCCCACGCAAATTCTTAGCGTTACGTTCGCCAAGAACCCATAACACGGCGTCAGAGATGTTCGATTTGCCAGATCCCGTTAAAGACTACCAGCACAGCAGCGACGCCCGGTTCGAATCTCATAACCGTTCGATCAGCGAAAGACTTAAAAGCCCTTCAACGTCAGCGATTTGAGATACACCTAAAGCCCCTTTACTGCTGCTTCTTCTTGCGAGCCTTCTGCTCGGCCTGCCTGCGAGCCTTTTCCTCGGCCTTAGCGGCCTTAATGGCAGCTTTAGCTTCTGCCCTGCGCTTTTTATCGGTGGAATCTTTGCCCTCAAAGAAAGAGCCGAGGATCTCAAAGCAGACTTCGCTGCCTGGCTTTCAGATTCCTTCTTGGTGCGCCCTACACCCTTAGCAATAGATTTCACGCCTACGAATACCTGGGTTACAAAAAGTGCGATCAGGCCCCTGCGTTTCAACCAAGCGGTACGTTGGGGTAATACCATCCTCCTGCAAGCGCTCTGAAGAACGCTCTTAGGTTTTTTCAGGCTCCTTCGCCATATCTTCACTCATGCGAACGATAAGCGTACGCTTTACGAAAGAAGCCGCAGCGTTAATGCCGCCGTCTAAGAAAAGCGAAGCGACAAGCGACTCATAAACATTTTCCAACGCAGAATGCAAACCCGACGACCGGTGCCACGTTCAGACGAACCGAAGAAAATGCAGTCAGCCAAGCCGAGCTCTTTACCAACCTCGAAAGCGAGGCACCAGAAACAAGAACCTTGATGCGGGTAAGGCCGCCTTCGTCGAGATTCGGGTAGGCATGATATGCCTCGTAAACGATGGCACCTAAAATGCTATCGCCCAGAACTCAAGACGCTCATACGAATCACTAATGGAATGGCCTTCCGCCGCGGAAGGGTGCGTAAAGCCGTAAAAAGTAACGAGCGATCGAGAACTCGTGTCCTAAGATCTTTCAGCTTTATCAAGCTTCTCAGTATGTTCGGATTGCTCTTGCACGTTTCGTCATTCGCTTCTTACGTTAAAACTCTAATTTATTTGTTATTCTACTCGGCCTGCTTTGTCTGATTTACAGTTCGCTCGATTATCCCCCGAAACATCAAACGTACAGCACGAGCAGCAGTTAAAAACACCATTCATAATTGCCGTTTCGTTAGAGGAGCCATGACCAACCAAACAAGCACCTTTAACACCAAAGGATGGGAGCCCCGCCATACGTGTCGGCAAGTGCTTCCTTCAAATTGGAAAGGCCACCCTTCATGGCGACGGCACCAGTTTCATAGCGAGATTAGCCATCATTACTTTCTTAATCTCGCCAAACAAAATCTTAGTTACACCTTCGATGGTTTTCAGGCACACATACCGGTAAAACCGTCCGTGACGAACACATCGAATTTACCGGCAAGAATATCGGATCCTTCCCCATTCCCCGGCAAATTCAGGAACCTCGCTCTTTAACAATTCGAAGGTTTCCTGAGCCATTTTCGAACCCTTTGGTGTCTTCTGATCCAATATTCAGAAGAGCAACCTTTAGGCTCCAGGGATGCCAATGACCTGACGGGCATAGGTAGTTGCCATTTGCGCAAACTGCACCAGGTAAGCTGGTTTGCAATCGGCATTAGCACCAACATCGCACATTACTACAGGCTTAACAGGCGAAGGGATAACGGTACACAAGGCAGGACCGGGAAACGCCTTTAATACGACCCACCACCAAAGTTGCAGCGGCAAGACACGCACCTGTAGATCCCGCAGAGAAAAATCCTTGAGCCTGGCCTTCCTTAACAAGACGATTGCCAACAACCAGGCTGGAATCTTTCTTTTTTACGCACCGCATTAGCAGGATGTTCGTCCATGGCGATTTCTTCAGTGGTCACCTGCGCGCGATCGCGATCGTGCTTTTCCGCAAATGGCTCTACCACTTCAGCGGGCCCACAGGCAATTACTTCCAGATCGGAATCAGCCTGAAAGCGCTTTCTCGATTCAGGAAGAACTACTGAAGGCCCGACATCGCCACCCAATACGTCAACAGCGATAACCACTCGTTGCGCCATAACATCTCCTTGTAGTCATGCAATCAGCATGTAATGCTGATGCGGAGCTAAAAACAAAACCTGCCCATACGTTAAAAATCCCCCGGACGTATCCGGGGATTCCCTACACGTTAATGGCGTGCATTAAGCGGTCTGGATAACCTCGCGATCGCGATAGAAGCCACTGGTGGGGCATACGCGATGGGGAAGTTTTACTTCACCCACTGAGGGCACACAGAACGGGAAGGCGAAGCGATCTTATCGTTTTCGCTCCTGCGTGCGTGGGTACGAGCACGACCGGTCTTACGCTTTGGCACTGCCATGATTAAACTCCTTCTATGCTACAGGTAAACCTGAAGATTCTAATTACGCGAAAAAAGTATCCTTAGCAAAGGAACTTGTTCGAATCAAGAGATAAACCCTTTGAATTACAAAAACTATTCTTCAAACTTGATATTGCGCAGTACAGAACGGATTTGGATGAAATTCATCTTCTTCCTCTTCCGTTTTTCGCACGTGCACTCTTCAACGTTGAGGTTGGCGCCGCAACCAGCACACAAACCTTTGCACTCATCGTCGCACAAAGGAGTATGAGGAAGCTCAAGGGAAAGCGCCGCTACGAGCAAAGGAGAGAGATCGATAATGTGATCTTCGCCTAAGAGCTCATATTCTTCTTTTTCCTCTTCGGTAAGCTCCACATCGGAATCGGGAATAAGGAAATACCCCTCAACCTCGCCTTCCAAGCGGTACTCCGCAGGCTCAAGGCATCGAACGCAGCTCGTTACCGCATCCGCCGTAACAATTCCGGTAACCAATAGAGCACCACCGGTATTGGAAATAGTTACTTCCCAAGCAAGTGGGTGCTCAAATGTGTAGATATCAACACCCTGCACAAGTTCAGGAAGATTATACGTGCCTGCAAAGACAAGCTCTCCGCAGGAGCGAAGAGCTGAGCAGGAACCTCTATGCGTGGAGATTCCATCAGCGTCCCGAATTGATGGAATTGGCATTGAGGCGATCGCGGCAACGGCGAACGCTGTTCAGCGCAGTGTCGAGGCTTTGCTCTACATGGCTGAATACCTCATCAGCAAAATCTTCAGCACCAGCGCGGGTTTCGCGCTCAAGTTCACGGGCTTCCGCCAAAATGGTGTCGGCCTGCTGCTGAAATACGTACGATTTCCTGTTCGCTGGCAATGGTAATAGCCTGGCTGCGAGCATCCTCAATCAGACGGCTTGCCTGGGCTTCTGCCTCATCAAGGAGAGCCTGGCGCTCGCGAATAACCTGACGAGCCTGAGCGAACTCGCTAGGGAACGTGTCGCGGATCTCGTCCAAGATCTCAAATGCAGCCTGAGCATCAACCTGCCTAAGCCCGCCTTTACCAAAAGGCGCTGGCTTAGAATCCTCGATGAGCATGGAGAGCTCTTCGATGAGATTCAATACTCCTGTTTCGTCCATATACATCCTTCCGAAATCGCGCACGCAAAACAGCATACAACGACATAATTGCGACTAATTAGTTTATGTCACTTTGTCGCTAGTGTATCAAAAAAGCGTCAATATACGAAAAAAACGCCACAACGAAGGCGCCTAGCGAAATCCGCTATTCGCCTTCCCCTTCCTGGATAAGCATCAGCGAAATACTCGCGAAGTGCTGTTTCTACACAAGGAGGAACAAAGCCCGTTACACTGCCACCCTAGAAGCCATTTCACGAATGATCGAAGAAGAAAGGTACATGAACTTCGGAGAGACATAATAAAAGAATGTTTCCAGATCGCGGCTCAACTCATAATTCAGCGCAGTCATCTGGAATTATATTCAAAGTCGGTAATGGCACGCAAGCCCTTAACCACAACATGGGCATCAAGCTGATGAACGCAATCGACAAGCAGACCCTCGAAGCTGATTACACGCAATTGGGGAGATCTGCAACCGCTTTTCCACCAAACCCACTCGGGTTCCCCAAATCAAAGATGGGGCTTTTCTTTGCCGATTTGGCAACAGCAACCACCACTTCGTCGAAGATCTGCGCAGCACGCGATATGACATCGAAATGACCTGCGGTAATGGGATCAAATGTTCCCGGTACAACCGCTCGTTTCATTATACATCCTTCCTGAGGGTTACTAGCGATGTCTCCGTAGTTCTTCACAGAGACCACCGTATTCTAGCGCATCGCTTGCCTGCTCAACAGCGGCTTTGTCTTTTTTTGGCATACTCGTAAACAATCAAGGCGCCACAGGCGATGCGGCCAGCATCATCGAGATCACGCACCAAACCAAGCACCTTTTCGGCTTCGAATGCGTAAGGAGGATCAAGAAAACCAGATCGAAGGTCGGTCCCTTAATTTGAGGAAGGGTAAACGTATCACCACGACGCAATGTGTAACGATCGGGATAGCTTCAATGATGTTATGTTGCCTTCCACGACTCGAGCTGCTTCTTTACCCCTGCTCGCAGAGAACACAACATGGGCAGCACCGCGGCTTAGCGTTTCCAGCCCTAACGCACCCGAACCCGCGAATGCATCGAGAACCTGAGCGCCCTCCAAGGTGCCTCGAGCACTCACAAGAGGCTCATAAGTGCTTCACGAACGCGATCGGTGGTGGGACGAGTTGTGTCGCCCTTCAGCGATTTCAAAAGGGCGACCGCGAAATTCGCCGGCAATGATCCTCATCGGTTCCTCATCTCCTGTATAGTCTGCAGTTCCTGCATAACAATTATCCGTTCATCATCCGTTAGAGCATCGGCCTCGAAAATATCGTGCATCACGGTACGCGGCTTCAATTACCGCTTTATCTCGCACAACGTTGACCAGCGTCAACGGCGAAGCACCGTGCTGCCGATCTCCAAAGATATCACCCTCGCGACGCAAAGAAAGGTCCATTTCGGAAAGAGCAAATCCATCTTCGGTTTTCTCCATGGCACTTAAACGCTCAAGCGCCTCGGGTGCACGTGAGCGAGACACCAGAAAAAACATGACCAGGCAAACCACCACGGCCAACACGGCCACGAAGCTGATGAAGCTGAGCCAAACCAAACCGATCGGCATCTTCGATGATCATAACTGTCGCATTCGGGACGTCAACGCCAACTTCTACAACGGTAGTGGACACCAACACATCGATATCCCCGTCGCGGAATCGACGCATCACTTCGTTCTTTTTCATTAGGAGTCATCTTGCCGTGAAGAAGAGCAACGGAAGCCTGAGGCACTACTTGGGATTGCAATATCTCAGCGTGCTTGGTAGCAGCCGACAAGGTGTCGCCGATCGCATCATGCTCAAGGCCCCATTCGATTGCCGCATATTCGATTGTCGAATCGTCATCTTCATCGTCTTGAGCGGTAGGTTTACTTTTTGGCAAATCAAGGCCGATCAAAGGGCAAATAACATATGCCTGTTCGCCGCGAGACAAAGCAGCACGCAAGGCGTCGTACGCTATCCCCTCCTCTAAAAAGTGGCAAACCTTGGTGGTGCGCCCTCCTTGTTTTGCCGGAGGACGATGGAATAGGAAAGCGAAAGCCCACCATAGCGAGCCAACGCAAGCGAACGAGGAATGGGGGTGGCTGTCATGGAAAGGATATCGGCACCTGGGGCCTTAGCTATTAAAGCCTGGCGCTGCTCAACACCAAAACGTTGCTGCTCGTCAATACACACAAGCGAGCAATCATGAGCAACAACGTCATCTTGCAACAAAGCATGAGCGCCGAACAGAACCTTGATATCCCCACAAGCAAACTGGGCAATGACTGATTCCTTTTTCTTCACGAGGGGTTTGTCCCATGATGGTTGACCAAGGCACGTTGCAAGCATCAAGAATAGGCCCCAACGAAATACCGTACTGAGAAACCAGGACCTCGGTAGGACCCATAAGCATAGCCTGATGGCCACTAAGAGCAGCACACACCAGCGCAAATGCCGCAACTACGGTTTTGCCTGTACCGACATCGCCCAATAAAAGGTGGTTCATAGGATACTGCTCAGCCATCTTTGCAAGGATATCCCCCACCGCAGTTTCCTGATCTTCAGTGAGGCTAAAGGGCAAACAAGCCTTGACCAGATTCATATCCTCATCAGAAAGAACCTGCTGGAATGGAGCATGTTGCAGTGCGCGTTCCCGCTCACGATTCACCAATTCCAACTCAAGGAAAAAAGAGCTCTTCATAGCGAAGACGCCGGCGGGCCTGAATAGAGTCTTCGAGCGAAAAGGATCATGGATTCCGCGAAAAGCCTCAAAACGTGAGTACAGGCGATACTTTCGGCGGAACTTAAGAGGCAAAGGGGTCGTAAGCGCCCTGCACTTGCTGCAGCGCATTCCCCACGATCCGTCTCATCATTGCACGCGAGATTTTAGAAGTAGCAGGGTGGATGGGCAGAATCTTGCCCTGGACTTCTTCCCCCTGGTTCATGTTTTTCAATAAGCGGATTGGTCATTCGCTTAAAACCGTAGGAAAACTCAACCTTTCCCGAAACAACAACCGAATCCCTTTTCCGATCTTCTCGGAGAGCCACGGCTGGTTGAAGCAGGAAGCAATGATCAAGCCCGTATCATCAACAAGCGACACCTCAGTAAGCGTCAGTTTTGGACGAATTCGTTTGACTTTCACTTCATAAACTTGAGCTGCAAGCGTGCATTGTGTCCCAATTTGCGCACTTTGCGCAGTAACCACTTTCGACATGTCGACATAACGCAATGGGTAACATTGCAGCAGATCGCGAACAGTACCAATGCTCATCGCACGAGCAAGAGCCTGCGCACGCGCGGGACTCACCTGCTTCAGAGGAAACAGGCGCGTCAAGCGCCAGGTAGCATGAAGGCGGTCGGGGCTTGCGCCACGAACCGCCTTCAAAGAATCACTTGTTCTATTCACCGACACGTATGCCGTTCCCAATTGGTACTTTATTCAACAGAAAGAACGATAGGATACAACGGCTGCTCGCCGCGGTGAGAGTCAATCTCAAGATCCTCGAATTCTTCCTCGATGCGAGCCAAAAGCGCCTCGAACTCCTCATCGGAATAGTCTTCACCAGCGAGAATGGTGAGCGTATCGGCATCTTCGGCATCCATGGCTTCAAGCACACGGATCGTGGCATCTTCGATAGAATCGGAAACCACTTCAAGATCGCCATCAGCAATGCCGATGACATCGCCGTCGTGAATGGGGTTGCCGTGAACGTCCTTCGAATCCTTGATCGCGCGAGTGATTTCACCCGTCTTCACGTCTTCGCAGGCTTCGGTCATTGCCTCAACATTTTCATCGAGCGTTGCATCTTCGTCAAAGGCAAACAAGGCAGAGAAAGCCTCGGGGACGCTCTTGGTTGTTACAACAGCACAGGACTTTTCGGAAACCTGAGCACATGACTGAGAAGCCATAATGATGTTGCTATTGTTAGGAAGAATAATTACCGAATCAGCGTTTACCGCGTTTACCGCATCCAGCAGTTCCTTAGTGGACGGATTCATGGTCTGGCCACCGGATACCACATAGTCAACGCCAAGGCTTTCCAAGATAGCAGCGTTACCGGAACCAGCAGCTACCGCAACAAAGCCGATAGCCTTGTGGGCTGCTTCCTGCTCTGCTTCAAGCTTCTCGGTACGCTCTTCGCTCTGCAACTTCATGTTATGGATGAATACCTCAAAGATCTCACCGCGCTCCAAGAAGTACGCAAGAACTTTGTCGGAGTATTCGAATGAACATGAACCTTGAACTTCGGCGTGCTTCCTACGCACAGCTCACAATCGCCCATGGTTTGCAGGAAGTCGAGCGCTTCTTCAGGATCGAGCGTTTCGGAATTAACCAAGAACTCGTTGCAGTACTTGTACTTTGAGCCCTCCCAGTCGTTGATCTGCTCGATTTCAACCTTCGGAGCAGCAGTGCGGGCAAAAGCAAGCTCGTCCACCATGGCTTCAGCACGACCGGTAAGGGAAGCAACAAACGAATCAAAGAAAATTGCAATACCGAAACCGCCGGCGTCAACTACACCGTTTTCCTTCAGCACGGGAAGAAGTTCAGGCGTACGCTGAACGGAAGCATAAGACTGGCCCACAATGAACTGCAGACCCTCGTCGAGCTCCATCTTCTTCTTACGAGCCTTATGGGCAGCGGTTGCGGTGTCGCGCAGAACGGTAAGGATCGTACCTTCCACCGGCTTGCGGACCGCGTTAAAAGCAACTTCTACTGCACGTGAAAAAGCATCGTCTACTGCAACGATGTTAAACTCCTCATGGTCGGCAATGCCTTCGCACAGGCCGCGCATGATCTGGGAGGTGATAACACCGGAATTGCCACGTGCACCCATAAGGGCACCAGTGGTGATGGCGCGGCGGCGATCTTCGCTAGAGGCGCCAATTGGGAGCTTTGCCAGGTTTTCTACAACCATAGCCAAAGTTAGGGACATGTTGGTGCCCGTATCGCCATCGGGAACGGGGAAAACGTTCAGGCGATTAATCTCATCCTTACGAGCTTCCAATGCCTTCGCTGCAGCAGCAATGGCATTGATGATGTCGTTAGATGTGTAATTGCTCATAGTTGTTGTACTCCTCGAATGACCTATACACCTAAGCAGTGCGTCCTAGCGAACTTTGATTCCCTGAACGTGAACCTCCACACCCTTAAGCGGCGTGCGAACGAATTCCTTCAGAGCGAACGTTACCTGCTCGGCAAGATTAGTGGACACCCATTGATGTTCACACTGTGCTCCAAGATAACGTAGAGGCTTACCGTAGTGCCCTCTTCGTCGGAGGAAACAACGATGCCTGCGAAGGCGAGACTGAGGAAGGATTTTTCGCCAGTCCATCGGCAGCATTCGGGGCCGCCATACCCACAACGCCATAGCATTCCAATGCCGCATGACCAGCAACATCTGCAATGACATCTTCAGAAACGATAAGGTCTCCTGCGATTTCGTTACCCATTTATCTATCCTTTCATAGACGCTTTGCCACATGAGCGGGCGCCCAATGACGAATGACCAGTTAACCAGTATAGCTGATGGCGCACGAATGAACGCTTTAGGGAACCCTTGCGCACCGAACATTCAAAAGTCCTTAGTTTGTCAAAGTATCCAATTTTTTTTCTTATGCAAAACCACCATTCCTGCAGCAATTTGATATTTGAGTGGTATCCTTGCTGCTTGATCGCCAAACCTCCAAGAATTCTCTTGGTTGATGCTTGGGTCTGTGGTATAGTGTTCAGGCTTTTGGAAATCAGCGGTATTCAGCCGTATCAAAATACGAAGTAAATGGAGTTGATCAAGAATGTCCAAAGTATGCGAGATCTGCGGTAAGGCACCCGTTGCTGGTCGTAGCATCAGCCACTCATCATCGTAAGCAACCGCTTCCGTCCTAACATCCAGAAGATCACCGTTAAGGTTGACGGCAAGGTAAAGCGCGCCAACGTATGCACCAAGTGCATGAAGGCAGGTAAGGTGGAGCGCGCTTAGCGTTTCCCTTCCCATTACCGAGGGCATTTGCTTCTCAATTATTAAGCCACCCGAAAGGGTGGCTTTTCTTGGATTTGGGGCGATGCCGCAATTACCTTCTTCAGCAGAATCACACCACCACTTTCAAAACACAAGTTAAATGGATCTTTATGCTTCCCTACTTGCCCTATACGGTCATTCAAGCAATACAGAAGGCGACATTGGTCGCCTTCTTTATTGAACTACCATATTCACGGAACCGAGCGCTCACCGAAGCAGTTTTCCTTTAACCAAACGAGGCAGCAGAGCTACTTAAACTTGAACAATCCCTTGATTTCATTCATGGTGCCCGAAAGCTCACTTACCACTTCTTTTCCGTCTCGATAGATGCCAGCCATTGTTTTCCCTGCATCCTTGAGATTGTCCTTCGCCTTGTCAGACAAAAAACCCTCACTATCCTCGTCCGGATTCCGATACTGAGGCCTTGGGCTTGCTCGACATCATCGTCTTTCAGCAGACGGACTAGACTCATTTTTCCTGCAAAGGGGATTCGATATGCTTCTCTAAATCAAGTTGCAACAAGTACAGAGAATCGTCCAATTTGTCCAAGCGCTTTGCGTAGCCTGGAGCATCCGATTCCAAAGAATCCACTGCGGCACGCACATCATCCAAACGTGCATGCAAAGTATCAATCATCTGGTAGATATCTTCGTTCAAAGCAGCTCCTAACGATAACGCTCTTTCATAGCACGCTCAATTTCGCGCTTCGAATCACGTTCGGCCATCGAAGCACGCTTGTCGTACAGTTTTTTACCACGAGCAACAGCTAATTCTATCTTCACCCGTGAATTGCGATCAAAATAAATCTTGACTGGCACCAGCGCCATGCCTTTTTCCTGCGTCTTACGCTCAAGATCACGAATTTCATTTCGATGCAAAAGCAGCTTGCGCTTCCTGTCGGGATCGGATTGTTCAGATTGCCATGACTGTAGGGAGAAATGTGCAAATTGTTTACCCAAACCTCACCCTTGCGAATCAGGGCGAAGCAATCCGTGAGCTGACAGTTGTTTTTCGCAACGAACAAACTTCGGTTCCCGTGAGAACCACGCCAGCTTCATAAGTTTGCAAGATCTCGTAATCATGAAATGCACGACGATTCTTGGCGATTACTTTAGTTGTTTCTTTCTTTAGGCATTCTTACATTCCTGGAACGAAGGACACATCTTCATCGAGATCGAGGATAAAGCGCTTTAGCAGGGTTACCGTATCCTCGATATCGGACAGCTTAACCACTTCAGTGGGAGTATGCATATAACGTAACGGTATAGAGACCAAACCAGTAGCACAGCCACCACGCTGGATCTGCATTTCAAACATCGGTGCCAGAATCGCTTGGCTCAGCTTCGAATTGAACCTTGATCCTTCGGCTTCGGCGGCAGCACAAGCGTTCGTAGACCACAGGGTTGATATTGGGACCGCGAGCAATAACAGGCCCCTTTCCGCAAGACACCGAACCATACTTGTCCGTATCGATACCCGGATAATCGGTTGCGTGGGTTACATCGAGGGCGATGGCGACATCGGGCTTGATGCTAAAGGCAGACGTGTTTGCCCCTCGTGATCAATTTCTTCCTGAACAGTAGCAGCGCAAATGTAATCGCCCAACGAGCCGTCGACGCGCTTAAGCTCCTCCATGACGCGAGTAATCACGTACACGCCTGCTTTGTCATCGAAAGCCCGGGAAACGGCCATCCCTTTACCGTACTTCTCGAAACCAACGCCATACGTAATGACATCCCCAACTCGAACCACTTCACGCACCCTACGCGGCGAAAGCCCCAGGTCGATGAAAAGCCCGCTGATGGGAGTCACCTTGGTTCGCTCGTCGGACTCGATAAGGTGAATTGGCTTGCGGCCCACCACGCCTCGCAGGACACCCTGCGCAGTATGCACATCTACGCGGAGCCCTGGCAAGATAGCCGCATCAACACCCCCAACGGGAACGACGTGAAGAAAAACCCTGGGAGTCGATGCTTTTTTACCATAAGGCCAACTTCGTCCATATGGGCGGCAATCATCACCGAAGGAGCCGAGCCGTTGCCCAGCAGCCGAGCATGAACCGATCCCATAACATCGGTCTCAACCACATCGGCGTATTCAGCCAATCGCTCACGAACCAAGTGAGCGACCAAAAGATTCAGTGCCTGTAACAGAAGGTGTTTCAAGCAAGCGCTTCAAATACGTTTTATCTGCGAGTTTAGCCATAATAGACCTACGATTCATAAAGGGGCGCAAGCCCAGCAAAACAATATCGAGTACTAAAGAATTATACCTTGCACCAAGAAATCAACCATGATGCAGTCATAGCGGCAACCATTACTCATAAGAAGCGGCCAGCTTAAAAACGCAATCTGCGCTCACGGGGCTTCGCGGAAATAAGAACGACCTGAATTGTTTGTCCAAGACGATAGCGAACACCCGTTGATGCACCGTTAAGCATTTGCCTTTCGGGGTCAAACGAAAATACTCTTCGCCAAGATCCTCAATGGCAAGAGAACCCGTTGCCGTACATTCCAGACGAACCATAAGGCCAAAAGGTAGAGACCGAAGAAACAACACCGGTAAAAGTTTGCCCTGCAAACTGCTCAAGATATTCAATAATCTTAGTGAGCTGCGACTGCCGAGCAACCTTTTCCTCCTCACGCTCCATATGAGACGAATGCTCAGCCATCCAAGCAAGCGAATTGCGCTGCGCCTCATAGGTTGCACTGTGACCGAAAAATGCCTCTTTAAGCATTCGATGCACCAACAAATCAGGGTATCGACGAATTGGACTTGTGAAATGGCAATACGTCTGAAGAGCTAAGCCATAATGATCGCTCAGTTCAGTACGATAGACGGCTCGTTTCATCGCGCGAAGAAGCAGCACATTCACCAGCTCTTGCTGAGGTGTTCCCTGCACGCGTGCTAATACATCCTGCAAAGCATGAGGATTGCCATCGCAGAAAAGGCGCTTGTTTACATCCGAAAACAAGGAGGATTCCTGAAGAACTTCATAAAGCGCGCGCAGCGCATCTCCGTCAGGGGCGTCGTGTACTCGGTACACACAGGGCAAGCCTTTTCGGTAAGCCACTGAGCAACAAGGCTATTGGCCAAGATCATAGCTTCTTCAATAAGCTCCGTTGCGGCAGTCCGACGACGGTAGGTAATTTCAACAGGATGTCCTTCCCCGTCAAGCTTTGCTTTTGCCTCAACCCTATCGAAATCCATACAGCCATCTTTTTTTACGACGGGCAAACAGAGTTTTGCCAATGCATCAAGCTTTGGTATGCGATCGACGAGCGCATGTACCGCTTCCTCAGACAACGCTTTTAACCCAAATGGCACTTCACATTCAGTAAGAGCATGCTTTACATTCCTCCGCGGAAAGAGAGCGGTTCGAGGCCTCATGAGCGCCTGGGCTTGATCGTATGACAAGCGCGCTTTTTGAGCGAATAACAGAGGGAAATACCTCGTACGAAAGCACAGAGCCACTTGGGGACAATTCAGCCTTAACACTGATGGTGCAGCGATCCTCTTCGGGCATTAAGGAACACAGTCCATTGCTCAATTTCTTCTGGAAGCATAGGGAGAACTCGGTCAACTAAATATACCGATGTTGCACGTCGCCGTGCATCCATATCGAGAGAGGAGTCATAAATAAAGAGACACATCGGCGATATGTACGCCAAGCACAAAGTTGTCATCCTTACGCTCAAGGGAAACCGCATCGTCAAAATCTCGAGCATCAACAGGATCGATGGTGAAGATGAACTCATCGCGTAAATCACGATAACCCCGCACTGCAGCAAGCGGGAAGCGTCAAGGGCCACTGTTCGGCCTTCGAGGGCAGCTGGAGAAAACTCAGTTTCGAATTGATGCTCAGCAATAATCAGGTCGATAGCAATATCGGTATCTGATTCCGAGCCAAGAACCCGAACAACGGTGCCCGTAGCAGCAGAATTTCGCGTAGGGAAACTCAATGATACGAACTCTCGACCAAATCGCCATCATTAACATGAGGCGCATCGCTTCTGAGCGTGAAGATATCACAAGGGATAGAAGGATCTTCAGGAACCACAACGCCAAATGGCTCCAGCAACCCCATAGCGACCAATAAAGGGTATCGCGCGCACGCATGATAACACGCGCAACACGAGCGGAGGGTTTGCGGGAAGCCTCAGAGTAATGCCTGTCAGGAGATTGTCCAGAAAGACGTGAAACCTCAACAAGATCGCCAGGAAACGCACCGTTGACCTTTGAAGCCGGAATAAAGAATTCACCCTCGGCGGTTTTAACAAAGCCGAATCCGGAGCGTTCAGCTCAAGAATGCCTTGAGGCTTTGCTTTGGGATGCCTGCGCGCCTTTGAACTACGTCGTGCCATTTCCGCCCTTACGAAATCTGGGAGCGCGCGCGAATCGAAGGCAACCGATTCCTGTGTAGATACATTCGATGTTTCTACATTGGGACTAATTCCGTTGCCATCAATTTGACGACCACTGGGAGTCAAATAGAATGCCGCAGTATAACGAATGGCTCCACCAAACGAGAGCGGCTGCATAGCCTGAACAGACCCTTTTCCCCGAGTTTTTTTCACCAACAATTTCAGCACGCCGGATTCTTGAAGCGCGGCAACAAGAACCTCAGCACAACCAGCGGTTCGGCCGTTAGTAATAACGACCAAAGGAGCAGTGGTAATACTGTCGCCATCTGCACTACGAGAACTGATTCCATTTACCGTTTCTGATCTGCGCAACAACACCGCTAGGGATAAACAGTGAAGCAATGTCGACCGCCTGAGTTAGATAGCCACCGGGAACATCACGAAGATCGAGGATAAATGCCTGAGCTCCCTGCGAAGACGAATCAGTAATCGCCGAAGAAACCATAGCTGCCGTGTCAGAAGTGATCTGCTTAATATCGATAGTGCAAAACCCCGTCGTGAACGCCAAGTCACGTTTTCCTGCGAGCTGGAAGAAAACGTGAGGGTCGTTGAAAACGTTGTCCCACTCTCTCCTTGCTTTTGGGAAGGACGACTCCAGGTAACGTATACGCTTTCGCCTTCCGAGCGCGAAAGAGCATCAAGCACTTCGGGTATGCTCCAAGAGGGCTTGGACACGCCATCGATTGATTGGACATAGTCGCCAGTTTCGATGCCAGCCGCAGCAGCGGAAGAGTCTTCGAAAACATCCGAAGCAAAAGCACTTTCCGTCATTTTCGCCAAAGAGCACACCAATGCCCGCTTCGGGATTCTTGGTACTTGCCAGGTAAGCGCGATAGCTTGTTTCGTCGTAATACTTGAGGAAACTGTCGCCGGTACCCTCAGCATACGAGGACAAGACCTTAGCCGTAACCTGACCGAGGGTCATAATCGTCCATGCTGCTCTTCTTCAAGATGCCCTCCATTTCAGCTACGCGAGCCGAGGGAATCATAGGTATCACCTGAAACCGTAAGACCGGGATTCACTTCTGTGTCGACATCAAGAGACGAGAGACCCATGGCGTTAACAAATCGGTATTGCCACGAACGAAGAAGCCCGCGCAAAAAACCAAGCATATGAAAATGCAAGCACCGAAAAGCTTCACGATGCTTGCATTTCGTTTGTTCGAAGATTCCACCTTGGTGGTTTCTTGAAATCGTTCACTAACGTGCCTTCGATTCCTTGAACATTTCAGCCTTTCTTTAGACCTTCAGATAACGGCTCATTGCAAACAACGAACCCAAAAGGCCGATAACCAAACCTGCCACCAACATAGCAAGGTAAATAAGCAGGAACATACCCAAATCAACGCCAATAGGCAACCACGGAAGAGCAACTGCCATCTGAGGAAGCACCAGTTGCGGGGCAATTTCAAGTACAAGAATAGCCAGCAAGGCACCGATCAAAGCATGGAGCGCACCTTCTGCCAAGAAGGGCCCTCGAATGAAGCCATTCGAAGCACCAACCAGACGCATGATGGCGATTTCCTTACGGCGAGCAAGAATAGCCAAACGAATAGTGTTGTTGATGAAGATGAACGCAATGAAGATCAGCAACGCAATGAGGGCAATACCTGCCGTACGGATGGCATTGGTAAGCGAGAAGAGCTTTATCAACCGTCTTCTGGCCGTAAAAGAATCAGTCGGATCATCCGCGTTGTCGCAAATGTCAACGAAATCCTGGTTTGCCAAGATCTCAGAAGCGATGTTCTGTACGCTCTGGGGCATCATCAAGCTGAACGTCGATAGATGCGGGCAGAGGGTTTTCACCATCAAGCTGATCGACAATTTCAGGGTTAGAGGTAGACTTACGGAAGTTTTCGAGCCTGATCCTTCGTGGTGAAGGAAACGCTCTCTACACCGTCGTACCCTTCAATGGCCTTCATTACTTTTTCGATGTCGGCATCGCTGGCGTCATCCTTTACATATGCCGTATCGGAAACCTGGTTTTCAACCGACGCAACAACGTTGTTAACCACAGCGCCAGCAATACAGAAGATGCCAATGATCAGCAACGAAAGAAAAATCGTAATGATTGATCCAAGCGTAGAAAGGTTACGCGTAAAGCCCGTAAGCGATTCGCGGAAGAAATAAAAATACTAGACATCGAAACCGTACACCCCTGTCCTGGTCGCGGGTCAAAACGCCCTTGTCGAGCGCAATAACGCGACGACGCATATTGTCGACCATTTCGCGGTCGTGCGTAGCAACAAGAACCGTGGTGCCCGTACGGTTGATTCGCTCGAGCAGGTCCATAATGCCGCGTGAGTTCTGCGGGTCGAGATTGCCCGTAGGCTCGTCGCAAATGAGCAGCGGAGGGCGGTTAACGATTGCACGCGCGATGGAAACACGCTGCTGTTCGCCACCGGAAAGCTGATCGGGACGCTTGTTCATTTTGTCCTGAAGGCCAACCAGACGCAGAACCTCAGGAACCTGGGTACGGATAACATGACGCGACTTCTGCCAATAACCTCAAGCGCAAATGCTACGTTTTCGAAAACCGTCTTATTCGGCAGGAGCTTAAAGTCCTGGAAAACGCAACCAATGTTACGACGAAGGTACGGAACACGCCAATTGCGCATTTGAGTAAGGTCTTCATCTGCGATGTAGATTTTGCCCTTGGTAGGTTTGATCTGACGGATAAGCAAGTTGATAAAGGTCGACTTGCCAGAACCCGAAATGACCTACCAAGAATACGAATTCGCCAGGGAAAATATGCAGCGAAATATCGTTCAGCGCAGGGTTGTTGGGCTGCGCTTCGTAGATCTTGGTAACGGTGGTCAAGCGTGATAACCGGATTACTCCGTGTACTGGAGGGAGCTGTTTCTCAATATTCACTACAGGGCGACTGCGAAAGCTGAGACGCAACCTGATTTACTGGGGGCTGTTGCTGGGCATGCCTGCCCATTGGAGCCCCTGCTCTGTTCATTCGTCACAGTGTGCTCCATTCATAGGTGTAATTCTGAGACTGCAAATGAGTATATCAGGCATGCTTTCGGGCACGGACCTTTTCCACAGCTTGAACAAAGGGCATCAGCGTCAAGCCCAAAGTAAGTAAGAAGTTCGTTGAACTCTCGCCAGACTTGCCAAACCGGTCACGAACGCCAACCAATTCGATGGGACATGGGAACTGTTCAGCAGCAGCCCGCTTACAGCAGAGCCCAAGCCACCGTAGATGGAATGTTCCTCTGCTACTACTGCACAACCAGTCTTTCAACGAGGCAAGGATGGTTTCGGCATCGAGCGGTTTACGCAGAAAGCATCGATGACCTCGGCAGAGATGCCCTTTTCAGCAAGAGCGTCAGCAGCCTTCATAGCCTCGGCGATTTTACGCCGCAGGCAATAATGGTGACATCGGTGCCTTCGCGGAGCACGTAAGCACGACCAACCTCAAGTTCAACATCGGGAGCATATACGGTGGGAACAGCAGCACGTCCCATACGGATATAAACAGGACCAGGGGTTTCTGCGGCCAAACGAATTGCGGTACAGCAAGCAGCATAGTCGGCAGGAACGAACACGCGCATATTGGGCAAGCCGCGCATAAGCGAAATATCTTCAAGCATCTGATGAGAACCGCCATCGGGACCAACAGAAATGCCAGCATGCGTAGAACAACCTTAACATTGAGGTTGGAATAGCACACGGTATTGCGAATTTGATCATAGGCGCGACCAGTGCCGAATACCGCAAACGAACCGGTATAAGCAATGTTTCCCGTAAGGAGAGACCTGCGGCAACATCGATCATGTTCTGCTCGGCAATGCCAACGTTGAACAGGCGCTTTGCGTTTTCAGGGCAAGCCTCAGCAAATTTCTTAGTAGTGGTGGAACCAGTAAGGTCGGCGTCTACCGCAACAACCTTCTTGCCAGCTGCGGCAAGCTCAGCAAGCGTTACACCAAATGCAGCGCGTGTTGCCTTCTTTTCCTGTGCCTGTTCAGGGGTAGCAAGTTTTACCACGTTACTTCACTCCATTCAGCTCAGCGCGAGCTTCAGCAAGCTCCGGCAAGCGCGCGCTCGGTTTCTTCGTCGTTGGGGGCTTTTTACCGTGCCAACCAGCCTGGTCTTCCATGAAGGAAACGCCCTTGCCCTTGATGGTGTGAGCAATAACCACCTTAGGCTGCGTGGTTTCAGAAGCCTTAAGATCGGAGAAAAAGCTCGATGAGTGCGTCCATGTCATGGCCGTTTACCTCATGAACCTCCCAACCAAAGGCGGCAAACTTACCAGCAAGGGTGCCGCTGGCGCACACGTGGTCAACCCTACCATCGATCTGAAGACCATTAAGGTCGACAACGGCAATAAGATTGCCCAGCTCCTGATGAGCAGCGAATGTTGCCGCTTCCCAAACCTGACCTTCTTCAGTTTCGCCATCGCCCATAACAGTGAAAACACGGTTGGAAACGCCGTCGAGCTTGAAACCTGCAGCTACACCCGCAGCGATGGAGAGGCCCTGACCAAGAGAACCGGTAGAAACCTCGATACCGGGAAGAAGATTAGAATCAGGATGACCCTGCAAACGAGTACCGAGCTTTCGGAGCGTCTTCAGCTCTTCAACAGGAAAGTAGCCAGCTTCGGCAAGCGTTGCATAGATTGCTGGTGCCGCATGGCCCTTAGCGAGGATGAAGCGATCACGTGCATCATCTTCGGGGTTTTCGGGATTGTGATTCATCACGCCGCCAAAATACAGCGCTGCAAGGATATCGGTGCAGGAAAGAGATCCGCCCGGATGGCCGCTGCCCGCTTCATGCACCATCTCAATGATGTCCGTGCGAATGGCACAGGCCTTTTCCTTAGCTGCCAGAGAATTCATGGCTTCCTTTCGGTCGATTACTTGGCTTTGCATTACAACGAAGCTTTCCAACGATGATATCCGACTACAAATTCATCGATATCGCCATCAAGAGCAGCTTCGACATTGCCGCTTTCGATATTACTACGGGTATCCTTGATCAGTCGATACGGATACAAAACATAGTTACGTATCTGGCTGCCGAACGAATTGTCCATTTTTTCGCCTCTCAGCTCTGCGAGTTCGGCTTCGCTTCTTTTCTTCGAGGTCGTACAGGCGGCCGCGCAAAACCCCTGAAAGCCGCTTCCTTATTCTGGAGCTGGGACTTCTCGTTTTTGGCAGGTAACCACAATACCTGTAGGGATATGAGTGAGGCGAACAGCGGAATCGGTAGTGTTGACGCACTGACCGCCGGGACCGCTTGCTCGGTACACATCGACGCGCACATCGTTCGGATCGATTTCCACGGAAATATCGTTATCAGGAAGAACAGGGATTACTTCCACCGCAGCAAACGTGGTGTGACGACGTTTCTTGTCATCGGTAGGCGAAATGCGAACCAAACGATGAACGCCCGATTCGCTGCGTAACATACCATACGCATTGCGACCTTCAATTTGGATGCTTGCACGGTCGAGACCGATGCCTTCACCAGGGACCAGATCGAGAACCTTTACCTTCCAACCCTTAGAATCGGCGTAGCGCGAATACATGCGATACAGCATTTCGGTCCAATCCTGAGCCTCCAAGCCACCGCTACCAGGGTGGATAGAAAGAATCGCATCGGAGGAATCAAAGCGACCATTGAACCAAGACTCGATCTCGAAATCGTCGAGCATCTTTCCAGGCGCTCAAGATCGTTTTCGATTTCCTCACCAAACTCAGGGTCTTCCTCTGCCAGTTCGGTTGCGGTTTTGATGTCGTCGAGCAACCCGCAGGCAGATTCATAACGCTCGATCACATCGCGAATATCGGATGCCTGCTTGCTAACCTGCTGAGCGTTATCGGTATCGTTCCAAAAATCAGGGTTGGCAATCTGACTGTCCAAATTGGCGAGCTCGGCAATTTTTTCATCTATATGCAGATAAGCACGCGCTTCTTCGGTGCGCTTTTCTGCTTCTTCAAGGGTCATCATCAACGATTCCTCTCGGTTTCAGAAACTGGCTGAACGTCACGATGCCCCTACCAACAAAGCAGGGCATCGGATGCGGCGCAGCGCCGCGAAAGGAAAGCTTGCGCTATCCCCCATTAGTTCAGCGGTTGGCGCCGTGGCACTTTTGTACTTCTTGCCAGATCCGCAAGGATCGGACAAGGATCGTTTCGCTTTTCATAGGTCCAACGGGCTTCAACATTTGCGTAAGGATCGTTCTTATCCTTCCTGCGGGGCAACCTGCACCACGATGGGGCACGAAGCAAGAATCGCAGGTAATCCTCATAGATCGAGGAAGTAAGTGCCGCAAAAGCACGGTGTGCCTCATCGCGATGTCTATTCAGTAAGCGGATCGCGCTGACCATACGCACGCAGGCCGATAGAAGCCTTAAGGTAATCCATTTTCTGAAGGTGGGCCATCCAGCAGGTATCGATGAACCGCAGCATAACCTGTGACTCGATATCGGAGAATGGAGCACCTATCTCCTTTTGCCTTTGCATCAAAAGACCCTGGAAATACTCGACCAAACCATCGATAAGAGCATTCACGTCATCATCGTGCTCGATGGAGTCTACAGTGAAATCCTCATTGCCAGTCATCTGAATAGCCCTTAATTTTTCAAGGAATCAGATCCAGTCGTCGCTCGCCTGTTTGCGGACGCCATTCCAAACATGACTCGATAATATTTCAATGATCTCGGCATGCGATCCGGTAAGATCTTTGCCGTCAAAGAATGGCATTACGCTCTGCATACACCGCTTTGCGCTGCAAATTCATAACGTCGTCGTATTCAAGAACATGCTTACGTGCAGCAAAGGGTCGATGCTTCAACTGACGCTGAGCGGTTTCAACGCCTTGAAACCATAGATGCCTTGATGGGCATATCGTCGGGCATGTCGGTTTTCTCCATCATGCGACCAATAGAATCCATGCGCGAGCGCGCCGAACAAACGCATAAGGTCGTCTTCGAGGGAAAGGTAGAACTGCGTCGCACCTGGGTCACCCTGACGACCAGCACGACCACGCAACTGGTTGTCGATACGGCGCGACTCATGACGCTCAGTACCAATTACACAGGCCACCTGCAGCAAGAACCTCTTTAGATTCACGATTGGTAATAGCCTCGGCCTCGGCTTCAGCCTGCTTCACCTGGGCCGGCGTAGGCTCCTCGTCTTCGCCGAAACGCTCAGAAGCATAGCCTGCGCCATGCTTCGGGATTGCCGCCCAGCAGATGTCGGTACCACGACCAGCCATGTTCGTTGGTAACCGCACCTGTGCGACCTGCCTGAGCAACAATGGCAGCCGTTCGTGATTCTTAGCATTCAGCACTTCATGCTTGATGCCGCGCTTTGAAAGCAAGCGGCTTAGACGCTCAGAACTTTCGATGGAAACTGTACCAACCAGGCACGGCTGCCCAGCGGCGTGGCGCTCTGCAATGTCGTCAGCAACAGCATTGAACTTAGCATCCCACCGTGCGATAGATAAGATCATCTTCATCGACACGCTGAACTTCCCTGTTGGGAGGAATAGACATAACAGGTAAGTTGTAGATCTGACGGAACTCAGAATCTTCCGTCATTGCCGTACCGGTCATGCCCGAGAGCTTGTCGTACAAACGGAAATAATTCTGCAGCGTGATAGTTGCCAGGGTCTGGTTTTCCTGACGAACCAATACATGCTCTTTTGCTTCCAGTGCCTGATGAAGGCCTTCGGGTAACGGCGACCTTCCATAATACGACCGGCTGAATTCGTCAACGATCTTGACCTCACCGTTTACCACCACGTAGTCGACCTCGCGATGGAACAGGAATGGGCCTTCAACGCCTGCTGCAAAAATGGTTAGGCAGCTGACCGGTTGGGTCTGAAGATATCTTCAATACCAAGCTGGAACTCAACCTTTTCAAACCAGCTTCAGTGGTGTAGATGGTCCTTTTCGCTTCGTCCATCTCAAAGTCGACATCACGCTTCAAGGAAGGCATAACTGCCGCAAAACGCTTATACGTATCGGCAGCCTGAGAACCAGCACCTGAAATAATAAGCGGCGTACGCGCTTCGTCGATAAGAATGGAGTCAACCTCGTCGACAATAGCGAACGAATGGCCACGCTGTACACGCCTTGATGCACGGGCAACCATGTTGTCACGCAAGTAATCGAAGCCGAATTCAGAGTTAGTGCCATAGGTGACATCTGCCTGGTAAGCAGGGATCTTCTGCTCGGACCCATACCATTCTGAATAAGGCCAACATTCATACCCAAAGCGATAGATACGACCCATCCATTGAGAGTCGCGCGCAGCCAGGTAATCGTTAACGGTAACGATATGAACATTATTACCAGGCAGAGCATTCAAGTAACCAGCCAGCGTGGAAACGAGCGTTTTACCTTCGCCCGTGCGCATTTCGGCGATTTTGCCGTCGTTCAACGCCATAGCGCCGATGAGCTGAACATCGAAATGACGAAGACCAATAGTACGTACACTGGCTTCACGGACAGCGGCAAATGCCTCAGGGGAGCAAATCGTCCAAATCTTCGCCGTTGGCCAGACGCTCACGGAACTCGACGGTAAAGGTGAGCCAGCTCTTCATCGGAACGTGCTTTGCATAGCAGGTTCAAAGGCGTTGACCTCGGCAACCCTGCGCTGATAATTTGGAGTGGCTTGCTTTCGCCTACACTAAGAAGCTTAGAAAAAAAACCCATGATCTCTTTCTTTCGTTTAACTGCTTCACTCTATCACAGGCAAACTCGCATGCGCCGTGCGGCATCTTCTGCATTTCCTGAATACACGCCATTTCCGCTTATTGGTGAGCCATTTGTTACCGAATCAGCGCGTTCGCCTTGCTACAGAAAGTTAGCTCCATCACCTTTGGGCGTTTCAGTGGTTGCGCCAGAAGCCGAAACTTCCTTAAGGATCTCTTCGTACAGCTCTTCAAGTCTGCTTGACCTATCGATGCCAAACGATCCACTAAAGCACGTCGGCAACTTACAAACGTTGAAATGGCAC